>OKWQ01000137.1_pt1 | contig 59834 bp, 56 predicted proteins | sample 1607071 | NCBI WGS metagenome assembly OKWQ01 (sample SAMN07501039, study PRJEB24779) | human gut metagenome
TACTTCTGGATTTTTTTCACTTTTTGAAGGACGTTTCCCCCAATACTCGTATAAAGAAATATCACTAATCCATTCTTTCAAATCATCTATGTCATTTTTATCCATTGTTCTTAAAATAAGGTGTTCTGTATCAATTACTGGTTTTTCAATAATGTAATCCTGCAAACGCATGGTTCATCACTCCTTAAAAATTAAATTCGTTTTCCCATGCAAAAGAAGCAGATTCTTCTAAGCTGTGAGGCCAATGACTACACCAATCTGGAACTTGCGGATTTTCTACTCTATCCAAACTCGGCGTGTATGGTTTAATATCCAAGATAGGAGTTTTGTCATTAGCGTCAATATAAGCAATTTGTATCAGCCCACTCATATAATCAATATTGATAATTTCTACTGCTGATAAAGCAATCGGATTTGGGCGTATTGGCGACCTTGTTGCGAAAATCCCCATTTTCTCTGGAGCTTTTTTATAAGGCTGGTCTGTTTCCAATACACTTCTGAAATCCGCATTGTCAAAATCACTAAACCACCATAAAACATTGATATGACTGAATCCGTCTAATTCCTTTAATGCTGGAATATATGGTGCTTCTAGTTGAATGAAAGCACCTTTTTCATTGTTGTAGATAGTACCTATTGAATTCACTTTATAAGTTGTCATTATATTTTCCTCCTTTTTCTTCTTGATAAATAAACGATAAACCTTAACACCGTGTTAAAGTCAAGGCAGAATATCATTTTTTACAAGAGATTTTCTAAAGGGATTTGGAGTTCAGTTAGATAGTTCTTTGGATTTTTCTCATTCCATGGTCCGCGATGAACTATTTGACGGCTTGAACCTTTCATCTTATATTGACTGTTTTCTTGAAGCCATTTAGCAAATGAACGATAAGCATAAGAAATATTAGAAAAATCTCCATATACCATAGTACAAGCCATCATAGAAACTGGTTCAGTAAAACGAAACTTAAAATTACCAGCTCCTTTTCCTATTTCATTTACAATGGCACATAATTCTACATCAACGTCTTTTTCTTTATATTCCTCATTGTGATATATTGAGAATGTTTCATCAGAAATATTTATTTTATTTTCTTTAGCAAAAGCAGAAAGTTCTTTCCAGAGTTCGCCCTCATAATAATAATTTGGTATTTCTTTTCTCAAAGATAAAACGCAATAACTCGGTATCTCTTTTATGGTTATGTTAAAATACAATTCACTTTTACCATGTAACAATTCTTTTTTTGCAATCTCAATTTTCTTCAATTTTTCTTGTTCTTTTTGTATATTATCCATAATTTCAACAGACTTTTTATCAAGCTGTTCTATAATGTCATTATTACTGTAATCGAGAGATAATGCAATTTCAGCGACGTTGAAGCCACTATCACGTAAATATATAATTCTATTTAAAGTTGAGATTTGTTCTGCTGAATACATACGATAACCAGTCAATGAATCGATTTTCGCAGGTTTTAGCAACCCCATTTCATCATAATAACGCAACATACGAGTAGAAACTTGTGTCAATTTTGAAAACTCACCAATTTTGAACATTTTATCCCTCCATTCATGTACCTAATTATAATTATTGATTATTGATACTTCAATATGAAAAGGGCTTGCATACTATAATTATGATACAAGCCCATTTCCATGTTATCCTACAATCTTCCAGTTGCTATCCTTATGGAGCGTCAATTCAAACTGTGATACCTGCGTCGCCTTTGTCTGATTGTCAATGAACTTTACCGCAACCTTGACTTTTACATTGTCCCCGTCGGCTGTAAAGAATGGGTTTACCAATTCAGAGTAGAGGTAGTCCCTGCCGATTGGTTCAAGGACATTGCCAGATACATAATAAGCAAGCTCTTTATCCGTTGCCGTAGGGTACAGTTTAAAGAATGTTTCCAGAAATGCGGTAGCGTCGTTTATAGTGTCAGCGTCCACGCTGTTGTCAGCTTCTAGTGCTTTAGGTTCATAGACTGATGTTTTTACATCTGGTGCAAGGGTCGGGTTCTGAATAATAACCATATTTCCGTCCTTATCTACATGGATTTTGACTGTATAGGTTGCTTTGACATTACTTGTCTGTTCTCCCTCTTTTATCTGCTGATCTACTTCGTAGGTAGCGATAAATTCGTCCGTTCCAGACTGTGCCACGTCCCAGATTAGCACATCAAGAACACTAGAGCTGGTCGGTATATCCGTTCTTATGGTATCGACATTTAGTGCCTGCAACTCCTTTGTCAGATACCCATTGATAGAAGCAGTACGGGCTTCGATTGCTTCCTTGCTGTTGTTCCAAGTATAATATGACTTCGCAAAATTCTTTACAAAGTTTTCTATGCCGTTGGTATCATCAAGTCGTAGCTGTATGGTTTCCTTTTCATGTACCGTGTGCATATCAATAGCGGTAAAATTCTTATACACCCCAAAGCTCACGCTTGCGATAAGCACGACCCAAAGAGCTATAACTGATTTCTTATGTGTGCCTACTTTCATGGTACGCACCTTTTTTTCTTTCACGGGTTTTATCTGTTTCTCTTTCTTCTTAAACATAAATTGTAAGTCCTCACTTTCTATTGTTTTATTCTGCCTGCACCGATTAAGTGTGCCTGCCAATAACTGCTGGTTAAGTCCGCATATCCGATAGGGTCGCCTGCATGATACATCTGATTGTTTCCTACATAGATACCAACGTGTGTTACATAACTTCCTGCATTGTAAGTGGAATGAAAAAATACCAAATCGCCAGCTTGTGCCTGCGACAGCGGTAAATGCTGGGTAGCGTCATACTGTGCTTGTGCGGTTCTCGGAATAGAGATACCAGCCTTTCCAAAGCACCATTGCGTCAGTCCGCTACAATCAAAAGATGTATTAGGATTGCTACCGCCGTAAACATACTTCCAGCCTTGATACTTTAGAGCTTCGTTCATAATCTTTTGTACCGTCGCATTATCAAAGTGGGTAACGGTCAGATATTGATTGACAAGCTCCACATAGAACATATTTCCATAGCCATAACGCCAGCCACCGTTTTTCGCAACGGCTATCGGGTTGGTGTAAGTAACTTTTTTACCGCCCGATTTTTCACGGGCGAAATTCTCGGCAAGGGTAAAGGTATGTTTCTTTCCGTTTCCTGCCACATATCCCACATAGCCATCGCCGTAGTTATAAGACTGTATCGCTACATTCAAGTCTTTTATCCCTTGTGCTTCACACGAAGAAAGCAGAGACGCAAAATATTTACACCCCTGCTTGATTGAGCTTTCTGTATCTAAGGAATTAGGCGGTAGTCCCAGACTTTCCGAACTCTGCATAACGTCCTCGGCTGTACCGCCACTTTCTACTTGAATAATTGCAAGAAGCACATTTACATACTCGGAAATACCATTTTCCTTTGCGTATTTTTCCACCATTGGCTGATGTTTCAAGACCTCTGCGGATAGGTTCATACCACCAATGGAAGATGAATAATTCCCACCGCCGTCGTCGTCCTCGGCACTAATCAGCACCCCAAAGAATAAGACGATAGAAAATAGAATAGGAAACAGACAGCCAATGATAGCTATGTGTTTCAATCTCATTTTTTCTTCTGTCCTTTCTTCGTAATCAGTTTACGGTTTTTCTCTGTGGTCTGCTGGTTCTTTTGAACCGTTGTCTGCTGTGTCTTTGTGATACGCTCCGTATGTAAATTCTGGCGGTTTACTTTTACCGTCGGTTCAACCGATTTCCCAGAAGAAGCAAGCGGACGCTCCTTAACCATTTTCACATCATCAGCTTTAGAGGAAGTGGCAGGGCGTTTGACTTCCTGCGGTTTGCTGGTACTTTGTTTTTTCACTTCTGAAGCAGAAGCAGTCGCTGGTCTTTCATGTGGACGGGTAGCTCCTGCTGTCGCTGATCCGTCCGTTTTTCTTCCGGACTTTGCTTCTTGAGCTTTCTGTAATTCCATTCTTTTATCAGCGATATTCTGTCTATGCTGTTGCTGTTTCTCATAACGCCCAGCTTGACGCTCGTTTTGTTCCTGCACCACGCCACGCTTAAAATCCGATACACTTGACTTCGCCTTTTCCTTTGCGGAATGAACGGCATAAGCGGTCTGGGTCGGTACGTCCTTGATATTTTCACGGACAGCGTTTGCCTTATCCTTAACCTTATTTTTCGTATCTAAGACAGCACCTACGGCATTTCCAGCCTTGCGCCCTATGCTAGAAGAAGTATTGCTACGAGTTTGTGTCTGCTGTTTCTGTTTACTACCCGATACAGCATTACCAGCTACCGCACCAGCGATACCGCCAGCCGTAACCGCACCAGCGACACGACGCTCAAATCTTCTGGCTCTATGTCGCATATATAAATACGGTCTGCGGAATATCCTGCGTCCCATTTGTTGACTGTCGCCAGCGTTCAATGAGAACATACTCATCAAATCGCCCAACTTCATGTAGATACCAGCGAAACATACTATCTGCAAGAACGCCACCATAAAAAACGGATAGTCCGTTGAAATGTTGTAAAACATACTAGAAATACTAAATGCCACCGTTACAATGAGCGTAATTCCAGCTCTTGTCATAATGGTATTGAATACTCTTACGATTGCCTGCTTTGCCATGCTTTCATAGCTCGGTATCATGGATAATAAAAAGCTGATTGGTAAAAACATTGCAAAGATGATAAAGAGTATCTGCGAAAATATCATCATGCCTGTAAGCAGGAATACAAATATGGTTATCCCTAAGTTGAAGAACAAGAGGAAGAATACCATGCCTAAACGGTTCACGACCTGCGGTATCGTGAGATTGTTATTGTCGTTATCCTCAATCTCTGTCTTTACTGCATCTTCTCTTGTTTCGCCGTCCTCGTCGTCTGGATTGACTGATACTAGAGCTTCCACACGGTCAGCCCCGATTTCTTCCACGTCGCTGTTGCCAAACTGCAAGAGTAGCCACGGCTGTTTGACTTGAATAGAAAATAGGCTGTCCCTTATCAAATCCACACTGTCCTTTCCTTGACTGTCGCTGTCTGGGAGCATGATTTTTGTTCCCAAGTCCAAAGAAGCGGTACTAATATCTGATGAAAAGTCATTGACTTTCTTTATGTAATCGGGAGCATACGCAATAAAGGAAGCTGACAAGATGAACACCACAACAAAGTTGATAACAGCGTGTAATGCCTTGCTGGTTTCTCTTTTGATAAGTCCTGTATAGGCTACATAGATACCGACAACTAAAATAATCATCAATAAGAAGCCTACATAAAACCCAGAGGTAGAAAAGCCGTTCTCGGTAACGCCTGCAAGGGTCTGTATGCTCTTGCCGATACTGTCTGCCATATCGTTAATAAAATCCAGCTTATAGGCTTCCTGCACCACATATCCCGTCGCATTGGAAAGATACAAGCTAATAGTCCAGACAAAGTTGGTAATACAGTAAAGCCCGTATTGCACCGATTTTCCGATACCGTCCAGCCAATTCCACGGAAGCCACGACCAGCTATTATCTACATAGAAGTCTAGCTGATAGTTTGACAGCGGATATTTTGAGTAAAGGTTTTCTGCATTTATTGTGTCGTCCACAAGTCCCGTCGCATGAGCTACCGTCCCCAAGAGTGAAAGCAGGATAAGGGTAAGTCCCATGACGAACAGAGCCATTTTGAGAAAGTGAAATATCTTTTTTCTTGTGAATGCACCTTTTATCCTTTCTTTCATCACTCCACCTCATTTCTTTGTACGGGCGGTCTGGTATCAAAGGCGAGCAGTAGTTCTTCAAAGACTGGGTGTATCTGTACTACACCGACACGTCCGTATAAGTCCTGCAATAAACATTGTCCGTTCTCTAAATCACGCAAGCGTTTCTGGTTGTTTTCGTCATCCTTGTCGATACCGAAAAATTCTAGGGTCTGCTTGATTTCCTCAATAGCGGTACTACGGAAAGCGAATTTCAGACCGATATTGTTTTTCAGACTTTCCTTTGATACGTCCGTCGCACTCTGAGTAACGAAGTAAACGCCTGCGTTCATAGCACGTCCAGCACGCACCAGCTTATTAGAGAGCGTTTCGCCTTGTGCTACATTGAGGAACGCCCATGCTTCATCTAAATCCACAATCTTAAAAATGCTTCTGTCCGAGTGGATAAAGTCTAAGGCAAAGGTAGAAATAACAATCAGCATTGATACAGATAACAATTCAATCGTTGTGTATTCCTCAAAGGTCGTGTCCTTGTCGGGTAATACCAAATCCGCTACTTGAATGATGTTGAGCTGGTTTTCCAGACTGATAGCATTTTCCACCGTACCGTCTGAAAACAGCAGATGTGCAAAATCGTAATCGGTAAAACTGTCAATATGGTCGGCAATGTTTCTTGATATTGGTGTATCTTCCCTGCGTAGCTCGTCTATCACATGGAGCAATCCCCTTGATGAGCTTTGCACGACGGAGCGAACCGCCTTACGAAGTACGGGAAATTTCTCGCCGTCCCTTGACGAAATACCCGTAAGGAATGTGAGTATGTCGATTGCCAGACTTTCAGCGTCTTTCACATCACGCATAATCACAAATGGGTCAAGAAGTCCTGCATTTTCCTTTTCGCTGGTAAGGTTTACGATATTGATTTCATGTGCAATCTCTGGGAGCGTTTCTTTCCAATTTCCTCTCTCGGATTTAGGGTCTAAGATGACCACTTGACCGCCAAAGAGAACGGAATAGTACACAAGTAAGTTGTTACAGAATGACTTGCCACCGCCAAGACTTCCTACAAAGGCAGAAGCTAAAGCATTGGTAACAGTCCCTTTAATTCCTTGACTTGCAATCGACGGCTGTAAGTACACGTTTCTTCCCGTATCAACGGAATAACCGATATAGATACCCGTGTTTTCGCCTAACTGCTGTGTCGCTCCAAATCCAAGACCAGCCAAGAAGTCGGACTTTACATACTGCACATAGTCATTGATGTATCGCTTGCTGGCAGGGAGAAATTCAGAGTGAAGTCCAAGCATATCGCCAGCAGGACGCACTAGTTTTACGTTCAAATCGTCGTAGAAGTCCTTGACTTCATCACAACGGCGTTTCAGCTCGTCCAAGTCGGGAGCAGATACACGGATAACATAAGAGAGCTTGTACATACTTTCTTTACTTTGGTCTAAATCTGTTTCCAGCTCATCCACGCTGTCTAATGCGTCCACCACATTGGAGCTTGTTTCACTTCCAGACTGAAAAGCGTGATTATCTAAATCTTTCAGCTCCTTTTTCTTGTTACGGACAACGGAAAGTGCCTTGCGGTTTTCTACAATTTCTACATTCATGGACGTATCGACGGGAAAGATAAACTGCTGTTGCTGGAAATAGAAGATTTCACTTGACGGAAAATCCAGCTCCCCGACAATCGCATTGACGGTAAAGTACGATACATAACTTTCGCTGTCCTCATGCTCCAGACGCAAGTATCGCTGGCTTTCTTCAATCAGACAACGGATAGGTCGGATAAGGTCGTAATACTTGATAAGGGTTTCCTTTTTCAATTTCTTCTCTGGTAAGGAATACTCATAATCTTCATAAGCCACGCCGTCCCTGCCGTAAAGGTGTTCCATGAGATACCCGAAGTCGTTTTTATCCAAGCGTCGAACCTTGAAACGCCTAGAGATTTTATTCTCTAACAGCTTTTCCATTTTCATATAGCGGTTGATTTCATCATTTGTCATGGAAACAAAGTCATTCATCAGCGTGTGATTGACTTCATTTAGAAACTCTTTGACCGTCATAAACAGCGATTTCTTCATGTTCTTTAAATTGACTTCCTGCTCCGTAACCATGAGCTTAAAGCCCAAGAAGAAACGATAGTCCACTTGATTATCGCCAATCATAGATACAAGGGCTTCTGTCTGTTCATCAATCTTTTGTATCGCCACATCACGAAGCCTGCCAGACACCAGCTTTTTGGACTGTTCTTGAATACTCCTTACGGAGCTTTCCGTCGCAATCTGCAAGGCATGGATTTTACCCTCGCGGGACTGTGCGATTAACTGTCGGAAGCTGTCATGCACGATATATTTTTGTTCTGCCGACAAGAAGCTGTAATTGTAGGGTATCAGCTCATAGTAAGCGAAAACTTCATTGTCCTTGTTCCAGACAAGGTTATTGTCGATATATTTAATTGGGAACATAATTCACACTCCTAACTGCCGTGATTGTTTCATTGAATTTCTGCTCATGCAGTTTCACGGCTTTTCCTGCATAAGTGATTTTAGGTCGGACGGCATAAGTCATCACGGACTTTAGGAAGCTGTAAGGCTTCTTGCCGTCAAAGGTTTTCTGGCTCATAAACCATGTGAAAGCAACGGGAATACCAAAGTATTTTAAAAATGCTCCCTCAATCATGGAAAGCGGTGGCAGGTCGCCAAGCAGAATGATGATAAATTCTGTCATGACAAACCATGTAATCTGGGTAAAAGTAACAGGAAAGGGCAGGCTAAAGTCATTGATTGCATATAAGACTTTTTCCACGTTCCAGATACCCGTATAGCTTTTTATTTTCTTCATACGTTCAGAAAAACTCCTTTCTTTGAATTGGAAAAGGACAGCCGTGTTTCAGACTGTCCTTAAATGTAAATGAGCTGTCAGAAGCAACAATGCTCGTTGCTGATCTTCCAGCTCTAATATGGTATTTCACACATACCGCTACTTGTTTCAATAAATGTTCCCTCAATGGATAAATCACGTCCGTAGGCTTCATAGTCAATATAATTTTGTAACTGCGGTGGGATTTCCCCCAACATCTGCAATTCATCAATATAGTAGCAAGCTACGTCCGTCATGGTTTCACAATCGGGATAATGATAAATTTCGTCGATATGTTCTGCTAATTCTTCCAGACTTCCATAATGAGAAATAAACTCGTCCAGACAATCTACGATATAGTCGGGAAAATCCTCTATCATGTCATAGATGTTGTTAAGTTCCTCAATGGAAATGTATTCTGATACTTCCATAGGGAAGTTGTCGGTATCATAGACGGCGTATTCTTCATACTCGGCATTTAAGCCGATACGCTCTGCGATTTCTTCCTCATTCAAAGGGAAGCGAAACCAATCGCCCACCAGATACCCCTCATTGTATTTTCCAAAATTAGCGATATACACTGCCATATCTTCAACCATAGACAGACACCTCTTTTCTACGGTATTTCATAGATACCGTGTTCCGTTTCCAGAAAGCGTCCGTTATCATCAATATACTGTCCGTAGGCTTCAAAGTCAAAGTAACGGGCAAGACGTTCTTCAATGGAAGCAAAGGCAGGGTCATTATCCAGCAAATGACGGGCAACGTCGGTCATGTTCTTACACCATGAATAATGAATGATGTCGTTTCTATGCTGGTGCAATTCGTCCAGACTAGAGAAGTAGCACATCAGCTCGTCGTAATCTTCCTTTAAATCCGCTGGCAGACTTTCAAAGGTACGGTACATATCATTCAATCGCTCAATGGTCGTATCTTCGCCCACATCATCAGCAAAGGGCAGTTCTTTTTCAAGAATACGATAGTCCTCGCTTTCTGCGTCCACACCTAATCGTTCCCGCAATTCTTCTTCATCAATCGGCAGGGCAAACCAAGCAGAACGGATTTCATCATTTATCGTTTGTTTCGTTTCCAGCAACACTCGTAATTCCTGCATAGGTTATCACGTCCTTTCTTTTTAAAACTTCCGCTATGACGGTGTACGGGACACCAAAGACATAGCGTGAAAAATCTTCTAGTTGTTTCATAGGATAGTCGGCAAGGTTTAAGTGCTTCAATTCATACCAGACAGCACTTCGTTTAAAGGGTAAACCTGATATATATTGACAGCCAATCCTTGCCTGCATATCCTTAAAAATATCATTCGAGCAATCACTCCAATCTAATTTTAGGTATGAAAAAAGCAGTCGATCTTTTCAGAATGACTGCTTTTTATGTGGGTATGAAATTGTTATAGTACATTTTTTATCCATTTGTACAGAAAATCAACTTGTTGTTCTGTGTGAAACCAATGTTCTCCATTTTCCATTATGGTAAGATTAGCATTATGATTTTCAACAAAAGAATTTACTGTATTGCGAGAAGTAAGGTTATCATTTCCAGCATAGAGAATTTCAGTCGGAACATTCCATGTAATAGGATTTTTCCTAGTAAATTCTAAATAATTCCATGATAAAGTTTCTCCAAAATCAGTAGAGATTTCTTTCTTTTCCAAAAGTTCTTTTTCTGTTACATTCGCCCATACCATCATATCGAGAATGAGCTTTTCCATATCCAGAATAGGAGATATAAAAAATGCTTTCTCAATATCATAGTTTTGTAATGCGTACATTGAAAAATATGCTCCAATACTATTTGCTATAATGGAAATATGCTCATAATCATTTCTAAGGTTTTCATACACAGATTTAATCTGATTTTCTACTATCCACGGCAGGTATTTGTTGTAATCAATTCCTATGACATCATACCCGATACAGATTTCTTTATATTGTTCAGCTTCTAAATAGCTTCCACCTTTACCATGAATATACAGTATAGCTTTTTTCAAAATATCACTCCTATAACTTTTAATTTATACCCACATTGTACCATTGCTAAATTACTATAACAATAAAAATCATTATGCACCGATAATCTTATTGAACAGCTCTAACAACACGTCTTTGACACCGCCAGCATTAAATACCAGACCAACAGCGATAAGGGCAACTACCAAGAAGCCAATGAGCTTTGAAAACTCACGCTTAAATCCTAAGTAGATACCAATTACCACGATTGCCATAAGCACTAATGACTGTGCATTGCTCAAAAACCAAGTATATAAATTTTGTCCGAAATTCATTTATTTGTCCTCACTTTCTTTTAATCATTCCATTTCTTTGTCTGCTTCTTTTCCTGCCTGCATTAAACACATCAGTATAACGCCAAGCCCCATGCCAAGCGTAAGGAAAAGAAAACCAAATAGTATTCGTTCCATGTTTCCATGCTCCTTTACTTTACTATCACTTCCTCTGGGGAAGCAGTCTGCTGTGCGATTATCTGTTCGTGTTTCTCTGTCAGCTTTGTATGCTTGCGTATCTCTTTCAGATAATCGACACCCGTTTTCTTTGTGATTTCTTCCAGCATTTTTAATGTTGGGTCAACCTGCCTTTCCACCCACCGTAATGTACGCTCCAGCGTGTAAGGCTCTGGTTTTGTTGTCAATCTTAATGGTGGTCGTCCCTCGCCAATGAACCACGCCCAGCGGTCATTGGTTTTCCATTCGCTTTTTCGTTTATCTGGCTCTTTATCTGCAAAACGGATATAACGGTTGATAATAGAAAATGCCGTCCTTTCTGCGTCGTAATAAGTCAGCAAATCTCGGACGGCATAATAAGCACGTTCATCTTTCAAGCGGATTTCAAATCGGTTCTTTATCGGGACTTCCTCAATCGGTATTCCCAGCTTTGCGTACTGTTCATAATTCTTTTCATACACACAGAAGTAAACTTCCGATTTCAAAGAACCGATATACAGCGTATGTCCCATACCTGCCTTGTCAGCTTCCTTGTGCTTTACAAGCTCGCCAGAAGCGTAAGACTTAAAGGAACGGAACACAGAAACACATTCTTCATTTGTACATTTCAAGGTCAGTTCTGGAATATCCAATATTCCCGTTCTGTCATTGATAGCAAGGTCAAGACGCTTCATTACACCGCCCTCAATGAGTGCGTCCATGAAGAAGTCATACCAGCTTCGCTCTTGTGCCAGCAGATAGCTTTCAAATTGACGACAGCCTTTGCCTTTGAGTTCCAGCAGAACGCCTTTTTCTTCATCTTGTGAAGTGAATACGAATACGTCCCCGATATAGTAATGCTCGGTGTATTTGTAGTGTCCGTAATCTTCATGGAGCATATAGTCGATACTCAGTTTCAGAATATCCTTGATAACGTGCTTTATGTCCATTGTGGGAAAACGGATACGCACATAATCGAACAGCAGGAACAGCGGTTCGTCGGGATTAAATTTTTCAACAGCTTCCAACAGCTTCGTTTTCATATCCTTAGTAAGTGCTACCGTTCCAGCTTCGATACGGTTTAAGTGTTCACGGCTGATACCAGCCATGAGTGCAAGCCTTGTCTGCGATACGCCGTAATCGCTACGTTTTGCTTTCAAGGCTGTTATAAAATCATCATCTTTCAGTTGTGATACCCCCAATCTTTGAAATTGTGATATTTTCAAGCCCATATCACAAACGGCTGAAACTTGTAAAAAGCCTTATTCCATGCGGACTTCCAAGACTTTTTATGCCAGTTTCCAATGTATTTGTGCCCCTCTGTTAGATAATGAGGGGCTTGTATCTGCTGGCGTGGCTAACGCCACACCAGCAACGGCATACACGGTCTGTTCGCTTCGCTGACCGTTCCTGCCGTTTCGATTGCTTATCCAAATACACCCATATCTATATACAAAACCGAAACTATCTCATATATTTTCACACTCCTTTTCATGTTGTTCTGGCATGGATTGTCTATCTTGAGCAAGCCTGCCGATAGTCTGCAAAAAATCATGTCCTTTGGGAACTAAGGGTGTGTAAAATTCACTAATGACGCTTGTTCCCACATCACAATAACCACGTCCTTTGATACGTTTCTGAAAAAACTGCTTTTTCACATCAGAGCCGAACAGCATACCGTAACCCAATTCGCTGATACGCCCCAATCCCACACGGAAGTTAAAATTATCTCTGATACCGTCCGAGAAATATTTTGCGTCTGGTCGCTGGCAGGCAACAATCAGAAAATATCCTGCTTGTCTACCCAACATGACGATTTTCTTTAGCTGGCTAAGTAAAGCCACATTTTCTTTTGTCCCCAGCATTTCAAAAAATGCCACATATTCATCAAAGATAAGAAAGAAGGGCGGTAAACCAAGATAGGCGTAGTTTTCGCCCGTTTTATAGTCTGGGTGTCGCTTCATTTCTTCGCTTCTTTGTACCATACCCTCATAAAAGGCATTGACACAATCAATCATTTCTTCTTTGGTGTGATACACATTTCCCATAACTGTCCCTAAGTCTGCAAGGTCAGCGTTCTTCGGGTCTAAGATGTAAAGGACAGCGTTGGTATGCAGTAGGGCTTCAATGAGCGTCAGAAGAAAATAGGTTTTACCGCCACCAGTTCCACCAGCAATCAGGGCGTGAGGAAGTGCGTCATATTCCCATACAAGATTTTTCATCAGTCTAAGACAGCCGTTTTCTGCTTTTACTTCGTCAATGGTAATGCGGTTTGCTATCATGTCATAAAGCATGGTGTATTCGATATAGCCGTCATGCAGGGTCTTGTCGGTCAGCTCACAATACAAGCCACTTTCCAGTTTATCTTCTAACCGCAAAAGCTGGTCTTGATATTTTCCTAATGTAATTTCACAGCGGATATGAAGCAATCCTTTTTCCATTTGATAGTAAATCTTTGGAAACCAGACGATTTTTTCCCTTGATCTGCTTTGCAGGTCAGTAAAAAAACCGCTGTCTTGTACGGTATCTGCTTCATACCACTTGTTTTCCAGTATCATTCTTGCCAGCTTTTGACGGTGCAGGAGCTTCTTGAAATTGTCGTAACAGAAGCGGTAATACAGAAAAGCGACCAATGCACAAACACCAGTCGCTATCAGTATAGTTATGAAGTTGTAAGGGGAAAGCGTCAAGCCGTTGTCTAATAAGCTAAAATGTTTCCAGTCGGTACGCATGAGCTGTTTTATATTCAGTAGCAGGAGAACCGCCACGAATACAAACAGAAGCGTCCCTATGGAAAAGTGGTAGACAAGGTTCTTGTTGCTGGCTCTGATACGGTGTCCTTTATTCCAAATCATACGCATAAATCAATCACTCCTTTCTGGGTACGAAAAAAGCAGTCAATCGTATAGACTAACTGCTTTATAGGTATTGATATGAAGTTATAATTACTTTTCACTTTTCAATGGATATTCTTTGTCTTTCCAATACCACCATTTTAACTTTTCCTTGTCGTGCCGTTCATGTTCTGCATAATAAACTGCCATTCTAAAAACATATAACTGGCATTTGTCCTCTTGAAATCCTTTATAACAGCAATCTTGCATATAAAGGTCATCTGGATTTTTATTTATTAAATCCTCAACGCAAGTAATACCAATATTCAATAAATCATCTTTGATATTCTTTCCCACATAAGGGATTGTAATTAAATCAGTTTTCATTGAAACTCCTTTAATGTGTTTAATCGCTCTTGTATTTCCTTTTCAAACGCTTCATCTGTTACAGCAGGGTCTTTCAAATCGAACCATTTTTGACAAGGTATATTTTCACACTCTGCACAAGTAGTATATTCATGTTGATTGATAGGACAGTCGTACAACGGACATATTTCTACACCGACATACTCTGTCCAATAGACTTTTCCTTTTAACGGACAACAACCTCTACAATTATATGGATAATCTTTACAAGTAGCACATTTTGTACCACACGGTGCAATCATTTTATCTTTCATTATACAACCACCTCACAATCTGATTTCATTATAACATTCCTATATATCCTCTACAATCAAAATCTAGTAACCAGCTTATTTTTTCGGCTGTCCCTGCGGTGCATGGTTCTGTGGATTGCCAGCTTGACCGCCTTTGCTCTTCAAGAAAATATCGTCAGCCTTGATGTATCAGTCCACATTTACACCTCGATAGTTGGCATTAGCCATTAGGATATATAAATAATCTTTGCAACTGTGAAAATCACTTTTTCTTGATAAGTTTCAGTTTTATATTTCTTCTGTCGGCAATCTTCTGAAACACCTCTACCACATACAAGCATTGTGCCTTAAATGGTAGTAAGGACAATTCGTCATTGGATTGTATTTGTTTCATTGCTTCTTGTAATTCTGAAAGTTCTAATAAATTGACTGCTACACAAAAGAAAGTCTTTCTACGCCCGTCATTATAGTTAGAAAGTAAGTAAGAAAGAATTTGTGTTTTTTCCTGCTGTTCAAGATTATATTGCTCAATGCCTATGTTTTTCGCTCTTTCTAAATCTGCTTTTTGTCGTCTGCTCGTAATAAAAATATCATAATCATCAATGTGTTGGTATTTTTCACATGGATATTGTTTGCACTCATAGCAATATTCAATCTGTCCATGTTCAAGACTACATTTTGCAATTCTACATGATTGATTACCATTGCCACAACCGCCACAGTAATTTCCCAAAAGCATAGGGCATAGTCCGCAATTCAATCCGCAAAGAGAAAATAATTGATTTTTGCGTTCAAATCCTTTCATAGTATTAGTCTCCTAACTTTCAATTTATCGCATACAGGCATTTATAAATTTCATAGGTACATCCATACGTTCTGCAACTTGTTCTGGTGTCATTCCACTATTTAAGAAACGCCTGCACACAATCTTCATGTTTTCTCCAACTTCGATAATATGTTTATCTGGGTCATAAAAGCGGACTACACGCTGTCCCCATGAATGTTCTATAATAGGGTGGACATATTCAATATCATATTCTTTCAGCCTATCAGCAAATTTATCAAAATCATCTTCTTCAAAATAGACTTCAAAATTGTTACCACCAAAAGAAATATCACTTGTACCGATAAACTCTTTGTATGTTTCACTTGTCTGTAAGGCTAAGCCACCTGTTAAAGTTTTATTTGCCCCAAAATCCATAATGATATGAAGTCCAAAAACCTTTTTATAAAACTCAACTGATTTATCTATATCAGTTACTACCAACATAGGGTTTTTTAATTTCATTTTTGTTACCTCCACAACTTCCAATTTTCTTTATGTCCACATGACAGCATTTTCATATATCCGCTATTATAAGAAACTATCCATTTGCTAATGGTGTGGTAATAAACTACTTTCTATTTGGTTTTCTTTTTATCCTCAAAAGTTTAACAAAATCGTCAAACAAAGTTGTATCTGTTGGCTCAAACATCAGCCATTTTCCGTCATGGTAAGTTTTTGTTTCATCATAAATTCTTTGAACTTCTTTTGAATAATTATCTCTATCTGTATCGAATTTTAATCGTTCATCTTTACCTAAGATAATCATAAATCCCACACAGTTTTCTCTAGCATATAAGGCACATAATGTTTTGCCACCTCGACGATATTTATATTCATAATTCCATGCTTTGCCACCTTTATTCCATAGACATTCCATTTCATACTTTTCATCAATCAAGGCACACAATTCATTCCATACACTATATAATGATTGTCCGACCAAAGCAGTCATTTCTTCTGCATTAGGTATTTTATCTAGCATACACATTTCTCCTTTATAAGTCTAAATTAACTGTTTCCATACACATATTATAACAGTTGCTTATATCCGCTACAATGAAAATCTAGTTTGCCAGCTTATTTCTTTGGTTGTCCTTGTGGTGCGTTGTTCTGTGGATTGCCAGCTTGACCGCCTTTGTTCTTCAAGATAATATCGTCCGCCTTGATATACCAGTCCACATTGACACCTCGATAGCTGGCGTTTGCTACCGTATCGGCTACGGGATTGACAAGCTCTACCTCTGCATTATACGGATAGCCCTTGACGGGAATATCAGCAGGGATTGATACTTGTATCATGCGTTCTTGCACACTACATTTCAAATCATAGGTTCTGCGTGTGATTTCTTCACTTGTTGAACCGTCATCATTTTCTGCTCGCACCTCATGTCTAAGGGCAGAGAACTTCAATACACCGAATGTCTTTTCTTTGTCTAATACAATACCGTTTGCTAATCTCATAATCATTTACCTCCTTACTTGCTTTCCTCGGCTGGCAACATATCATCAGCCGTTAAGATATAATTTGTGAACCCTCGTCCTTTGACCGCTTTACCGTCTGCGGTAATCTTCGGATTGATTAGTTTTACTCGCTGTTCTGGTTTGAAATGCTTTTCGCCTGCTTTGGCTGGAATGGTTACGATAATATCATCAGCCCTTTGTACGTCAGAGTACAAGTTATAGCTTCTTGATACGGGCGTGAAGCGTCCGTTAATGCGTTGCTGTTCAATCTTGTTTTCGCCAGCAAATTCCAAGTTTCCAAAAGTCTGTGCCATGTTCGGCACTACATATTTTAATTCCATAGTGTTTTACCTCGTTTCTTTCTATTTTTGATAAGTTTTTTGATTGTGATTTTTTTATTCTGGCGGTTTAGGAAGTACCAGCAATCCCATAGATAGTAAAGGGTAAAATAAATGCTTCGCACCCTTGACTATCCGTGTGCTTGCAGGTTGTTGGCAGACAAGCCAGAATAAGTAAACGTCTGCTGTTTGACAGCTTTGGCGGAGAACGTGATTTTTCTTTCATCATACTGTTACCGCCTTATGTTTTTTTCAACTTACGGCGTTTGTAAATGAATGTTCCTGCCAATCCACCACCAGAAGCAAGCAACATTACAAGAAATGCCATAAGGTTTGTGCTGTCGCCCGTTTTTGGACTGTCGCTCGGTCTGTTCGGCTTCTCTGGTGTCTGTGGTGTTTCTGGTTTCTCTGGGACTTCTGGTTTTTCTTTGATAGTTACCGTCTGTCCCTCGTCCTCAATATCCTTGTGTTCCGTAACTTTCTTCGGTCTGTCTGGATTGCTTAAATCGTATAATTCCTCAAAAGTTACAAGCTGTTTTCCGTCAAGGGAAGTAGCGTCAAAGGTAAAGACAACTTCTACTTTCATAGTTTCGCTGTCAGCGGTAAACTTATAATCGCTTACCACACGTTTTCCATTGATAAGAAGCTCTGCATTTTCTTCTTTCAACATCTGCCAGCCCACAAGTTTATACTGTGTACCAACTTCTAAGCCCTCTAAAGTTACGGTATCAATGATTGTTACGTCTTTTCCTGCTTCAAGCTCTTTGTTGCCGTCCTTATCAGTAGCAGTCGTATGAATTTTGATGATACGCTCTGTAATTAAAACAGTTTGCCCGTCGTCCTCAATGTCTTTGTGTTCCGCAACTTTCACGGGTTCTTTTGGATTGCTTAAATCATACAATTCTTCAAAGGTAACAAGGTTCTTGCCATCTAAAGCAGACGCATTGAATGTATAGGAAATTTCCACTTTCATTTCTTCCTCATCAGCAACAAAAGTATAATTATTTTCTACACGGTTTCCGTCAATAAGAAGCTCTGCGTTTTCTTCCTTTAACATCTGCCAGCCTTTTAACTGATATTTTACGCCTTTTGTAAGTCCGTCTAATTTGACAGTATCAACGATTGTTACCTCTTTTCCTGCAAGAATTGTCTTTTCGCCGTCTTTGCTGGTTGCTGTGGTATGGATAGTGATTTCTTTTTCGTATTCATCAGTCAAAGTTCCTAAATCAATGACAAGGTTATTTCTTGATACCACGATTTCAAATGGTGGAATAAGCTCAAAACCTTTGTTGCTGTCAGAGCGTAATTCTTCAATGATGTAAGTATCGTAAAGCAACGCACCCTTGCTGTCGTCTGGTTCAGAAGTTCCAAACCACACACCGTCCTCGCTGGTCTTTCCTGCGTTGGTATTGTGCTTGTGCGAAGCCCATTTTGAAGAAGTGGAGAATTGTCCGTTATCATCAGTTACCACAACATGACTTTCGCCCGTTATCTTGCTTGTGATCCTAAAGGGAACATCAGCAAGACGCTTGTGTGTGCCTGCACCGATTTTCACGCCCTCAATATCGCCACGCTTAATCTGATTGTAGACAGAGTGGGCTTCGTCTGTTAAGTCCATGATTTTTTCATTTTCTGTGATTGTAAAATCAATCGGTTTTGCACCGTCTATCAAGTAACCGTTTGGAGCTTGTTTCTCAATTATACGGAAATTTCCATAAGGTAAAAGGTCGGCGGAAGTAGAAGCGATACCCTCAATATCTGTATGGATTGTTTTTACGACTTCGTTTTTCTTGTATAGCTTGCCCTCAACCAATACCTTGTTTTCATTTAAGGAAATGATGTCAAAGGCAGTATCTTTCAAGGTTGCACTTCCTTGTGGTTTGGTATCTTTGGTTTCTAAATCTCGTTTCTGAATTTTCACACCGCCACGAATGACTTTATCTGATACAGAAAACTGATTACTTCCAGATAATACGGCAAGGTCGCCGTCCTCGGTAATCTGTGTAAGGTATAAGCCTTTTATCTGTTCTTCACTACCATTCTCCTGCATATATGCACCGTCTAATAAGTAGCCCGTTGGCGATTTCGTTTCTTCGACCGTTAGTGTACCTAAAGGAAGAACGGCTTTATCGTCCTGCATATAAAAGCTGTCGCCAGACACCTTGTATGCGTCTGCTAATTTTGTGATGTAGTGGGTTGTCCCGTTACTGTCTGTTTCAGCGATTGTCTTTGTAACCCATGTACGAGTAGCTTCGGCAGGAAGATTATCTTTATTGTAGAAGCCTGCATAATACTTCCATGTAAACTCCGCACCCTCTAAAGAAGCGTTTCCTTGTGGATTGCTTTTCTGTGTTTCCATGTCAATTTTAAAAAGCTCAATCAAAGTGTCTGTAACTTTTGGCGTATCAGATACTTTCAAAGTCGCTGTCTTTCCAGCTTCGACTTTTAAGGAATATATGGTTTTATCAACTTTATATCCCAATGGTGCAGATAATTCTTTGATATAGACCATTCCTGCCTTGACTTCTACAACGTCTGTATTTCCGCTTTCATCAGTCGTAAGGGTAGCAAGCTGTTTGGTGCAGTCCTTATCGGAAAAGACACCGTAAGTCGCACCAGCGATAGAGTAATTCCCGTTACCGTCTGTAATGCTGGTGTTGTTGGAAGTCTTTTGAAGTTTGGCATTTCCGACATTTAACTTCGCCCAGAATTGCCCTAATTCCTGCCCCTCGCCAGAGTAGATATAACCGCCACATTCATAGCGTCCTTTATTTTCTTTCACAAAGGCTTTTGCACCAGCAAACACTTCATCTTGCGTTGCCTTTGGTATTTCATCATAAGAAGCTCGCACGTTATCACAGTTCCAGCCTAAGTGAACACTCAATCTTTGCCAGACAACAAGCTGTCTTAAAAGATAGGCGTGATTGTTGCTTATTCCATTATGGCTGGCGGTGTATTGCTTCACATATTCAATAGATAATGCAACATCACTTATCTGGTCGGCACTCATACGGGAGCTTGCGTCAGCTCTGGTCTTGTAGCCGTTTTTAAAATCTGTGTTAATGTCAATACAGTAAGCGTCCTCGCCCTCAACGGTCAAATGTCCCTCGTTAAAGGTAGAACCAATCGAACCATCATTCATTACTTTTTCCACGATACCGACACGTTCTTCACTTTCCGTCCAGTATTGCTTGCTTTCTGCATGGACAAGTGTAGTCGGTAAAGCAGTAACGACAGTCGCAAAGGCAAGTACGCCCGTACACAATCGTTTCAATATCTTTTTCATAATTCTAAATGCTCCTTTCATTTTGGGTAATAAAATAGCCGTCCATAATGAACGGCTGGAAATAGAAAAGGAACGTCATTTTAGGCGTTCCATAGTCTATGAAATATTCAATTTTTTCTTGTTTCAATACTGATGTGCTGTACCGTATCTTTGCATATCTAGGAAAACTTGCGTATCAAGGCTCATTCATTGGTAGTAAATTAGTAGTAAATTGATGTGTTTGTTTCCTTGAAAATGCTGATAGATACTGTGTTTTAGCGGATAATCAACTTTTTAGTATGTTTTTATAAGAAAAACCAATTAGATTTTTAAGTATAGTATTTTATTATTGTTGACAATTTACTGATTATTTAATACAATCAGAAAGACAAGTCTACTTTTAAATTGGTACAGAGAGACCAAGAAGGGAGAGTTATATATGGACATAACTATATTCAATTTCGAGAGAAATCCCTAGGATAATAAGTAGAGCAATATATTGTTTTATTTATTATCCTTTTTGTTTGACTTAGAATTATTTGATTGGAGGGTTTTTCTTGAATAAGAAACAAATTAACGCAAAACTAATATTAGAAAATGGAATGGAATTTGAAGGAAAGGCATTTGGTTACCTAAAGGATACTGTTGGTGAAGTAGTATTCAACACATCAATGACAGGTTATCAGGAAACATTAACTGACCCATCTTACTACGGACAGATTGTTACTATGACCTATCCCCTTGTTGGAAACTATGGAATCAACCTAGAGGACTTAGAATCTTCTTTCCCTAAGGTTAAAGGTTTTATCGTAAGAGAAAAATCAAATGATCCATCAAACTTTAGATGCGAGATGGAACTTGATGGATATCTTAAAGAAAACAAAATCATAGGTCTTGAAGGTATCGATACAAGAGCTCTTACTAAGATTCTTAGAACCCATGGTTCTATGAAGGGCTATATTACAACTAAGGATTTAAGTCTTGATGATATTAAAAGCCATCTTAAAGAATTCCATAACGACGATGCTGTATATCAAGTTTCAACAAAAGAGGTTTATAAAATCAAAGGAAACGGACCTAAGGTTGCAGTTATGGATTTTGGTGTTAAAACTAATATCCTAAGAAGCTTTAAGGAACGTGGATGTGATTTAACAGTATTCCCTGCCACAACTAAAGCAGAAGACATATTAAAAACTAATCCAGACCTTGTATTTTTATCAAATGGTCCTGGAGATCCAGAAAAGCTTGGAAATGTTGTAGAAGAGATAAAGAAAATTGTTACCGAAAAACCTGTATGCGGTATCTGTCTTGGACATCAGCTTTTAGCTTGGACTTTTGGTGGAAGAACTTCTAAATTAAAGTTTGGACACAGAGGATCAAACCATCCAGTAAAGGATATTTTCACGGATAAGGTCTATATTACAAGTCAAAACCACGGTTACTATGTTAGTGAATTACCAGAGACAATGGAAATTACACATATAAGTGTAAATGATGGTACTACTGAAGGAATGAGACATAAAACACTTCCTATTGCAAGTGTTCAGTATCACCCTGAAGCGTCACCAGGTCCAAAAGAGAATGCAGTTATATTTGACAGCTTCTTAGAACTAATAAAATAAATTACATTAAGGAAGACAGAGAGCTTTCATGTAGGAGGAATAAAAATGAGCAAAAGAGATGACATTAAAAAGGTATTAATTATAGGATCAGGTCCAATTGTTATAGGACAATCTGCTGAGTTTGACTACTCAGGAACACAAGCGTGCAGAGCATTAATGGAAGAAGGTATAGAAACTATATTAGTTAACTCTAACCCTGCTACAATAATGACTGATAAGCAGATTGCAGACAAAATATATATAGAGCCATTAACAACAGAATTTATTGAAAAAGTTATAGCTAAGGACAGACCAGACAGCATCCTTTCAGGAATGGGCGGTCAAACTGGACTAAACTTAATTATCGAACTTGCAGAAGCTGGAATACTTGATAAGTATGATGTTAAAGTTATCGGTACTTCAATAGAATCTATTAAAAAAGGTGAAGATAGAGATTTATTTAAAGCTTTAATGGAAGAAATCAACGAGCCTGTAATTGAATCTGAAATAGTAACTAACGTAGATGCGGGAATTGAATTTGCAAAGAAAATAGGATATCCAGTTATAGTAAGACCTGCCTATACCCTAGGAGGAACTGGAGGCGGAATTGCTGATGACGAAGAATCCCTTGTTCAAATATTAGAAAGCGGACTTTCTTTAAGCCCCGTTGGTCAAGTACTTTTAGAGAAAAGTATAAAGGGTTGGAAAGAAGTTGAATATGAAGTAATGCGTGATGCTAAGGGGAACTCTATTACTGTATGTAATATGGAAAATATAGACCCTGTAGGTGTCCATACTGGAGACTCTATAGTAGTAGCTCCGTCACAAACATTATCTGATAAAGAATATCAAATGCTAAGAACTTCAGCTTTAAAAATCATTGATGCCATTGGTATAATTGGAGGCTGTAACGTTCAATTTGCTTTAAATCCTCACAGCTTTGAATATGCAGTTATAGAAATAAATCCAAGGGTTTCTCGTTCTTCTGCCCTAGCTTCAAAAGCTACAGGATATCCAATAGCAAAGGTTGCAGCTAAAATAGCACTTGGATATGCTTTAGATGAAATAGTAAACTCAGTTACACAAAAAACTATGGCTTCCTTTGAGCCAGCTCTTGACTATGTAGTAGTAAAAATACCAAAGTGGCCTTTTGATAAGTTCAAAAATGCTAACAAAGCCTTAGGAACGAAGATGATGGCTACTGGCGAAATTATGGCTATCGGAGCTAACTTTGAGTCTGCACTTTTAAAAGGAATCAGATCTCTTGAGATTGGAAAATATGTATTAGATCATAAACCATCTCAAAAGAAGAGCTTAAATGAATTAAAGCAAAGTGTTATTGTGCCAGATGACGAAAGAATTTTTGACCTTGCAGAAATGTTAAGAAGAAAATACTTAGTTGATAAGTTAGCTGAAATCACTGGTGTAGACACATTCTTCATAAATAAAATCAAATGGATAGTTGAACAGGAAGAATACTTAAAAACTGCTACAACAGCTGATTTAAATAAAGATTACTTAAAGACTTTAAAGAAAAAAGGATTCTCTGATAAAGGTATAGCTGACTTAATGAAAATCAGCCCAGTAGAGTTATATACTTTAAGAAAATTATATAACATCATGCCTACTTACAAGATGGTTGATACTTGTGCTGGTGAATTTGATGCTATTACTTCATACTACTACTCTACTTATGAGCAATATGATGAGGTTGAAGTATCAGATAAAAGAAAAGTTATGGTTATAGGATCAGGCCCTATAAGAATCGGTCAAGGTATTGAATTTGACTACTGTTCAGTTCATGCTGTTAGAGCTCTTAAGAAGCAAGGCATTGAAACAATAATAGTTAATAACAATCCTGAAACTGTTTCTACAGACTTTGATATATCAGATAAGCTATACTTTGAGCCACTAACTGAAGAAGATGTATTTAACATCATTAACAAAGAAAAGCCAGAAGGTGTTATTCTTCAATTTGGTGGTCAGACTGCTATAAAATTATCTAAATTCTTAAGAGAAAATGGAATCAAAATTCTTGGAACAGATGCAGAAGGTATCGATGCAGCCGAAGATAGAGAAAAATTTGAAGCCTGCCTTGAAAAACTTAACATCAACAGACCAAAAGGTATGGCAGTATGGAGTGTTGAAGAAGGAATTGAAGGAGCTGAAAAGCTAGGCTACCCTGTTTTAGTAAGACCATCTTACGTACTTGGTGGACAAGGCATGGAGATTACTTATAGAGAAAAAGAGTTAAGAACTTACCTTGAAAACTCTTTTGCAAGAGATAGCAAGAACCCTGTTTTAATAGACAGATACTTAGTTGGTAGAGAAATAGAGGTTGATGCTATCTGTGATGGTAACTCCATCCTGGTACCAGGAATAATGGAGCACCTTGAAAGAGCTGGAGTTCACTCTGGAGACTCTATAAGCATATATCCTTCTATAAATGTATCTGAGAAATCTAAAGCTACAATCCTTGATTATACAAAGAGAATAGCTAAGGAATTGAATGTTCTTGGAATGATTAACATTCAGTTCATAGAATTCGAAGGAGAAATATATATCATCGAGGTTAATCCAAGAGCTTCTAGAACAGTTCCTTATATCAGTAAGGTTACTAACGTGCCAATAGTTGAACTTGCAACAAGAGCAATGCTTGGTGAAACTATTGAAGGAATGGGCTACAATGAGGGTATCTGTCCAGAGCCTAAGTTTGTAACTGTAAAAGTTCCTGTATTCTCTACTGAAAAGCTTCCAAAGGTTGAGGTTAGCCTTGGACCAGAGATGAGATCTACTGGTGAGGTACTAGGAGTTGGTAAAACCTTCGAAGAAGCAATGATGAAGGGCTTTATCGCAGCAAAAAGACAAATACTAAAGTCTGGAGATATATTATTAGCTACTGTTAATAATGGAGATAAAGATGAATTCTTAGCTCTAGCTAAAGACTTAAGTGATTTAGGCTGTAACTTCGTTGCTACAAGTGGTACTGCTAAAATGCTTCAAGATGAAGGCATAAACGCTTCATCTGTGAATAAAATTGGAGAAGCTAAACCAGACATTGTTGATGCTATAAGAAGCAAAACAATTAATATGATTATCAATACTCCTACTAAAGGAAATGATTCTCAACGTGATGGATTTAAATTACGTAGAACTGCTGTTGAATCAGGAGTTTCACTAATGACTTCTCTAGATACTTTAAGAGCAATGGTATCAGTTATGAAAGGCAACTTAAAAATTGAAGACCTTGATGTATTTAACTTAGGTAGATAATATTAAAAATACCAGCAATAGCTTTATTAACTATTGCTGGTATTTTTAATTATACATGAATAGATCAATAAACCCACCACAATCCAATGTTTGATTAGAATCAGTAGTGGTTAGTTCTTTAAATGGACACGTTTCACACTCATTATGAGTACACTCTAAATGTGATAATTCCTCTGTAAGCTTTGTAATCTCATCATATATTTCTTGTATTCTTTTACTCTTTTCATTCTTATTCATATTCCTCACCTCAATGAATAATATGATAATGAGGTATTAAATATTACAAATAGAGTTAAGATTATCTCTGACAGCTTTCATATCTTTCAATTATGGCTTTTGCTGTTGATATTACCGTTAAAGGATTTCTGCCTACTCCAACCTCACCAGCAAGCATTATTCCATCAACCTGCGATTTTGTAAAGTGTGCAATTGCTTCTACCTCTGCTATGGACGGAATGGTAGACATTCTCATGGATTCTAAGATAAAAGTGGCAATAATAAGCTCCTGCTTCATTTCTTTCATTGTGCTTATAATTTTTTCTTCAATTTGGGGAATCTCTATAACATCTACTTCTGATGATAAGTCTCCCCTTCCAAGCATAATACCATCTACACTTTTAAGAATTTCATTAATATTTTTCACACCATCCATACATTCAATTTTTGCCCAAATTTTAGGCATTCTGTATTCAGAGTCCTCTTTAGCAAGCTCCTTGATATATTCCGCTAATTCCTCAACAATCTCCTTATTCGAAGCATAGGATAAGCAGATTACATCAACCTTATTTTTAATTCCAAACTTGATATCCCTCTTATCCTTATTAGTAAGCTTTGCACTGCTACGATCCATTCCAGGTGCATTAATTCCCTTTTCACCTCTGATAATGCCTCCTCGAACAACTTTTGTTTTAATTCTATCTTGTTGCTTCTCAATTATCTCAAATTCCATTGTTGCATCTTTCATTAAAAACTTATCTGCACTTAGCAATGCTTTAAAATCCATTTCTAACGCTATAGGTACAAATACCTCTCTTCCTTTAAAGTTCTTTATTCTTCTAAAGTATTCTTCACTACAGAAAGTAACGAACTCACCTGTTTTTACCTTTATTTGACCTTTAAAATAATTTGATACCCTTAACTTGTTTCCTTGTAAATCTTGAACTATCTCAATGTAAGGGTATTTATTTCTAATATATTTAATTCGGCTTTCTGCCATAGGATAATCAGCATGAGAAAAATTTAATCGCATTGAATTCATTCCAGCTTTCACAAAGCCATCTAAATCACTTTCATTTTTTATATTAGGTCCTATTGAACATATAATTTTCATTTTATCACCTTAAGTTTCTTCAAATTTATAACAATATTCTTTGCCTTTTAATTATAAATTAAATTGGTAATAATTCAAAGCTTTATATTAAAAAACTATTGTAATAGTTTTTATTACAATAGTTCTTTACTAACTAGTTTTTGAATTTAAATCCCCAAAGCCTCTTCAGGACTTATATATGGTCTTCCTTGTTTTAATCCAGTTTCTTCAAGAGTTAAATTTCCTAAATAAAAGCATAAGCCCTTTCTTAAATAGGGATCATCTATTAACGCTTTATACACGCCCTTATTAGCAATGTCCAATGCATATGGAACAGTAGCTGAACATATGGAGCAGGTTGCTGTCCTCGAATAAGCAGACGGTATATTATCTACACAGTAATGAAGAATTCCCTCTTCAAAATATACTGGCTGATTATGTGTCATAGCTCTGCATGTTTCTACAGCACCACCTATATCACAAGCTACATCTATTATAATAGTATCCTTTTTCATTAGTTTAAGCATATCCCTGGTTATAATGTGGTCTGTTCTCCACTTAGGCCAAGATACACAATTCATAAGCACATCTGTATATTGGATTACTTCACAAATAGTTTCATAATCTGAATGAAGGAATTCAACATTTAAAGGTAGCTTTTCTTTTGCCCTGTTAAGAGCATCATAATCTACATCCAAAACTGTAACCTTATTTCCAAAGCCTGCAGCAAGTTCTGCTGCTCCTAAACCTGCTGATCCGGCTCCTAAAATAGTTATATGAGGTATTTTAAGTCCAGTTACCCTTGCTAACATTTTACCACTGCCACCATTGATTTTCTGACTATAGTTGCAGGCGGCTATAAAACCACCTTTTCCACCAATCTCACTCATTGGCCTTAGAAGTGGATAATTTTCATTCTTATCTTGAACATCCTCACAAGCTATTCCAATTATCTTCTTTTCAAGACAGGCATCTGTTTCATCACGATAAGCATTAGAATGAAAATAGGTCATAATTATTAAACCTTCTCTTAAATATTTAAATTCTGAAGGTAATAATTCCTTCACTTTAAAAATCATATCTGAACCATGATATATAGTTTCCTTATCCGTTATTATAGCTCCTCGTGCCACATATTCTTCATCATAAAAGCCACTTCCTAAACCGGCTCCTTCTTCAATGAGTACAGTATGTCCGTTTTCTACAAATGCAGATACTCCAGATGGTGAAATTGCTACAGTATATTCGCTGTTTTTAATTTCCTTTGGAACTCCTATTATCATATAATACCTCCTAATTATATGCTTAAATGAGCATTTGTCATTATGAGCATGCACGTTATTGAATTTATCTGCTATTAAATAACTCTTCACATTATATATAGTACTGCTTATAGTAAATTTATTCCTTCAAATCTATATTTATATATAAAAAAGAAGCCAAAATAAATTAGCCTCCTTTTATAAATCTTAATACAATAATTGTTCTGGATTTCCCTCAATCGAACCATATCCAACAAGCTGATTAAAGAAATTCATATTAACAGTATTAATATATGGGAATAGCCACAAATACCCTATTCCTAAAGTTAAAATTCCCGCTAATATCCATCCTATATAGCTAAGTTGTAATACAATATACTTCCATAGATTACCATGCATTAATCTAAAACTAGTTCCAATACATTCTCCAACGCCTCTTGTATCATCTTCACATATTAAAATTAGTGAAGGATACAAGTAAAATCCTAAAATCATTATTGGTATAGATATTATAAGTACTATAAGTAAAATAACAAGGAAAAACTTGAAGAAGTAAGCGGAGTTAACTGATGATACAAAGCTTTCGACATTGCTTGGAATTATGAAATTTTCTGTTATTCCAATACCTGCTGCTCCAGCAATAAACACAAAGCTTCCGATAATAATTGAAATTATCACAGCAGGAATCATTATTAATGCCTGAAGTAAAGTAATTCCAATGGCCTTAAGAAAAGTAGAACCACTTACAAACATATCCGTAAATTTTACTTTAACCCCTCTAGTAAGCTTTAAATATAGACTGTTACTAAAAATCCCCATTACAACTGCTAAAAGATACGAGAAAATGGAAATCAAAAATGAAGATTCAAATGATGCTGTAAGTTTATAATCAATAAAATTAATAACTCCAAAAATAAGAGTAATTAAAACTACAGTAGTCCATTGCCCCCTTAATTGTTCCTTTGATAATGCTTTTAACTCTTTTCTACTAATCATAACCTTCCTCCTAATCATATATTATTTTCCAAATGGACATATTGGATAATTACAAGTTTCACAACGCAGGCACAATCCACCATGAGATAATTCATTAATATCTCTTTTTGTAATTTTATCATTAGCAATTATTCTTGGTAATAAAACATCAAAGACAGTTATTCTAACAAACATTCCACAGGCAGGCAGCCCTATTAAGGTTGTTTCATCATCATATGCCAGCATAAACATCGCTCCTGGAATCACTGGAGACCCATAAGTTATAACTTCCTTTGCTGCTTTTTCAATAGCAATAGGCGTTATATCATCGGCATCTACAGACATTCCTCCGCTACAGATTATTAAATCACAGCCACTTTCTTTACAGGTATCGATTGCTTTTGAAATTAACTCTAAATCATCTGGAGCAAATAACACTTCCTTTACACAAGCACCAAAACCTTCTACCTTTTCTTTTATTACTGGTGCAAATTTGTCCTTTATTGTTCCATTAAAAACTTCAGTACCTGTTATAACAATTCCTACTCTTTTCACTGCAAAAGGTTTGACGTCAATAATCCCATTTTTAGCCTCTAAAACTTTTTTTAATTCATCTATATACTTTTTTTCAATGACTAAAGGAGTAACCTTACCAGCGGCTATTATTGTATCCTTTTTAACCACTGAATTGTTATGCAGAGTACTTACTACTACATCAGGTATTTCATTAATTTTATAAAGTAAATCTTTCTTAATCTTTAAAATTCCCTCTCTTGTGGCTGTAATATTAATCTTCCCTTCACTTGGTGGATTGAAATATGTATTTTCACCCTTAATAGCCTCACCAATTTCAACTGCAGCCTCATCTTCATGGAGTGTATCCTCTTTTAACTCCATTATATATACATGGTTTTTACCCATAGATTTTAATTCTTCAATATCCTTAACTTCAATTATATGTCCTTTTTTAAATCTAGCCCCTTTAAATTCCCCTGGCACAATTTTAGTTAGATCATGAGCAACCACCATACCTATAGCATCTTCAACTCTAACCTTTTTCATTATTACACCCCCATAGCAAATATATTCTATATTATACTATATGGTGTAAAAAAATACCACTAACATAAATATATGTTAGTGGTAACTTAAAAATTATTTATTTATTGTCTTTAAATTTAAAACTGCATTTAGTATAACACCAGATAAAGCAGCTAAGCTTACACCCGTTATTGTTACTGTCTCCGTAACAGGAATACCTATTGTAATTCCTGTATAAGTAGCAAGATTAGTAGTTCCTAATCCTATTATAAGTATTACAACCATAATTAAGACATTTTTCCAGTCATATTGTACCTTCTCATTTTTTAAAGTCTTAAATCCTACTAAAGCAATCATACCAAACAGCATAATGCTTATTCCACCCATTACTGATTGTGGTATTGAAAGAAGGACTCCTCCTATTTTGGCTACAAATCCTAAGATTATAGCTAAAACTGCTGTTATTCTTATTATTGAAGGATCATAGTTTTTAGTGATTGCTAGTACTCCTGTATTTTCACCGTAAGTTGTATTAGCTGGTCCACCTATGAATGAAGAAAACATTGTTGCAAGTCCATCTCCTAATAAAGTTCTGTTTAAACCCGGATCTTCAATGAAGTTTTTTCCAACAACCTGACTGTTTGTCATCACATCTCCTACATGTTCCATTAAAACTGCTAAAACTACTGGTGTAATAATAAGAATTGCTCCCATATCAAACTTTGGTAATGTAAAGTTTGGTATTGCAATAACTGCTGCATTACTAATTGATGCAGTATCTACCATTCCCATGGTTAAAGATATTAGATATCCTGAAGTAACTGCTATTAATATTCCTAATTGTTTTATAAACCCTTTTCCAAAGAAGTTAATTGAAAGAGCTATAGCTAATGTTATTCCTGCGATTACAAAATTTTCACTTGCCATGTTAAAAGCAGTTGGAACTAAGTTTAGTCCTATTACAATAATCATTGGTCCTACTACTTGTGCCGGTAAAAACTTTCTAATTCTAGAAACTCCTATTTTCTTAACACAGAATGAAAGAATTACATATATAAAACCCGCTACTAATAATCCCCCTTGAGCATAAGCTAAATCGCCACCGTGCATTTCAGCAGCTGTAATTATAACTGATATAAATGCGAAGGATGAACCAAGAAATACTGGAACCTTACCTTTTGTGCAAAGATGGAAAATTAATGTACCGCCACCTGCAGCTATTAAAGCTACTGATGGATCTAATCCAGTTAATACTGGAACTAAAACTGTTGCTCCAAACATTGCAATTAGATGTTGAAAGGCTAAAACAATTCTTCTTGAATGTTCCTTTAAGGTTCTTTCCCCTTCAAATACTTTAGATTCATTTCTTAATGATACTTCTGACATATTATGCCTCCTTAATATTTCTTAATATTAGGAGAAATCACTTTCTCCCCTTTCAGTCTCTCAGTACTGATTAAAAGGTATAAAAAAAACTTCTTGCATAGCAAGAAGTGATATATCAATACACATTATGATTACATAACAAATAAATTAATAATACTTCTTGCCAGTCTCTCTGGACTGAATTAAAGAAATCTCTTTTTTATAAATTATACACTTTGTTCTTTAAAATTTCAAGACATTTTAACAATGAATTAAAAAATCATTTCTTGAAAAAATATGTAATTAATTTAAAATAAATGATATTATAATATTATAGACATTTTAACTATTATTTAAGGGGGTGTATGTATGAACATACGTTACGCAGAAAGAACTTCAAGTATTAAAGCTTCTGAAATCAGAGAGTTATTAAAACTTACTGAAAAACCTGAAATTATTTCCTTTGCTGGTGGTCTTCCAGCTCCTGAATTATTTCCTTTAAAGAAAATTAATGAAGTCATGTCTGAAGTTATTAATGAAAAAGGAAGTATTGCCCTACAATATGCATCAACTGATGGATATACTCCATTAAGAGAGATCATATTAAATCAACGTGTAAAACCTGCTGGAATTGACTGCGAAATTTCAAACATCATGCTTACAAATGGTTCACAACAAGGCTTAGAATTTTCTGCAAAGCTTTTCATAAACAAAGGTGATACCATTGTTTGCGAAAGTCCAAGCTATTTAGGTGCAATTAATGCCTTTGCTGCTTATCAACCAAAATTCATAGAAATCCCAATGGATGAACATGGAATGATTGTGGAAAAATTAGAAAACGTTTTAATAAATCACCATGAAGAAATTAAAATGATTTATACTATACCAGATTTCCAAAATCCAAGTGGAATAACTATGAGTATTGAGAGAAGAAAACGTATCGCAGAATTAGCTGCCAAGTATGAAATTATAGTAATTGAGGATAGCCCTTATGGTGAACTTAGATTCGAAGGCGAAAGCTTACCTCCAATTAAATCCTTTGATAAATTAGGATATGTTGTTAATCTTGGAACCTTTTCTAAGACCTTCTGTCCTGGCTTAAGATTAGGCTGGATAGTAGCTGAACAAGAAATAATAAGAAAATATATTTTAATAAAACAAGGTGCTGACCTTCAATGTAATACTCTTGCTCAAGTGTTTACTGCAGAATACATGAAAAAATACAATCTAGATGAACACATTTCAGAAATTATATCTGTTTATAGAAGAAGAAGAGATTTAATGCTTAACTCCATTAAAGAATACTTCCCTAAGGATATTAAATATACATACCCTGTAGGAGGCTTATTTACTTGGTGTGAACTTCGAAGTGATTTAGATACTGCTGAAATTCTGCAAGAAGCATTAAAAGAAAATGTTGCTTTTGTACCTGGGTTATCTTTCTTCCCTAATGGTGGTAAAAAGAATTTCTTTAGATTAAATTACTCTAATATGGATGAAGAAAGAATAGTAGAAGGTATTAAACGCCTTGGAACTGTGCTAAGAAAGTATTATGAATAAAATAATATAAATCATCATATAAATTACTTTGAATAATCTAAGCTTTTAATTTTAGGAGGAAAAATAATGGAATTATCAAGGCGTATCTTGAATATGGGATTCTCACCTATACGAAAACTTGCACCTTATGGAGACGCAGCTAAGAATAAAGGAATTAAAGTTTATCATCTTAACATAGGACAACCTGATATTGAAACTCCGAAAGAATTTACCGATGGGCTGAATAATTATGATGACAAAGTACTTAAATATGCTCAATCTCAAGGAATACCAGACTTAATCAGAAGCTTTATAAGCTACTACAAGCAATGGAATATTGACTTTCAAGAAGACGAACTCCTTGTTACTAATGGAGGCTCTGAAGCTGTTTCCTTTGCTTTAACTGCAATATGTGATATAAACGATGAAATAATTGTTCCAGAACCTTTTTATACTAATTATGCTGGATTTGCTGAAGGTGTAGGCGTAAAAATAGTTCCATTTATAACAAAAGCTGAAGAAGGTTTTCATTTACCTTCCAGAGATATCATTGAAAGTAAAATTACAAATAAAACAAGAGCAATAATGTTATCAAATCCAGGTAATCCAACTGGCGTTATCTATACAAAAGCTGAAATTAGAATGATAGCAGATATCTGTAAATCTCATAGCCTATTTCTAATTTCTGATGAAGTATATAGAGAGTTTGTGTATGATGGTTTAGAATATACTTCAGCTCTTTATATGGAAGATGTTAAAGATAATGTAGTACTGATTGATAGTATTTCTAAACGATACAGTGCCTGCGGTGCTAGGATTGGATTAATAGCCTCAAAGAATAAAGCTTTAATAAATCAAACCTTAAAATTATGTCAAGCTAGATTATGTGTTGCTACCATAGAACAATTAGGTGCAGCAAATTTAATAAATACTCCAAAGGAGTATTTTGATAAAGTAAAGAATGAATATGAGGAAAGAAGAAACTTAGTTTACAATAAACTGTCTAAAATAGACGGTGTTGTTTGTGAGAAGCCAAATGGAGCCTTTTATATTATAGCTAAGCTTCCAATAAAAAGTGGTGACGATTTTGCTAAGTGGATGCTCACTGATTTTACTCATAACAACGCAACTGTAATGGTTGCTCCTGCTAGTGGTTTTTATGCTACTGATGGACTTGGTGAAGATGAAATTAGAATTTCATACTGTTTAAATACTGAAGATTTATCTAATGCAATGGATATTCTTAGCCTTGCTTTAAATAAATATTTAGAAAAAGAAATTTAACAAATAAAAAGAAATTAAGCACTTGGCTTAATTTCTTTTTATTTAAATTCATTTCTTTCATACTCGCAATAGGAGTCAATAATTTGAAATCCTTGAGAATTATATAACCTTAAGGCATCTGTATTATCTTTGTCACACCTTAAATATATGTTGGAAGAATTAAACTTTTCTGCAATCTTTAAAAGATGTGTCAACAGCTGTTTTCCATAGCCTGCTCCCCTATATGTCTGCAGTATTCCAAAATTAGCAATATAAATTCTAGAATCCTTTCTGATTATCTGGCCATATCCAATATCTCTATCACCCTTGCAAATAAAAATGCACCCTTCTGGAATGTAGTGTTTTTGATACTTCTCATACTGAATATCTTCTTCATCAATAGCTTGACGACTTAATGAATTAAATACTTTATTTTGTATCATACATCGTCTATACTCATCTTCACCATCAACAAATACTCTAAAAGAAATATCATCATCTGCAAAGTCTAAAACAGCTTCCTTATCTAAAGGCCTTTTCATTTCAACTATTGTCTTAACTATTTTAAACCCCCTATCCACAAGCAGCTCCTTTTTTAAATTATTATTATCTCCAATATAAATGGACGCATTATTATTAAATAACTTAAGGAGTTCCCCATAATAAATATCATTATTAAATTCAGGCATAATCTTTATGCAATGGATTTTATAATTTTGATGCTGCAGCTTACTAAACCACATAAATCCAATATATTCTTTATCAGCTTTAATAAACTTCACATTCTTACCAAGTAAAAGCTTTTTAAAGATATTCTTATTTGTACATATGTCTAACAGCTCTTCTTTGTATTCTGTAGTTATATTAAAGTGATCTATAAAATTAAAATTTGAATTATTTACAGTCTCTAATTTATACATATATCTCCATACCTCATAAATAGAATCTATATATATTATAATCCAATTTATTATATTATACCCTATATTTTGTAAATTTCTTTAAAACTTTTGATTTTTACTCAAATAAAGGAGCATAACCCTTTTAAATCCAAGGTTATGCTCCATATATTAACTATTCTGCATCAACGTCTTTAATGCTAAGACCAATTTTTTTATTTTCGCCATCAACTTGAGTAATAACAGCTTTAATAGTTTCACCTATTTTAAGTACGTTTTCAACTTTCTCAACTCTTTCTTTAGTGATTTGAGAAATATGAACTAATCCATCTACACCTTCTTCTAACTCAACGAAAGCTCCAAATGGTGCAAATCTAGCTACTTTACCAACAACAACATTTCCTACTGGGTATTTAGTTTCAATGTTGTTCCATGGGTTTTCATTTAATGATTTAACACTTAATGCTAATTTGTTGTTTTCTTTATCAGCTTCAAGAACTACAACTTTAATAACATCTCCTACTTTGTATAATTTAGAAGGGTTATTAATTTTGTTCCAAGACATTTCAGAACTGTGAAGTAATCCATCAATACCACCAACTTCAACAAATGCTCCGAAAGCAGCTAATCTCTTAACTGTTCCTTCCATAACAGCACCTTGTGTTAAAGATGCCCAAGTTGCTTCTTTTTTAGCTTCATTATCTTTTTCTAAAAGCTCTCTTCTAGAACCAACTATTTTTACTCTGTTTCTATCTCTAGAGAATTCTATTACTTTAACATCCATAGTTTCTCCGATATATTTAGAAAGGTCAGCAACTCTGCTTAATTCAACGTGAGAAGCTGGTATAAATATTCTCTCACCTTTAAATAAAGCTACAAGTCCACCTTTTACTACTTCTTTAACTTGAACATTTAAAACTGTTCCATTTTCAAAAGCAGCTTTTAATTCTTGCTGTTGAGCAGCTTTTAAAACTTCAACTCTTGATAATACTACTAAACCATCAGTATTTTTTCTGTTTATAACCTTTGCTTTTATAACATCACCAACTTTAACTTGTTCAGTTAATGGTGTATCTTCTCTTGAAAACTCTTCAGCTGGTATTATAGCTTCTGATTTAGCTCCTATTGTAAGGTATGCTTCCTTTTCATTTACTTTAAATACTTCACCTTCAAGTATTCCACCAACTGAAATATTTGTAGTGTCGTTAGAGTATTGTGCGTATAAATCCATATCCTCTTGGCTTATATTATTTTGTTTTTTCATCTTATTAATAGCCTCCTCAATAACATACTCTGGAGTCGATGCCCCAGCAGTAATTCCTATTTTATTTATTTTATCATTCCTTATCATATTTAAAAGCAAAGAATCCAACTTTTCCGCATGATAAGTATTTTCACAATTTTTTTTGCAAATTTCATATAACTTAGTAGTATTAGAACTATTAAATCCACCCAATACTATCATCATATCTACCTCTTTAGAAAGTTCATCAGCTGATCCTTGTCTTTCTTCTGTGGCATTACAAATAGTATTAAAAGCTACTACTTCCTTTGATAAGGATATGACTTTGCCTAAGACCTTTTCCCAATTTGACTGTTTCTCAGTAGTTTGAGAAACTACACAAACCTTTCTAGAAATTTCGTCAATATTACTTCCATCCTTAGAAATAATTGCAGAGTCATTACACCATCCGTTAATTCCAATAACTTCTGGATGGCTTTCATCACCCACAATAATTATATTATAGCCTTTATTATAATACTCCTCAACCTTTTGTTGTATATTTTTAACATAAGGACAAGTTCCATTTTCTATAATTACTCCAATAGCGTTTAAGTCTTCAATAACTTTTTTACCAACACCATGAGACCTTATAACTACAACATCATTTTCTTTAAGCTTTAAGGCCTCTTCTAAAGTAATTGGAAATATTCCTTTTTCCTCTAAACTTTTAACAACATCATTATTATGTATTAAAGGACCTAATGTATGGATAGGTTTATCATATTTTTCTCTTAATCTAACTGCTTCATCAACAGCTCTTTTTACTCCAAAGCAGAATCCTGCCTTTTCAGCAAGTAAAACTTCCATTATGCTCACCTCTATCCACTAAGCTCGATTTTTATATTCTTCAATATACTTTGAAATTGCCTCAACAACTTCATGGATATTCATTAAAGAAGAGTCAACTTCAACAGCATCTTCAGCCTTTTGAAGAGGGTCTACCTCTCTGTGTGAATCGATGTAATCTCTTTTTTTAATATCCTCTAGAATACTATTATAATCTACTTTTACATTTTTGGCTATAAGTTCCTCGTATCTTCTAGTAGCTCTTTCTTCAGGTCTTGCAGTTAAAAATATTTTAACACTAGCATCTTTTAAAACTACTGTTCCTATATCTCTACCATCCATTATAACATCATAATTTTTAGAAATACCTCTTTGAAGTTGAACTAATTTTTGTCTCACTTCTGGAACTGCCGCATATCTTGAAACATTATTTGTAACTTCAATGTTTGTTAGTTCCTTGGAAACGTCAACACCGTTTACAATCAAATCATCATTTTCAAAATGCATTTCTAATTCATCTATTAAGCTGCATAGCTTTTCAATTTCATTAGGTTCAATTCCATTTTTCATTGCAAATAAAGTTACTGCTCTATACATTGAACCTGTGTTTATATACATTAGGTCATATTTTTTTCCTAATAGTTTTGCAATAGTGCTCTTCCCAGCCCCTGCTGGACCATCAATGGCTATTGATGTTCGCATTATATCACCCCTTGTTATGTTAAAATCTAGAAATTATCTCTAGTAAAATATATATTAACTCTAAGTAAATGACTTAGAATAATAATCTGTTTAAATCTTAGTACCTGCAACATATCCAGTTGATAATGCAATTTGCACATTATATCCACCTGTAAATGCATCCACATCTATGACCTCACCAGCAAAGCTTAAATTATCAACTAATTTTGATTTCATAGTTGACGCATCAATTTCTTTAGTGTCAATACCACCAGAAGTTACTATTGCTTCGTCAACACTTCTAAAGCCCTTAAACCTCATAGGTAAGGCTGAAATCAAGTTAACAAAAGCTCTTCTTTGCTCTTTAGTAATTGTATTTACCTTTTGATCTTCTGAAATAGTGCTTAATTTAATCATTACAGGTATAAGTTTTTTAGGAAATAAGTCATTTAATGCATTTTTAAAATCCTTATTATTATACAGTAAAAAGTCTTTTTGTATTCTCAAATCCAGCTCTTTCTCACTTAAAGCCGGCTTCAAGTTTATAAATAACTCATATTTTTCATTTGGTTTTATGATACTGCTAGCCTTAAGAACTAATGGACCTGAAACTCCAAAGTGTGTAAAAAGCATCTCACCTTGTTCTTTAAATACTATCTTTTTACTGCTGTTTCTTAATGTAAGCTGTATATTTCTTAAAGATAAACCTTGAACTTCTTGCAGCCAATCTTCATTTATTTCTAATGGAACTAAAGAAGGTTTAATATCTACTATATTATGCCCCAATTCTTTGCAAAATCTATACCCGTCTCCATTAGATCCAGTTTTAGGATAAGATGCACCACCTGTAGCCATAACTACATGGTCACATTCAAGTTTTCTACCACTTTCTAAAATAATAGATTTTATTACACTTCCATGGCTTTCAATTTTCTTAACACCATCACCAAGGATCACATTGACACCTTTTTCTCTAAGAGCTTCTTCTAAGCCCTTAATTATATCTGAAGATTTATCTGATGCAGGAAATACTCTTCCTCCACGCTCCTCTTTAAGCTTAATGCCTCTGTCCTCAAAAAACTTTATTACATCTTCATTTGTAAAGGTATATAGCGAACTATATAAAAAATAAGGATTTGTTATAATATATTCGAAAAACTCGCTAATATCCTTACCATTAGTAACATTACATCTACCTTTTCCAGTGATGAATAATTTTTTGCCAAGCTTATTATTTTTCTCTACTAAGAAAACCTGATTATTTTCACTAGCAGCTATTGCTGCCATCATACCAGCAGGTCCTCCACCGATGACTACTACTTTCGCCAAAAAAACACCACCTTAAATAAGACTCCAAATCTTCGATTTGGTTAAGTCGCATTTGCTCCTTCGACTGTTTTTGAGAAGGAGTTTCCGTAATTGACTCCAAATCTTCAATTTGGCAAGTCACTTTTACTTCTCTGACTTCATTTGAGAAGGAGTTTCTATTAATAAAAAATACTCTCTACTATAATTTAATATAAATCCCTTCATTATTCAATGAAATTATTTATTAAAATAATAATTTATTTACATACAAACGGAGAGAATTGATAATAATTCTCTCCGCATAAAACAATTTTATATAAAATTATTGATTAAAATTCTCCTTGAGCATACATAGCTTCTGCAACTTTCATGAATCCAGCGATATTTGCTCCAGCAACTAAATTATAACCATGTCCACATTGTTCAGCAGCTTCCATTGCATTTTTATGAATGTTAATCATGATTCTGTGAAGTTTTTCATCAACTTCTTCTTCTGTCCAAGCCATTCTCATGCTATTTTGAGACATTTCAAGAGCTGAAGTTGCAACTCCACCTGCATTTGCAGCCTTAGATGGTCCAACAATAACACCTTTTTCTTGTAAGTATGCAACTGCATCATTTGTACAAGGCATGTTAGCACCCTCACATACATATTTTATACCATTTTCAACGATTTGTTTTGCATGTTCTAAGTGAATATCATTTTGAGTAGCACATGGCATTATGATATCAACCTTAACACCCCATGGTTTTTGTCCAGGGAAGAATTCACAGCCAAACTTATCAGCATAATCTTGCACCTTATCTCTTCCTGAATTTCTCATTGTCACTAAGTAATTTATTTTCTCTGGAGTATTTACTCCTTCTGGATCATAGATATATCCATCTGGTCCTGAAAGTGTAACAACTTTACCACCAAGCTCAGTTATCTTCTGACATACACCCCATGATACATTACCGAATCCAGAAACTGCAACAGTTTTTCCATTGAAATCAGTTCCTTCATGTTTTAAGATTTCTTCACAGAAGTAAGCAATACCAAAACCAGTAGCTTCTGGTCTTATTAAGCTTCCACCATAAGATAATCCTTTTCCAGTTAAAACTCCATTTTGGAATGCTCCACGGATTCTTCTATACTGTCCATAAAGATATCCTATTTCTCTTCCACCTACACCGATATCTCCAGCAGGCACGTCCACATCTGGTCCGATATGTCTTTGAAGTTCAGTCATAAATGCTTGACAGAATCTCATGATTTCAGCATCTGATTTTCCTCTTGGGTCGAAATCAGATCCACCTTTACCTCCTCCAATTGGAAGTCCAGTTAAAGCATTTTTAAGTATTTGTTCAAAGCCTAAGAATTTAACAATTCCAAGATAAACTGATGGGTGGAATCTTAAACCGCCCTTATAAGGTCCTATAGCACCGTTAAATTGAACTCTGAACCCTCTATTTACTTGAGTGTTTCCATTGTCATCTTTCCAAGCAACTCTAAACATTATTTGTCTTTCAGGTTCGCAAAATCTTTCTAGCAAATTAGATTCTATATACTCAGGATGATTTTCTAGTACAGGTCCTATGCTGTATAAAACTTCCTCAACAGCTTGTATAAATTCTGGTTCTGCACTGTTTCTTTTTTTTACATTTTCTAATACTTGTTCAATATAAGTTTTAGTATCCATAGTAATAATCCCTCCTAAATTTAAACAATATATGTAATTTGCTTGGTAAATTTGAAAAATACCCAAGTAAATCCTTACAATATGTATATTCTACACGAATGAAATTTATCCTTCTTTTCTGAAAATTTTTGAAAGTTTTATTTCACTCAATATAAACGATTACATTTCTATTTCATCTTAACCTTGAAATACAAATATTTCAAGGTTAAATTTGATAATTTAGAATTTATTAACATCTGTTCCTTTTTTGTAGGAATAGATTTGATAATCTTCCCAAATATGTTCCAACTCATTAAAAGTTTTAGATATTTTCTCTTTTTCTTTTAAACCAACAGCTACAATTAAGGCATTTATTACACTTAATGGTGCCACAAGAGAATCAACGAAAGAAGCCATATTACTTTCTGCTATTAATGCATAATCAGCTTTTGCAGCTAATGGTGAAAGTAAACTATCCGTAATTGCGATAACATCAGCTCCACGAGACTTTGCAAAATTCAAAGTTTCAACAGTTCTTACTGCATATCTAGGGAAACCTATTCCAATAACACAATCCCCTTCACTGATATTTAGTACCTGTTCAAATATATCACTTATGCCGTATGAGACAACCTTTACATTATCTAAAATTAAATTTAAATAAAACCCTAAAAAATCTGCTAAGGCTGCTGAGCTTCTAAGTCCAACTATGTATATTTTTTTAGCTCTTAATATACTGTTTACCGTACCTTCAAAATCAGAATAACTGATTTTTTCCATTGTAGCTCTGATATTTTCAATATCAGACTTTAAAACTCCTCTTAAGGCATTGTTAGGCTCAACATAATCACTCGCCAACTCTATCCTTTGTGCCGTAGTAAGTTTATTTTTAATAAGTTCCTGAAGAGCCTTTTGAAGCTCAGGATATCCTTCATATCCTAACTGATTTGCAAATCTAACAACAGTAGATTCACTAACACCTACACTAATACCAAGTTTAGCTGCAGTCATAAATGCCGCTTTATCATAGTGCTTTAGTATATATTCAGCAATAAGCTTTTGACCTTTGCTTAACCTAGCAAATTTACCTTGAATAATTCTCATTAAATCCATATTAGTTTCCATCAAAATGACTCCTTTTTAATTGCAAATGAAATACATAATTCATTTTACAGAAAACTGAATTATATGTTTCATATTATCACAGTATAAAACAACCTTCAACCCATAAATTTTCAAAATAATCAAAATTTCTTTCCAAGTCTACTTTTATTTTATGAAACATTTTAAATAAAATACTTCATAATTAGAAAGAATTGTAGTGTTGTAAAGTTATTTCTTTTCAATTACAAGCATATAGGGTGATAATTCACTTCTATTTATTACTTTATGAAGCATAACCCCATATTTATTTTTAGGAAGTTCTTTTGTATATTTCAAAAGTGCTTCCCCCTCTTTTGCCCCTTCTTCATGACCAACATAAACAGCTATTATCAAGATTCCTCCGCTATTTAAAAGGTTTAATACTGACTCTATGCTTTTCAATGTTGAGTTTGTCATTGTCGTTATACTTTTATCTCCTCCCGGTAAAAAGCCAAGATTATATATGGCAGCATCAATCCCTTCTTTAACATATTTATCAATATGTTCATGGGAATCTAGTATTAAAGAGACATTAGATTTTTCCTTCTTTTTATATTCTTCTATTGCAGATTTTTGTATGTCAAAAGCATATACTTTCTCAAAGTGATTACTTAAAAAATCGCAGTCTCCACCATTTCCAAGGGTTCCATCTAATGCAACTCCTTTACTTTCTACATAATTCTCAATTATATGATGAGATAAATCTGTAATGTTCCCCAGATACTTAAACATTTCCAATTCCCCCGTTCTTTAAATACTCAATTTCTTTAGAAGTTAAATGTCTCCAGGATCCTTCTTTTAAGTTTTTATCTAAATAAATCTTTCCTATGGAAACTCTTTTTAATTTAACTACTGGATGACCAACAGCATCACACATTCTTCTTACCTGTCTGTTTTTGCCTTCATGTATTTTAATTTTAAGGGTGCATTTATTGTTTCCCTTAGAAACAACTTCGCAGGTTCCTGGTGCTGTAATGTAATCTCCGATATCAATTCCATCTTTAAATTTCTTTATTCCATCTGCTGAAATTATCCCTTTTACTTCCGCAATATATGTTTTATCTATAGAAACCCTTGGATGAATAACGTTATTATATACTTCTCCATCATTAGTTAAAAAAATCAATCCAGAAGTATCATAATCTAATCTTCCAATGGGATATATACGTTCTTCTACCTTCACAAGATCTAACAGGGTTTTTCTTCCTCTATCATCCTTAACCGTTGATAAATATCCTGTTGGTTTATTTAAGGCTATGTACAGCTTCATTTCCTCTGGTGCAATTATTTTTCCATCAACCTTCACTTGATTTTTATCAGGATCAACCTTAGCTCCTAACTCATTTACAATAATATTATCTATTTCTACTCTATTAGCTAAAATAATTTCTTCACATTTTCTTCGTGAAGCAACGCCACATCTAGCCATATATTTTTGTAATCTTTCTTCCATAATACAAAACATCCTTCCTTTACCTCTATGAATTATAATTATTATTTGTAAAAAAATCAATGTGAAGCCCTCAATATTCGAAAAATAATATAGGCCTTACATTAAAGTAAGGCCATGCTAAGTGTTGTAAGTCAATTTTAATTATCTTAATTGATTTTCTTTACGATTGCCACCCGATTCCATGAAACCATTTTTTGATTTTCTGCTATCATTAGAATTATCTGCCATAGAAGTAAGTTCGCTATTGATTTTATTTGAAACTTTCTTTGGTTTATTTTGCTTATTCTTAGCCATATCGCTCACCTCCCATTAACTATTATGGTCGAAACAGGATTTTATATTCAACTTTTAATAAAACCTTCCTGCACTAATTATTAATGATGTATTCACCATCTTATAAATTGTTAAATTAAATAAATAATGTTATATTCAATATATAATTTATAATTTTTTCACGTAAATATATTAATTAAAAATATTTTGGGGAGGTACTATAATATGAATCCTATATTTTTTATGCCAACTAAAGTAATTTGCGAAAAAGACGCAATTAAAACTCAAGGTCATTTGATTAAAAACCTTGGTGATACAGCACTTATAGTTACAGGACGCCATTCTTCCAGAGCAAATGGTTCTTTAGAAAACTTAACTACAGTTCTTAAAACTAACAATATAAAATATTTTATTTTTGATGAAGTAGAGGAAAACCCATCCACTGAAACAATAAACAAAATTAAAAAATTACATATAGACAATGGAATTAACGTCGTTATCGGAGTCGGCGGAGGTTCCCCAATGGATGCATCAAAAGCAGCAAGTGTACTTCTTGCAAATACTGGTATGGATGCCAAAGACCTTTTCACTACAGATGAATTTAAATCCCTGCCTGTAGTTGCTATCCCAACTACAGCTGGAACAGGAAGTGAAACAACACAATATTCAATACTTACAGACCATGAAATAGAAAATAAGCTGGCAATAAAAACAAAGCTATTCCCAACCCTTGCTTATCTTGATGCGTCATTTTTAATGAATACACCTAAGGAAATTACAGTCAATACGGCCATTGATGCGTTATCTCACTTAATTGAAGGATATTTATCAACTCAAGGTAATATTTTCAGCAACGCTTTGGCAGAAAGCGGATTAAAATTATTTAAAGAATGTATTCCCTTCTTAGAAGATGAAACAATAATCTTTGAAGTACGAGAAAAACTTCTTGCTGCTTCCTCCATTGCTGGTATGGTAATTGCTCAAAGCGGAACTTCTCTGCCTCACGGTATGGGCTATCCATTAACTTATCATCATAATGCACCTCATGGCATGGCTAATGGACTTCTATTAAAGGAATATCTAAAAAGCTATGCAAATCATGAAAGTGAAAGAATAGAGAACATCTTAAAACTTCTTGAATTTAGCAATATTGATGAATTTGGAACCTTTATAAAAAGATTGTCCACAATAACCTTAAATATATCTCAAAACGAACTTAAGGCTTATGCAGAATATATGATTTCCAATGAAGCTAAGCTTAAAAACCATCCTTTTAAAATAACTTTTGAAGAACTTTTAAGCATATATGAAAAAAGTTTAATCTAATATTATAATAGAAAGACAAAAACAGTCCTCTGCTTTTTAGCCAGAGAACTGTTTTTATCTTTCCTTACTTTTCCTTATACTCTAGATTAAAATAATTAAGAATCCCCTTTGCAATAGCTGTTCCAAATTCCTGCTGTTTCTCAAGGTTATGGATGAAACTTCTATCAAATTCATTATCAAGATAAGCACATTTAATTATTATTGAATCCATATCTGCTTCTCTAATAACTGCATTGTAATCTTGTAAACCATATCCAATTTTATTGTATATCTTAATTGCAGGCTGACCGAGTTTTCTTATTTCGTCACCAATTGAAGAAGCCAAGCTCAAGCCTTTTTCTGAATGAATTGAATACACCAACTCACAAAGAGACCCCTCTCCAAAGTTGCAGTGTATAGAAACAAAAGCATCGGAGTGATTTTTATTAGCTATAAGGATTCTTTGAGAGTATCCTGCATAAGTATCATCATCTCTTGTCATTACAACTTCTACACCATGGCGCATCAGTTCTTCTCTACATTCTAATGCAATGGTAAGATTGATTTCTTTCTCCACAAGATTATCAAAGGTAAACCCTGTTTTATTTCCACCCTTACCAGGATCAAGAGTCACACTTTTCATACTATCCCTCACTAATAATATTATAGTATATTCTATTCATTGAAGGATAAAATATGAAGTTAATATGCAGATTGATTATGAACTTTATTTACTTGGAATATATTTTGTTTATTACACTTTCATAAACAGATATATTATATTCAATTGCCCCTAAATAATCTGGCTTAATTCTCTTATAATGTTCGATACCTTCATCTGTAATTTTATATAACCTTTTATTCTTTCTATCAAAATCTTCCCATTTTCCAGTAAGATAAAGATTCTCTTCTAAATCTCTAAGTAATGGATAAACTAATCCATTTGACACCTTTGTGAAGTTTTCATTAATATAATTTACTATTTCTAATCCATACTCTTCCTGTTTCTCGTATATCAGATAGTGAAGTATGTAAAGTTTAACCAATTTTGTTGTGTTTATTCTATTATCTAAGGTTGCAATTCTTTTTCTAGATTCACCTTTCATTTTTATACCTTCTTTCAAATTTAGTATTAATTATATTATAAATGTTTATTTCAATTATGACAATTATTTTTATGAAATAAAATATGATTTTATGTTTATTTAGTATATAATAGTGTTAAATAAATAAAGAATTATTAATAACAAGTGAGGTGCTTCATGAAGATTAAAGCAGAATTTCATTGTCACACTACAGCCTCAGATGGGAATCTATCTCCTACTGAAGTAGTTCAATTAGCAAAAACTAATGGAGTTGAGTACTTAGCAATAACAGACCACGATACCGTTGACGGCCTTCCTGAAGCAAAGGAAGCCTGTGATAAACTTAATATAAAATTTATACCTGGTATTGAGTTGAGTTGTAATCATAACAAGGAAAGTATTCATATCTTAGGGTTTTTCAAAGGTGATGGTTACAAATCCAAAGAGCTCATAGATTTTTTACACAATTTAAAACTAAACCGGATTTCAAGAGCAAAAGCTATAGTTGATAAATTAAAAGAACATTTTAATATCGAGTTAAACTATGAGGATGTAATGTCCTTAGGTGATGGTGTAATTGCCAGACCACATATAGCAAAGGCTATAATTAATGCTGGCTATGATTACTCTGTAGATTATATCTTTGATAACTTTATTGGTAATGACAGCCCTGCCTATGTACCAAATAAACACATTTCTGTTCCAGATGGAATCAAACTATTAAAGAAGTATGGATGCATCGCTGTTCTCGCCCATCCAAAGCTTGTCAAGAAAACACCTGTAAAGACTTTACTTGAATTTGATTTTGATGGCATAGAGGCAATATATTTCCAAAACTATCAAAGTGAAACTGATGAGTTTACCTCTATGGCAAATTCAAAGGGTCTATTAATTACTTGTGGTTCAGATTTTCATGGAATTTCAAAAGATGATAAAAAACACGGCACCGTTGGAGCAATGGAAATTGATGAGTTCTTTTTCAATAAATTTATAAAAAGTTACTTAAATTAAAAATTTCCTCATAAACAATTGTTCTTATCTTATGTCAGCTTTTATTTAATCGAGGTTTACACATCTAAATATACATTGATTTTAAACGGCTTGAATAAGTTTCAAGCCGTTATTTATAAATATTTATACACACTTCTCTTGCCACTTAAATTAACAGAATATACTGTTCATCCAAACTTTAGCTATTTTCAGAATATTATTTCTTTATATTTATACAACATATATCCTAAAAACACCTTGCATTATATGCATATTGTTCGTATAATTATTCATAGCTAAAGAATTCGGAAGGATGTGTAGAAAAATGGAGAACTCAACTTCAAAATCGACTCAAATATCAACAAATTATGCTGCCATATTAAAATTTGTTCTTCTATCTTCTCTTGGGGTATTCCTATTCATGGTTCCTTTAAGTAAAGATGGACAAGTTATTATTCCTGTGGCAACACTTTCAAATACATTAAGAGACAGTTTAGGTGCTTCTCTACAATATATCATTACAGCAATCATTGTTATCACTGCAGTAAGCACTATAATAACAAAGGCTTTTAAGCCAAAATTCATAATGGAAAACAAGTTTTTAAATTCTTTATTCAATGTGAGTACAATATGGTTTATTGTAAGAATAATGGGTGGAATCTTTATTATCTGTACCATGTTCCAAATAGGACCTGAAGCAATCTGGTCTGGAAACACTGGTGGTATGGTATTAAATGACCTGCTTCCAATATTATTTTCAGTATTCCTTTTCGCTGGTTTATTATTACCACTTCTATTAAGCTTTGGACTTTTAGAATTTGTTGGATCACTTTTAGTTAAAGTAATGAGACCAATATTTAACTTACCAGGCGCTTCAGCTATTGACTGTATAGCATCATGGCTTGGAGATGGAACTATAGGAGTTTTATTAACAAGTAAACAATATGAAGATGGATATTATACTGAAAGAGAAGCCTGCGTTATTGGAACTACTTTTTCATTAGTTTCTATAACTTTTAGTTTAGTAGTATGCGATACCGTTGGACTTGGACATATGTTCGTTCCTTTCTACCTTGTTGTAACAGCAGCTGGATTAATCGCAGCTGTGTTAATCCCTAAACTACCTCCTCTTTCAAAGAAAAGAGATATATTTCATAATGGGATAGACAATACAACAAGCAGTGACCTTCCTGAAGGTTATACTCCATTTAAATATGGATTGAAAAACGCCTTAGAAAAAGCAAATGAATCAACAATAGTTAATGATGTTGTTGTTAAAGGAACATTAAATGTTATCGATATGTGGTTTGGTGTAATCCCTGTAGTTATGGCAGTTGGAACCTTTGCTTTAATTATTGCTGAATATACACCACTATTCCAAATCCTTGGAACACCATTTATTCCATTATTAAAAATTCTTCAAGTTCCTGAAGCTGCTGCAGCTTCAAGTACTTTAGTTGCTGGATTTGCTGACATGCTTCTTCCTTCAATAATGGCTGGGGGAATTCAAAGTGAAATGACAAGATTTATAATAGCTGCAACTTCAGTTACTCAATTAATTTATTTATCTGAAGTAGGTGCATTACTTCTTGGTTCAAAAATTCCAATAAACTTCAAAGAGTTATTTATAATCTTCTTAGAGAGAACCTTAATAACTCTACCAATAATAACATTAATAGCACATTTATTATTTTAAATCAAAAACCCTTAGGAAATTTTCCTAAGGGTTTTTTTACTAATTGTTTTCTTTTATATTAACTTAATATCATATATAATAAATATAGACTTATTTTTTATGAAATCTCCTTCTTATATTCATTTGAAGGAGTAAATTCATGAATACCAAATCATAGATTTGGACACTTACTTATCGGAGGTTTAACATGTGGATTGGAAACTTAATAAATATAGAAAACATTAAAATTAATAATATCCCTACCACCATCATATCACCAAAAAACTATAATACAAAAATGCCTGTTGTATTTTTTTATCATGGATGGAGCTCAAGCAGAGATAAACACTTTAACTTAGGAACTCTCCTTGGCTGTAATGGATATTTAGTTGTAATTCCTGATTCTATCAATCATGGTGAAAGAGGAATTATTGATTACAACGATATGCAGACAGGTTTAGCACAGTTCTGGCCAACTGTGGTGAACTCCCTAAAGGAATTTCCTGCCCTGTTAGAGTATATAAAAAACAATTATGATATAAATGAAAACAAGATCGGAGTTGCAGGACATTCAATGGGAGGTATGATTACCTCTGGAATCCTTGCTCATAACCCTATAGTATCTGCTGCAGTAATTTTAAATGGTTCTGGAGCTTGGGCTGATGCTACATTAGATTTGCTTGGTTCTCACTATGAAGAACAAAAAGAAGTTATAGACAAGGGACTTACCGAATTACAACCTATTATTCCATTAAATAACATTGAGAAATTCATTGATACTCCTACCTTAATTCTTCACGGAGAAAATGATAAGATTGTCCCAATACACAGCAGCAAAATATTTTATGATGCTCTAAAAGAAAAATACAATGATAAGAATTTAGTTTCCATGGTTACATTTGATAGACTTAATCACTATATAACAGAAGCCATGATAACTGAAATGATAAATTGGTTTAACCATCACTTAAACAACTAAAAAAACTTGAGTAATTAAAATGCACAGTTACCGTAATTTTACGATACTGTGCATTTATTTATTTTCTATTTCTTATTATTCCTTATTTTTAATAAAGTTTTTGTAACCTTATATCCAAGTCCTACAGCTCCTACCACTACCCCAACAACAAGAGCAGATGATACTTTATCACTATACTTTTCAACCTGTGTTACCTCTATCTTATGGAACTTTTCCTTTAAATCATTATCAACACTACTCATAACTATCACCCTTTCATTATATAAAAGTCTAAATATAAATTGGGATAAACCCAAAACACTCCTTCTGCTTAAGGAATAGAAGCTTCAATATGGAAAGTTAATTTATTTGACTAATCCAACCTTTTCTCCCACATTTAGACCATGCTCATTCATTAACTTAATTATACCATCATTTCTACCATTTAATTATTAAGAATTTCTTAAGTGAGCCTCCAAATCTATGATTTGGCTAGGCGAACTTACTCCTCCGAACGAATACGAATGTGAGGAGAAGTTTCCTTTAAAATATAAATCTTTGATTTGGTTAGTTGAACTTACTCCTTCGACCACAAGGAGAAGGAGTTTCCTCTAAAAATAATCTACGATTTGGCCACACAAACTTACTACTCCAAAATCATATGTGAAGGAGTTTCCACTTAAAACATCTCTTTCATTTTTTCTAAGCTTTCAAACCTCAAATTAGTTTTCTTAAAAAACTTTATAAAACTTAATCTATATATTATAATAATAACATCACGTTAATATGGAGGATTCATTATGTTTAGAACAGTAATATGGTTTGGTCATTTTGCACTAAGCCTAGTATGTGAGATATTTCCTTTGTTGAAGGTTAACTCTCTAGAGAAACAAGGTAAATCAAAAGAAAAGGATGCGTATGTACATAAAGTAACATCTAAATGGGCAAAGTCTCAATTAAAATATAGTGGTGCAAAGGTAACTGTTTCTGGTCAGGAAAATGTGCCAAAGGATGTACCTGTTGTTTTTATAGCTAATCACCAAGGTAACTTCGATATACCTCTTTTAATGAGCTACATCGATAAACCAAAGGGATTCATAGCTAAAATAGAAACCCTTAAAATTCCTATAGTTAGAACTTGGATGAAAAATATTCACTGTGTATTTATGGATAGAAGCAACCTTAGAAAGTCAGCTGCAGCCATAATTGAAGGTGTTAAAATCATTAAAGAAGGTCATTCTTTAGTTATTTTCCCTGAAGGGACAAGAAGTAAAGGCGGTCCCCTTGGTGAATTTAAAGCTGGTAGCTTTAAATTAGCAACCAAATCAAAGGCCCCAATTATTCCAATAACAATTAATGGTTCCTATAAGCTTATGGAGGCTAATGGAAATAAAATTAAACCTGCTGAAGTAGAAGTTTATATACACCCTGCAATAGAAACTGCAGATCTATCTAAAGAAGAACAAGAAGCCCTTCCAGAGCAAGTTAAAGCAATTATTGCTTCAAAACTAGCTACCAAATAATAAATAAACTTGCAAACATATCTAAAGTGTATATTGTAAACTGTTCAATTTAACAGTATTATTATATATGTGACTTCACAAAACATATTATTGGTGGAGTAAGGAAAAACTTTCAAATTAATATTTGAAAGTTACTTTGGGAGGTGTTACGATGAATTATGTTACTTCAGGAGTTTGCTCAAAGGAAATAAACTTTGAGGTTGTTGATAACAAAGTAAAAAATGTTAGCTTTGTTAGAGGCTGCATGGGAAACTTGTTAGGTATTGGAAGCTTAGTTGAAGGTATGGATATCGACGAGGTTATATCAAGATTAGAAGGCTTAAAATGTGGTGCTAAAGACACATCTTGCCCTGATCAATTAGCAAAAGCTTTAAAAGAATACAAAGCACAAAAATAATAAATAAAATGCTATCATATGAATTTATGATAGCATTTTCTATTTATTAATATTATCCTCAAATTTAGTAATACTACTTATAAATAATACTACTAATAAGTCATAAGGGAAACGAGGTGAATTTTAATGATTAAACTAAAAGAAAGTTTTTATAATAGAGATGCAAGAATCGTTGGAAAAGAATTATTAGGGAAAATATTAGTTCGTAAATATGATGGAAAAACACTTGTAAGCAGAATTGTTGAAACCGAAGCATATATTGGTAGCTTGGATAAGGCTTGCCACGCTTATAACTTCAAAAGAACACCTAGAGTATTGCCATTGTATGAAAAAGGCGGCATAGCTTATGTATATGCCATATACGGCATGTACTATTGTTTAAATATTGTAACTGCTGAAAAAGATGACCCACAAGCAGTATTAATAAGAGCCGTTGAACCTATTGATGGTTTAGAAGAAATGAGTTTAAACAGAACTAAAAAATCATATTCTGATCTTAAAAGAAAAGAAATCCTAAACTTAACCTCTGGTCCAGGTAAGCTTTGTATAGCTTTAAATATTGATAAGACCTTGGATAGTCATTCCCTTTTTAGTGAAGAGCTTTCCGTTTATGATGATGAATATGACGATTTCGAAATAATTAGCTGCAAAAGAATTGGTATTGATTATGCTGAGGAAGCCGTAGATTTTCCTTGGAGATATTACATAAAAGATAACGATTATGTTTCTGTAAAAGAAAAAGGCACGCGTTAAACGTGCCTTTTTCTTTTTATGGAAACTCCTCCTCATATACATTCGGATGAGTAAGTTCGCCTTAGGCAAACCAAAGATACACTCTGTGAAAGTTCCACTAACCAAATCCAAGATTTGGAGTATCACTTTTGGAGGCTCACTTATAAACTTAAAAATTTGTTAAATCTATCTCTAACCTTTTCTTCACCCATGATTTGCATGATTGTATATAAATCTGGGGTGTTGCTTCTGTGAGTTATAGCTGTTCTTATACATCCAGCAACGTCTGAAACCATTCCCTTAAACTCTTCAGGATTTTTCTTGAAGGCCTTTCTGTCAGCAGTGTAGCCAAGTTCTATAGCTACTGCTTTTAATTCCCCAAACCAAGTGTCCTTATCAGTGTTGAAATTGTATGCCTTTGCATAAGCTTCAATTATTCTCTTAGCTTCTGCCATATCCATATTTTTAGGGAATTCAATAGCTTCCATTTCATCACAAGCAAATAACTCATCAAAGAAGAAGAAGATTTTTTCTCTAACATCGCTCCATTTAGCAAAGTCTTTTCTTGGCTTTGGACCTTCTTTATCAATATTAAAGATTTCTTTAGCCATTGCCTCATTTGAACTTACTAATTCGTACATTTCTTTATCGTACTCTTTAGCCCAGTTGATATAATAGTTATATACGTCTTCCGCTTTTAATCTGCAGATTACATTTTTACTTACGTCAGCTAATTTTACGATATCGAATAATGCTCCACTCTTACTCATTTTATCTAAAGCAACTTTAAACTCATGATAATCTACTGTAGGATTCTCTTCTCTCCACTCTTCAAATGATGAGTTGATGATATTTAAAAGGTATTCTATAACCGATATCATTGGATATCCTACTTCGTTATAATAGCTTACAGCACTTTCTGGATCTTTTCTCTTAGAAAGCTTTCTCTTAGAACCACCATCAAGCTTCATTATAGTTGGAGTATGAGCATATTCTGGTCTATCAAAACCTAAAACTTCAAATAATTGTACGTGGATTGGAAGTGATGATAACCACTCTTCTCCTCTTATTACTGTAGTTGTTCCCATCAAAGCATCATCTATAGCATGAGCAAAGTGATAAGTTGGAAGTCCATCTGATTTTATAATAACTATATCTTGGTTGCTTTCTGGAAAAGATATATCACCTTTAACTAAATCATGGAACTCAACTCTTTTTTCGAAGTTTCCTGGTGACTTTAATCTGATTATGTATTTCTCACCTGCATTGATTCTTTCAAGAGCAGCTTCTGGTGAAAGATTTCTACAGCTAGCAAACTCTCCATAGTAGCCTGTAGTAAGCTTATCAGCAGTTTGTTTTTCTCTTAAAGCTTCTAAATCCTCTGGAGTACAGAAGCATGGGTATGCTAAACCTTTTTTAATTAAGTCCTTAGCAAAAGTCTTATATATTTCAGCTCTTTGGCTTTGTCTGTATGGACCATACTCACCTTTGAAAGTATTGTCTCCTGTCATTCCTTCTGTGAAATCAAGACCAAACATGTGCATTGTGTTTATAGTTTCATCTATTGCACCTGGTACTTCTCTCTTTTGGTCTGTATCCTCTATTCTTAAATAAAACACACCGCCACTTTGAGTAGCAATTCTTTCATCTAAAAGTGCAGAGAAAACTCCTCCAATATGTTGAAATCCAGTTGGACTTGGAGCGTATCTAGTAACTTTAGCTCCTTCAGGAAGATTTCTCTTTGGATATTTTTCAATAAAATATTGTGGTTCCCTGTTTATATCAGGAAAAATTGTATTCGCTAATACATCATAACTCATTTTATACACCTAACCTAACTTTTATATTTAAGTGAGCCTCAAAATCTTTGATTTGGTTAAGGCGAACTTACTCCACCGAACGTTATGTGAGGCGGAGTTTCATTTATCCCATACAAATCTTTAATTTGGCTAAGGCGAACTTAAGTAAGAATCTAAATCTCTGATTTAGCAATTCGCACTTACTCTTCGAGCACTCCACCGAACGTATGTGAGGCAGAGTTTCATATTCCATTCTCCAAATCTGTGATTAAATAGCTCACCATTTTCTATATTTATTACATACAACTTTGATTATATCTTTTACTTCCAATATTGTAAATATGGTATTAATTATTTACAATTAGGTTTATTTAATTCCACTTAAATCAATAATCTCAAAATCCTCATGTTTTTTTACTTTTAATATCTTTGGCTTTACCCAGTTATATGCAGTTGATAAATTAACCTCTGTTCCTTCACTCATAACTTTACCGGAGCCAAAAATACAATAAAGCTTATCCTTATAGAAGGTTTTAAAGCCCTCTTCGTTAGCTTCATGGCCTCTGATTAAGTAATCTATCCCTACTATCTCTGCATAAAGATTAAACTCTTCCTCTGTAAATCCAAACCTTTTTGTATGATTATATTTATCTTCTCTGTCTCCAAGTGGATCGCTCCATAGAATATTATTAATAATTGTTTCATCCCTATTATTGATTTTACCTTCATCTGTTAAATCTCTTAAAGCTTCTATATAATCAAATAACTGTTTTTCTTCTCTAAGAGGCCTTGGAATACCACCATGAACTCCGCAAATATTTTTTCCATCATACTGAAGAAAAGATACTATAGCCATTGAGTTGAACAAACTCAAGTATTTACTTATTAATTTCCTTGAATATGATGGATTACTCTTTGTGAGTCCATCAAGATAAAGAAAGAAATAATCTTCTGGTTTATCCTTATCTGGCTTTTTTATACATAAGCCTACCACATCATCTTTGATTTTCCCAGCATCATGATTTCCCATTAATAGGTAAATATTTCCTGGGAAAATATACTTTAAACTCATTACTTTTTCTATAGTTTTAAGATGTTCTTTCCCCCTATCCACATAGTCGCCAAGAAAAATAATTCTTATCTTTTTATTATTTACCACTTTATTAAAGAAATCCACTTTATTCAAAATACAATCCAATATAAAGTCATCAGAATGAATATCTCCAACATAGTAGTACTCATAATCAGCATTAGTGAAAAAATAAACTCTAGAGGATAATCTTCCATCTTCAACTTTATGTAGTATATATTTTACATTCAGGTTATCCTTGATTAATTCATTATTAAAATCACTTTCCTCATTTTTGTGAAGGTTTATTACTTCATCAATAAGAAAGCTGTGAAATGACCCCATTTCACAGAGATCATTTCCCTTCAAATCATCAATCTCTTTCCACTCTTCCTTAAAAACTTCATTTATTTCTCTCTTTAATTCTTCCCCATTTCCATAACCATTAGTTAATAGCTTCCCTTTAACCCTTCTTATCATGGAAATTAATTTATTGTTTTCATCATCAGTTATATTTCCCATCCAGCTTTCGTTCATACGAAACGTCTCCCCATTTTAACCTTAAATTTTTCCTAATAAATTCATTTTAACTTCTTTACCTTTATTGTTTGTTACCTTTACCGCCTGAAACTTATCATAGTTTACCTTTATACCCTCATCTAAGTTTAAAGGCACATGTTCATCTGCAAAATAAGCCACAACAGTATCAAATTCTTCAAGCTCATTTAATTGCTTTTTTAATTTATCTCTTTGCTTTTTAGCTTCTGCTCTTTCCTTTGAAGTGTAGTTATCGGAATTAGAAATTACAGATAATCTGTTTATTTCCCTCTCATAATACTTTTCAAGTTCCAGAAGATATTCAATTCTAAATCTGGCTATTGTAGCTTCATCATACCTATGAACATAAATTAAACCCTTGATTCCATCATTTTTTCCTGAATCTATCAGCCAGTATATTGGTTTTTTAGCATATATCTTTAGATGATCCTTATAGAAATCCTTTATAAAATACCTTCTTATAGCTTCTTTTGAAGTTTCATTGTCCTTCATAGTCAAAGCACCTGCAATGAAGCTAAGATTTTCTTCAAGATATTCTTTGCCAAAGATACTTCCCACAAAGTCAATAAATGAAGAAACAACATCCCCCTCCAAATATTCGCCTTCAGTAATAATTAATATGTTATCCTCTTTTGGCATAAAAGAAGCCTTTTCCCATATACCATCTACATTAATTCTGCAATTGTCAAAATCCCATCGACTGTTAATATCTCCACCCGCAAAAACTATTCCATTCTTATGAGCAGAATATCTTCCAAAAATACAGCCTACCGCATAGGAAATAAAGGCTTTTATATCATCTTTCAAATCCGCTTTTCTCAGGGTCACATCTTTCTCATTAACCTGTGGCTCCAGCTCCTTGGTTAAGCCATATATGTTTATAAATATCTCATTTAATTTTTCTTCGTTAGCTTTAACAATTTCAATGGCCTTTTCTCTTTCTTTTGACCAGCTTTCAAACTGATTTTTAAGTAAAATATTATTCCCCTTATTTATTCCTCTTAAAAATGGATGAGTTTTAAAGTTCCAAGAAGTTTCATAGGAGTCCCACTCATCTTCACTTATTTTTATATTTTCATCAACTAATAAATCTACCTTTTCAATAACCTTATCATCAAAGATATTCGGGCTTAAAGGAATATTCTTCAAATCTCCAACTTGGATATTAAAGGTTGGATTCATAATGTCCATAAACATATTTGAAACCTTACTGCATAGGAAGGCCAACATAAGCTTCTCGATTCCCTTATCATAGAAGAATATTGAAGAACCTGCCACATCAAAAATAAAGCCTTCTGGTGAATATCTAACCCCCATATCTTCTGATATAAAAGTATAAGTTAATCCACTTTTAAAGTAGAACTCCTCGTTTTTTATAGTTCTGCTGTAGGATTTATAAAGCTTTGCAGCATAATCCTTTACTTCAGCTCCATTATTCTCCCAATTTATTAAGTATCGGTTGTTACCAAACCACTTTCTAAACTCTCCACCCTTATTATAAGGAAACCATTTTTTCTTACTTTGAGAAGCTTCCTCAGAATCCTTAGCACAGAAATTAACTTTGTTTATGTCTACTTCATACCAATCACGAAGAAACCTTTTATTATCAGAGGTTGCCATCCCTTGTCTTGGTTTTGCCATTGCTTCAAATCTATCCATAGATACAAATATATTTAATATATTCTCATTAACCCAATAAGCAAAAGGTCTAGAAGGAATTGCCAATAGCTTTTTTAAATCTGTTTCGTAAAGAGCCCCATTTTCAGCTCCACTAGAAACTTCTTTAACTTTTTCAGCTTTTTCAAGTGTAGAACATTCTTTCGTTACATCCACAATCCTTGTAACATACTCTGGAATAACACTCTTTTGATTTACAAAAGCGACATTCTGAACAATGGTCCCTACATTTTCCTCAAAAGCCTTAGATCCAAGATGAATCATATTAATAAAGCAGCTTTCATTAAGGAGCCTGTTTCTAAGTTCTAGGAAACTGCTAAGGAACATCCAGGAATGCTGATTTACCATGGCATAAATTCCATCCTCCATTAAGTACCTGTTGCACACCTCCATAAACACCGAAAACATATCATGTTTTGAAACTGGAAATTTATCTGCCAGATACCTTGCCAAGGTTTCATTAGCACCACGCAGCCCCATATAAGGAGGATTAGTAATTACCACCTCATATTTTTTGCTCATAATTCTTCCCTGCTTAATCATCTTTGGCAGCTTATCATTAAGGGCATCTAAATACTCAGTAAAAATAATACTATTATTTTGATTCAACTCCTTCAGTCTTTTCTCTAACCCATAAAAATTTATATCTTTAACTTCTAAGATAGAACCATACTCTTTAGCGTCTTGAAACTTTGATGCAAGATAATTTAAATCACCTCTGAGAGCATCATTATCTCCCGCAAAGTATTCAATTGCTTCCATGGATATTCCATTACTCTCCTCAACTGAAGCAACATTTAAATTAAGTGGTGTTCTTTCAATATCTCTTAGGAACCTTCTATTATATTGTCTAGCCTTCATTATTAATGCAAAGGCACCTAGCTGAACTGCTCTTCCATCAATATCCAGACCAAAAATATTATTCTCAAGAATTTTTCTAGGAATCTCTCTTTCTGAATAACCAGCACTGACGTAAATCTTATAAAGTACCTCAAAAGCATAAACAAGAATATGACCTGAACCCATACAAGGATCTAACACCTTTATTCCTTCAGGAGTAAGCTCACTTCTTTTTACCTTTATTTTATAAATAACCTCTTGAGCTTTCCAATTTTGATTTCCTTGTCCAACATAATATTCTAATTCCTTACCCAGATTGCTGTTTCCATGACCCTGGATCCAGAGACTTCCTATTGAGTTTTCAACTAAATATTTCACTATCCACTTAGGTGTAAATAATTGAGTGGCAGCTGGAATGTTTTCCTTTGTAATCTTAACATTCTTTTTTAACCCTTCAAAAACTCTGTCTTTTTCTTCTGAAATATAATATTGATACATCCACCCAATGATCTCAACTTCGTCTCTCCAGCTTTCTTCATCAATATCAAAACATAATCTTCTTATAACATAGCTTTCGTCTAACAAATTATTAGGAAGTAACAGCTCTGTGTAATCTTCTATTTTTTCAAATAGCCAGGGAATAATATTTCCAAGCTCATTACACTGCTTAACTAATAGATATCTATATAACTGTTCTCTAGCTGAGTTATTTCCGATATCAACCAAAGCATATATATACTCCGCATCAAGATTAAGCTCTTCAACCACTTCTCCAACCCTGGAAATTATATCTGGATCGGCTTTACCTTTAAGTTCTGAAGATAAAACTCTTATACCTGAAGGTAGATAATCATTTACCTCCATATACCTTAGAGCAATTAATCTATTAAACCAAGTATAAGCAACCTCATCAATAACATTATCAAAGCCCTTTTTTTCAATTTCCTTTATAAGTTCATTTCTATGTTTAGGAGATTCCTTAAAGATTTCTGGTCTTCCTTCAACTCTGAAGCCACCTTGTACCTCTTCAATATTTCTAATATAATCCTTTTCTATTCCTAAACTATAAGCTCTATATTTTACACCTTCTATTAAAGCTTTTCTCGCCCAGGTTGCAAAGAAGCGAATTTTACTCTTATCCATTGTTCCTTCTCCTTATTCCCTTTATTCAATACTATATTATATCACAGATTAGTTTAAAGAAAATTTATAAAAAAATAAAACCTAAGAATTAAAATTCTTAGGTTCACATACTACTATCTTTTTTCTATTCCATAACCATTTTCTTTTGCATTCTTTCCACTAGCATTTAAAGCCGGCTCTTCTATTGTTGTGTTAAAACTGTTGTTTGCAAATTGACCTTGAGATTTCGTACCGTTGTGAAGATAGTTTTCTTTAGTGTACTCTCTTTGACCTCCAGCTTTACCATAAACCTGTTTTTCTTGCTCTGTAAAAAATTTTTTATCCATAACTGCCTCCTTTTGATACCTTTTTAGTTCTTAATTTAATTCTTCAAATTACACTACTTATTATGTACCTGTGCAGACATTTTATTAATTTATTTATTAACAGCTTTTGATATAGAATTTTAAAATAAAAAAATACATTCTGCTTAAGAATGTATTTTATATGGTGCGCCATCGGGGGCTCGAACCCCGGGCACCCTGATTAAGAGTCAGGTGCTCTACCAACTGAGCTAATGGCACATAAGTGA
>OKWQ01000139.1_pt1 | contig 57632 bp, 44 predicted proteins | sample 1607071 | NCBI WGS metagenome assembly OKWQ01 (sample SAMN07501039, study PRJEB24779) | human gut metagenome
CCGTTAAAATCGCTCGATATGCACTTGACAGTTGGGCAAAGCTGAAACAATATAGTCTTATGGATGAAATACGCACTTTTGTAAAATACTGCAAATTCATTCATCTGGCCCCATAGCCAATAATCATCCTTTGACAGCTCCTGCCGTAGTTCCGCTGACAATATATTTCTGTCCAAATATATAGAGAATCATAATCGGTGCAACAGATAACAGAATATCTGCAAAAATCATATTCCATTCATTAAAATGCTGTCCGAAGAAATTATATATTGAATTAATCATTCCCAGCTTTTTTGTATCGTTTAAAAGATACAGCGGGGTAATAAAATCATTCCATGCCCCTAAAAAGTTAAGCACCAGCCCGGTGATGGTAACCGGCTTCAAAAGGGGCAGAATCACCTTAAAAAACAGACTGAGAGGTCCGGCTCCATCAATAACTGCCGCCTCATCCAGCTCTCTTGGTATCCCTCCAATAAAACTGTCAAAGAGAAAGATCAGAAACGGAATGCCTAATGCTGCATTCACCAGGATAATTCCCATATATGTATTCTGAATATGCAGTGCCTTCAATACAAATATAGTGGCGACATAGTTTACCGGTGCAATCAGTCCCAGAAAAAAATAATTGTATAGGCCCTTATTCATTTTATTTCTGTCTCTGCTAATAGAAAAAGCAGCCATTGCCGAAACAATCAGGCAGATCACTACGGATACTCCTGATATAAGCATACTGTTTCCAAATGCTCTCACCAGGCTTCCTGCTTCAATTACGTCTATATAATTCCTCCATTGGATTACCTGGGGGAATGCAAAGTTCAATTCTCCGGCTTCACTTGAGGTTTTCAGGGAATTTATTACAATGAAATATAACGGTAGAAGGACGGTAAGGCTGCCTATGGCGGCAGTTATAAGTCTTAATATTTTTCCAGTCAACTGTTTTTTCTTCATTTTATTCCTCCTCCCCAACTAAAGCTTTTTTCATAACCATTGAAATAATGAAGGTTACCAGAAATACAATGACAGAAAGTGCATTAGCCATACCATAACGCCCACTGCCAAATTCCTTGAACACCTGTGTATTGATCACTTCTGAATAGGTTCCAGGACCGCCGCCTGTCAATGAATAAATAATATCAAATACTTTCAGCCCGTGAATTGTATTCAGTACCATAACCATCGTCAGCGAGGATCTTAAGAACGGCAGCGTTACATAGAAAAACTGTTTCCATTTACCCGCTCCGTCAATTCCGGCAGCCTCATAATACTCTTTCGGAATCATTTGGAGACCTGCAAGCAAGATCATCATATTCCATCCTGCCATTCTCCAAATCTCAACAACCATGGTACTTCCCAAAGCTGTATGCGGATTGGCAAGCCATCCTTTTACCAAGCTCTCAAGCCCCAGAAGACGAAGAATGTTATTCAGCGGTCCATCCATTCCCAGAATTGAAGTAAATGCAATACCGATAATCAAAGGCGCCAGTGTATACGGGAGAAAATACAGGCCTCTGAATAAATTTTTGCTTCTCAGTCCTGTATTCAGGAGAAGCGCCAGACCAAGCCCAAGCAGAGTTTTACCTATAACCGTTACTACGGTAAACGAAAGCGTATGCTCCACACTCTTCAGATATGGGCCGCCGTGGGACAGGAAAATATCTTTATAATTCTGTAGCCCTACAAAAGAAATTTTAGACCAGGACGTATTCCAGTCTGTTAACGAAATGCCGATTCCGGCCACCACAGGTATCATAAACATAACTGTATACAATACAATTGCCGGAACTGAAAATAATGGACTGTATATCTTTTTTTTGTTCATAATATTTTACCTTTTCTCTATTTCATCTTAATATTTAAGAGGTAATGATTTTGCTTATCCATTACCTCTTTTCCATAAATTTTCTCTATTTTTCAAATAACGGTTCTCTCATGGCATCAATGCCTTCCAGCACTTCCATAGCTGTTCCGCCAAGATACATATTTTGAACCTGAATACCAATCTCTGTGCTGTTCCAGTTGGTTACACCGGTTTCAAAGTTCTGTCCCACTCCTGTTCCATTTGAAACAACGGTCTTATAACCATTGGATACATTCCCTTCAATATCCGTAAATGAACACTGTCCCAGATCCTGTCTGGCTGCATAATAAGTTTCCAGATTATCCTTTCTGGTCAGGAAATTAAAATAATCTTTCGCTGCATCAATCACCTTAGAATCTTTGTTGATACTGCGCCCTACACCACCTGAAGACTGGGCAAATACCGTATTGTCATTTAACGGAACCTGGAACATTTCCCATTTGTCTGCATTAGTAGACGGATCTTTTGCCATAATCTCATTCTGGAAAGTAGTATATACCAGTATCATGGCATATTCTCCCGTAATCATTTTATCCACACTGCTCTCCCAGGTGTTGGACATGAATTCTTCTCCAAAATAACCAGCTTCTTCAATTTGCTTCATCTGTTCCAGACCTTTTAAAAGTCCTTCCTGTTCTGCAAACTTTGCAGTGTCCTGATTGAGGGATTCCCGAAGTCCCGGCTTGCTTTCTTCCGCCTGAGCCGAAAGAGTATCCAGCCATGTTGCCTGGTGCCACTGAGCCGCTCCCGGTTCATAGATCGGTGTAATACCTAAATTCTTAATTGCCTCACAGGCTTCCATAAAACTGTCAAAGGTCTTAGGTACTTCTTTGATACCCGCTTTTTCAAAAATATCCGGGTTATAAAGCATCGCCCATCCGTCAGCACTCCAGGTAAGGCACTGCACTATTTTTCCGTCATAAGTGGTTCCTTCTTTTGCCCAGTCGCGATAGCGTGATACCCATTCTTCTCCGGACAGATCCAATGCATGTTCTGACGGCTGATATTCCTGTATTCCGGCTCCTGACTGGGTGAGATAAATATCCGGTCCTTCACCCACAGCAAATTTAGAATTCAGTACATTGGTATACTGGTCATCAGGGCTTGCCTGCCACTGGATTGTATTGCCGGACTCTTCCTCATATTTAGCAGCAAGTTCCTTATCAATATCTTTGATCCAGTTGGATGATGCAGCTACCGTAATCGTAACCCCTTCTTTCGCTTCATCCCTCTTTGCTGTTTCCGCAGATCCCGCTTCCGTGTCACTCGCCGTGGTATCTCCCGTTGTTTCCTGAACCGCTTCCGTTCCTTTTGATTCAGTAACTGCCGTTTTGCTTTCCCCGCTTCCGCCGCATCCTGCAAGTGCTGCTGCTGATATCGTTGCTGCCAGTGTAACTCCCAAAACCTTTCTCAATTTCATGCTATTCATTTTGCTTCCTCCTTTTTGTTTAACATGTTTATACTATAGCACCCGGAATTGTATTTGTATTTACACATTTTCTACTTCACATTGTGGACTTTTCCTACTTCTTCCTTTTCCGCCTGTTTTTAGCAAATAATCACTTGTAATTCCTTAAAATAACGGATATGATTAAGAAAATAAGAACTTTTTGGGGGGAAGATATGAAAAAGTCTATTCAATCCAATCTTTTTTTGAGCTATTCAAAACTAATTGTTATCCTTATTCTTATTTTAGTGACTTTCTTCTATGCTTACATATCTAATTCACTAAAGGAGAATGCTTCTAACGCGCTGGTGGACAAATGCGACAACCTGACTACCCAGATTGATACCCAGTTAGAAAGGCTTAATAACTATTCCAAACGTATTGCTGTATCCAAACCGATCAAATCACTGTTAAAGCAAGACATGTATAGTTTTACACGTGAAAGTGCCCAGAAAAAGTTAGACTTTTCAGATATGGTATTTAGTGCTTTGGACTATAGAATCGATAATATATCCATTAATATTTTTGATTTTGACGGACACTATATCAATATGTCAAAATCCAGTACGTTTAAAACGATCCCCCCCGAAAAAGTAAAAAACCTGACCTGGATCTCCGATGTTATGGATGCAAAAGGCAATAAAATCCTGCTTGAGCCTCACCCGGATGACTGGGGTTTTGAGAATGAACCGGTTATTTCACTTTGCCGCTCCTTCAGTGAAAAAAATACCCTTCCCCATAATACGATACTGGAATTACAGCAGCCCTTCTCTGTGATTCAAAAGATCATTGATAAGACGCTGTCCAATAAAACAGAATCTTATAACCTTTACATATTGGACGAGAACGGCCATATAGTTTATGCATATGAAAACACCGGTCATAATAACCATAACGGGAGTATCAGCGAATATTGGAAATCGATTACAGTCCGTGAATCTGCCAACGGTCTTCTCCAGGGAAATACTGCCGAAGCAGGCAATACTTACTGTGCTTACCGGACTTCAGCCCAGTTTGGCTGGACGTTCCTTGTGGAAACCTCCAGGGATGTACTGTTAAAACCCATTAACCAGTTCCGCAATATTATCTTTTTAACACTTGTTGCAATCCTTCTGACTACGCTTCTGATATCCTATCAGATATCCAGAAGTCTGGTAATACCGCTGCGAAAGCTGCAGGAAATCACAACCCGGCTGGATCTGAAGACGATATCTAAAGACACCGTTCCGGATTACAGCAGCCAGTATGATGAACTAAACCAGCTGTACCATTCCTTCCAGTCCATGAACAAGAAGCTGGAGGATTCCCTGGATGAAGTAGTATCCCTGCGTTCCCATGAGATTCAGGCAAAAATGCTTGCCCTTCAGTCCCAGATGAATCCCCATTTTCTCTATAACACACTGTCAACCATCAGTATACTGGCGGAAGAAGACTGTACGAAAGAAATTATCGATGTCTGTGACGATCTTTCCTCCATTCTCCGCTATATTTCTTCCAGCAGTATGCAAAAAGTAATCTTAATCCAGGAAATTGACCAGAGCATTGCCTACATGAACCTGATGAAAATAAAATTTGAGGATCGGCTTATCTTCCACATAGATATTGATGATTCCATGTACCACATAAGAATTCCAAAACTAATCATCCAACCCCTTCTTGAAAACTGTATCAAGTACGCAATCCATGTAATCCCCCCCTGGGTGATACATATTGAAGGAACAACAAAAGAAAATACCTGGTATATCAAAGTAACCGATAACGGATCCGGTTTTAATCCTGAAAAATTAGAGGCACTTGAAAACACGCTTGCGTCCATTATTCCTGAAAAATCCCTGCCGGAACTGGAAATTGATGGTATGGGGCTGATTAACCTCTATATACGGCTTAAGCTGGCTTACCGTGAAAATGCTGTTTTCAAAATAAGAAATCTGCCTGGCAGCGGAACGGAAGTTACTATTGGTGGAATTATAAGCGAGGATAAAAATTATGGAGATAAATAGACCTGTCCGCATCATTGTTGCGGAAGACGAATCTTTGATTTTAAAAAATATCATTAAAAAAATTGAAAATATTTCCCCAGATTTTCAGGTGGTTGGAAGTGCCTACAACGGATTGGATGCCCTTCACCTTCTGGAATCAACTAAAGCACAGATATTATTTACCGATATAAAAATGCCAATGATGGATGGGCTGGAATTAATCCGGCGCATACGGGAAAAAAATACATCCCTTCAAATTGCCATCATCAGCGGTTATGATGACTTTGAATATGCCAGGAGTGCAATCCGGTACGACGTTGCAGATTATCTGTTAAAGCCGGTGAAAGAAGCGAATCTGGAAAGTATTCTGCGAAAAATGCAGGACACAATAAAGCAAAAGGAGAAATCAATTGAGCGCAGCATCCTCTCTTCCGCCCTTGCGGGGCAAGCCTCGGATGCGCTTATGCCTTCTTCCTTTTCCGGCAGACACTTTATGCTGTTCCTGATCTGTTTTGGTAATTTAAAAAACCATATTCCCGGGCTGACGGTTCAAGCAGACGATGACTCTTTATTTTCGGAGGATACTATGCTGAAAGCGCTCAATACTTGTTTTTCTAAACAGGAAAGCTGGTGGCTGATTGACGAACGGGAAATGAACCAGAAATTCTTAATAGTTGCTGCCAGTCAGAATAATGAAAAAGAAATCTTGCAAAATGCCAAAACTCTGCTGGGGATTCTGGAAAAAATATATGCACCTGTATCAATCGCTGTCTGTGAACACTATATTGCATATCAGGATATTGAAACTTCATCAAGGATGCTGCGAAACCGTTTGTACCATGGCTTGATTATCGGTTTCTCCCAAGTCATTACTCCGGAATCCACCGTCGGTCATACCAAGCTTGATATTTCCGATATAAATAAATTATCCGCATCTGCGAAGTCTGAGAATTTTGTATCTTTTTCACAATTTCTCGAGGCTCTGTTCAGTCAGTGGCAAAATTTAAAATGTCCCCAGTATATGATTGAAAGTCAGCTACTGCAAATTCTCCGTTTAACGGAAAATGACTTCGAAACAACAAATGAAGAAAATAATATGCACGAAAAAAGGTTATATGACTGCATCCAAAATGCAGCCGCCATTAATTCATTATTTTCTGAGGTCTTAAACATATTCCAGGAGATCTTCCGTACACAATCAAGAAAATGCTCGGATGCATCTTCTATCATAAATGAACTTGAGCTATTTATGAAGAAAAATTATGCATCCCCTATTAACATAGAGGACATGGCAAGGAAGTTTAATTTCAACGCCTCTTATCTGACCCGGATTTTCAAAAAGCATACCGGAGAATCCCCCGTGAAATACCTACTGCGGCTGCGTATAGACGAAGCAAAGAAACTGCTTCTGGAACATTCCGATTTATCCGTGAAGCAAATAAGTACTTTGGTCGGTTATGATGACCAGCACTATTTCAGCCGGTTTTTTAAGGAATTAACCGGTGTATCTCCTTCCGATTACAGAAATAAGAATCTTTGAATAAAATAATTGCTGCCGTCTATATTAACACTGGCTGCATACCCATGACTCATAAGCTGCCACACTGTCCTTCAGACGTTTCAGGCCATCTGTCACTTGCTGCCTTGGACATGCCAGATTCATACGCAGGAACCCCTTTCCGTTCCGGTATTCATTTCCGTCCGAGAGATATAAACCACTGTGGCAGCGAATAAAGCGGCAAAGTTCCGAGGAGTCACCAATGACGGACCGGCAGTCAATCCAAAGCAGATACGTTGCCCTGCCGGAAACCGCTGATACTCCTCTGATTTCTTTTTCCATGTACGCTTCTGCATACCTCCTGTTCTCCCACAGATACTCTCTTAAGGCATCCAGCCAGTTTCCGCCGCAGCCAAATGCCGAAGCCGGTGCCATGGCAGCAAATACATTTGGCTCTGCCACTTCATCGGTATTCAGACCTCTGACAACTTTATTCCTCAGATTATCATCCGGTACAATCACAGCAGCCGTCTGAATCCCTGCCAGATTAAATGCCTTGGTAGGGGATACACATGTTATACTGTTGTTTTGGCAGTTTTCCGATACTGAGGCAAACGGTGTATAATCAGAACCAGGCTCAGTAATATCACAGTGTATCTCATCCGATAAAACAGTCACATGGTATTTGACACATAAATCCCCAATCCTCTTAAGCGTTTCTCTGTCCCAGATTTTGCCCACCGGATTATGTGGATTACAAATGATCAGTAGGGTCGTCTGGGCATCTGCCAGTTTCTCTTGCAAATCTGTAAAATCAATCTGATATTCATTGCCATCGTATTTCAATGGGTTTTCCAATACATTTCTGCCATTATTACTTATAGAGTTAAAAAATATGTTATATACCGGAGTCATTACTACAACATTTTCCCCTACGGTAGTTATCTTACGGACTATGCTGGAGACAGCGGGCACTACACCAGTGCAAAAAACCAGCCACTCTTTCCTGATTTCAAACTGATGCCGTTTTTTCCACCAGGTCTGGTAAGCCCCATACCATTCATCTGTCACCAATGTATATCCAAATACTCCCTGTCTGGCTCTATCCACCATGCTTTCTGTTATTTCCGGTGCTGTCTGAAAATCCATATCAGCCACCCACATGGGAAGTTCATTTTCATTCACATCCCATTTCATGGCCCCCGTATTCCTGCGCTCTATTATTTGATCAAACTGAAAATTCATGCCTTTTCCTCCTATTTTCTTTTAATTTCAAGCTCAGTGCCCACTTAGTATTCAACTGTCTCCCATCGCATTCTAAGCTTCCCTTTTTCAGCGAAACCCAAATTTAAGATATAATTGTTTGATGTAGTACTACTGCACCAAAAAGGATTAAAATGATACCGAATATCCGGTTTATAGCTGCGAGATGATCCTTCTTTGCTTTTTTCTTTAGTAAGGTAACCACTCCGGAAAGTGTTCCCCACCAGATATAGGTCCCGATAAATACGCCGCACACCAATCCGATCCCGGATGTAATTCCCGTCTCTCCATCTATACCAAACCAGGAAAACGCAAACAGAAAGGTAAGAATGGCTGCCGGGTTTGTTATTCCCACTGCAAAGGACGAAACGAACATCCGGATACCTCTGACAGGATTCTGTACATTTTGAGGCCTGGCATTTTTTATCGTCAGCATACTGATACCCATGCCCAGAATCAGGCAGCCTCCCCCCAGATGAATGATACTTTGATGCCGAAGTAAAAAATCGGAGATAAAGGTAAATCCACAGGCACCGATACAAGCATACAGACAGTCCGCAGCAGAGGATCCTAATCCCGTTATCAGGCCTGCTTTCATGCCATAATTCATGGTTCTTTGTGCTGTCATTGCCCCAACTGCTCCGGCCGGCATGCCAAAGATAAGCCCGATTAGAATCCCCTTTATAATAAAAATACCCATTTGTTCCTTCCTCTCCTCTCCCGCCTGTTCGTCTGGCGGAAATCCTCATCTTTTCTTTTACTCACCGTTTACTGCTTCAATCTTTAGTTCTCCTGATAAAGTTTCAATCTGTTCCGTACCAGACACAGCTTCGCCAAGTGCATACAGGCCGCTTGCGCCTCCACACTCGCCGTAGTAAAGAACCACATCCCCCCACGGTTCATAGTAAGCCAGTGTTCCTGCAGGTCCCTTGGCCAGGGGAGTGTCCCTTGTATCCAATTCATTGGGGGGATAAAATATTTTTTCATCATTGCTGTAATCTTCTGCCGGGACAGAAAGAGGGAGCTGGTCATACAATGCATGTGCTGCGGAGCTGTTATTCAACTGAAAAACAATATTCTGCCCGTCTTCTCCTTCTACCCGGATTTGTAATTCCTTTATGGGGGGTTCCTTTGTATCAGAAGCTGTTTCTTCTGATGGCGGGGGCGGGGCCTCCGTTACAGGAATGGTTTGTTCTGTCTGGTCTGCATTTATACTTTCCGTATGCAGCCTGGAACTGCTGCTGCAGGCTGAAAGGATAAACAGCAATACGACACAAAGGAAAAGGGGGGTTAATTTTTTCATGTGCTATACCTCCTGTTGTGGCTGTTGTTCTCATATATATCCATTATGTATGTTTCATTGGTTAAACCGCCATTTTGTCTGGACTTTGGTCCAATGTGCAGGTAATGACTGTTTTATGCGGATCCACTTTGTCTTTTTCAATAATCAGTTCCTTGATGTAATCCGCCCGGATACTTCCTCCTGTTGGATTCATAACGCTGTCAATCTTTCCGTCAATTTCTACATCCACGGTAGAATACTCGAATGCAAGGGTGGTATTCAGCAGCCTGCAGTTCTTCATGACAAGATTGTCGATATAACACATTCCCTGCAGGCTTTCGACGGTACAGTTAATCAGCGTCAGATTTTTTGCATTCCAGCCAAGATATTCCCCTGATATAAAGGAATCATATACTGTCACGTTTTCACTGTTCCAGAAAGCATCTTTGGAGAGCAGTCTGGCATTATGGATTTCCATATTTTTTACCCCGTCAAAGGAATAGTTCCCGATCAGTTGAAAATTCTGAAGCTTCATGTTCCGGCTGTTCATGGCAAAGTAGTCTCCTTTTGCCGTAACCTGCTCCATGATGACTTCATCACAGTTCCACAGGGTTTCTGCTGCATTTGGAAAATGTACATTCTGAAGGGTCACGCCATGACACCGGCGGAAATTCTTTGGTGCCTCAATGACTGCATTCTTTACCGTGATATTGTCCGTATACCATACCCCTGCGCGGCCCATTTCAAACCAGGTGCAGTCCTCGGCAATGATATTCCTGCTGTACCACAATGGATATTTCCATTTGAACATACTGCCGAAAAGCTCAATATCATGACTTTCCTTCAGCGGTGATTCCCCATCCGTAAATATGGTGTCGTATATTTTTAAATTTTCTCCTTTAAAAAGTGCACGTTCTCCTGTTAAAAACTCACGTCTGATTTCTTTCATTTCTACCTCTCCTTTAATATGTTGTCTTTATGTTATCTTTACGTTATTTTTATGTTATTTTTTGTTATTTTTATGGCTGTGCAATCTGCACGATCTTGTTTCCCCAGCCTTCTAACACAGGGTTTTCCTCTACAGCAGTCACAAAGTCATCCGTTGCATCAAAGGTTCCTATTTTGGTATATTCTCCCGTGATTTCTGCGTCATGATAAAACAATACGATACGGTTTGGGTCCGAATAATAGACTTCCCCGGCTTTTTCCGATGTTACTGTTTTCCCATTGGATGGGATATTATATCTGCCGGATACATCGTAATACTGCATCACGTCATAGTCCGCATCATCATCTCTTTCATAAATGGGAAGTCTCCAGTCAGAAGTTCCCACATAGCGGGCAATCGCTGCCGCGGTCTCGTTATCTTCCAGCTGCATCATGAACGGGGAGCCGTTATCTCCGAACCGTACTTCCAGTTCAGTTACTCCGCTTGTATTCTGGCTGTCAGCTGAATTGCCGCTTTTGGCCTCTGTTTCTGTTACTGTATCCGTCTCTGTTCCTGCATTGGTGCCGGCCACAGTATCTGATGTACTTTGTCCGGTGCTTACGCTCCCCTGTCGTTCCTCCTTGCCGCAGCCAGCCAGAAGTGCCGCAGATAGCATAATTAAAGTTGCTGCTCCCATTGCTTTTTTTACGAGTCTATTCTTCATAATCCATACTTATTGAGATGTTTTTCCTCAATAAGATCTCCTTTCTGCGCATTTGCGCTCAGCTTATTTCTCTTTACCATGTCCTGACTCCTATCTAATGATATGTGTTACACGACTATTCAGCCGTCAACACTGTCATATCTGACTTCTTTATACGGCCGGCTGCCAGATAAGAAAATCCCAAAAACAACAGGATAACGATGAAACCTGGCAGAACCATAGTGAGAATATCCGGATGAGATGCAAAGTTGCTGATTCCCGCAAGCCGCATGACTGCGGAAACCAACGGGTCTGTAAAAATGGATGCCAGTACAGTCCCCACTGCCGCGCCTGTCACTGCTGCGATGCCAAACCGCAGTGAAAATGACAGGCGCAGCATTCTGGTGGAACATCCAATGGCTTTATAAATCCCCATGTCCTTCTGCTCCGCTGTAAGAATCTTGCTTCCGGTCATGATTGTCACAATCAATACAAATAATGCGATCATCCCGTACATAAATGCCAGAAGCCCATGCATAGCCGAAATGATTCCGAACAACCCCGGCCAGGAATTCTCATGCACATGTACGTCACCTCCAAAAGCTGCCTGAAGCTCCTCCGTTATCGCTGTCCTCTGTGACTCGTCTGAGAGGAAATAATGGTGGCACCATAATTTGGGGTCATCCTGCCCGATAGTGAGATATCCTTCCCGGCCCATCCCGATATTGGCCCCCATGTCATTTGCACAGTGATAGATTCCGGAAACCGTAAAGGTACCGCTCCCCATGTCCCCACGGATCGCCACCGTATCTCCAATGGATACCCCCAGGTCGGAGGCGGCGGTTTCTGTCAGTACCACCTCATCTTCTCTCCGGCTGGTCTCACCCTGGCTGATATGGAACCGTTCCGGCTCTGTGATTACATTTGCCGTAAAATTGGTTCCATTTACGGATATACTTGGCATGGCAAGTTGGTAGCTGTCGGTGATGTCGGTGTAAGAGCGGACCATGTCCTCCATCACCTCCGGTTCAAGCTCTCCCAGCGCCTGCATGCCGATATCCAGATCCGCCGGATTAAATGCATCCATCATTCCTTTGCCCTCTGGTCCAAGCCATGCATTTGTCCTTCCTGTCAGTGAGGCAAAGAAAACCAGCAAAACCGCAATCAGGCAGGCGCTTATGTACTGCTTTTTTCCAGTCTGAAGCTGGCGCATTGCTAGCCTTAGAGGAAGCCCTTCTTTTTTCATCTGGACTGTTTTTAGCGGTTTCCATTTTCGTTCTGCTGTTTCACCCCGGATCGCCCTCATGGGTGTGACAAACATGATTTTCCTTAAGTTAAAAACTGCGAATCCCACCAACAGGAGAAAAATCACTGCAAAAACTATAAGAGAAGGCAGAATCGGTATATTCTGGGGCAGAAGGACTCCTGTGGCCGTCAGCGTAATCTTTCCTGCCATGCTGACTGCAGGAAATGCCGCCAGTATTCCTGGCAGGATCCCGATGCACATGGCTGTGGCATACTGCACAAGCTGCAGCCGGACCAGCCGGTTTGCGGTAAGCCCGATGGTTTTTAATATCCCCAGATTTTTATATTCCTGTTCGATCACACCGGAAATGCTGTGCCCCAGAACCACCATGGCTGCCGTTAGAAGAACCAGGGCAAATGCCGCCAGCAGCCCACAGAAGGCATTCTGCAGGATACCCATAAAGCTCCGGATTGCCTCTGCACTGTGTATAAACTCTGTGTATTGGGAAATGGGGGTGTTTTCATTGAGTCTCTGGTTGATTTCGTTTACACTGAACTGTTTATTATTCGTAAAGATATGGATCATCGCACCGTTCCTGGCAAGACTGTCCATCCCAGTCTCTTCAATCATCTTCTGAATCTCCGCGTAATCCGCTTCTGATACTAGGAAGCCTTTCATTCCAATCATGGAGCTGCCCATGAACGGATCCTCATAATATCCGGTAACCGTAAAGCTTTTGGTGATTCCGCTTCTAGCCACAGGAAATGTGATGGTGTCACCAATTTTAAGGTCCATGACGGAGACCATGGAAGGAGATACATAGACCGTTCCCGGAACGATTTCCTTTGGAGCGTCCCTATAACCGTTCAGCCCGTCACGGAAGAAATGATAAGTTTCTGTTCCCGAATTCCAGGGGATTAGCTGTCCTTCGCTGTCTGACTTCACGCCATTTGCTTCGTAATCGGAAAAGATAAGGTCCTGTACTTCTGTCCTTTCAATCCCCTCCTGTGTCCCTATGCTGTTGGTCAGTGCCGCAAGATCCGGCACACCCGATACCCAGGCGGTAAGGTTTCCAAACCCAGCCCGCTGCATCTCCTGCTCTATATGCCTGCCGCTGCCAAGGTACACCGTGAGTACTGTGGTCAGGGACAGGGAAACGAAAAACAAAAGGACTGCGATTCCGAAAAGGCTTGCTTTATGCCTTCGGATTCCGGCTCTGCATATGATTGTATTTTCCATGTTGTATCCTCCTACCACTGTAATTCGGAAAGCCATTCTTTTAATTTGTTTTCCCTCTGCCTTTCCTCAGCCATCTGATATTTTGTCATGGTCAGCTCATCCAGGACTTTTCCGTCCTCCAGATATAAAATCCGGTTCCCTCTTAGAGCTGCCCTAAGGTCGTGGGTTACCATCAGGATACTCTGTCCGGAATTGTTTAAGGAGGTCAAAAGGTTTAAGACCTCATCGGTATGGGATTTGTTCAGAGCCCCGGTAGGTTCATCCGCAAACAGGAGTCCGGGATTTCCAATCATGGCTCTCGCAATGGCGGCACGCTGTGCCTCGCCGCCTGACACCTGGGAGGGAAGACGGTTCTCTGCTTTTTCTACACCCATCTGGGTCAGCAGCGTCCTGGCACGTTTCCGGATTTCCCCCGTACTGCCTTTTTTACTTACGAAGCCTGCGACCGCCACATTTTCAAAAAGTGTAAGATTGCTTACCAGATGTGTCTGCTGGAATACAAATCCAAATTCCTCCGCCCGAAGCTTCGCCATCTGCTTTTCCTTTAAGCGGCTGATCTGTATTCCTTTGTATTCCACCGTCCCATCTGAAATAGCATCCATTCCGCTTAAGGCATATAAAAGTGTGGATTTTCCGGCACCGGAGGAGCCCATGATAATGGTAAAGTCCTGTTCATAGATATCTACATCCACCAGGTCCAGTATCTTATTCTTAACCTGGCCCTGCAGAAAGACTTTGCTCACCTGCCTACCCTGCAATAACACTTTTTTCATACTGGCCTTCTGCCCCTTTCTCAAGTATCAATGATTTTTTGCCTGTCCTTGGATCCGGAAGGATTTCATTTGTAAAAATCACATAAAACTGTACATAATCCAGCTTCTTGCCGGCAAGGATCTTTTTCATCTGATACAGCATTTCTGCTTTTATTTTTTCTCTGGAGGCAGATGCAGAAGTTTCTGCGTACATTTCAAATGCATCCTTTCCGACCTGCCGGAACTGGTAATCCATAAGCCCTTCGATACAAAAGCCCTCAATGGCAAGAGGATGCAGGAACTCTTCGTTTCCGGATCCGTCTTCAAACCAGAGGATATCTTCGTTTCTGCCCAGAAGACCGACCGCCCTGGTAAATGGATAGGGACTGTTGACCTCTGCCGCTTTCAGAACAAGACTGTCAGAAATACGGTAACGGATCAGAGGCTGTGCAAAGTTATACAGACATGTCAGATACATCACTCCGCTCTCCACTTCAATAAAGTTCATATCATCAAAGAGTATCATACCTTCCTCCGGGTTCAACTCCACGCCTATAGTCAGTGATTCACTGGCTCCATAGAAATTGACCACCTTTGTCTGAAAACTTCTTTCCAGGTAGTTCCGAAGGCTTGCCCCAAGAGGCTCCCCGCAGGAAATCACCCGTACTGCATTTACTTCTACCCTGCCTTTTTCTACAAGTTCCGCCAATATCTTGATGGCGGATGGATATCCAATGATAATATTGGGTTTGAATTCTTTGATCTGCCGTATCCACTCGTCAAGCGGTGTCTTGATATCCAGATACATCCGGCTCGCACCCACTCCGTCGATTCCGTCACCGACTGCCATTGCGCCCCCGTATCGTCCATCCGTTGCTGCAATATATACAATTCTGGGACGTTTTGCCAGCAGGGACAGTATCTGGGGCATGGTCATGTTCCAGAGCGCTGCCCGGATCATGCCAAGCAGCATATGATTCCATGCCGCTTCATCATATACAAAATATCCCGGTTTTCCGGTACTCCCGGAGGAATGTACCACATGGTATTTCCCTTTGTATGGCTTTCGGTCGGATGAATCTGCCGCATCAAATTCACGGAGTTCTTTCTGGCGCAGATCTATTGGAACAATCAGCTCGTCAAAATGCTCTAAAAATTCTTTCTTATCGATGGTAGGGAAGCAGGATAGCGGGAGTTCATCCAATTGTTCCTCTGTGATGCCTGCCGCCGTAAAGGCTCTTCTGTAGTAGGCAGAATGTTTCCATGCGTAATGCAGCATGTTTCTTAACTTTTTATTCTGCAGGGTGCGCATCTGTTGTGTGGTAAGCTTTGCCTGTTTTTTCAAACGGTATAGATCCACCAGCGTCTTAAAATAATTCATCGTTCTCCTCCTTTTCTATTCAACCGATATGGTATATCCCTGCTTATAATTTTCCCTGTGATAGTAAGTCAGTTCCTTTGTCTCCTGATTCATGACGATGCTCCATTCCGTAGATTCAAACTCTCCGAAATTGTCTTTACTCACGCTGTCCAGTGCATTTCTCACATCCGTTTCCGTCATGCTTTCCTGCTTTTCCAGTGTCTCGTTCAAAATATCATATCTCGTATGGGACTGGGAAGTTCCTATCCCGTATTTCTCTCCTGCCGACAGGTAAAAATTGGTGACAACCGGGGTCTCTGTTACAATCATCTGATTGTTTACATATTCCACCACGACACTGTTTCCTTCTGCATCAGAAAGTGCCAGATGGATCATCATTCCCATAGAAGCATGGAAGTCGTACTGGGATAGCAGATTCAGTGCTTCCTCCACATTTGCGGCCTGATCCAGAAGCAGGCGGATGGCTGTCGTGGTTGTAATGTCCGGCTTATCTGTATTCTGTTCAATGGTGTCTGAATCCTCAATCATGTTGACAGATACCGCGAATCCTTCTTCATTCATACCATCCAGCGGCGCATACAATCCGATTATAGCCTGTGCCATGTCAGGCAGTTTAGAAATATCAAGCCCGCCAGCCTGAATAAAATCCATGTTGACAGTTGAAACGGATGCGTAACCATTGTCCGGTTTTGAACTGATAATCAAAGCGTTACAGGCATCCCAGTCAAAGTTTCTGCCGAACAGGTAACCGCCATCGGTATTCTTCACTGAAAGTGTGCTGCACCCGAATGGGTTCCCGCCAAATAGCAGTTCTGGTATGCTTGATGTGAGCTGGCTGCTCAAATACTCCACCACCCCTTCATCGGAGACAGCGCCGCCCTGCTCCAGAAAACTGCCGAAGCCATAGTCTCCTTCATAGCGGACTAATGACAGCCCTTCTTCCAGCTCTGTGATTTCTGTTCCCGGTTCTACCTTTTCCTTAACCATATCTTCTCCTTTTGCTGTTTCCGTCTGTACTGTATTTTCAGGTGTTTTTGTATTCTCTTCACAGCCGACGACTGTACCGAGAATCAATGCCATCATGAAAGCCATGTATATTTTTTTCTTCATCTCATTTATTTCCTTTCTTCATCTGCTACTACTGTAACTCCCACGGATAACATGCATCTAACAAAAAGATAAACAATTTCTAAACGGATTCTTTCGTATTGAACCAATAATTCCAGATGCATCATTTTTTTAATGACAGAAGCCCTATTGTCTCAGCATGTTTACTACGGTTCCATTTATGACTTTTTAGACAACATCAATTTTTAGTTCTTTTGCGCTTCACCTTCCGGAAAGATAATCTTGAATACAAAAAAGAAAATAATCATAGATACGCCACCGGTGATAAATGTCACCAGCAGGTTATAGACTGCCGGGGCCACATAAACGGAGGCAATCGGCATCCATAAGTTATTGAATCCATTGCAGATCAGGGAAATCACGACCCAGGCAAGGAAATACCATACAGCCTGATACCAGGGATTACCGTGGCTTTTAAAAGTGATGTTCCTCTGCAGTGGGAAATTGATACACTGGGCAAGAAAAGACCCAACTTCATAACTGATAAAGTATCCAAGCCCTCCACCTATCATCACAGCGCCTCCGGCATCATAGAGAACATTGTAGCCAAGAAGGCTCCATGTGAAGTCAACACCGAAGAGATGCAGCTCTTTTTGCGGCCACATAAACCTGGTTCCGGCAAGCCCCATTCCCAGAAATCCCGGCAGAAAGGTAAAGACCAGGTACTGAAATACCGTTACCATCATGCTGAATACAAAAAAATAAAAAATCTGATATACCCACTTGGAAAGTTTCGGGTGCTTTTCTTCAAAGCCGTTCCATCTCGTAATCCATTTTTCTTTTATCTGACTCATCTTGTTTTCCCCTTCTTTCCTGATAATCTTCTTTCATATGCCTTATTTGCCCTGGCATTGCCAAAGAATCCACCTATTATCTTTTTCATTCCCCTAAAGAACTGACCGTTCACAACTGCTACAATGCCATCTACCATATCCATGCTGACTGCCCCTGCCGTCATTTTTGCCAATGCCCGAAACGGCATGTTATAAATAAAGAGGATATTCAAATCCGGTTTTCCCCTTTCCTCACTTTTCTTTTTTATGCTGGTCAGACGGTTATAAATGAATCTGGCAAGTCCGCTCTTTGCATAATACATTTGACAAATGGCATCATTCGATGTAAGTTCCCCCGTCCATTTTCCTTCCGGAATCGGATATCCCAGAAGTGTCTCAAATTCCAGGTCAGATATCTGCTGTACAATCCCTGTATAATAGTAGGGAAGCCTTGCCGGATGATATGGATATTCAGAAGTGGTGCCTTCCACTTCCCATTCTGCCTCCAGCCGGATATCATTTACACTTGCACCGACCATAATGCGGTAGGTTCCCATTTCTTCTTCCCAACAGTTCGTTTTTATGTTCCAGTAACGGAAGGTTTTATCGTCGAATGGAATATGCACTTTACGGCTTTCCCCTGTTTTCAAAAATACTTTTATAAATCCTTTCAATTCTTTTTCCGGGCGGAACACAATGGCATTTGGAAGTCCCACATACAGCTGCACCACTTCTGCGCCATCCATGTTTCCGCTGTTTGTCACATTCAAGGTAACCCCCTGGCTGTCAGTTTTCATATCCGAATAGGTAAATTCGGTATAGGACAGGCCGAACCCGAATGGATACTGTACCCGGACTTTGCTGGTATCATAATAGCGGTACCCCACATAGATACTCTCCCGGTACTCTGCATTTCTCTCTGTGCTTGGAAAATGCCTTAGTGCCGGTGTATCCTCATACCGGATAGGATAAGTCTCCGCAAGCCTTCCGGATGGATTTGTTTTTCCGGTCAGGATATCCAGCATGGCGCTGGCTCCCGCCTGTCCAGAAAGGTATCCATGCAGAATCGCTTTGCAGTTCTTCTGCCACGGCATTTCCACAGAGGCCCCAGCGCTCATAATTCCAACGATATTCTCATTTACCTGCAGAATGGACTGCAAGAGTTCAATCTGGTTCTGCGGGATCCGCATATGTGTACGGTCCAGCCCTTCCGACTCACTGAGTTCATCCAGTCCAAAAAAGTACAGTATAACATCTGCCGTGGAAACAAGATTCAATGCTTCCTTCTTCAAAACTTCGTCCGCCTCACCGGTACGTCTATAGCCCCTTGACACTCCAGCCACCTGCAAGTCATACTCTGTAATGGAGTTCTCTATGGTCTCTATTTTTGTGGGTTTCACCATAGATGAGCCTGCGCCCTGATATCTCGGTTCTGCCGCAAAATCCCCGATTACTGCAACTTTACAGCCTGCGTTCAGCGGAAGTATGTGATCGGCATTTTTTAGAAGCACCGCACTTTCAGCCGCCGCTTTTTTGGCAAGCTTGTGATGTGCTGCCTCGTCAAAGTGCGCTTTCTTTATTTTGTGGATTTCACTTACTGTGAACACGGCATCCAGCAGATCGTCTACACAGTCATCCAGTTCTTCCATTGTAAGCTCCCCATCTTCGATGGCAGATAGAATCTGTCTTGCCAAGTCCAGTCCCGGTGCAGGCATTTCCAGAGTTGAACCTGCTTTTACGCCTTTCACATGGTCGTTAGAACCGCCCCAGTCTGTAATAACAATCCCATCAAACCCCCACTCTTTTCGCAGAATGTCTAAAAGAAGATGCTGGTTTTCATTGGCATATATTCCATTCACCTGGTTATAGCTGGACATTATAGCCTTCGCGCCACCCTCTTTTACAGCTATCTCAAATCCGGTCAGATAGATTTCCCGAAGCGCCCGCTCATCCAGCACTGCATTCATCGCCATCCTGCGGAGCTCCTGGCTGTTCACTGCAAAATGCTTCGGGCAGGCATACACTCCCTGGCTCTGTATTCCCCGGATATAAGAAGCTGCCATTTTCCCGGACAGATAAGGGTCTTCCGAAAAATATTCAAAGTTCCTGCCGCAAAACGGGCTTCGTTTGATATTAAGTCCCGGTCCCAGCAGCACTTGTACATCCAGTACCGCGGCTTCTTTGCCCAGTGCTTCTCCGATTTCTTTTCCCAGATTCACATCCCAGCTGTTTGCTATGGTAGCTGCTGTCGGAAAACAGGTGGCCGGCAGAGACTCATTTAACCCCAGATGGTCACCGGCTCCCGCCTGCTTGCGGATTCCATGAGGTCCGTCAGAACAGAACACAGAAGGAATACCAAGGCGGGGGATATCACGGGTATCCCATTCCCCTTTCCCGCTTAAGAAGGCTGCTTTCTCCTCAAGAGTCATTTTTTCTATCATATCTAAATGTTTCATTACATTCTCCTTTTTCTAAAGGGCAGTTGAGAACGAAAGGGCTTCCCATTACTGAGAAGCCCCGTTATCCTGCCTGTTACTCTTCTGTCTTTGGAACTATTTCAATGGTAACTTTTTTTCTCTTTTTAAAGTACCTGACAAGAACAAGTGCCATAATACCAAGTGATACCACTGCTACGGCAGCATCAATTCCAATGAATAATTTTGTCATATTCGGCATCTTGTCTGCATTTGGATCCTCTATGGTGTAGTTTCCGCTGTTAGAAACCGTATAGAGAATGTTTTTAGCCGCCTGCCGCATAGCCAGAACCATTGTGGGTGAGGTGTTTGTAATCTGGTTGGACTCTGCTGCAAAGAATCCAAGCATAGCATCGTTTCCATTACGGACAGCGTCATCCGTATTCTGATATCCGTAAGAACCATTCCAGTCAGATAATACCATTCCCTGGAATCCCCATTCATCCCGAAGTACGTTATTCAAGAGGTTTGCATTGGCACCAGTCCATCTGTCCCCGATAAAGGTAAAGGAGGACATCACAGCCAGTGACTTTCCGTCAAAGTTCTTTACACAGATCTCAAACGGTTTCAGATAGATTTCCCGGATGGCCTGTTCATCAGAATAGGTCAGGAGCAGACTGCAGCGGTTTGTCTCCTGTTCATTCAGTGCAAAATGCTTCAGATATGCATAGACACCTTTTGTTGCCATTCCATTTACCGTGGCCGATGCCATATGACCGGACAGCACGCTGTCCTCGGAATAATATTCAAAGTTTCGTCCGGTAAATGCAGAGCGGTGGATGTTCATGGCCGGCGCGTAAGCCCCGAAAATTCGGCAGTCAGCATATTCTGCGCCAACGCCTTCACCAATGCGGCTGGAAAGATCTTTATTCCATGTCTGTGCGATGAGAAGCTGTACCGGGTAAGCAGTACCATATACCCCGATATACCAGTCATTTAAACCCGATGTGCCATCGGAATCCAGTGTTCCGACTTTTCCAATAGAATCCACGGCAACGGTCTGGAACCCTCCAAGATTGACCATGTTAATCATATCTTCCACGGACAGCTCATCCAGCAGTTCCTCCCACAATGGGTCATCGTATTCTTTTCCCGTCAGATCCGCTACGGTTACTCCATTGTCTGCCTCTGTTACAGGCATCTTATCCTCCGGATTATCGTATTTGGTGGAATCATAATGTGCAACAGATTTCTCACTTACAAACGCTTTTGTTTCCTCATCCATCTCATACAGCTCTTCGCCTGGCGCTGCTGTGGCTGCCTCATAGTTTGCAAAGCCATTTGCCCGTGACAGATAGGTGACTCTGCCTGCGGAATACTCCTGGAATTGATTTACTGCAGTGGTATCATCGGATACACGGCCATCTGCAGCATAATTGATATCTGCATCCACATGGAAAGTTTCCTCATCCAATACCGTATGGGAATCGGATCTGACAGAAAGGTTATAATCTCCGGCTTCCAGGATGTAACCGCCATTTTCTACCTTGATGCCTCTGGAGTCATAAGCAGCCATATCTTCCTTCATGATCTCAAAGGAAACTACTTCTGATGCTCCCGGCTCCAGCACTGCTGTTTTACCAAAATCGATTAAGTTCACAGATGCTTTTTCAATTCCGCCATTGGTATATGGAGGGGTATAGTAAAGCTCAACTACATCTTTTCCTGCTGTGTTTCCCGTATTTGTAACCGTCACATCTACAGAAACAGTATCCCCATTATCTTTCAGATTTTGAAGCTCCTGAGTGAATGTGGTATAGCTCAATCCATATCCAAATGGGTACTGCACTATTTCGTCATAGTTAATTAAATTTTCCTGTGCAGCCGTCTCATAGAATTTGTATCCCACATAGATATTCTCCACATAGTTTACAAAGGGAAGCCCTCCCTCATATGCCTCGTCTGCTTTTGTGAGTTCTTCTTTTAAATCCTCCACATTGCTGAATGGGAAATTCCCATAGTTGTTGTATGTAGGGGTACTTTTCAAGTCATATACATATGTGTCCACGGTTTTACCTGATGGGTTCACAGAACCGTTTAAGATTTCTCCTAAGGCAGCCATACCGGTTGCTCCGGTGCCCGGTGCCAGAATCACAGAGCCAATACTTTCGTATTCGTCTACCCATCCAAGCTCCATTGTATTATTTGCATTGATGACTACAATGACATTGTCAAATTCAGAGCATACTTTCTGAATCATAGCCTCTTCTGTATTGGAAAGCTCCAGATAGCTTTCTCCTTCATCAAAGTCATCATAATCACCGTTATTATCGTATTTGCAGGCAAAATAGTTATAAAGGTCATTTCCATTAGCCACCTCGTCACGGGGATCGTAGGTTCCGTCAATGACTGCTTTCATATCAAGGGGAACATCCTGCCCCTCTCCGCCTGACCTTGACAGAACGATGATGGACGTGTCAGAAAATTCATTTGCTTCCTTCATCAGATCATCTGTGTAATACTCTTGCGTTGGTTCCGGCAGAGACCAGTCAGTATAAAAGACGCTGCCGGCACTTCTGGTGGGACTGTATTCCTTATACATATCTGCAAGTTCCTGATTTACTTGAAACCCGGCATCCGTCAGCGAAGTAAGGATATCCACACTTCCGGAATTATCAGCCGCCCCTGCCCCTGTACCGCCATAAATCGGATTGGTGGATGCCCACCCAAATACATTCACATTGGTATTGGCTTCCAGAGGTAAGGTTCCCTCATTTTTTACCAGTGTCAGTCCTTCCTCACCGGTTTCTTTGATAATCTCCCTGGATGATTCTATGGTTTCCTCAGAAACAGAACCTTTGCCATTCAGAATCGGCGCTAAGTTATTGTACATGGGGCCAAAGGAAATCATATTGGCCAGAACTGTCACAATGAGTATCCATGAAATACCGGCGGCCCAGCGGACAACATGTCTGGTTCCTTTTTTTACCACCCAGTGGGCTGCTATCATAATAACAACTGCTGCAACCAGCAACCCTGCAATCACATAAATATAACCGCCTAAAGTATGTACATACCGCTGTACATCCGTTTCACTGACACCCATGCTGTTAAAAATAGGGGTCAGCCAGTCAATTAAAAATTGAAGCATGTTTCTTCCTCCCTTGCTTTAAAAATTATAGTTGATTTCTTTAACTGTGTTTATTATAGCAGGGAAAAGTCTATGTAAATGTAAATGCGAAAACTGGTCGTTTTTTTACGATAATCGGTAAACTGGTCTATTCTTCTGCCAATGACGGAAGTAAGATATCCAGATTGAACTTACCGTCCCGCACAGACATTACAATATCACCATGATATTTATCCACAATATAAGTCATGCTTTTTACACCAAAACCGTGTCGCGTCTTATCTTTTTTTTCTGTGACAGGCATACCGTTTTCAAAGGAAAGCGAGCTGCTGCATCTGTTTTCCAGATGAATCAGCATCATATCATTATGGTGTTTGATCTGAAAGCTGATGATACGTTCCCCTCTCTTTTCCTTCATCACACGTTCCAGTGCATTGTCTAATGCGTTTCCCAAGAGAGCATACACATCGGCAGAGGTCATGTATGAGATCATTTTACCTTCCACCATACAGCTGAACTCAATCTGTCGTTCATTGAATATCAGTGTTTTTTCCCGGAGCACATAATCCAGCGCGCTGCACCCGGTATGGTAGGTAGCGTCATAAATGGATACCGCATCCCGAATCTCCTGTAAATACTCTGTTCTGGAACTGTCATCTTCTATCTTCGCCAATGCTTTCATCTGGTGTTTCAGGTCATGGCACTTCATATTGATGATATCGATGGCTTCTTTTGAGCTTTTCTGCTGTGCAGTTGATATTTGGAGAAGCTGCTCCATCATTTCCTGTTCATGTTTCAAGCTGTTTTCCCGGAGCACGTAATACTCCATCAAAAGTACAAGCACGCAGCATAAAAAGCTGTATGCAGGACAGATGATGTCCCCAATCCGGGTGCCGATATATTCCTTGGGATAGGACCAGTAAACACTGAATCCAATGGCAAAGACCATGATGATAAAACCAAGCACTGCAATCCTAAAATCACTGTCCCTCAGTTTATTCTCTTTTTTCTTTGTTCGGATGATTAAAAGGTATACCGCCGCTGCCCCAAACACATAAATAAGGTATCGTGTGACCAACAGGTGAAGCAGGCTGCCATATAATTGATATCTTACACGTATCAGGTGCAGAACAATCCTGCTGAGTGCAAAAGTCATATGTTCTGTCGCATATCCACCTGCCAGAATAAAAATCAGCTCCTGAATTCCGATATCGAAACTGCCCAGAATGGGTATCATCGTTAAAAGCGCGTAGCCAAAATACAACAGGACGTATTGGAATAAGGATTGAGGTAATAAGTATGTTAGTGCAGATTCCCACAGAACGCCCAAAATGATTTGCAGAGCCAGGCAAATGACCAGCCTCGGTACAAAGCGCTTTCTTCTAGGTACATCAAGTAAAAAGATCCCTTCTGAAATAAGCAGCTGAAATGGAAATTGAATACAAAGATTTTCAAAAAAGTCATATATCATCTTACAAGCCTCCCATGAATCTAATATAATCTTGTGCAAACAGTTTTTTTAACCTTCTGGAAAGCGGAAGCTTCTGATCTGTAGTCAATACCACACTTTCTTTCTCTACCCTCCTTACATAATTCAGATTGATTAAACAGCCGGAGCTGCACTCGGCAAAAGGAAGGGATTTCAGTTTATCCTTGATTTCCTTCATACTCCCTCTGCTCTTGGAACATCCCTGCCTTGTATAAAACAAAAGATAATCACGGTCTTTCTCTATGTAAAAGATATCAGAAGCTGTTATTCGGACAATGCCATCTTTATTGCTGATTAGAATATCCTGCTCTTTATGAATTTCTATAAAACGGAATGCTTTTTCCAGTTTCATCGAAAAATTGTAGTAACCGACTGGTTTTACCATGAAATCAATTGCCTGGACCTCATACCCCTCAATGGCATACTGGGCCAGACTGGTAATAAAGATGATACCGACTGCCTGGTCTCTCCCTCTTATTTCCCGCGCCACCTCTAAGCCATTACTCCCGGGCATTTCGATATCCAAAAAAATAACATCGTAATCCCCACAATATTCTTCTAAAAAGTCAAAGCTGGCATAAAAGACTTTTGTCTGAAAACTTTGGCTGTTTTCTCGTTCAAACTGCTCTAAATATGATACAATACGATCCGCATCCTCTATTGAATCATCTACTACCGCTACTCTCATATCCTTTATTCTCCTTTTTCCTGCGTTGTTCTGCTTTCTGCGGCGAAATACTTTCCATCTTTACTTCCATATTAGCATGTGCTACGATTTATAACAAATACGTATCCTTAATGCATTTCTATAGCTTTAAATAATGCAAAATAGTAATGGGAGTTCTTTGAGTAATACAGAAAGTGTTTGAATTATAATTAAAACAAGGATGTACCAAATCCGCTTAAGATTGGTGCATCCCTGAAAATATATAACATTATAAAAATTCTCAGCCCATACCACTACCTTTAGATGTAGCGAATGGTATGGCAGACTGGAAACAGGCCTTTTATATATCCATATTACAGACTTTCTTTAAAAATCACCTTAATTTCTTCAGGTGTCAGCACTTTATAACCACCTTCCATAACAAGGGTACTCTTAACAAGGTCATCCAGCATCTCCTCTGTCACACCCAGTTCCTTGATGTTCATCACTACACCAATCTCTTTCATCCAGGCTTCCATCGCATCTAAACCAGCTTTTGCAACTTCCTTATCACTCTTTCCTGTCGGATTAATATTCCAGACATTCTCTGCAAATCTTTTAAACTTCAAAAGCCCGTATGGCATGATATGTCGGTAATAGGGCAGAGAGACAGCAGAAAGTGTCATACCGTGTGTTGCATCTGTATGAGCACCCACTGCCTGGCCAAGCATATGCACCATCCAGTCTGTGGTTTTTCCCATAGCTACCAGGGTATTCAGTGCCCATGTGGCAGTCCACATGATATTGCTTCTTGCCTCATAGTTTTCCGGCTCCTTTATTGCAATTCTGGAGCTGTGGATCAGTGACCGCATCAGTCCCTCCATCAGATAATCAGATGTATTATCATCCTCTCCTGAAAAATACTGTTCGCAGATATGATTCAGGATATCATAAAATCCGGATACCATCTGGTACTTCGGTAGGGAATAGGTAAAGGTCGGATTTAAAACGGCAAATTTCGGGAATACCCGTTCTCCGAAGATATGTCCGATTTTCAGCTTACTCTCATGGTTTGTTATCACTGCGCCGCCATTCATCTCAGACCCGGTCCCAACCATAGTCAGCACACATCCTACCGGGATAATCTTTGTGTCTGCATCCACGTCCTCGAATTTCAGATAATACTTTTCCCACGGATCCTCCTTGCAATTGACAGATATAGAGACTGCTTTTGCATAATCGCAGCAGGAACCACCGCCCACCGCCAAAATAAAGTCCACCTTATTCTCCCTTGCAATCAGAACGCCCTCATAGAGCTTTTCAACCGTTGGATTTGGCATAACGCCGCCATCCTCGAAGATTGCTTTTCCATTGGCTTTTAAGATTGCTGTGACCTTATCGTAAATGCCTGTCTTTTTAATGGAGCCGCCGCCATATACAAGCTGTATATTCTTTCCGTATTTTGGCAGTTCCTCATTCAGATAGCTTAAGGAATCTTCTCCAAAATAAAGTTTCGTTGGGTTTGTAAACGCAAAATTTCCTAACATGTTTAAATTCTCCTTTTTATCTTCTAATTTCTATTTTATATGTAACAGTTTTCTCTGCATCTGATATGCTGCAAATAGGAAATCTAAATGCACGATGCTGCAAATACTGTTTGTTTCTCGATTATCAGCAAACTGCCTGTTATGCTTCCTCTTTACCAATCTTCATACATTTCCCAATGATATCTCCGGTCCGGAGGTACTCATAGGTTGGCATTTCAAACAGTACGGGTTTTAAAGTATGATAATCCAGTTTTCCCTGTCCATTAATTACCTGTTCCTCTGCATAAACATGGTCGATGGTGCATATAAAGCTTTCAAATCCTTGTGTTTGATAGATATCCTCAACGCTGCACTCCATAACCACAGGTGCCTCATCCATGATTGGTACCCCCGCCTCGCTCATATGATAAGCAAATATTCCAGATTTATCTTCCTTCGCGCCGCTGACACAGCCCACATAATCTGCTTTTGTAAGCATTGCTTCGTCCACAATTGCTACGGAAAGCTTTTTTGCTTCTTTGATGCCCTTATTCGTGTAATGTGCGTTTGCCAGACTCACCATAATGTGGTCATGGCCCATAATTCCCAAATGTCCGACTAAAAGCCAGTTTGGTTTTCCTTCCACAACAGCCCCTACAACTACTAAGGGTGTCGGATATAATGCTAATGATTTTCCTATATCTTTTTTCATGGTTTACCTCCAAATTTATGATTCCTGTTCTTTTTTCTTCTTCCAGTCATTTACCATATCTATCGTGACGGGACCGCATTTCTGGTCATAAGTGTCCAGCTTGTAACTGATTACATCAAGGCTTTCCTGGATTTCCACTAATTTAATTTCCAGCTGTTCTTTTGTTTCCAATAAAATCTCTTTTCTGGCGGGTTTTGTTTCTTCCCCTTCCATCGCAAGCTGTACATACTCACGAATGGATTCCAGTGCCATGCCACCACGTTTAAAGCGCATTACAAAATCTATCCAGCTTAACGTGACATCATCATAATTTCTAATTTTGGAAGCACTGCGCGGTACTTCCGGAATAAGTCCTATCCTTTCGTAATAACGGAGATTATCAACGGATATGCCAGTTTTTTCGGATGCCTCTTTAATGGTCATATTTCATTCCTCCTGTCTGTAGAATCGATTCTGTAATGACTATAAACCCTGAACCTAACTCAAGGTCAATACCCTTTTTTCTTTTTTTTCTATTCATCAGCTAATTCTGAAACGGTATCCTGCTCCCCAGACAGTCTCGATAAACTGTGCTTTTTCTGAATTTTTTCCAAGCTTATCCCGCAAGCGGTTGATATGTACCGTTACTGTCGCCATATCGCCTATGGAATCCATTCCCCATATGCGGTCAAAAAGTGTGTCTTTAGAAAAGACGATATTCGGATTCTCTGCCAGAAAAAGCAGAAGTTCAAACTCTTTGTTTACCAGGACAACCTCTTTCTTGTCCAGATACACCATTCTGGATTTTGGAAGAATGGTAAGATTCTGATAAGTGATATCAGTCTCTGCATTTTCATCCTGCGATTCCAGCAGCAGACTGTGGATATGGATATGGGACTTCACTCTGGCTACCAGTTCTGCCGGACTGAAGGGTTTCACCAGATAATCGTCTGCACCCAGACCAAGTCCCCGGATTTTGTCGATATCTTCTTTCTTTGCCGTCACCATAATAATCGGCAGATGTAAAAACCGCCTCAATTCCCGGCATACATCAAATCCTGTTTTTCCCGGAAGCATCACATCCAGTAAAATAGCATCATAGCCTCCTGTTTTTGCCTTTCTTTCTCCTTCCAGCCCATTATAAGCAATTTCAGTCCCGAACCCATTGGCTTCCAGATAATCCCGCTCCAGCTCCGCAATCAGTTCATCGTCTTCCACAATCAATATTTTTTCCATCTATGTTATATCCTCCCTGGTTATTGGCAGATGGATGATCATAGCCAGCCCTTCCCTGTTCTCCGCCCGGACTTTACCGCCGTGTCCAAGAATGATTTCTTTCACCACGGCCAGCCCAATGCCGCTTCCTTTTTCAGACTGGGTTCTTGCATCATCCACCCGGTAAAAACTGTCAAATATCTGTTCCAGGCTCTCACATGGCACTCCCGGTCCGTCATCTTGAAATACCAGTTCGATATCCGTGCCTTCCATCGTGCGTTTTAGTGATATCTGAATGTTTGATTTTTCTAACGTGCGGTATTTGACCGTGTTTGCAAACAGATTGTCAAACACCCGTTTGAATTCCTCCCTGTCAATCTGTACCGGATAGGTCTCTTTTCCATATAAGAAAGTTATTTCCACATGGTTCTGTTCTGCGTCAGACCGATAGGTTCCCAGGTACTGATCCACAAAATCCTTAAAATCTGCTTTCTCCATCCGGTACCGGAACCCATTGTCCAGCCTGCTGTACTCCGAGAGACTGTCCACAAGGCTTACGAGATTCCCCGTCCGGGTCTTAATCGCCTGCAGATAACGGCTTCTTTTTTCCCGGGTATCTGCAATCCCATCCATCAGCCCGTCAAGATAGCCGCTGATGGATGTAAGTGGCGTCCTTAGGTCGTGGGAAATACCGGTGATGAGAGAACGTCTGCGTTTTTCATCTCTCAGGCGCTGGTCAACAGACTCTTTCAGATAAGCACGCATCTCGTCAAAGTCCCTGCATACTTCCCCAAACTCATCTTTCTTCTGATATTCCATCCTGGTATCCAGATTCCCTTCCCGGATTTCTTTTGTACCCAGACTCAACTGATGCAGCGGTTTTAAGATGCTTCTTGATATCCACCAAGAGGTTATTCCATTCACAAATACAGTCAGTGCTACAAAGAATGCAAGTATTCCAATCAAGTATTTCAGAATATAATTCTTCAGATAATTCACAACCCCCTGATCTGTCTGCTGACGGTGAACAGCCGTAATACAGAATACTTTCTCACCATGATAAAAAGTATTCTTGATAACAGAAACCTCATGCCTGCTGGCGGTAAGAGTCTTTGCCGTATCAATCGCATCCCCGGCTACCGACCGGGCCGCCTGCATATCTTCTTCCGTAAGATTGGTATAGATCAACTTTTCATTTTTTGTGATCATGAACTGGTATCCCATCCCTGACAGCTTATCTTCCAGATGGTTCATCTCGTCACTGCGGTTTATTTCAGATATCGCATCCGGGTATTTCCCCTGCCCCCAATTATTCTCCCACAACTCCTGCTGGTAGGTATAGATCATGCTCTGAGCAAACTGAATACTGTTTTCATCGCTGTACATGGCTTCCAGAGTATACCAGTAACTTCCCAATGACGTGTGCAGGCAAACATTTATCACGATTGCCGTAAATAAAATGGGAATCAGGACCATCATAATATTGGATATCCTGATTTTTTTCTTAATTGTCAATATCTTACTCTCCTTTATCGTTATTGAACCAGGTATCCGGTATTTTATTTTTACCTGACCGTTCTGCGTCAAAGGTCAGGTTCTTGAATTTTTTCGTTTTACTCCTCCTTATTTGCACTTAAAACGACTTCTGTTTTCAATTACAGTATAGTCCGAACGAATAATAATAGCCAATACTTATATCATATTCATTATCATAGTTGAAACCTATACATTTTCATGTTAAAGTATTAGTAAATCTTATTGCAAAGGAGATTTACTAATGGAATTAAGAGTACTTCAATATTTTCTGGCAATAGCAAGAGAGCAGAGCATTGTACGGGCTGCAGAGTCTCTGCATCTTTCCCAGCCCACCCTTTCCACACAAATTAAAAATATGGAAGAGGAATTGGGCAAGCAGCTTCTGATACGGGGGACAAAGGGGTCACGGAAGGTTACACTGACGGAAGAAGGCATGATCTTGCGGAAACGCGCAGAAGAGATACTGGAACTGGTAAAAAAAACAGAGTCTGAAATCACGCTTTCCGACAATATTATCTTGGGTGATGTTTATATCGGGACGGGAGAAACAGATGCCGTGCGTCTGATTGCCAAAGCCGCTAAGACTCTTCAGGAGTCTCATCCCGGAATCCATTACCATATTTCCAGTGGAAATGCCACTTTTGTCATGGAACAACTAGATAAAGGACTAATTGACTTTGGCGTTGTATTTGGAACGGTGGATTTAACTAAATACAACGCATTAAAAATGTCAGATACAGACATATGGGGGGTATTAATGCGTAAGGATTCTCCTCTAGCAGAAAAAGAATTGATTACGCCAGAGGATTTGTGGAACAAACCTCTAATCCTATCCCAGCAGGAAAATAGAGGCGGAGATGTTATCCGGTGGCTAAATCGGGAAGTATCCGAATTAAACATCACTGCAACTTATAACCTTATGTTTAATGCTTCTTTGCTGGTCGAAGAAGGTCTTGGGTATGTTATTGGCTTAGCTCATATCATCAATACCTCCGGAGACAGCAATCTCTGCTTTCGCCCGCTTGCACCCAAGCTAGAAAATGAACTGAGCATTATCTGGAAGAAATATCAGTTGTTTTCTAAACCATCACAAAAGTTTTTAGAGGTTTTGCGGCTGTATCTTGATACGGATTTGATCTAATTCCACATATGTATATTAAAGTGTTTTTATGTTTCATTAAATATAGGTATCAGTACTTTATATCACCCGAATTTTTTTCCACTTCCCACTTTTATATCGGATTGAAAATGCAACAGAACGTGCCAGCCAGTCCATGCCCATGGCAATCCATACACCAATAACCCCCATATTGCAAACGATCCCAAGGAAAACAGCCGTTCCCAACCGAAACACCAGCATAGATCCGATCCCAATGTACATGGTTATCTTTACATCTCCTGATGCCCGAAGGCTGTTAGATAAGTTAAACGAAGTGGGGTGAAGTAAAAATGCCATCACATTGTGCATCACAACCAGAATGCAGCCCAGCTTCCACGTCTCCTCCGATATTATATAAAATCCATGAATTACCGGCAGCAGCAGACAAACTCCAAGACTAAGGGTTCCCGTTGCGATATAAGATATTTTCATAAGTTTTTTTGTATACTTTTCGGCCTGGTCATATTCTCCTGCCCCGCTGCACTGCCCTACCACAGTCACCACGGCAAGGTTAATGGCATTTACTACCAGGATTGCAATCTGGTCAATGCCGTTTGCCACACCATTGGCGGCAATCTGGTATGTGCCAAACAATGCCACGATGCTGGTGACAAGCACTTTTCCCAAGGCAAACAATCCATTTTCTATACCGTTTGGAACCGCAATCCGAAGAATTTTTTTAACGGTCTCTTTATTCCAGGCAAAGATTTCTCTCATCTTCACGGATACCTGATTTTTCTCGTTAAAGGACATAGCAAGCATAATCACCGCACCTGCCATTCTGGAGACCAGCGTAGGTACTGCCACACCTGCCACTCCGGCATGCAAAACAAAAATCCCAATGGCATCCCCCGCTATATTGATCACATTGATTAGAACAGATACATACATGGTGATTTTCGTTTTCTGCATGGAACGGAAGATGGCAGCGGACGAATTATAGATTCCCAGAAACGGAAAGGAAAGGGCTGTGATCAGAAAATAAGTGACTGCCGCCTTTTTTACATCTGCATCAATCGCCCCAAACAAAAGCTCTAATATCATTGTATGGAACACAAGGCAGATTCCCATAATGGCTATTGATAGCAGCACAGTGACCAAAAGGAGCTGGCTGGCACAGCGGCCGGCATTTTTCTTATCCTTCCTTCCCAGATATTGGGATACGATTACCGCACCTCCCGTATCAATGGCTGAAAGTACCACAATAATCAGATAATTTATCATATCAACCAGAGCTACACCCGAAATTGCCGCCTCGCCAACATAGGACACCATCACGGTATCCACAATCCCTACCATCATGACAAGCGCCTGCTCAATCACAAGCGGGAAAATCAACTTTCTTAAATCTTGATTTGAAAACATTTTCACTGCTCCTGTCTTTTCTGCATTACCTCCTCCGTCATTTTCATCGAAAAAAATAATGTAAATGTTCTGAGAAGAATATTTTTCTACTCTACATTTACATTATAATTTCTGCAGTTTCATATGTCTAATACCTATGTTTTATGTCTTACTCATGCTTAAAAAGCATTTAATGTGTTCGATGAATTTTGCTGCAGCGGGTCCAAACGGCTGTCCTCTTTTCCACGCCAATACACTTGTGGCTGTCAATTCCGGAAACAACGGACGGTAACAGATTTTTTCTTTATCCAGGAATGGCAGGGACCCTTCAACCACCAGTGAATATCCCAATCCCCGGTATACCATGACCGCACCATTGGTACTTAAATTGCTGGTAAAGAGTATATGCAGATCCTTGAAGTAATCACCAAACCAGCTTGCCAGCTCACTCTGTACATTGGGACGTCTTACCATAATAATAGGCAGGCCGGACAAATCAGCGGCTGTAACATACTCTTTCCTGGCAAGGGGATCGTCGGGTCTCATCAGTACCACCCAGCTCTCTTTCATATCCAGCCGTATAAAATCATACTTGTCCATATCAACCGGCTCCAGTAAAAGCCCGATGTCTGTCAGGCCATTATCCATCCGATCTCTGATCTGATCTGCATTTGCAGTAAATAAATCATAATTGACACCGGGATATTTTTTGCTGAACGTATCAAACAGCTCCGAGAGAATTCCTACGGATGCCAGCTCTCCGCAGCCAATTGAGATTTTCCCTTCAATCAGCTCTTCCTGCTCCGCCAGTTCCCTTTCCGTAATGTCAACCAGCTCCAGTATTTCCTGCGCCCTCCTGCGCAGCAGAATTCCTTCACTGGTAAGGGTAATTTTTCGTGTCCCTCTGTGGAACAGCGTAACCCCCACGGCTTCCTCCAGCTGGGCCAGCTGCCTGCTCAGTGTGGGCTGTGTTATATGCAGTACTGCTGCTGCTTTCGATATGCTTTCCTCCCGTACTACAGTTAAAAAATAATTCAACACTCTGATTTCCAAACGTTCACCCCATTCCTGAAAAATATACTTATGGGTATATCATAACAAATCAAAGTAAAATTTGCAAAATCTTATTCCTAACAGCCCCGCCCCCATCACGGCAGTGACGACGTTTTGAAACGGACAAATTGATATTCAAGGCAAGACTCAGGTGCCTGGGCGGGCATAATGGGTTGAATTAATACAAAAAAGGAATCAGCTAATTAAATTCAATCGCTGATTCCCTTTTTCGTGCGGCTGTCTTAGAAACAATTTTTCCGCAATTTATTTCTGCCTGCTAGATCTGCTTTAATTATTCATCTAGGCATTTACCCAATTATTTTTTAATAATCATTTTACTTTTATTTTAACTTTTATCTCGTTGCTGTATTTACCATAGACATTCTTACCATTCGCTTTTTTATACACACGTACCTTGTAAGTATATGTTTTACCTTTTTTTACTTTCTTGTCTGTAAATCTGGTAGTTTTGCCATTAACATCTCCGATGCGGCTCCATTTTTTTCCTGTCTTCCTGTAAATACGGTATCCGGTTACTGCAGAAGATTCTTTCTTCCAGGTTACTCTGATGTTTCCTTTCAATTCTCTTGCTTTTATTGTGGGACTCTGAGGAACCGCCTTTATAGTAACTATTTTATACTTACTATAAACTGTTTTTCCATCTGCTTTCTTGTATGCTTTTACTGCAAAAGTATATTTCTTGCCAAGTTCTGCTTTTTTGTAAACATAGGATGTGGAACTGTTTTTCTTAATTGTTTTAATTGTTTTCCAGCCTTTGCCAGTTTTGTTCATTACAACATAGCCATCCGCTCCGGAAACTTTCTTCCAGCTTAATTTAATGTATCTGGAAGCCTGATTTGCAGCTTTTGCAGTAACTGTTGCAGCTTTTACTTGTACAGCCGCTTCTTTGTCTGCGTCAATTTTTAATCCCTGAATTGCTTTTGCCAGCGCTGCAGTCTGTGCATCGATGGCTGCCTGTGCTACTTTCGGGTCTGCCGCAACTTTTTCTGCAGCTGCAATGGCTGCCGTCAGCGCGCTATAGGATGCATTTGTATAATTGCCGATCTTAATGGCTTTTGCCTGCGCAATTTTTGCATATAGTGCTGTCTTCGATGGCTGTGGTATTTCTACTTTCAGATTGCTGATTGCATTCTTCAGTGCGTTTACCTGGGCATCAATCGCTGCCTGGGTTGCATTTGGATCTGCTGCAACTTTTTCTGCTTCTGCAATGGCAACGGTTAAAGCGTGGAAGGAAGCATCGGTATAGCTGCCTTTTTTAATAGCTTTCGCTTCTGAAATTTTCCTATTCAAATCTGCCTTTGACGGCTTTTTTGTTTCTTTCATATTGGTAACGGCATCCATCAGATTCCGGCTTGCCTGATTGACCGTCTGCGCATCCGCACTGATATCTGCAAATATTTTTTCCGCTTCTGCAAGTGCAGCCTTTACTGCTTCAATGCTTTCAGGGGTATAGCCCGACAGCTCCGCACCGTCTTCCAGAATAGCTTTGGCTCCATCGATCGCCGTCTTCAGCCCTACTTTTTGTACGCTGTCTTCCAGAAGATCACAAGCCGTAATCAGTTTCAGAAAAGCCTTATCAATCTCTTCCTGGGTTAATTCCGGCTTTTCCAGCATTGCTCTTGCTTCATCCAATGCTTCTTGTACTCTTTCCCAGCTTTCCGCTGTAAAACAGTTGTAATCTTTCTGCTGCTGCTCTAACTTCCCAGCCTCGGCTACTGCAAGCTTCAGGCTGTCCGCAGCAGACTTATTTTCATCAACATTTGCATTGCTGCTCCTGAATCCTTTATTGGACTCCGGCATTTCCTGAGTCAGAGGCTCGTCTTCCGTGATACTCTCTGCATGCACATTTATGGTCCCGGACAAAGCTGAAAATGGAGACGAAGCCGCTAATACACCGATTAATATCCCTGCTGTAAACTTTTTTCCACTTTTTTTCATATTTTCTTTTCCTTTTCATTTTCTGGCATCAGAGTCTGATTAATATGTACCTTTTATCCCTTGACGCTCATTAAAATTATTGAAGAAATAATTTACTTCTATTGACAATATATTACCATAAAGGACACGGATAGCTTTAGGATTATATTAAGGCAATCTAATATTTTATCAAGACATTATGGGTTACTACTTGTATTATTTTGTAGTTTTTGGATTATTTTAAGAAAATTTAACCTGTTCTAAAACTCCGTTATTCTTTCGGCTGCATACTTTAATATAAACGTTGCGTCAGTACCGTCAGAGATGCCATCACCATTCACATCCGCCACTTTATGCTGCTCTTGCGTAAGTTCTTCAAGCTCTGCCACAGATTTTAATACCTTTGAAGAGTCAGCGGTATTCACCTTTCCGTTCATATCCACGTCTCCCATCAAACGCGCCTTCAGAATCTCATTGACCAGTTTTTTAAGAGTTTCTCCTACTTTATTGCTGTCTGCATCTTCATTGTCATAAACTGCCTGAGCCTCATCTATCACTGCTTCCAGCCCGGCAATGCTTTCCGTTAAATATTTACCGGCATTAGTCAGGATCTCATTTGCCTTGTCCAGAGCATTCTTCAGTTCCTCTTTGTTCGCTTTTCTCACAAGTGAGGTCATAGCCTCTGCCAGTTTGTTATAGGCATCATTGATTTGTAGATCTGCCGCCTGGCTGTTACCAGCCACAGCCTCTGCTGCCTCTAATGCCTGTTCCAGCGCCTGCACACTTGAAGGCGTATACTTATCTTTATTTTTCAAAAGTTCATTTGCTTTTAGAATCAGGATTTCCAGCCTTGTCCCCTCGTTTTTCACCATCAAACTGGTAACTGCATCCATCAATTTCCGGCTTGCTTCATTGACCGTCTGCTGATCCGCACTGGTCTCTGCCAATACTTTTTCAGCTTCTGCAAGTGCAGTTCTTACTTTCTCAATACTTTCCAGGGCATACCCCGACAGTCCCGCCTCGTCATCCAGGATCGCTTTCGTCCCCTCTATCGTCGCCTTTAGTCCTGCTTTATGCACCCCTTCCTCTAAAAGGCTGCATACCGTAATCAGATTCAGGAAAGCTTCATCAGCATCTGCCTGTGCTGCTTCCGGGTTTTCCAGCAATCCTCTTGCAATATCCAGGGCTTCCTGTACTTTGCTCCAGCTTTCATCTGTAAAACATATATTTTCTTTTTGCTCCGCTTCTAATTTCTCAGCCATGCCCACTGCAAGCTTCAGACTGTTTAAATCAGCTGAAACTGGTGGCTCAGGATCATCATTCTCTACGGTATTCAATATATCAGGGTAAATTTCTTTTCCCGCCTCTGTTCCAAGCATAATCTCTTCCAGTGCCAATTGCGCATCGCCTGTTGATATATAGGTAATTTCAGCAAGGCGCTCTGGCTGGCTTTCATAAGAAATAGTCAGTTTCAGCTTCCCGTCTGCCGTTTCCTGCCGAAGAATATTACCATTGTCTATACGAACATCATCAACTTCTGCACCATTTAATTCAATAACTGCATCTATCACCCTTGTATCTGATTTCTGATTTTCGAGAGATAGTACCGCTGTGCTTTTCCCTCTTTCTAATACAACTTTTTCAATATCACGATTTTTCTTACTCATCTCTTCCTGGGTAAGAAACATGTTCTCGTCAAATACCCGGCCTGTCATAGACTCCGACACTTCCATGCGAAGCGCTGACAAAACCATAGGGGAAATATCCGCATTTGTACCTCCCTGCAAGCGAGTTCCCGAATTAACTGTCTGTCCCCCTACTCCTATAAATATATCCATATTCGATGGATCAAGAGAACCATGCCCATAACCGCTTCCACCATGATCAGCATTCGTTACAATCAGGGTTTCATCATATTCTCCGCTTTCTTTTAAGGCATCAATAACTGCTTTGTACTGATCATCATACTGCTGAAGTTCATCCCAGAACACATCCGAATAATACCCTCTTCCATGTCCTACATGATCCATCCAGTCATTCTGCATATATACCACTGCCGTATTTTGATATTCTTTACTCCTAATATAATCTGCTACATCATAAAAACTTCTCTGAGATTCAGAAACGCTGCATATCACCGGAGCATCCGGTTCAATAATACCATCCATAATCTCTGCCCACTCAGTAAATGCCGCATTCTGACGTTCTGGAAATGCAGCTTCAGCCGCCTTGAAAACAGAAGGATACAGCGGTGTTTTTCTTCCATAATCCGTATAATAACTGACACTTGCCATATCATTATCGATTTGATAATCTACTGGTACGTCCATCCATGGAATCCCATGAAGTATTGAGAAGTAGTTCTGCGCCGAAATAGACGGCACAGTCGATTGGGCAGTATAACTGGCTGCAAATTCTTCATTCATAAGTTTCATTGCATATGTATTTTTTCTTTTGCCCATTGTTTCCGGATCCGAATGCTTCGTAGGTATTACATCATTATTTGGGGCATAGTATACTGCGTCCGGATCCCACACATTACCTGAGCCGTCCATTGTGAGAATTACGGCATGTTTGTATGGATAAATGGATGCCTCCCCAGCGACGGCAGCTTTTAAATTGTCCTCAGCAAGTGCGATATCTCCTGCACCAATAATCCCGTCCTCATTAACATCAAGCATATTTTTCCCATAGAGACACATCTCTTTTTCGGCCTTTGGAAGCATTTCCAAAGTTTCTGTGACCTCTTTGTTTGAAGAATAAGCTTTGAAATTATCCGTATATACTGTCGTCGTAACAGAATCCGATATTCCTTTTATCTTAAAGTTTAATTTTCCCATTCTGGTAGCGTTATAATTATGGAAACTTTCTGTTGATAGATCCATTTCAGAAACAACATGCAGTCTTCCGCTTTCTTCTTCTGTAATCGTAACACCTTCTTTTAGATGCTGCACATTTTTATATTCCATAAGGGTGTTATCATAAACAATATCATACTCGATCTTGTCTATATCATTTGATTTATTTTTATTTCCATGGATATTCAGATTCCAGGAAGCCTCTTCTGCGATACCGGAAGATCCAATCAATCCAAGATTTATCTGGCTGCCTGCTTCTACTGTTGCTCCTTCAAACGCATTTTCATTCATAATACTGATTTGTTCATCTGATAAAGCCTCACTGTATATTCTGGCAAATCCAATATCTACATTCGACAAGAAATTTGCACTTCCATCTACCGTACTGTCTCCACCTAAGACCATATTCCAGGCATCTGTGGAGGAAGGGAATTGTATTCCTGTATTCCATGCATCTGTATTTACTGCCTTTAGCTCTCCATTCACATACAGCTTTACTTCCTTGCCATCTACCACCCCTGCTATATGATACCATTGATTTGCAGATACTTCTGCTTCAGGCTGCCGGTAATTTCCATCTACATGCGCAAAAAAAGTAAGCATACCATTATTTAACCCTAAACCAATGCCCCCATATTCCTGATTAGAGAAAAACTCATGTTCACCGGTTGGAATATCTTTAAACTTTACCAGACATTCCATTGTTAAATTCTGGCTGATTTTATCATAATTTTTCTTTCCAAAAGAATAAATATATGCTGACCTTCCATTAAAATTTGCAATATTTTTATTCAATTCCCTGTCATTAGCAATTTCCGGAGATCCCAATGTTTTTCCCAGTTGATTTTGCATTGGTGATCGGTCCTCCAATCCAATTGAAAAATCAACATTAAAAACATCTGCACTGGGAAGTTCTGCGTTCTTCAAATTTGTTTCATCCTTAATATCAAAATCCCCACCGGCTTCTGCATATGCAACAGACTGATTACCTATCATAGCTGCTGCTAATAATATAATGATTAATTTTTTAGATTTTCCAAGTTCAAAATATCTTTTACGTTTCATATATTCCTTCCTTATATTTTTCTTCCTCATCTCTTCCTTCTCCTCTCTGCATATTCATTAGAGTAACCCTGAAAATCCTTCCATTTTTGTATCTACATTTATTATAGCACAGGCTTTTTTAAGGTTTTTAGGATTAAATTTATGTTAATTATTATTATTTCAAGAAGATCCGAATTAATCTTGGATATTTTAAGCCAATTTGAACTTTTTCAGGCACTAAAAGAAAACAGATAGAGACGTCCGGTAAGACGTTTTAACTCCGAGATCACACTCATAAAATATTCCATACACAAAATATCAAATTGACATCAGTCGCTTTTAGTGTTATTGTTTTCATATCGAAATTTATGAATATGAGGTTGGAATAGAATGAAAATAAAAATTGCATTTATTTGTGTACATAACTCATGCCGGTCACAGATTGCAGAAGCACTTTGCAAAAACTTTGCAGCCGGGGATTTTGAATGTTATTCTGCCGGAACAATGGTCGCACAAAATATTAATCCTGATGCAGTAAGGCTTGTTAAAAAAATCTATGGCATTGATATGACAAAATCACAGGCTCCTAAATTGATATCAGATATTCCAGAGGTTGATATCGTCATTACTATGGGATGCAATGTTGCCTGTCCTGCCATGCCATGCAAATATCGTGAAGATTGGGGGCTTTCGGACCCAACCGGCAAAGCGGATGATGAATTTACAGCCACGATACGGTTGATTGAAAGCAAAGTAATAGATATGAAAGCCAGATACCAGACCTTATAAACTCTGCAAAATTAAAAGTACACTTAATTTAATAAACTCTTCGCCCGCTGTCTAATACAAAATCAGCCACCACATTTGATAATCTTATTATTTCGCTGTAATCCAGCAAAGACGTATCATTATCATTTTTCAATAGCAAATGGAAGATCAAATACTGGCGACACTATTTGATAAATACCATAAAATTATTTTTTACGCATAAACACTTTACTCCGAAAGAATAATGTAAGTATGTTACCTTTGATTCTGCGATCCGGCAAAATGCTGTGAGACGTAAACGGAATACCCAAACTAAAACCAAAGGAGTCTAAGATGAAAAGTAAATACACATTGAAAACCCAGCCTACTGATAAAGACCCAATGCAAGTAATTGACTCAATCCCGGATGAAAAAAAGCAAGCAGACGCAAAAACTTTGCTGGATATATTTGAGAAAACCGTTGGGAAACCACCCGTGGTATGGGGAGAAAAGTTTATCGGCTATGGAACCTGCAAGTACCGCTGCGCCTCCGGATACAGTGGGGAGATCTATGCTACCGGCTTTTCTGTGACGAAAAGAAAAATCACGCTGCATCTTTATTTGGACGAGCCGGAACTACAAAGCTATCTTAAACGGTTGGGCAAGACCACATCAGGCAAAAGCTGTGTGTATATAAACAAACTTGCAGATATTGATACCTCTGTTTTGGCAGAAATGCTGGGCAAAGCGATGAGCTATGCCAGCAAGCTTTCAGACAAGGATGCCTGACAGAATGACCTGCCCCGTTCATTCCCCCGTCTCCTTCATGAATCAGATACATTCCCTGGAGGGCAGACTTTATGCATCTATCAACAAGATAAACAACTTCTAAATGGATTCTTTCGTGTTTCTTAACTGCTTTTATCATAATACCAGGTGTTATATAAAAACAGGGATGTACCAAACCGATTATGTTTGGTATATCCCTGCACATATAAAACATTATAAAAAATTTTCAGCCCATTCCTTCAGTTCTATTTCTCCTGTACCTGCGTCAAAATGTCTGCCTCTCCGGAGATCGACCCCTTTACAGGAATCCGCCAATTCTGTATTCGTATTTCCCATTTCACTGCCTCCGGACGTAGCGAATGGTATGATTGTTTTACCCTCCAGATGGTAGCTTACTCCTCCTTATTTTACTTTTCCATATTGTTCATCATCAACCTGCTCCAGCCATTCATTGCTGCTGTTCTCACCAGGCACCTCCACTGCCAGATGAGAAAACCAACTGTCCGGTGCGGCGCCATGCCAGTGTTTCACACCAGTGGGTATATTAACAACATCACCTGGTGTCATCAGTACAGGCCCTTTACCCCATTCTTGATAATATCCGCGCCCTGCCACACAGACTAAAATCTGGCCGCCGCCCTGGTCTGCATGATGGATATGCCAGTTATTACGGCAGCCCGGTTCAAAAGTCACATTAAAAATACCCACCTGTTCTGCAGATACCGGTGCCAGATAACTCTGCCCCGTAAAATACATTGCATATCCATCATTGGAACTGCCAATAGGGAATATCATACGATTCTCATGCTCTGCCTTTGCATCATCTCCGCCCAATGCTTCTGCCCACACTTCCTTTGCCATATAAAAAGCGGCCCATGCCTTAGGCCATCCGGCATAAAAGGCAGCGTGCGTAAGAATTTCCGCAATCTCCGTTTTCGTAATACCATTCTTTTTTGCTGTTATGAGATGATATTGAAACGAGGAATCCACAAGCCCCTGCGCCATAAGTGCAACAACGGTTATTATGGAGCGGTCTCTTAAGGAAAGTTTATCTTCCCGGCCCCACACCTGTCCAAACAATACATCATCATTCAGTGCCGCAAATTCAGGCGCAAATTCACCTAAAACATCTCTTCCTGCTGTCTGTTTTACTGCCATATTTAATCCTCCCTTTTGTTCTGCATTTTTATCAGAAACGTCATATTCTTTGCCAGCGTCCGCACTGTATAACTGACGGTCCCGGAACGCAATCAACGTGGCGTTATCAACTATTCCCCGAAATAAGTTCCTATACTTTTCATTCGCTTCATCTGGTTTACATGGAAAGGACAACGGGAATCGCAATGTCCGCATCCAATACACGCATCCGCCTTCTTCTCCAGTTTTAAATAATGACTGTGGGCAAGTTTATCTCCTGCCTTTGTCAGATCATAATATTTATTGATAAGCCCCACATCCAGGCCGGCAGGACAAGGCTGACAGTGATTGCAATACACACAGATTCCTCCCGCAGCCTGTGGTGCAAAAGTACCCAAAACAGAGTAATCCCGTTCTTCCGGTAATACTGTGAAAAAGCCTAAAATACGTTCCAGATCCGATTTCCCCCGAATACCGGGCAGTACCGTCACAACACCAGGCTTATCCAACGCATACTGGATGCACTGGTACTCGCTCAATGCTTTCCCGAAAGGCGAAGTTTTGGCGTTCAGCAGCTGTCCGCCGCTGAATGCTTTCATAACTGAAATGCCCACACCCTCTGCTTCACAGCGGCGATAAAGAGCCATTCGTTCTTCAACATTTCCTATGGCATAATCCCCATGCCTATAGTCATATCCTGGATTGATACTGAACATTACCATATCAATCAGATCCATATCCAGCACCTGGTTCACCAGTGCAGGGGTATGGGAAGACAGACCGATATGCCTCACGATTCCCTGTTTTTTCAGTTCCTGAATATACGGAAGAATTCCCCCGGACAGAACTTTTTTCAAATCAGAAGGTTCATCAATACAGTGGATAAAACCAAAATCTATGTAATCTGTCTTTAGCATCCGTAGCTGCCAGTCTATGGATTGTTTCACCGTATCCAGATTCACCGTCCAGCCATAACTTCCGGTTTCATAATTTGCCCCAAAATGAATTTGATAATAAACCTTATCCCGGCTGCCTGCCACTGCCCGTCCATAGGCACCAAATGGCTTTGCATCTGCCGATGCCATATCAAAATAATTTATCCCATTCTCCAAAGCAAACGTTACGGTTTCCTCAATCTCTCTTTCAGAAGCAGCACCAACAGAGCTTGTGCCCAATCCGAGAATGCTGATGTCTTCCCCACCGCGGGGCAGTTTTCTATATTCCATAAAAATGACCTCCATTTGAACTCTAATATCTTGTTTATTATCTTAAATGTTTTAAGGCACATGACGGAGCCATATACATCTCTATTTACGAATTACGTTTATTGTCTTAAATGTTTTCAAGGCACCGCCATAATATCTATTATTACATACTCACAATTACCTTCTGTTCTTACCGGGTATCCCCATCCTGTAAATCCGGAGGACACAATTACCTTGCAGTTTCCTTTCTGATATTCTCCGTAGTTTAAGACTCCTGCCAATTCGGACAGCCATCCTACAGGCCATATCTGACCTGCATGGGTATGACCGGAAAGCTGCAGGTCTACCCCCTGCGCATTATTTTCCTCTGCCGCAATCGGTTGGTGATCTGCCATCACAATATAGTTATTCCGGTCAGCCCCTTCCAGAATTTCTTCTGTGGAAGCCCTTCCGGATGTACCTCCCCATGCAGCATCGCCCCTGCCTGCAAGCACCAGATCATCCTGAATTACTACATTTTCATCCTCCAGAATGGAAATCCCGTTTTCTGTTATGGCCTCAGTCAGTTCTTCATCTGTATAGCTCCGGCTGTCTGTATAAGGCTGCCTGTCATGGTTTCCATATACATAATAAATACCATATTTACTGTTCAGCATCCCCAGCAGTCCGAATATTTCCTGCATTGATTCTTTTGAAGTCCCCTCCTCAACAATATCACCGCCCAGGATTACAATATCAGGTCTCTGGGTATTAATTTCTGAAATACGATTTTTTAAGATATCCGGACTTTGTATTGTGCCATAATGGGTATCTGTAATTAAAACGATCCTGTAATTGCTCACATTTTTAGTGGTTTCAACAAAATATTGTGTTTTTACCACATACTTCATATTTTCATATCCATACCCCAACAGGAGAATGGTGAGCACAACCGGCAGAAGACCGCAGCCGTATAGTTTTCTGCATACTTTATATGCTTTATATGTGCTCCAGCTTTTAAAAAGTTTTTTCAACACCAGCGCAATCATATCTGTCAGAATAAACAAGGCAACTATATGCAGAAGCACCATTGCTCTTGTGTTCCACATATTTACGCAGGAAACAATTACATATATAACCAGAGCGATATTTACCATTCTTAAAAATTTCCCGGAAGTATTGAATCCATAAAATTTCATAATTCTTTTAACTGTGTGATACACATATACACCCAGGGCTGCTGCCAATACAATCATTATCATCAAATATGCTGACATAGTTCCCTCTTTTGCTTACCGAAACCCCCACCTTACCGCTTCACAGCGAGGGGCGAGATCCATCCTTTCTTCTATGTTTCCTTTAATGCAGGAATCCATTCAATTTTATTATAAAATCCTTTATTTCTTATGTCTATTGCTTAAATTCTCTGCCTAACCCATGCCTTTCAAGCATATTTCACCTAATTACAGTCCCAGATCTCCCAGCCATGACTGAATATCATCTGAGGATGTCCCGGAGCGGAATCGATCACCCTCAAGCCAATTTCCTGATCCTGCCATTTCTTGAAGCAGCTCTCCACTCTCTCCAATACCTGAGGAAGTGGCAGTACAAAATGGAACAACTGTCTTCCCGGTAAAATCATTCGCTTTAACAAATCCATTTACTGGCCAGGCTGCAATTCCCCACCAGATAGGATAGCCGATAAACACCGTTTCATAAGATTCCCAATTATCAACCGTAGCTGCTGTAAGCTTAATCTCTCTGCTGTCTGGATTATCGTGTTCCCTGCTTACTCTACTGTCATCGTTTCTCCAGTCCAGGTCATCATCACTATATGGTTCTTCCGGTTCCAACTCAAATAAATCTGCGTTTGCAGCCTCTGCAATTGTAGTGGCAACATTTTCTGTATTTCCTGTTGCTGAATAATATACAACAAGGCTTTTTCCGCTATCCTTTGCCACTGCTGCATTTTCAATGTCTGTGATTGTACTATCTTTATCTGTACTTTGTTTTTCTGTGCTTTGATTATCTGTGCTTTGATTATCTGAGCTTTGATTATCTGTGCTTTGATTATCTGAGCTTTGATTATCTGTGCTTTGATTATTTGTGCTTTCTTTATCCTGTTTATCTGCACTTTCCGCAGTAGGGTCAGATGCTGTAGTTGTCTCATCAGTGGTGCTTCCACATGCTGTTAATCCAATAAGTAATGTTGCTGCCAAAATAGCAGCCATGATTCTTTTCTTCATATGATGATCCTGCCTTTCATATTATAGCGTTTGAGAGGTAAACAGCGCATGAGACATGAAAAATGCCATGTCTTTTCCAAAAATGCGCATGGTCTGCATAAAAGACCCGATCCAGAAAAGAGGTCATCCCGCCGGGAGCCGCTCCACAGTGGACAGGGGTTCCAAATATGAACCCGTGGCTTCCGTTTGTCAATAATACTTTCATATCCTTAAATTCCCCTTTTCGTCAACATTTCCACAATAGCCGGATCATAGTGGGAGAAGAACAGACTCTCCTCCGTATCTAAATCTGCAATTTTCTGCATATCCAATGCATCCAGTGTAAAATCAAATATTTCCATGTTCTGCTCCATACGCTCCCTGCGAACGGATTTCGGAATGACTGCCACACCACTCTGCAGCAGAAAGCGCAGTGCTGTCTGTGCAGATGATTTCCCATATTTTTGTCCAATCTCCGTGAGCACTGAATTGGTAAAGAAATTTTTTCTTCCCTCTGCAAAAGGCCCCCAGGACTCATGCTGCACACCATACTTTTTCATTACCTCATGGGCTTTCTTCTGTTGCTGGAACACATGGGTTTCCACCTGATTGACTGCGGGTATAACCTCCACGAACTGGCAAAGGTCAATTAATCTGTCCGGATAGAAATTGGAAACACCAATCGCACGCAGTGTTCCCGCCTTATAGGCTTCCTCCATGGCACGGTAGGTTCCGTAATAATCATTGAATGGCTGATGAATCAGAAGCAGATCCAGATAGTCTGTCTTCAGTTTTTTCAGAGATTCCTCAATGGAGGCCTTCGCCTTTTCATAGCCGCCGTTAGATATCCATACTTTTGTTGTAATGAACAATTCTTCTCTGGGCACACCACATTTTATAATTGCACTGCCCACTGCTTCTTCATTCCCATAAGCCTGTGCCGTATCAATAGAGCGGTATCCAACACTAATAGCATCCAGCACACACCCCTCACACTCCTCATTACTTACCTGATAAACACCGTATCCCAGCTGCGGCATTTTTACTCCGTTATTTAATGTTATATATTCCATATTATACCATCCTTTCCATTCGTGTTTTATTCTTCGAAAACCTCTTTTGCCATGCAAAATGATGCTGCTTTTGTTCATCCAAAGCCTGTACCTAAGCTTTAAGAAGCAGCTTTATTATAAACAAATCGAGGCCTCATAAGAAGTCTCGATTCATTTAAGCTGCAACCTTGAATGGGCATCATCCACCTCCGAGTATTTTCCTATGCTGCTATTATACCTTTCATTTACTTAACCCGGAATCTCCAATATGTTACCATTGTATAAATATTTAGTTTATACTATAACGTCTGTTTGTTGTATCTCCTGCTATTCTGTAGGTTTCAAAGGTCCATAAAAGTAATACGCAGTTGCACCTCCATCAATAATCTCCTCTCTTTAATTTCACAACTTCTTCTCATATAATTTATTTGCTCTGGCATTTCTAAAGTATCCGCCGATCACCTTTGCCATCCCCCGGAAGAAATGTCCGTTGACTATGGCAACAATTCCCTCTGCCATTTCCATGCTGACTGCACCGCCCGTCATCTTTGCAATTCCGCGGAAAGGGATATTATAAATAAACAGAAGATTTAGATCCGGTTTTCCCTTCCTTTCATTTTTCGCTTTCATCTTAGTGAGTATTTTATATATACACCGGGCGAGACCACTTTTTGCATTATACATTTGGCAGACAGCGTCATTAATTCCCAACTCTCCGGACCATGTTTCTGATGGAATAGGGTGTCCCAGCAACTCTTCAAATTCTGCGTCCTTCACTTCCCGAACAAGACCCGAGAAATACTGCGGCATTATTTCGGAATTATAAGGCATTTCCCTTGTAGTTCCTTCCCGTGCAATCACCTCTTCCAGCCGGATATCTGATACGTTTGCACCCACATATATGGTGTAATCCCCGCCTTCTTCTTCCCAGGCATTGGTCCTGGTATTCCAATAACGGAACGTTTTATCATCGAACAAAATGGCAGCACGCTTGCTTTCTCCCGCTTTTAGGAATACCTTTGCAAAACCTTTTAATTCCTTACACGGACGGAAAATCTTCTCTTTTGGTCCGCCAACATACATCTGGGCAACCTCAGCACCATCTCGTTTCCCGGTATTAGTAAGTACAAATTCAATTCCTTCCTTCGTTACTTTTAATTTGGAATAGGCAAATGATGTATAAGATAGTCCATAGCCAAACGGATATCGTACCCGTATTCTGGCAGTATCGTAATAGCGGTATCCTATAAAAATACTTTCCCGGTATTCAGAATTTCTTTTTGTACCAGAGCATGTTTTAAAATGAAGAAATGCAGGAGTATCTTCATAGCGTACCGGATAGGTTTCGCTTAATTTTCCGGAGGGATTCACCTTACCGGTCAGCACATCCATCACGGCACTTGCACCTGCCTGTCCGCCAAGATAACCGTGTAAAATTGCCTTACAGCAGTAATGCCACGGCATTTCAATGGAGGACCCTGCGCTCAATACCCCTACAATATTCGGATTCACCTTCGCAAGTGCTTCCAGAAGCTCAATTTGGTTTTGTGGTATCCGCATATGGCTGCGGTCCATCCCTTCCACTTCACTAATTTCGTCCAGTCCAAAGCAGTAAATCACGGTATCTGCACGCTGTGCAAGCTGCAAAGCCTCCCTTTTCATCGTTTCATCGTTCTTACCTGTTCGGTGATATCCCGGAGCACATCCAACACAATTTATCGGGTAACTACCGATTACTTTTTCCATAGTCTCAATCTTTGTAGGATTTACCATAGAAGAACCCGATCCCTGATACCGTGGATCAATGGCAAAATCCCCGATGAGCGCCACGCTGCAGCCTTTTTTTAATGGAAGAACTGCTTCGGGTTGGGCTGTATTTTTCAAAAGTACAATGCTTTGTGCCGCTGCCTTTCTTGCTAACCCATGATGTGCATCCCGGTCAAAATTCTCTCCTTTTTTCCCGCCTTCCTTTTTTAAAGTTAAGATTGCATCTAACAGATCATCTACACAGTTATCCAATTCTTCTGCCGACAGTTCCCCCCTTTCCAGAGCCAGAATAATCTGTCTGGCTGAATCCAGTCCCGGTTTAGGCATCTCCAGATTCGAACGCGCAGCCACCCCACTTACGTGGTCATTGGATCCACCCCAGTCTGTTATGACAATCCCATCAAATCCCCACTCATCACGAAGTATATCTTTTAGCAGATGTTTATTCTCATTGGCATAAGTTCCGTTTACCTGATTATAGCTTGTCATCAGGGCTTTCGCATTTCCTTCCTTCACTGCGATTTCAAATCCAGTCAGGTAAATCTCCCTCATCGTACGTTCGTCCAGTACGGCATTCATTGCCATCCGGCGTAGTTCCTGGCTATTAACGGCAAAATGTTTCGGGCAGGCATATACCCCTTTGCTTTGAATTCCTCTTACATAAGATGCTGCCATTTTCCCCGACAGATAAGGATCTTCAGAGAAATATTCGAAGTTTCTTCCGCAAAGAGGACTCCTTTTCACATTAAGCCCCGGTCCTAACAGTACATTTACATCCTGAACCGCAGCTTCTTCTCCCAGTGCTTCTCCCAGCTCCTGTCCCAGCTGTTCGTCCCAGCTGTTGGCAATCGTCGCTGCAGTCGGAAAGCAGGTAGCCAGGAGGGACGGATTAAGTCCTAAATGGTCTCCCGCTCCTGCCTGTTTCCGGATACCATGAGGTCCGTCAGCACAAAAAATTGCCGGTATTCCAAGTCTTTTAATTTCCCTCGACGTCCATTCCGAATCTCCGCTTAAAATCGCTGCCTTTTCTTCCACAGTCATTTTACTGATTAAATCCGCATGCTTCATGCCTGGTGTCTCCTCCTTTTTTCATTCAGGCAAAATACCCTGAACTCTTTCATTTCATGGATCAATCCAAATTTAATACACCATGTTTCCATATCATCATCTCACTGTTTTTTTATTATCCACATTTGGCATTATCCAGAACTTCATAGCCGGATAACTGATCACTACCTGCACTACTATATTCGCTACATTTGCCAGTGTCGGCGCAATTTTCAGTGGAAGCCCTATATTTACAAAAAATGCCTGACTGTAAGCCGGAAGGGCAGCAGATACAAGCACCAGTATCACTGCCAGTAAAATGTATTTCGGTACTGCTTTTCCATAATCTGCATTTGATTTAAACACAAGGTTCTTCTGTACAATGAAATTTACGGTCTGCGCACATGCCGTTGCAGTGAGGAAACTCAGGAACCCGCATAGTCCCAGGTCACTTTCCACATTGGTATAGTGAAAGATCAGGAACTGGAAAGGTTTGTCAGCAAAAGACCGGAATACTAATCCGGTACACACCCACATCACAATAAAATTTGCTGCTGTCGCACAGTTTGAAAGAAGATTGAATAAGATAAATTCCCACAATGAAGGATGTTCATCTATCCATTTCTTTACTGCATTCATCTGTTACCCTCCTTAAAAACTGCTCCGGGCACAGGAATTTTAAAGTTCCATATACCCGGAGATATTTTTTGTCTGTACAAATCCGGTAAAATAATTACTTTTTACTTTCACCTTCTGTATTTACTGCTTCAATTCTGATTGAATCTTTTCTCTTTTTTATAAAGCTTCTTATCATTAAAATCTCCGTCAGCAGAACCAGCACGGCAATGACTGCATCTGTAATATAGAGAATCAGCATCCAGGACGGGATTGTTCCCGGAGTGTACTCCTCATAGGCTGCACTATTGACCGTTACATAGAAAATATTTTTTACAGCCTGCCGCATTGCGGTCACACTTGTGGCACTCAGATCAGTCATAATTGCTTCGTTTCCTGCGGTTCCCAGCATCAGATCTGTTCCTCCGCGTACCGCACGGTCAGCATCCATGTACCCGTAATTGCCGAAGTAATCGGAAATCACCATTCCACGGAATCCCCACTCTTCTCTTAATATGTCATTTAAAAGTGCCGTACATCCGCCTGCCCATTCTGTTCCTAGAAAATTGTAGGAAGACATCACTGCCAGCTTTCCTTTTTCAATATTTTTCACACAATATTCAAAGGGCTTCAAATAAAGTTCCCTTACACTCTGTTCATTGAACCAGGTACACAAAAGCGCATTTCTGTTAATTTCCTGTTCATTCAATACAAAGTGTTTTATGTAAGGGTATATCCCTTCCTCTACGGCTGCAGAAACTTCAGCCAGAGCCATTTTACTGCTTAACAGACTGTCTTCCGAATAATATTCAAAATTACGTCCGCCGAAAGCGCTCCGGTGTAAGTTCATGGACGGTGCATACCATCCAACGATATTGTAGTCTGTAAATTCTCTGCTGATTCCCTGTGCTGCTTTTGCTGCCAGCTCTTCATTCCAGGTCTGGGCTATAACGATTTCCGAACAATATCCGGTTCCAAAGGCCCCCAGTGTACTGGAATTCACACCTGCCGGTCCGTCTGTATCCAGTGTTCTAAGTTTTTTCACAGAATCTACAGCGGCAGTCTGATGTCCTCCATATGCAATCAATTCCACCATCTCATCTACGGTCACCTGGTCAAGAAGCGTCTCCCACCGGGGATCATCATACCCGGCTCCTCTTAATTCAAATAATTCCATATCGTTATCTGCCCCGGTGATCGGCATTACATCCTCCGGATTGTTATAATCCTCAGGATTATAAGTTCCATTTCCCTGAACCTCTCCCTGGAGCTCAAAATTTTCCGGGGCTTTCACTGCTTCTTCGTAATTGGCAAATCCATCTGCACGGGATAAATAAACCACATCCCCTTCTGCAAAATCAAGCCTGTTTTCCGCCGCCACTACATCATCGGAGTGTGGATTGTCTTTATCATATAGGATTGTCCGGTCCGCCTTATACACTTTTCGTTCAATCACATTATGACTGTCTGAACGAAGGCTGATTTCATAATCACCGGATTCCAGAACATATGCCCCTGCACCATAAGTGTCATAAGAAGCCATGTCCTCGATTGGAAAGCTGATTGTCAGTGTCTGGGACTTCCCCGGCTCCAACAGATCCGTTTTACCAAAAGCCGCCAGATTGACACTGGATTTTTCAATGCCGCCATTCACATAAGGAGGAGAATAATATAATTCTACAACTTCTTTTCCCGCTGTGTCTCCTGTGTTGGTTACCGTTACATCCACACGGATACTGTCCTCGGTGATCTGCAATTCTCCCATTTTCTGGTCAAAAGTCGTATAGCTTAACCCATATCCAAAAGGATACATCACATGGTCATTGTAATTAATCAGCTTTTCTTCCGCTGCTGTTTCATAAAAACGATAACCAGTATAAATGCCTTCCGTATAATTAACAAAGGAAACAATGCCATCTGCTTTTTCCCACGCTGCCTTAGCTGCCTCTTCTACATCTTTGGTATTGGTATATGCGAAATGCCCAATATTATTTATGTAGGGTGCCTGTTTTAAATCTTTCACCCAGGTATCCACTGTTTTACCTGATGGATTCACATTACCTGCGATCACATTTCCCAGAGCATTGAATCCCGTTGCCCCTGCACCGGCGCACAGCAGAACACTTTTAATCTGTTCATAATCATTTGTCCAGTCAAGTTCCAAGGTATTTGCACCATTATATACGACAATTACATTTTCAAACTCACTGCAGACCATTTCAACCAAATCTGCTTCTGTACGGCTTGGTTCCAGATAAGACTGACCCGCTTCGAAATCAGCATACTCCACTGAGTTATTTACATAGCTTCCTTTCAGATATTTCGTTCCCACATCCATGGTGGAACCGTCCATAATGCTTCCCATATCCTGCGGCAGATCTGTCCCCTCACCGCCAGTACGGGAAAGTACGATAACCGCCGTATCTGAAAATTCTTTTGCATACTCTATCATATTATCCGGATATTTAGAAGCAGGTACCTCAGGAAGCGTCCACTCCTGCCCTTCATTAATACTGATCACCGGACGGTCTGCACGATAATTTACATAAAGATCAGACAGTTCACTGTTTGTCTCAAATCCGGCATTCTCAAGCCCTTCCAGAATACCCACTGCCGTAGTCGTATCTACCGTACCTGATCCGGTGCCTCCGTAAATTGGATTTGTAGAAGACCAGCCAAAAACATTGATTTTTTGTGGTGCCAGCGGCAAAAAAGAATCCTTATTTTTGGTCAGGACGATGCCCTCTCCGGTAATTTCTTCAATAACCTGCCTGGAATGGTCAATATTCTCCTGACTCAATTCCCCTTTATCAGACAACACTACATTTAATGTGTTATACAAAGCGCCTGATAACATGGTATTCACCACAAGTGCTACAACCACGATGAATGCCATAAACGACTGAAACCGTATAAAACCTTTCACAGGCTTTTTCCATCTGCCTGCAATAATCATAACCGCTGCCATACATATCAGTGCAGCCGCTATTACGATCAGATGTGTCCTGACCAACTGGATGACGCTGATCACGTCCTCCCATGCAACTTCAACATTTCCCATACCTTTTCCCTCCATTAATTTTTTTTGTACTTCTTATGTTGTAAACTCAAAATACCACAAAATAATACAAAAAATAATTTCTGGTTAAATTGGTATTCCACACGGTAAAACTGGTCATTTTTTGCAGCAAAAAACAGCGGATATGTTATACCCGCTGTCAGTTGACCCTTTCTTCATCTTACAAATAAAATAGTATATCTACCTGAAACCGCTGCTCAACAGCCTGCATCAAGATATCACCTTTATACTTGTCAACAATATATTTGATACTTTTCACACCAAAGCCGTGATAAGCTTTGTCCTTCTTGGAAGTCACTGGCAATCCGTCTTCAAAAGTGAGCTGCTCGCTGCAATAGTTGTCCACATGAATATGGCAGCCCTGTGGTTTCTTCGCCACCAGTATACTGATAATTCTCTTCCCCTCATCATCTTCCTTCATGACACTTTCAATCGCATTGTCCAGCAAATTACCAAAAAGCGCATATAAATCAGTTGTATTGATAAAATTCATAATGGAACCTTCTATCATACAGCTCATTTTTATTCTGTATTCATCACATAAAAGGCTCTTTTCTGTAAGTACAAGATCCAGGATATCATTGCCTGTCTGGTATATATTATCATAGATTGCCACTGCGTCTTTTATCGTCTCAATATATTCTTTCTGTTCTCCTGCGTCCTCAATTTTGGAAATTTTGGAAATCCGGTATTTTAAATCATGGCATTTAATATTAATAATATTGATGTTCTCCCTGGACAGCTTTTGCTGTTCCTTCAGATTGTGCAGCATGTTTTCCATCATTTCGTTCTCGTGTAGAATCCAATTCTGCCTGGTCAGATTAAACGCAGCAAATATCGCCATTGCACAGCAGAGCACTGCATATATTTTACAGAGAATATTTCTCAAAATGCCCGATTCTCCCTGAAACATCCTGTTGTCTACCAGCGCACTGATAAATATTGCCGTAAGCAGAATTACAAATGCTAACACCAACATACGGCTATCCCGATCTTTCAGCTCGCTTTCTCCCTCATACCTTCTAACCAGACCGAAGTAAACGCACAGGGAAACCAGTACATATGGCAAAAATCGATAGAACAGGAAGTCAGGTACCGGACTCAGCACAATTCCTGTTATCTCCCGAAAAATCATAAAAAACGCAAAAGCGATATGCTGGGTGGCATAGGCGCAGACACCTGCAAATAGAATCTCCTTCGCCTTTACCTGAAAACAGCATTTCATCCCTGCCAAAGTCAAAAAAAACATGCTAATATAATATAACGTATAGATGACCGGATTACTGCCCGGAATGCTAACGAATAAATGAAACAGCAGACTTACAGACAAAAAATATACTGCAAAGGATATTAGCAGCCGCAGTATAAAGTGATGCTTCCGGTTCCACCCTAATATAAAAAAGGCTTCTGCAATCATCAATTGTAATGAAAAGCGCACACATGAAATAAACTGCATATCTTCCATTCTTACATCCCTCCAATATATTTCATCAAGTCTTCTTTAAATTCCTTTTTCCTCTGCCTGCTTAAGGGAAGCTGTATCTTATCGACCCATACCATATCTTTTTGAACCTTTGTTACATATTTCAGGTTAACCAGACAGCCGCTAATGCACTTTGAGAATCCTTCCGTTTTCAGTATTTCTTCAGCCGATATCATCGTTCCCCTAACACGGTAAGCATCTCCTTTAGTATGATAAATCAGGTAATTTTTATCTTTTTCAATATAAGTAATCTGAGAAACCCTCAGCTTTACCACAATCTCCTCTGTATCAACCACAACTTCCTTTTCCATATTCAGTTTGGAAAATCGAAGTGCCTTTTTTAATTTGTCAGTAAAGACGTAATACTCCACGGGCTTCACTATAAAATCAATGGCATTCACTTCATAACCCCTTATGGCATACTGAGCCATGTTAGTCACAAAGACAATTCCCAGTGTCTGGTCTTTTTCCCGTATTCTCCTGGCCGCCTCCAGACCGTCAAGATGCGGCATTTCAATATCTAAGAAAACGACATCCAGCTTTCCATCATATTCTTCTACAAAATTCAGTCCGTTGCGATATTCTGTGATGGAGAAATTCATGTTTTCCTGCATTCCATATTTTTTTAAGTATGATTTCATCAACTCCAGATGCTGAACATCATCGTCCACTAATGCAATCCTGATCATGATACTCCCCTTCCCAAATTCATAAATCTTAAATCTTTATGATACCTCAATCACCTGCATCGCATCCCCAACTTCCTCAGCCAGCACGCCACTCTGCCATTCCGTATGGTAATTCAGACACACACATCGGTAATCCACGCCATTTTTCTGAAGTCTCTTCCGGTAATGCACATGACCCATAATACTATAAGCAACCTTATATTTTTCAAACAGTTCCCCATATTCTCTGCTTCCCAGAAAGGCATTAAAATAATCCCAGTCCGGTCTATCTTCGGGCACTTTAAATTCCGGTACCCCAACCATATGGGTAACCACAATTATCTTCTTTCCTGCACATGCCAATATCTTTTCTTCCAGATCCCCTAAGATCTTCGTATGGAATTCTTTGTCACTCTGGTACCATTTCACCATAATGCTGTCCTGCCATACCCTCTTATTATGTTCTTTCTTCACAAATTCATCTTCCGAATAATCCGATGCCCCAAATGAATAATCATACCAGCCGATATTTCCAATTACAACCCACTCTTCATTCAGCTTGGTAATCTTTCCACACAGACAGTCCTTTCTGGATGCATATTTTTCGTAGATTTTCCGGGCATCCTTAAATTCTCCTTCTTTATCCCACATATCATGGTTTCCCGGCACAAAGAAGACGGGTATGCCGGCAGCTTCCTTCATCTGGTCCAAATAGGGAAGGCTCATTTTATAACTATTCGATATATCTCCTGCCACTAATAATACATCCAGCTTCTCTTCCCTGATTCTGTCACAAATTGCTTCGATCACCGGATGTGCTTGATTCACATCCAGGTGTATATCAGATATTGCTCCGATTCTCATATTGATTCCTCCTGCATATCCAGGTCCCGCCTGCGATACCTCATTCATAATTTATTTAAAAAGAATTTGTTTTACCATTGTTTGATTCTGCATGATTACACATAATGGCAGCTTACAAAATGACCTTTTTCAATTTCAACTAATCCTGGACATTCCATCTTGCAGGATTCCTTCATTTCCCTGCATCTGGTATGAAAGGGACATCCCCCGGGAGGAGCCGAAAGATCCGGTACATCCCCTGTCAGTAAAATACGTTCCCGCTCCTTTTCTCCGCTCACGGATGGAATGGATGAAAGTAATGCCTTCGTATAAGGATGCTTCGGTGAGTGATAGATATCATCAACACTTCCAACCTCCACCAGCTTTCCAAAATACATCACTCCAATTCGGTCACTCATATACTGCACCACATTTAAATCATGAGAAATAAACAAATAGGTCAGATTCTTTTCTTCCTGAAGCTTCTTCATCAAATTCAGAATCTGAGATTGTATGGACACATCCAAAGCAGATACTGATTCATCGGCGATTATAATCTCCGGATTCAGCATCAGTGCCGCAGCGATACTTACTCTCTGTCTTTGCCCGCCGCTGAGCTCATTGGGATACTTGCCTTTGAAACTTGCATCTAATCCCACAACTTCCAGTATTTCTTCCACTTTCTGCTTTCTCTCCTGAGATGCAAGTTCCGTATGCAGCTTTAATGGTTCTTCCAAAATCCACCCTATTTTTTTCTTAGGATTTAACGATGAATACGGATCCTGAAAGATAATTTGGACCTGCTTATGATACTCTTTTTTTTCTTGATGGCTCATAGCTGAATAATTTTTCCCTTTATAGCTAATCTGTCCATTTGTGGGCGTTATGACATCTACCAGCATTTTAGCAAAAGTACTTTTTCCGCATCCGCTTTCTCCTACCAGTCCAAACACTTCTCCCGGATAAATGCAAAGGTCTATATGCTCCACTACTTTTATGTATTTTCTTTTATTGAGAATCTTGTTACTTTCTGCTGCATAATACTTGCAAAGCCCTTTTACTTCCAGTAAAGGCTTCTCTAAATTTTCGTATTTCATTCGTATCCCCCTAAATTCTTAAATTAATCAGGTCAAATAAAATCAAAATCCAACTTCCGGATGGAATACCAGAACGTGTTTGAAAATTCATTCCTGCACAATTGGATAACCAAGAAGGATAAACTTCATTTCCATTTATCTGAATTTTTTCCTTCACTCAAAATATAAACCACTTTTATTATGTTCTCATTATATTAATGTAAAATTTCTGCAAATAAATGATGCGAGGTAATAGTACTACAGCGAACAATTTCAATTTGGGGTTTGCTGATTAAGGGACGCTTTGTAGATATAGGTAGTGTACAGAAAGATGGGTGTGGGAAACTGGCATGGGCTCCGTCAGCTGGCCGCAGAACTGGTATTTTCTAACCTTTCCGAA
>OKWQ01000140.1_pt1 | contig 55866 bp, 52 predicted proteins | sample 1607071 | NCBI WGS metagenome assembly OKWQ01 (sample SAMN07501039, study PRJEB24779) | human gut metagenome
ATACGGTTCTTAATTTTGAAATCTCTTTTAATAGAATCTTTCAAGGTTGTTTCACTGTTCAATTATCAAGGTTCTGTCTAACTTTGTCTTATTTTGTTTCTGTAAGTCAGCTTTTAAATATTACCATATTTGTAAAAGCTTGTCAACAACTTTTTTAATGTTTTTTGTAAGCTTTTTCGCTGACAACGGAGAAGGAGGGATTTGAACCCTCGCGCCGCTATTAACGACCTACTCCCTTTCCAGGGGAGCCCCTTCAGCCGCTTGGGTACTTCTCCTGGCTGAATCGACTATTGCATAAATTAATTAGAAAACAATTACATGTTTTCAGCGGAGAGGGTGGGATTCGAACCCACGCGCCCTTTCGGACAAACGGTTTTCAAGACCGCCTCGTTATGACCACTTCGATACCTCTCCAGTTGTTTGCACACCTCAGTGCAAGAAGTATTCTACCATTAAAGCTAAATTCTGTCAATAACTATTTCAAAATTTTTTGAAATTTTTTCATTTGTTTCAAAAACTTAGCATTTTAGGCACATTTTGACCTTCATACCCATCCTTTTTCTGGGTGTCCTGCCTATAAATCATGAAATTTTTTCAATTGTATTTATCAAATTATGATTCTCTGCAAAATACATTCGAAAGAATTATAACCCAATAATCAAAAAATATTCAGTTGTCTGTTGTGATTTTTTGTTTGGAGTCATTTCTCATTGCCTAATATAATATGATTACTTTTTCAAATTTACTCTTTACTGTCAGGCTCAATAAAAAAACGTTTATTGTTATATCCGCTTCTGTAAATTCATGATACATACGCATGAAAGTCTAAATTCCAGGTTAAACTTCTAAATTCTAAGGTCTTGCTTCTAAGCTCTAAACTCTAAATTCTAGTTTCTAAGCTCTAATTTCTAATTTATAGTTTCAAGCTCTAATTTCCAATTTCTAAATTATAGCTTCTAGTTTCTAGTTTCTAGTTTCTAATTTCTAATTTCTAATTTCTAATTTCTAATTCAATTGTATTCTTTAAGCTCTATCTTTTGCAAATATTTCTGCAATTTCCAGATCTTCCGGCGTAGTTATCTTAATATTCTTATAGGAACCTTCTACCAGTTTTATCTTTGCATGTCCCATTTGCTCCACAACCATAGCATCATCTGTCACTTGAATCCCGGGATATTTCATGATTTTATCATATGCCTGGTATACCAGCGAATATTGGAATACCTGGGGTGTCTGTACCATCCATAGCTTCGATCGGTCAGGGGTGTGATCTGCAAAGCCATCCTGCCCGCTGATTTTGATGGTATCTTTTACCGGCATACCGACTACACATGCTTTATGTATGCGCACTGAATCACAGGCGCGCTGCAGCAGTTCCTGATCAATAAAAGGCCTTGCCCCGTCATGTATATATACGTAATCACAACATCCGATTGCTTTTAAACCTTCAAACACAGAATGATAGCGCTCTTTTCCGCCTGCTACGATTGACTTCACTTTTTTCAGATTATACTTTTCTATTATTTCATGCCTGCAATATTCTATTTCTTCTTTTCCTGTAACCAATACGATTTCATCTATGAACGGGCACTTTTCAAAGGCAATTAAAGAATAATAAACCACCGGTTTCCCTTTTATAAGTAGATATTGTTTTTGTACTTCACTGTTCATTCTTGTTCCACGTCCAGCACAAAGTACCACCGCTACATTTTTTTCCTGCCCCATTATCGTTCTCCTAATTTGAGATTTGGAACTGCATTCAGATCTAATCCATGTCTCGTACCCTGGATAAACTCATAATAAGCCGCTACACCAATCATAGCTGCATTATCGGTACAGAAAACAGGTGATGGGTGATAGAATTGAACGCCATTATTTCTGCATGCCTCTTCCATTGCTCTTCTAAGAGTTGTATTAGAAGCTACCCCTCCTGCAATAGCAAATTTGTCATATCCGTATTCTTTAACGGCCATCATGGCATGTTCTACCAGGACTTCTGTAACTGCTTTTTGAAATGACGCCGCAACATCCGCTTCTATGATGGTTTCATTTTTCATTTTACATCCGTTGATATAGTTTAGAACGGATGATTTTAAACCACTGAAACTAAAATCATATGGCGCATCAGCCACATGTGCTTTGGGGAATTTTATTGCATCCGGATTACCCTCTTTTGATAATTTATCTATTTTAGGTCCTCCCGGATAACCAAGCCCGATTGCTCTTGCTACCTTGTCAAATGCTTCACCGGCTGCATCGTCTCTTGTTCTGCCAATGATTTCATATTTTCCATAATCTTTGACAACCACCAGATGTGTATGCCCTCCTGAGACTACAAGACAGATAAACGGTGGTTCCAAATCCAGATTTTCTATAAAATTTGCAGAAATATGACCTTCTATATGATGCACTCCCACCAGCGGCAGTTTTTTAGCATAGCTAATTGCTTTTGCTTCTGCCACACCCACTAAAAGAGCGCCAACAAGGCCCGGACCATACGTGACACCTATCGCATCCATATCATCCAGTGTCATTTCTGCCTCTTCCAAAGCTTCTTCGATAACCTGATTTATTTTTTCAATATGTTTCCTTGAAGCTATTTCCGGAACTACCCCTCCGTAGAGTTTGTGTAATTCTATCTGAGATGAAATAATATTGGATAATACTTCTCTTCCGTTTTTTACTACCGATGCAGCTGTTTCATCACAGGAGCTTTCTATCGCTAATATGAATACATCTTTTTTTTCCATTGTTATACCATTCAAATCACAGGCTTGCCTGCAATACTGCCACAAATAAAACAGGCTGAAAGAATCACAGCGTGGCTTCCTTTCGATTTCTCAATTTTCTTTCAGCCTCATCCGCATGAATATCGTAATCCCACTTACAATATTTCTAATTAAGCAGAATGAACAAGTTCACACCTGCCTGCGCAACTATTCTTCATCAAAGTCCAGCTCTACGGATTTGCAGTCTTTTCCGGGATAGGCATTGGGAAATATTTTTTGAACATCTCCCATGAACTCTTCCGGGTGGATCAGGGATGGGCTGTAATGTGTTAGCCACAGTTCTTTCACCCCAGCTTCTTTTGCAAGGTTTGCTGCTTCAGTGAAAGTCATATGCTTGTGCTCCACTGCCTTTTGTTCTTTGCCCGGTTCTCCATACATTCCTTCGCAGATGAATAAATCAGAGCCTGCCGCATTGTCCGAAATTGCTTTTACAGGTCTCGTATCTGTACAGTAGGTTAATTTTATCCCTTTTCTTGGTTCACCAAGTACCATGTCCGGTGTATATATTTTGCCATCTGCTTCAATGGTTTCTCCCTTTTGCAGGCGGCTCCAGTACGGCATTGGAATCTCCTTCTCTTTTGCCCTTGTAACGTCAAAACGGCCTGCCCTGTCTATTTCAATTGAATAGCCATAGCAGACAACATTATGATTTACCCGGAAAGCCCGGATTCGGTATCCATTCATTTCAAATGTTTCTTCCGGATTGGTAATTTCCAAAAAACGCAGTTCAAACGGCAGTTCCGGTGCAATTACGCGCAATGCATTTACGACTCTTTCCAGGCCTTTGGGCCCTATTAATGTTAAAGGCTCATTCCTTTCAGCATTTCCCATGGTCAGCAGCAATCCCGGCAGTCCGCTTATATGGTCTCCATGGAAATGGGTGAAGCAGATCACATCTATCGGTTTGAAACTCCACCCTTTTTCTTTAATTGCGATCTGGGTTCCTTCTCCGCAGTCAATTAAAATACTGCTGCCGTTATATCTTGCCATCAGGGCAGTCAGCCATCTGCGTGGAAGAGGCATCATCCCTCCGGTTCCTAATAAACATATATCTAACATCTGTATTTCCCTTCTTTTTCAAATCTATTTCAAATATAACCCATGAATAGTGCAAGCAGGCTTGTGCTATTCCCAAATCAGCAGTGTGAAAGCGATTTTCTTTTACACTTGGCTCTTTTATAAGTTTTCCTTTTTTCAAACAGCCAAATCATATTTTGAATATCTGATTGTATATTTTAACACAGATAGAAGCCGGGAACAAGATGTAACCCCTTGATAAAAACGTAACTTTACACAAATTCTTTCTGTTTTTTTACGGTAACGGGGATTTTGAACTGTTTTATAAGCTTGTTGTAACATTCTTCACATAGATCAAGCTCATGGATCTCGCCATCTTTTTCTGAAAAATATCCCCAGCATTTCTCTACCGATAGAATTCCTTCTTTCACAATCTCGTTTTCCAGGTGAAATTCTTTTCCGCACATATTGCAGTAGATTTTTTTTGCTTGTCTCATGTTTTTTTCCTCCCCTTTTCCTACGTTGCGAACCGTATATCATATTACAAATATTCCTGCATGAAATACAGTAATTACTTTATATAAGTCATTATAACGAAAAATATACATCAAAGATAGTGGTAATTGCTGTATGAATTTCCAAAAAAAGAGCAACCATCACTGCTTACTCATGATGACTGCATCTTCTATTGGCTTCTCGTAAAAATTTCTTCGAATTCCAGCTTTTGTAAATCCGGATTTTTCATACAAGTGAATTGCCGCACTGTTACTTTTTCGTACTTCCAACACAAAAAAGGAGATACCCCTTAGGGTGCCTTTTTTTAATAATTCATCCATAAGGCGGGAAGCTATTTTCTGTCCCCGCAAAGATTTTTTTACCGCAACATTTGTGATTTCCCCTTCATCCAGGACCTGCAGTAAACCACAATAACCTGCCAGTTCACCATCTGAAAACGCACATAAATATAACGTATTTTTCTGTGCAAGAGAGGATGCAAAACCTGCCTTTGACCAGGGCATGGAGAACGTCTCCTGTTCTATTTTAGTAACTGCATCCAAATCTTCCGGCTGCATTGTGCGTATATCAATCATTTTCTTTTGCCGCTTCTTCCTGCTGGGCCCTTTCCCTTTCAGCCTGGGACAGCCGCAGGTAGTCCGGCTGATGTTCTTCTGCACTCTCCAGCATTCCTGCCTCAATGTAGGCCCTGGCAAGCGTACCTACTGCAGCGCCACGCTGTTTGTTCATATGTGCCGGTGCATATGAGTAGGGAACTGTTATCATTTCTGCAATTTTCTCTGCATAGACAGGCACTCCATCCCCTAAGAAGATCACTTCCCTGCCATATTTATTCAATTTTTCAACTATTTCCTGAACTGATACTGCCATCTGCTTTTCAACAACCTTGAATTCTTTACCCTCGAACTCATAGATTCCTGTATATACCTGGTTCCTTCTGGCATCCATCAACGGGCAGATTAATTTATCTGTGCCATAGAGATTAAATGCCAGTCCATCTACGGTAGGAATGGAAACTAATGGTTTATTAAGTGCCAGCCCTAATCCTTTTGCCGTAGCGGAACCGATTCTAAGCCCCGTAAAAGAGCCTGGACCTGCTGCAACTGCTATTGCATCAATGGTCTGAAGATCCAGATCGATCATCTTTCCTATTTCATCCAGCATGGGAAGCAGGGTCTGTGAATGTGTTTTTTTATAGTTCACGGTATACTCTGCCAACATATTATCATCTTCAATAATAGCTACGGAGGCAACTAACCCGGAACTGTCTATCGCTAATATTTTCATTTAATACCTCCTTCATTACTGATTGTACTTTTTCTCTATTCTCCGATTGTTATACGGCGGTAGTCGAACCCTTTTTCCAGATCTTTTTCTATCGTAACCGGTATGATATCTTCCGGCAGGATTTCCTCAATAAGATTTGCCCATTCGATGAGACAGACGCCGTCTCCGTAAAAACAGTCTTCATATCCGATCTCTTCCATCTCTTCAACGTCTCCTATCCGGTAGACATCAAAATGATAGAGGGGCATTCTCCCGCTTTCATAAATCTGTACAATGGTAAATGTCGGACTGCTGATTGGCTCTGTAATTTTCAGTCCTTCAGCCAGTCCCTTGGTAAATACGGTCTTTCCTACTCCAAGATCTCCGGTCAGCGTGTAAATCTGACCTTTCTCTGCTTTATCTCCAAGAGACTTTCCCACATCAAAAGTCTCCTTTTCGTTCCATGTTTCTATGATCATCTTATTTCAACCTGCTTTTTATCTTTATTTTTCCAGCATCTACATGTCCCTGAATTAACTCCAGTAATTCTTCGTACTGTTCTCCAATAGATTCCTTTGGAAATACAAACGAGTACCTCTTTCCTGTATATACAAGAAGGCTCAATTTAGTTTCCGTCACTTTGATCAGATCTTCCCACTTGAGTTCTGCACTTTGATCACCCTGTAATGTTTGAATTCCTTCCTCATTTAAAATATAGGTTATTGGTTTTTTGAATACCGGATTTAGTTTTACCTGTTTGACGGACCGCAGATAAAGTGTTATAGGCAGATAGAGTATAAACCAGACACCAAAAACCAGATATAGTATACTCTGCCATGATTCCACCTTTCCAAACGTCACGGCAAACACAATAAGCGCCACTGCGCCGAATAACACACCCACTACTCCACTGAAACTTTTGTATGTGTGACTGAGCAGGAAATTATACATGATTTTCTGCGTCATTTTCACCTCAAATTTCACTTCCATATACGTCCGCCTCCTGCTTTTTGTATGAATCAGTTTATCATATTTATTTTAAAAAGGCAAACGGATCGTCCTCATCTTTCAGAAAATGCATCAGCATATATGCACACATAATCGCCACTCGTTCTTCTTTTAAAATTCTTCTTACTTCTTCTCTGTCTGCAATCACCACTTCAATGTCCTCGTTATCCTCTAATCCATCTTTACTTACTTTTCCGGTTGCATATCCGTAAACAGAAGCACAGCACTCATCGGTCATCCCGATTGTGGTGAAGTATGGTTTTTCATACATCTCGTCCACGTTTACCGGATGAAAATCAAGACCTGTCTCTTCTTTTAATTCCCGGGCTCCCGCAATTTTGTAATCCTCCCCGGGATCTACAAGTCCTGCCGGGAACTCATAAATATATCCATCTATTGCATAACGGTACTGGCGTACGAGAATCACTTTATCCTTCTGTTCTCCATAAAGGCTGTAAATAATTACTCCGTCCGGCTTAAGGTTGTGGGTACTTATCTTTAAATCCTCTATTTCTTTAGCTCTGGATGCCACAAAATAATCTACCGGATTATCTAAACGATTCCTGGCTTCCAGCTCATACATATTTAAATGCCTGCTGTCTGTTAATTTATCAATATGCCTGATCCTGCTCATGATTGTCCTCCATTACTTTTCTAAGCTCAAATCTTTTTCCCCTATTATAGCAGAAAAAAACAGAGAATGAAATCTTTTCTCATAGAATTTCACTCTCTGCTGCTTTTATACGTTTCCGGGTAACGGATTAAAAAACACTCTAATTTTTCTTAAATATTGGACTAATATACCTGTATAATAAAAATGTAATTGCCGAAACAATAATTCCTTTTAATAAGTTGAATGGAACTACCATAAATAGTGCAAAAGTTGCAATATTATCAATAGCAGGATTCAAAGCACTGCCCATTCCTACCAGAGCATCCATCGGCATTCCGAACGCTTTTGCATATACCGGAAGAAGAATAAATACATTCATTAAACTTCCAATGGCTGTCATGGTGATAATGCCAAGGATCATCCCAATCAGGGCACCCTTTCTTGACCGTACTTTTTTATAGACAAGTCCTGCCGGAACAATCAATGCACACCCTATTAAAAAGTTTGCCAAATCCCCGACTCCGGCTGTGCTGCTGCCTTTCATTATAAAATGGAGTAAAATTTTCACCAGTTCGATCACTGCTCCTGCCAAAGGTCCCAAGGCGAATGTCCCGATTAAAACCGGTACTTCACTTAAATCAATCTGATAAAAACTTGGAGCAAACCAAAGGGGTATTTCAAACATCATCAGAACGACGGATATCGCTCCCAGCATACCTATCTGTACCATTGTCTTTAAGTTTGTTCTTCCGGTGGTCCTTCCCACCACATTTGTGTTTGAGCTCATTGTTCATCTCTCCTTTTTCATTTAAATTTTAAAAGGAAAATTCCGGTAGAAAATAAAAAAGCCGAATACATTTGTATTCGGGGGTCTTCGCGCATTAATATTATGAATTATAAAACACGCATTTTTCTTCTCTCATCCAGACTTTACTGTCGGTATTGGAATCTCACCAATTCAGCCACTTTTACTGTGGGTCGCGGACTATACCGCCGGTAGGGAATTACACCCTGCCCCGAAGAATTTCCTTGTTAAGTTTTATTTATTATAACTCAATACAGGGCAATAATCAAGTGCTTTTTGGAGTGTTGATAAAAACAAGTGTGTTCAAATCATACGGATTGCTGTAGTCAATTTTTCGATTAATTTTTAATGAAATCATCTAAGCTAAATTTCTTCCTGTACTCTCCCGGAGTTATTCCGCAATTCTTTTTAAAAATCATCCCAAAATAAGCTCCATTTGAAAACCCTGTCTGCAGCGCAATATCAATAACAGACAAATCAGTGGTTTTTAAGAGCTTTTCAGCCATTTCAATTCGGTAATCCATCAGATAGGCAAATGGCGTTTTATGAATGCTGATTTGAAAACAACGAAGGCATTCTCTTTTACTGACTGAAGCAGATGAGGCTATGTCCTCTAAGGATATTTTATTCTGGTAATTTTGTTGTATGTAAGACATCATGGATTGTATCCTCTCCTGACTGTATTGTTTCGCAGGCAAATCCATACGTTCCAGGTTTTGAATTTCATCCAGCAAAAGAATCCATATATCTGAGAAGAGATTTCTTGTCTGAAATTCTGAATTCTCTTTTTTTTGCAGGTAGGAAACTTTTCTTAGTTTTGCCAAAATGTCATGCTGCCTGGTATTTTCTCCCCGTATTGCTAAAATCTCCAGCTTTTTGTTCTGCAGGACGGGTTCTACATATTTTGTTTCAAAGATACTTTTAAAATGCCCGCTTAAAAAAACCGAATGAAATAAATGCGAATCTATAATCCCTGGCTGTCCATTGTTTACGTTCTCCATTGTACATAAGACATTTGCATTTATAAAAAAGGCTTCATTTTTTTGAAAATAATAGCTTTTACCGGTGGTATTCAGTTTTATACTACCATTTATCACATAAACAAACTCTAATTCTTCATGCCAATGCCATGGGACTTTTGTATCACCTAAATTTACGTGATGTAACACATACGGATATTCTGAGTTAATTCCTTCTATTGCCTCAAGTTGATTTTCTTTAATTTTTATTCGCATATCAATCACCATTCTTATATTAAATATCAATTATTGGCTATATTTTTATATATTTTGTCTTAATTTCTATATTTATAATACAAAATTACAAATATAATTATATTATAAAAGACTGTCAAAGTAAAGAGAAAGGGGTTGATGTTTTGTATTCTGAAACATATAAAAAGCTGAAAATATATGCAGCCAGCCACCCTGGTGCATTGGAGTCCGTCACCAAAAAAGACCTTGATACGATTCAGTTGGAGGAAAGCAATGTAAATCAGAATGATTATATTGATGGGACTGTTCTTTTTACTAACCCGAATAAAACTCTGGGTTTTTGAAAAAATCATAAAATCAGGCAGATAAATAATTTGAGGCGCAGGCTGCGAAAGATCTGACCTTTCGCAGCCTGCGCCTGCTTTTAATCTGCAAACTTTGCATCCGATTCTCCCTTGACTCTTACTGCCTTCTGTATCGGCAATCCAGTCCCATAATCCAGCTGACGAGGTTCGTATTCTTCGTTTTCACGCTGTCTGGTCATTTTTCTGCTGTCCCAGGTCTGGTACGTGGTATCCGGATTCCAGTGTCTGTTTTCCCAGTAATACCCTCTGAAAGGATCTCTGGTCTCATACATTTTATCCAGAATAGCTCTGTGAAGCCGCCTTTTGTCCATATCGAAATCCGGATTATTTATTTCGTTATTCATTTCCTGGGGATCAAGTTCTAAGTCGTAGAACTCATCCGTATCCATGAGATTAATCACAAGTTTGTAGCGTCCATCATAAGCGGCACGCACTGGCTGATAGCCTCCGAAGCCGTCATGGTCTACTTCATATCTGCCAAACTCCATGAAGATATAATCATTGACTCTCATGCCGTCATTTGATAATTCCGGCAAAATACTGCTTCCTTCAAACATCTTTGTTTTTGGAACACCCATGATATCAAAGATTGTGGGCGCCAGGTTAATGTGTGAGACAGGATTCTGGTTTTTTCCTTTTCCAAATCCCTTAATTAACAAGGGGATATGCGTTATTTCTTCGTACATAGCAGGTCCTTTTCCGGTGAGGGAATGGCTGTACATCATATCCCCATGATCGGACGTGTATATGATGATACTGTCTTGGGCATATTCCTTGACGGCATCCAGTACACGCCCGATTTCAAAATCTACAAATGTATTGCATCCCAGAAACTCTTTGGGACGGAGATGAAAATCGGCTTTTTCAGCTTTGCCGTATTCATCCCCCGCCCAGATTCTATGGTGGGCGGGTTTGTTCTCCAGGTTGTCATACATATTCTTTTTCTTTGGTATTTCGTAATCTTTATACAGGTCCGTATATTTTTGTGGACACAAATGCGGTCCGTGAGGTTCATCATAGGATACTACCAGGAAATAATCTTCTTCCTGATGATTTTTCAGGAAATCGACTGCCCTGTCTGTGCAGCGGTGCCCGTATGTAAATTCTTCTTTAATATTGTATTTTTCGATACTTTCCACCTGCCTGGAAATATATCGTTCCTCTTCTGTAAGTTCTTCTAAATAGCAGCGCATATCATACCAATACGCTTCATCCCATCCGTCCGGGCAGACACCAAGCCCGAAGTAATCGCCTCCATCCAAATGCCACTTTCCAATATATGCGCTGTGTATCCCCTGATCTGTCAGGCGTTTCCCAATATTCTGAACATTGTCCGATAATCCCATACAATTGGACCACCCTGCGCAGGAGTGAGGATAACTTCCGGTAAATATAGCTGACCGCGCCGGCTGGCACACCGGCTGGGTGGTATATGCTTTTTCAAAAAGCATTCCTTCGGCAGCCAGGCTGTCCAGGTTGGGCGTATGCATGGCAGAATTGCCATAGCATCCCAGCATATCTGTCCTTTGGGTATCTGTCATAATTAAGATTACTTTTTTATGTTTCATGATCCTCACTCCTTTGCTTTTTGGCACATTTATTGATATCTTTACTTTACCACAAAAACGGGTCCTTTGTTATATTTAAATAGCGTCTCAACTGTTCCTGAAAATATTCCAGCATCTCTTTTTCTATTTCATTTTCTGAAACAGGATGCATTTGAAAGGGGTCTTTTTCATTGTCATATAAAAACACTTCTTTGGAATCTCCCGGCATATATCCATTGTTGCGCACATAGGTGTAGCGTTTTGTCCGGATTCCCCTCCATCCATAGCATTTATGGTTGATTCCCGCTTTTTCAAAAGCATGCACCAGCTCAGGCATTCCCGGATAGGAACATAAAAATGCCTGTTCAGGTGCCCCAGTTGTTTGACTGCAGATGTCCTTTGCATGATTATATCCCTGGCAGGTTTCCGGTACTTCTATATCCAGCAAGCCCAGCAGCGTAGGCATATGATCCGGGCTTGCAAATATTTCCCCGTACTCTCCTGCCGGAATATTTCCTTTTTGCCGCATCAGAAGCGGTATGCTGACGGCTTCTTCATACCAGATATTCTTGCTCATTCTTCCATGGGATCCCAGCATTTCCCCATGGTCAGCGGATAATACCAGCAAGGTATCTTCTTCCATGTTATTTTCTTTTAAAAATGCCAGTATTCTTCCAAACTGGTCATCAATTCCGGTAACTGCGGCATAATACTGTCTGGTGATATTTTCAAGCTCCCTTGTGCGCTTTTCCAAAGGCACATTTTCCCGAAAGTTTATGGGCATATTCCGGTATTTCTTCAAATATTTCTCCGGTACCAGTTCATAGGGCAGATGCGGCGGATTATAGGATAGAAACAATGCGAAAGGCTGATCCTGGGCAGCGTGACTCTGCAAATAGGAAAGCGCCTGGTCTGTTTCGAATTCCGGTGACCATTTTCCAGGTCTTATCAACTGTCCGCTGTTATCCCAATAGTGTGGATCCAGATGGTTGTCATCTGCCCCATAGGACAGCCAGAAGTCAAATCCCTGTCTGCGTTCCCCCGGAGGCGTATACGCATCCCAGTCTTTTGCCCCGGAATCCGGATGCAGCTTAAAATTCATTTCCGATGCATCCAAATGCCATTTTCCAATATATCCCGTCTGATAACCGGCTTCTTTTAATACATTTCCAATACATATTTCCTGGGGCTTTAGCATCAGTACTTCACTCAGTCCCGTTTTGCAATTCGTCCACATCCCGGTACAGAAGGGATATTTTCCCGTCATTAGAGATGCCCTGTGAGGCGAACATAAAGGAAAGGTGCTTACTGCATTGGAACATACCACACTTTCTTTAGCAAATGCATCGATATGCGGAGTGCACACAGCGTCTTCATTTTGAAAACCCGCTGCATGAGACCGCCACTGGTCTGCAAATATATAAATCAAATTCATAGTTATTCCTCCTGCATATCGCAGGCCTGACTGCGATACTGCCTTAATAATAGTCCGGTTAATGAATTTCCGGTACCTGCTCCTACCAATATGGATTCCAGTCTCCGCTTTTTCTTCTGAGGGCTTCCAGATAAAAATAGTCCCCCCAGGTATTGCATTCATCCACACCTCTGTTTTTGCAGGTATTTTCATTGGAACTTCTGGCATAGGTTCCATGAAGCAGCAGTCCGTTAGACTGTCGGATACTGACAACGCTGCATCTTTCTATCAGGGCACACAATATTTTGTCTGCCGCCATGCAGTATTTCTCTGCTTCTTCTTTTTCCAGATAATCAGCCATTTCATAAATGCCGCAGACGGCAATTGCTGCTGCAGAAGAATCTCTGGGCTCCAGGCTTCCCGTATCAAAATCAAAGTCCCAGTATGGTATAAGGTCCTGGGGCAGATGCTCCAGAAAATAGTCTGTAACACTTCGGAATATCTCTAAATAAGATTCTTTTTTCCGGTAACGGCAGCTCAGCGCCACACCATAAATTCCCCATGCCTGCCCTCTTGCCCATGCAGAATTATGGCGGTTTCCCTGATGGGTTACCCCATATGCCGGTTCCCCGGTTTCCGGATTTATAAAATAAGTATGGTAGGTGGAGTGATCCTTTCGCAAAATGCATTTCATTGCTGTCTCCATGTGCTTTTCGGCTTTTTGCGCATAATGTTCCTCTCCGGATACTTCTGTTGCCCAGTATAACAGCGGCAGATTTAAAAGGCAGTCTATGATCAGCCTGTAATTGTCCTTATCACCTACATTTCCCCAGGCCTGTAAAAATTCTCCTGTTTCCCGGTAGCGTGATGCCAGGTGGTCTGCTGCTAAAAGCGCAGCACGTTTTCCTTCTTCGTTTCCGCATATTTTATTTGCCGCCACGCAGGACAGGCTGTACAGAAATCCCATATCATGGTAATTTACATCAATCTTTTCTTCTATTCTGTGCAGAAAGCTTCTGACCTGTATTTCTGCTGCTTTTTTAAAAGCAGGATCTTTGGTAAACTCGTATGCCAGCCAGATTTCCCCGGTCCAAAACCCTGTGGTCCACTCAACATTTTCCGTCTGCTCGTAAAAACCGTGATATGTATTAGGCGATTGAAAATGACCGGTAAAATCCGTCAGGTTTCCTTTTATAATGGATACTGCATTTTCTACTGCAGTGGTAAGCTGCTCCTTTGTAACGCTTTTATAATTTTGTAATGCTTCGAATGTCTGCGCCATAGTTACCTCCTCTATCTATTTCTTTCCTTCTCCACCATTTCATTCATTCTCTGCTATTTTTATCCTTTGATACCGCTTGCCGCCACTCCTTCTACGAAGAATTTCTGGCAGAAAATAAAGATGATTACCACCGGAATCAGTGCACATACGGATGCTGCCATTATTAAGGCATAATCTGCTGCATACTGTGATATAAACATACGGATACCAAGCTGGATCGTCTTCAGTTCTGTACTGTTTAAATAAATCAATGGCCCCATAAAGTCATTCCATACATTGACAAAGGTAAAAATAACCAGCGTTGCGATACCCGGTTTTGCCAATGGAAGACAGATTCTGGCAAATATGCGGTATTCCCCCAATCCATCGATTCTGGCAGCCTCTGATAATTCTCTTGGGATACTCATATAAAACTGACGCATCAGAAATACCCCGAATGCAGAAAATGCCTGCAGCATAATCAATCCCACATGTGTGTTATTCAGCCCCATTTTTGACATTAAGGTAAACTGGGGAACCATGTATACCTGCCACGGAACAGCTATGGTGGTCACATAAATTAAAAATAAAACATCTCTTCCCTTAAATTCCATTTTCGCAAAGCCATATGCCGCAAAACAGCTGGTTGCCAACTGAATTAACGTGGTAATGACCGTCAGCTTGATGGAGTTTTTAAAGAATGTCAGCAGAGGTATTTTATCCCATATCTGCCTGTAGTTTTCCCATTGAAAACTTTCCGGAATCCACTTCATCGGTATGCTGAAGACATCTTTATTTAACTTTACGGAAGAAATCAGCATCCAGTAAAAAGGGATAATCATAATCACTGCCAGTAGAGTGAGTCCTGCATAAACTGCTATTTTTTTCTTATTACTTTGATTCTCCATCTTACTTCCTCCTCTACATATAGCTGGTGAACTTCTTTTCACCTCTGAACTGAACCAGAGTTACAACCAGAACAATTGCAAATAGTATGATTGCACTGGAACTGGCATATCCGAACTTAAACTCTACAAACGCCGCATTATAGATATGGTTTACCAGTACATTCGTCGACCTGCCCGGCCCGCCCTGAGTCATTACATATATTAGGTCAAATACTTTAAAGCACTGGATCGTAAGCATCATTACTACGAAAAATGTGGTAGGCTTCAGCATCGGAATGGTGATATAACGAAGCTTTTTCCAACCCGTAGCGCCATCCAGGCTGGCTGCTTCGTACATTTCCTTTGATATTCCCTGCAGCGCCGCCAGATATACAATCATGTAATATCCCATGTATTTCCATATACTGACAATAATAATTGCCGGAAGTGCCCACACGGTAGATGCTACCCATCTTGGCGGGTTTGTAAGTCCGATTACTTTCAGCATTTCATTTATTGGACCGAAATCAGGTTGAAAAAGCATGTTCCATACCGCTCCTACCGCTACTAAAGATGCGATATACGGGAAGAAGAATGCGGTTCTGAATATCACAATTCCCTTTATTTTACTATTTAAAAGCACCGCGATTAAAAGGGCCGCCGCTACGGTTAACGGCACCGTTCCGATAGCATAGAGTACGGTGTTTTTCAATGATATTAAAAAGGTGCTGTCCGATAAAAGTCTTGAAAAATTCTCTAATCCAACAAACTTCATCGGAGAAGCCGACCCGTCCCATTCCATCACACTCAGTACAAAAGAGAAGCACACAGGTATGAAAATAAAAATAAAATAGCCGATAAAATTAGGTAAAATAAAAGAATATCCTACCAGATTATTCTTAATTTTGCGCTTTTGTTTCATTGTTAATTGCATCTTTTTTCCCCCTTTTCCCAAAAAAGTTTCAAAATATAAGGGCTCTCTGAAAACAGGGGATTTCCCGGTATTCAGATGCCCTTTCCATATTTGGTTGTTATTTGTTTATTTATTATTTTCCTTCACTTCTTTTACGCGCTCTGCCATATGTGCCAGTCCGGTATCCACATCCTGCTCACCGATCATGATCAGATCATGTTCTTCTTCAATGGCTTTACGGATTGCTTCGATATTTTTATCCAGGGGGCGGTCAAAGACCATGCCTTTTAACGTAAGTGCATCCTTACAGTCTTTTGGAAATCCATCTGTGGATACCAGTTTATCCATAATTGCATCATTCTGAACTGCAGTAAGCATTCCATTTTCCGCCAGTTTTTCCGCTGTCTGACCGCTTGTGGCACATTTTACAAACTCCCATGCCAGATCAGGCTCATCGGTTTTTGCATTGATTGCAATTGGAGTAACAGCACCCACGGAATTTCCTGCTTCTACATCCTTTGGATGTGGTATGGTGGCAAATCCCCAGTTAAAATTTGTCTCTCCCGATTTCTGTGCCTGAATCATGTTGGCTATAAACCAGGTTCCCATGGGCATCATCGCACACTGCTGCTGCTGGAAGACGCTGGTATAGTGCAGGTTGCCGGTCTTAAGGGTCGCATAATTCTGAATAACTCCCTCATCCTGCATACGAAGAGCCTGCTCGTAATATGGTTTTAAGAAAGAATAGTCATCCGCAACCAGAGTATGTTTTCCATCCTGTAATGCCCAGTTACAAACCAGCCCCATCCATATATGGTTATGGGTTCCGAATACTTTCTCACTTCCTTCTCCGCTAGTCATCTTCCCTGCCAGATCTTCGTATTCATCCCAGGTCATATCATTGGATGGATAAGGAACACCTGCTTTGTCAAAGAGATCTTTATTATAAAATAAAACATACCAGTCTGAGCGATAAGGAAGTGTATAATAACTTCCGTCAATCTGAAGTTTCTCCGCCGTATTATTATAAATTGACATGTCCAGGTTATCTTTCTTGATGTATTCATCCAGATTTAGGATTTGTCCCTTAGCCTGCATGGACAACTGGGAGCCCATATCTTTTACAAAGATTATATCCGGGTCAGCATCCCCGCTTGCCAGCATTACGGTCAGCTTGTTGTTATATTCATTTGCAGCAGTATCTATAATTTCCACTTCTACATCCGGGTATTTCTCCTGAAATGTTTCCACGGCAAGCCGAAACTGGGGTGAGATGTCGTTATCCCAGGTGGTAACCGTTAACTTTTTCTTTGTCCCCTCTTTGGCGTTTTCACTTGCTGTTTTTTCGTTGGATGTATCTGCCGCCTTATTGCCGCATCCGGTAAATGCAGTCACTGCTATCGCAGATGCCAGAACTACTGCTGCTGCCTTTTTGAATCTCATACTAGAAACCTCCCTTTCTTATGGATAATGTTTAACTCACTGCTTTATCCTTGAGACTAATATAACAAATTCAAGTCCCGGATTAAATGGAAGATCCCTATATTTCTATTACTATCTTACACTGGTCTGGAAAAAAAATATTACTATCTTCAGATCCTTGCACTATTTTCATATTCCTTCGGTGTAATGCCCGTCACTTTTTTAAATACCTTGCTGAAGTAATAAGGATTTTCAAATCCCAGCATATCGGAAATCTCATACATCATATATTGGTGTTCCTGAATCAGGTCTTTTGCCTTCTCAATTTTAATCCAGGCCACATAATCCGTAAAATTGCTTCCGGTCTGCTTTTTAAAGATACTGCTTAAATATCCCTGACTGATTCCGGTTGCTTCTGCCGCCATGGCAAGTGTTAGCTTTTCCTGATAATGTTCTGTCACATAGCGGCGGATCCTTTCAATAACGCGATCCGATTTCCCGGATGCCCGCCCCTCCATGACCTGACAGATTTTATCGCCAAAAGTTTCCAGCCACATGAGAATATCGTGAAGGCTCCCAATGCGTTTCAGCTTTTCAGCCATCTGCATCGTATCTGGAAACTTTCCTCCCGGAATTTCTTCTGTCCCCTCGTAAAATGGTACTACAAATGTATATAGATTAATACAGGCATTGACTGCCTGTTTCCGCGCCGGCGTAAATTCCCGGAACAGACTAATCAACTGGCTGATAATTTCTTTTACTCTGACGCTGTCATTTTGTCCCAGGGCAAGTGTCATATCTTTTTTCAGAAAGGTGATGTCAAAATTCCGGTTCTGTTCCTGATAAGTCTGCAGATCGTCACGGTAAAAAATAACCGGTGACTGCATTTGGTAATAGTAAGCCTCCATACATCTTTCCAGCTGGGGCAGATATCCGGGAAGCCCATGGATATCTTCTGCCGCAGCCGTAACAGCTGCCACTGTCTGCATCCCAAAGTAATCTTCTACTACGGAAATCATCTTCTGACACATCTGGGTAATCTTATTTTTAGTTTCCTGTGCATCCCCACCCGAAACAATCATTAAAAATCCGGTCTCTTCCCATTCCAGAATACTGGAGAAGCGAAAGAAGCGCTTTACCATTTCTTTTAAAATATTTTCTGTATAGGACATTGCTTTTTTTCGGTCTTTTTCGGAAAATGACTCCTGAAAGTAGGAACTGGAATTATTCATACGCAAAAGTATCATAACCGGAGTATTATAATCCGCCATCAGATTTTGGTATTCACCGTCTCTTTCTTCCAACGTTTCTTCCAATAATAATTTCCGGAATAAACTTTCACAGTTCTGCTGCATATGTATCGTATCTTTCCCGACATTTTCCGGACTGCTGCCTGCTGCCCTGTTTTTCTCACATTCCCTGACCGCACGTTTCAGACTTTCAGCCAGTGTATCTTCAGTCAGCTCTATTTTAACCAGATAATCCGTTGCTCCAAACTTCACCGCCTGCTTAGCCAGGCTGAATTCTTCCAGATTTGTTAAAATAATAAATGCTGCCTGGCTTTTTGCTTCCCGGCATCTTTTCATCAATTCAATTCCATCCATGGCCGGCATTTTAATATCCGTTATTATGATATCCGGATTAATTTCTGCAATCTGCTCCAGTGCGTTCTGTCCATTTGTTGCCTTTCCAGCAATGATGCAATTGTAATCTTCCCATTCAATTAATGATGTTACCCCTGCCAGGATTAATGGCTCATCATCTACTATCATCACACGGTACATTCTTTATCTCCCTCTTACATTTCTAAAGGCAGCATCACGGTAATCTGTGTGTATTGCCCCGGTTCACTTTGTATGGAAAGTCCGTAAGATTCCCCATATACAAGTTTCATTCTTCGATCCACATTTGGCAGTCCAATGCCGCTCATGGAACTGCTTTTCACCGTTTCTGTATCTTTTAACAGCTGCTTTGCTTTTTCTTTATCCATTCCGATTCCATTATCTCTCACCGTAATGCACAGATCCTGCCCCTTCTTTACCGCCTTTATCTGTACCAGACCATTTCTTCCGCTGGGCTCTATCCCTGAGAATATGGCATTTTCTACCAGGGGCTGAAGGGTCAGTTTGACTATTTTCGCCTGATACAGCTCTTTTGGTTCCACATCGATCTCCACATCGAACAGTTCCACATACCGCACCTTCTCGATTACGATATAGTCAGCCAGAAAATCCAGCTCCTGCTTTAATGTTATCTTCTCATTAAATCCTTTAGCCATATTTTTAAGCAAAGATGACAGCGAGGTAACCACTTTCACAATGCCGCTGTTTTTCTGAATGATTGCAATCCACCGGATAGAGTCCAGGGTGTTGTACAGAAAATGAGGGTTAATCTGTGCCTGCAGCATCTTAATCTCCAGATTCTTCTTCTCTTTTTCACTTTCTACCTTCATATCCACCAGCTCTTCTATCTTTGCGGCCATATGGTTGACACCTTTCCCAATGGTACCTATCTCATCCTCACTTTCAATCTTAGGATCTACTGTGAAATCCCCGTGTGACAGCAGTCGTATATGGGATACCAGTTTATCTATTGGTTCGTTAATACGTTTGGTAAAGAATGAGGAAAGAACCATTCCAATGCTGATGCAGGAGGTGAAAATCAGCAGGATGATCATCAGAATCATAAAACTGTTGTTGACTACCCTGTGCAATGGCAGAATCTCGTATACCAGAATCCCGCTCTTTGGATTCCTGACATAAGAAACCATGCATTTTTCTCCATTCATCTTCATTCGGAAAGTATCTTTTCCGGATCCCTGCTGTAACAGCATCCGGATAAATGCTTCGTCCTCCCCGACGCTCTTTTCATTCACTGCAGCCACCGTCTTTCCCGTGGCTGTCACTACTGCTATGCGGTTCTCATGCTGCACTTCTTTTAAGGCATCCCGAAATAATTTAGCCGAAATGCCCAGAAATACCCAGCCATCCCCGCTGTAGGATGAATTATTATTTACTTTTCTTAAAAGAGGCAGCAGTTTTTCACTTTTTCCTCCCCAAAAGGGCGAATCTACCATATCCAGGACATACAGTTCTGTAGACTTGGATAATTCACCTGCAAACCAGTCAGCCGATCTAAGTGCCTGTGGATCATTGCTGCTGCCCGGCTCATATCCTGCCTGGACAAAATCATTCTGCTCGTTTAACACCATCAATTTTGCAATATATTCACCATAGCCTGAAACTGCACAGTAATCACTGATCGTCCTGGTGTAATTCATAGCTTCTTTTCTGTTCCTGGCAGATGCTTCAAGATCCAGCTTCCCAAGATTCATGGTACTTCGTTCCGCACAATTCAGAACAATATTCATCATTTCTTCATATCCCATGCCAAAGAGTCCCGCAAAGCCTTCCACTTCATGCTCCAGTGCGGTAACCGCTATCTCTCTGGCATTTCTGCTGGAAATCAGATAACTGCAAATACAGGAAAACAGGGCAATTGTACTGACGATACATAAGTTATAACGGATGAGGCGGGCTTTAATGGTCTTGCCTAAGATCTGTTCTTTCCAATTGTTTTTCATACACACCTCTCCTCTGTTATCTTTTATATGAACCTATTGTAAAACATCAGCAGATGGTTTGTCCATACTGTCCGATTGCTTTTTTTCTAATCCCGTTTTATAATAAATTCACAAGATGCCGGCATTGACCGATTCTTAAAAATTTTAAGGAGTATCCTATGAATTATTTTTCCATGCTTATAAAACCTGCCTCATCACTTTGCAATATGCGTTGCCGCTATTGCTTTTATTACGATGTTGCCAGTCACCGGGAAACTGCTTCCTATGGTATCATGGCAGCAGATACCGTGGACTGTCTTCTGGCTAAAACGTTTGCCGGGGTAAAATCCCCTGCCTCCATCAGCTTTACTTTTCAGGGCGGGGAACCTACCATGGCAGGACTATCATATTTTACATATTTTACGGAACAGGCAGAAAAACTGGCGCCTACCGGGGTGAAAATTTCTTATTCTATCCAGACCAACGGTATCGTGATAGATGAAAATTGGTGCCGGATGTTTGTGAAATATCATTTTCTGGTGGGATTATCCCTGGACGGTCCCCGGGAAATTCACGATTATCAGCGGCTTGGCAGCAACCGCAAGGGCACCTATGACCAGGTAAACCATACCTTAAAGCTTTTCCGAAAGTATGGCGTAGACTTTAATATCCTGTCCGTAATTACAAAACAGACCGCTAAAAAACCCCAGACTTTATTTCAGTTCTATCTAAAACAGGACTTTAAATTTGTTCAGCTGATTCCCTGCCTGCGTCCTTTAGATTCGGATCTGACTGCTCCTCATGACCTGGATCCTAAGGGTTATGCAGAATTTATGAAGCGCTTCTTTCTGCTGTGGTATGAGGAATTAAAAAAAGGACGCTATGTCAGTGTCCGCCAATTCGATAACCTTGTATGGATGCTTCGCGGCCGTCCTGCGGAGCAGTGCGGATTAATGGGCTTTTGCACGCCCCAATTTGTTCTGGAATCCGATGGGAGCGTCTATCCCTGCGATTTTTATGTACTGGACGAATACAAAAGCGGCAACATCTTAACTGACAATCTGGAACAAATAAAAAGCAGCCCGGCCACCAGGAAATTTTTAGAATATAATACGGAGATTTCCTCATTATGCGAAACCTGTAAGGTAAAATCCCTCTGCGGATGCGGCTGTAAACGCTACCGCCCATTTTATAATCAAATCAAGGATTACTGCCCCTATCAGGACTTTTTGTACGAAGCTTATCCCAAGCTGTATGAGATTGCGCAGACAATGTAAGAAAGGAGCCCCTCATGACACTGAAACACATGCGTATCCTGGTTGCGGTCTGTGACTGTGAAGGTGTTACGGCAGCGGCACAAAAGCTTTTTCTTTCCCAGCCCGCCGTCAGCCTGGCAATCAGGGAACTGGAAGATTATTACGGAGTTCCTTTATTTGAACGGATTTCAAGAAAAATGTATATAACAGACGCGGGCAGAAAAGCCTACAGCTATGCCACCCATATTGTGTCTTTATTTGATACACTGGAAACAGAGATGCGTGACTGTGATAATATCGGCACCCTTCGTATTGGCGCCAGTATGACTCTTGGCACACATTATATGCCCCGTCTGGTAAAAGCATTCCGGGAAGAATATCCCCATATGAAAACAGAAATCCTGATTAACAGCTCTGATATCCTGGAAGAAAAAATTTTACAAAACGAACTGGACTTCAGCCTTATAGAAGGGCCAATCCATGCGGACAGTATCTTTGGTGAATGCCTCTGCGAAGATGAATTATGCATCATCTGCAGTAAAACAAATCCCCTTGCCGTGAAACCTCTGATCACACTGACTGAGTTCTCCGGACAGCCATTATTATTACGTGAAAAAAACAGCGGAACAAGGGAAATTGTTGACAGCAGCCTGCTTCTTAAGAACCTGGTTCTTCATCCCGTATGGGAAAGTACCAGTACACTTGCTTTGATTCATGCAGCTGCCAATGATCTGGGCATCACCATTGTACCTGCACAGTTTGTAGATGATGCCCCCCAGTATCGGGATTCCATCTGTAAAATAAAAGTTGAGGGATTATCTTTCCTGCGCAAATTCCATATTATTTACCATAAAAATAAGTTCTTAACAAGTTCTGCAAAGCACTTTATTGAGTTGTGCAAAAATCTTTTTCAGGATGAAAATGCAAATCGTATGCATTCCAATACGTAACTACAGGGAAAAACAGACAAATGCACGTTCCGGCACTTGTCTGTTTTTGCATATTGTTATTTCGGTAATGATATCTTATTATATTTTCATTGTCAGAGAGATTCTTTTCTTAGGCAGATCTACGCTTAACACTTTTACCTCTACAATATCCCCAACGCTTACAACATCCAGCGGATGTTTTACAAATTTCTTATCACTCATCTGGGAGATATGCACTAAACCGTCCTGATGCACACCGATATCCACAAAAGCCCCGAAATCAATTACATTTCTGACAGTTCCTTTAAGCGTCATTCCCGGAGTCAGGTCTTTCATATCCAGTACGTCACTTCTCAGAATTGGTTTTGGCATTTCGTCACGTGGGTCACGTCCCGGTTTTTCCAGTTCTTTTACAATATCCCGTAAGGTAATCTCACCTACTTCTAAGTCAGCTGCAAGCTTTTTATAATCCCGGATTTTCTTAGATAATCCGTCAAGCCTGCCTGCCGTGATATCTTCCACGCTAAATCCTAAAGTTTCCAGAAGCTTTTTAGCCGCATCGTAACTCTCCGGATGGACACTGGTGGCATCCAGGGGATTTGCTCCTCCCGGTATTCTCATAAAGCCGGCACATTGTTCAAATGCCTTTGGTCCTAATTTTCCAACCTTTAATAACTGCCTGCGGTTTGTAAATCTTCCATTTTCTTCCCGGTAGGCAACAATATTTCTTGCAATCACTTTGGAAACGCCGGAAACGTATTCTAAAAGGGATGCGGATGCGGTATTAAGATCCACTCCAACTTTGTTTACGCTGTCTTCTACTACACCGCCCAGAGCTTCACTTAATTTTTTCTGATTCATATCATGCTGGTACTGTCCCACACCGATAGACTTTGGATCGATCTTAACCAGTTCCGCCAGAGGATCCTGAATTCTTCTTGCTATGGAAGCAGCACTTCGCTGTCCCACATCAAAGTTTGGAAACTCTTCGGTCGCCAGCTTGCTTGCTGAATAAACAGAAGCTCCTGCTTCATTTACGATTACATACTGCACCTGCTCGTCGATCTCTTTAAATAATTCTACGATAATCATTTCTGATTCCCGGGATGCCGTTCCATTTCCCACTGAAAATAAAGTAATACCATATTTCTTAATCATTTTCTTAAGGGTATCTTTTGCCGCTTTTATTTTCGCTTCGGAAGTAGGTGCCGTAGGGTAGATTACCGTTGTATCCAGCACTTTTCCGGTTGGGTCAACGACTGCAAGTTTACAGCCGGTACGAAACGCCGGATCCCATCCCAGGACTGTTTGTCCGGCAATTGGAGGCTGCATAAGCAGCTGTTCCAGATTTTTGCCAAATACGCTGATGGCTCCGTCTTCTGCTTTTTCTGTCATTGCATTTCTGATTTCTCGTTCTATTGCAGGACCGATGAGACGTTTGTAACTGTCTTCTGCCACATCTTTTAACACCGGTACAGTGACCGGATTCTCTTTTATGATAATCTTCTTCTCCAGATATTGCAAAATGCGTTCCTCCGGAGCTTCAATTTTCACATTCAGGAACTTTTCTTTTTCCCCGCGGTTCAGCGCAAGGGTTCTGTGCCCTGCTACTTTACAGATGGCTTCTTCATAATTATAATACATTTCATATACAGATTCTGCTTTTTCATCTTTTGCCGCAGATATGATTCTGCCTTCTTTTTCCGTGATATTTCTTATGTAAATACGGTAATCTGCTTCGTCAGAAATATTTTCGGCGATGATATCTTTTGCACCGGCAATGGCATCTGCCGCAGTCAGTACTTCTTTTTCCTCGGATATAAATGCCTTTGCTTCTTCTTCCAGCGGCTTTGTGGTCATTTGCAGGAGAATAATATTTGCAAGGGGTTCCAGTCCCTTTTCTTTCGCAATTGTGGCTCTTGTCCTTCTCTTCGGACGGTATGGGCGGTACAGGTCATCTACCACTACCAGGGTCTCTGCCCCAAGAATCTGTTTCTTTAATTCTTCAGTCAGCTTTCCCTGCTCTTCAATACTGGATAATACCTGCTGTTTCTTCTCTTCCAGATTTCGCAGGTAAGTAAGCCGTTCGTAAAGCTTACGAAGTACTTCGTCATTTAAGGATCCGGTTGCTTCTTTACGATACCTTGAAATGAATGGTATGGTATTTCCCTCATCTATTAATTTTACGGCAGCTTCCACCTGCCATAGATCTACTGACAGCTCTCTCGCCAAACTTTTATTAATATCCATGTTTATCTCCTTAGCTATGTATATTGGAATGTTTCCCAATTGTTTTTATTCTTTGGCTATTATACTTCAAAACCCGGAAGCGGGCAAGGAATTTCTTGTGTTTCAATTTTTGTTATGTTATTATAATACAGAATATCAAATGCGAAGGAGCGTTTATTATGGATTACGAAAATTACAATAATCAGGGGACTCCCCCTAATAATTACGGTACCCCGCCAAATAATTACGGACAGAACCCTCCGCCCGGTAATTACGGCCCCGGTCCCGAGTCAAATTCATTTTCAACTGCAGCTATGATTCTGGGAATTATATCCCTGGTGACATCCTGCTGCCTGTATATTTCCATTCCGGTAGGCGCGATAGGCATTATTCTAGCCTTACTGTCGAAAGGCAGCTCAACCCGTATGGATTCCCGGAGTAAGACGGGACTTGGAATATCCATTGCCGGAATCGGCATCAGTGTTTTTATGATCATTGCCGTTTTGGTGAGCAACACTTATATGGGAAATACAACCTTCGAAAAGATGTATCAGGATTATTTAGATTATTATGGATATGATAGTTCATCCGATGGTTCTTCCGGCGGCTCTTCCCAGCAGCCAGACCAGAATTCACAGGACCTGGAAGACTATTTTAATAAATATTTCAACGGTGGAAGCGGAAACGGCGGCGACAACATGCCGAAGATCAAAGAAAATCCCAAATCCAGTGTAACACCGGTTCCCAATGATGCCATATAAGCATTTCTGGTTTATGGGACTACGGAATCATTGGATATTTCCAAATGATCAGGACTGCATTTTTTATTACAAAGTTCAGTATTATAATGATTACCGCAATATGGATATACCTGTCTCTGTAGAACATGCCAATTTTGCACCGTCCTTTTGAGAGGATTTCAATGGTATTTGAAATCATGAACCACAGGTATATTACCACACCATACACCACCACCGGATGGTAATACAAGGATTTTAGGAAATGGCCTTCCATTAAGAAAGAGAATGCGCGGGTTCCTCCGCATCCGGGGCAATACAGCCCTGTATATTTATGTACCAGGCAGGGCAGTAAAAAGGCTCCCAACTGTATGTGAAATGCTTTTACCAGGATAGTCAGAATACTTCCCAGTATCAAAAATATCCAGCCGATTTTATATAAACTTTTTCTTTCGCTTTCCTTCTTCAAGGTAATACCTCCAGTCTAGGGCGTATATGAAAAATGCTCTGAACATTGTATAAGTAAGTTTTGCTGTACCAGTATAACATAGGACTGCTAAAGTTGCAAAATTTTCGCATCCGTACTGCTGCGATTTGACAAATATATTCAGATAGGAGTATACAAAATGAAACGTTCATCATCAGAACTAAAAAGTATAGCAAAAGGGAAGCTCCTTGGCAATTATTCCGTACCAATGGGCGCCGTGATTATTTTCTTTGTTATCACTTTTATAATTACTTTTTTCAGCACTTTTACTTTATTAAGAACCTTTACTACATCCGGGCTCATTGTCAGTTACCTGTGCGAATTTATTGTTTCGATCCTTTTAGGCGTTCTTTCTGCCGGAATGTCCAGCCTGTTTTTAAATCTCTGCCGAAATAAAGAATATAAAATCGGGGATATCCTGTACGGGTTCCGGAATTATCCGGACCATGTGATTGCAATTCTAATTCTTTTATTTCTCATGGTATTGGCATGTTTCCTGCCTGTAATCTTATTGGCAGTGTTAAGCAAGGCTCTGGATCTTCTGGTTCTGGACCTGCTGCTGATCCTGTTTGAGGTTATCGGCGTAGTTGCATCAATTTTTTTAATGCTGTCTTATTCTCAGGCAGTATATTTATACATTGACGATCCGCATATGAAAGTAATGGATGCTCTCCGGGAAAGTAAGGAAATGATGCGTGGAAACAAAGGCCGCCTGTTTTACCTGATCATCAGTTTCATCGGTCTTCTGCTGCTCAGTGTCCTTTCCTGTTATATCGGACTCCTTTGGATTGCTCCATATATGAATACAACACTTACTTTATTTTATATGGATCTGCGGGGTGAACTGCCTCCGGCTGCAATGAATTAAACTTTTCAGACAAATAAAAAGAGCAGAAATTCTGCTCTTTTTATTTGTCTGATTTTATGTGCATCTATCTGATTCTTCTATATTTCAGACAGTCCAAATGCCTCATGGCAGGCACGGAGAGCTTTTTCACCATCCTCCTGGTCTACCAGTACAGTCACACGGATTTCTGATGTAGAAATCATGTTAATATTCACTCTGGCATTGTACAGCGCTTCGAACATTTTCGCAGCAACTCCGGGATTTGACATCATACCGGCACCTACAATTGACATCTTTGCCACTTCTTTCTGACAGGTAATTTCTTTTGCAGTAATACGGTTTTTATTGTCCGTCAGAATTGCAATTGTCTCATCTGCTTCATCTTCATCTACCGTAAAACTGATATCCTTTGTTCCCTCACGTCCAATCGACTGCAGGATAATGTCTACGTTAATATGTTTCTTTGCCAATGTATCAAATAATTTGAAAGCGATACCTGGTTCGTCCTTTAACCCCATTACTGAAATTCTTGCAGCATTTTTATCCAAAGCGACACCGCTTACCAACATTCTTTCCACGCTAACTTCCTCCTTAACCACAGTTCCTTCTGAATCATTTAAGCTTGAACGCACTACCAGGGTTACTCCATATTTTTTCGCCATCTCTACGGAACGGTTATGAAGTACGCCGGCGCCCAGTGTTGCCAGGTCTAACATTTCATCGTATGTAATCTCTTTCATTTTTCTGGCATCTTTTACGATACGGGGATCTGCTGTGTACACGCCATCCACATCCGTATAGATCTCACATGTATCTGCATGCAGCACTGCTGCCAGCGCCACTGCCGTCGTGTCTGATCCACCACGTCCAAGAGTGGTATAATCATCATATTTGTTGATACCCTGAAAACCTGTGACGATTACAATCTTGCGGCTTTCCAATTCATGTCTGATTCGTTCCGTATCAATGTTCTTGAGCCTGGCATTTCCATATGCCGATGTGGTTTTCATTCCTATCTGGAATGCATTTAAAGAAATTGCCGGAACACCTAAAGCGTCCATCGCCATTGCCATAAGCGATACAGAAGTCTGCTCTCCTACGGTAAGAAGCATATCCATTTCTCTTTTTGAAGCTCTTGGATTAATATCTTTCGCCTTGGCAAGCAATTCATCCGTTGTCTTACCCATAGCGGAAAGAACGACTACCACGTCATTCCCTTTTTGATGTTCTTCAATACATCTTCTTGCAACATTTAGAATTCTGTCTTTGCTGCCTACAGAAGTACCGCCAAATTTTTTTACTACTAACATATTTTTCTCCTGCGTCTTCATTTACTTTGGGCTTCCCCGGAAATACAAAACTCCCGGATATGCCATTTCGCTTTATTTAGAGAACAAATATTCCATCATCAGGTGCCCTTTGGCAATGTCGTTTCCACTATCCTTTGCTTCTGCCTCATTATAGTTCCATGTCTCATTTCCCGGTGCTGTACTGTCATACAGCAGATACGGCACAGGATCAGAAGTATGTGTACGTACGCAGATCGGCGTCGGATGGTCAGGAAGTACCAGCATACGGTAATCTGCACCAGCTGCATCCATTTGTTCCTTTACGTATTTTATCACACGTTCATCTAAAAATTCAATAGCCTGAACCTTTTTTTCTACACTTCCCTGATGGCCCATCTCGTCCGGTGCCTCTACATGTATATACACGAAGTCATAGCCGTCTTTTAACAGTGCATCCGCTGCCGCCTGCGCCTTGCCTTCATAATTGGTGTGCAGGCCTCCGTTTGCGCCTTCAACCGTAATATTATCCATTTCTGCTCCTACTGCAATCCCTTTAAGCAAATCCACAGCGGAGATCATAACTCCCTTTTTATGGAATTTCTCTTCGAATGAGGATAACGCAGGTTTCGTTCCTGCCCCCCAGAACCAGCAGCTGTTCGCTGGATTTTTTCCCTGTTTCTTCCGTTCGATATTAATCGGGTGGTTCACTAGGATTTCATAACTCTTCTTCTGCATTTCGGCAAGTACGCGATCCTCCGGAAGATGCTTTCCGATTACCTGCCCCAGAACATCATGAGGCGGTGTTAACGCAACTACGTTCCCCTGATTCCAGATCAGACAATGGCGGTAACTGGTACCAACATAGAATTTATAACGCTCATCTTCCAGTGCTTCCCGCACTGCATTTAATAACACTGCTGAATCTTCTGTACTGATTTCACCTGAGCTGTGATCAATGATTGTCTTCTCTTCATAAGGCTCCTCTTCCGAAAGCGTTACCAGATTACAGCGGAGGGCTACATCCGTTGCCAGCATCGGCACACCGATGCTGAGCGCTTCCAATGGAGATCTTCCTGTATAATATTCTTTTGGATCATATCCCATAACGGAAAGATTCGCGGTGTCGCTTCCCGGGCTCATTCCCAGTGGAATTGTATGGAGCATTCCTATCTCAGATACTTTAGCTAAAGCATCCATCACAGGAGTTTTTGCATATGCAAGCGGTGTTTTTCCGCCTAACTGATCGATCGGTTCATCTGCCATTCCATCGCCTAAAACTACAATATATTTCATATTATCACCTATTGCATACTGCAGGCAAACCTGCAATATTGCCGCACTTAAGCGTTTTTATTAACGCCCTTAACAGGCTGAAAGCATCATCGTGCGGTTTCCTCTCTGCTTTTCTAATTTTCTTTCAGCCCGGCTAACCATATTTTGAATTTAAACAGCAATACAGCCTTGCACCGGAGGCAGATGTCCTTTGGTATCCTTCCGCTTAGAAGGTACTTTCTGTTCATTTGCCGTCAATGCAACGCTGTAAGCTTATCTCATTCTGATTCTATTAATAACAGTTCCAAGTTTCGCTGCCTTCGCACTGTATTCAGCTTCTGACAGAATCTCTGTGGTAAATCCAAATTCGCCTTCTACTCCCGGAACTATCACCGGTTTCACTGTTCCGAAAATTTCTTCGATCTTAGCAAGATCATCCTGTTGATTTCCTTTTACACGTACAAAGAATTTTCTCTGGGAATTACTGATGTCGGTAAGTTCCAGCTTATGGCTGCTCCAGAATGACATAATACTTCTATGCAGATGCTTTGCTGCATCTACCACGTCAGATACTACTGCACTTGCTGTAGGAAGTTTTCCTGCACCGCTTCCATAGAACATTGCATCTCCCAATACGTTTCCATGTACAAATATTGCATTAAACACACCGTTAACGCTGAACAGGGGATCCGTTGGTCCCAGCAATACCGGTGCTACCATAGCATAAAAGCTCTCTCCCACTTTTTTACTGAAAGCCAAAAGTTTAATAGTCTTGCCAAGGGCTTTTGCATATTTGATATCCGTTGCCGTGATTTTTGTGATACCTTCTGTGTAGATATCTTCAAAATCAACCTGTTTCCCAAATGCAAGAGAAGATAAAATTGCTATTTTACGGCAGGCATCATGTCCTTCCACATCCGCTTCCGGATTGCGTTCTGCATAGCCCTTTTCCTGCGCTTCTTTTAATACATCTTCAAATTCAGAACCTTCTTCGATCATTTTTGTCATAATAAAGTTGGTTGTTCCATTTAAAATTCCTGTAATTTCATCAATTTCATCTGCAGTAAGTGATGAATTTAACGGGCGGATAATCGGAATCCCCCCACCGCAGCTGGCTTCAAACAAAAAGTTTATATTGCGGTCTCTGGCAATATCCAAAAGTTCTGCACCGTGTTTTGCCACTAATTCTTTATTGGAAGTACATACACTTTTTCCGCTTAATAGTGCTCTCTTTACAAATGTATACGCCGGTTCAACCCCACCCATAACTTCAACAATAATTTTGATTTCCGGGTCATTTACCACAACTTCATAATCATGTACGATTTTATCCTGGATCGGATCTCCCGGAAAATCCCTTAAATCAAGGACATATTTAATATTAATCTCTTCTCCGGCTTTTTTATTGATGCTGCTGTGGTTGGTGTTGATAACCTCCACTACACCAGAACCTACTGTACCGTAACCTAACACTGCAATCTGAATCATTTTTTCCTCCTATCTGCATCGACCATGATGCTGTCAAACCATTTATATGTATGTTACTCTCTGCCTAATATTTTTAAATAGTGAACACCTATTTTATTCTCTATTTCTTCTACCATCTTGGATACATCGTCTGTAGTGGGTAAAATATCTACGCTTAAGGTAAGCGAAGCCACTCCGTTGATCGGGATACTCTGATGGATCGTAAGAATGTTGGCACCGAACTGGGCAACTATTTTCAATACATCTGAAAGAAGACCCGGCTCATCATCCATCTGTATTACAAAGGTAATGGTCTTTCCTTTGGCATTATCGTGAAATGGAAATATATCATCTTTATATTTATAGAACGAACTTCTGCTAATGCCTACACGGTCTGTCGCCTCCTGAACCGTTTCCACACGTTCCGACTCTAATAACCGCTTCGCTTCCACTACCTTTAATAACACTTCCGGTACCGCCTTCTGCTTAACAACAAAATACTGACTTTTTTCCGACATTGGAACCTCCTCGTGTTTGCTTCACAAATACATTTGTATTCACAAGGAAGATACTAACATATTTAGATTAGAAGTGCAATAGTTTTTTCTAATTTACCCGAGAGCCTGTTTGAAAATGCTTCATGACAAATAGGGTAAACTTAGGAAGTTCGGTTTTCTAAGCATCACAAATTCTTCATACTTTTCTTCAGGTTAATTTCAGCATTGGATTGTATGATTACAACGAGTGATTTGATACCTGTTCACTAACAGATACCAGAAAGGATGATTGTATGAAAAATAAATTAATTGCCCTGTTATTATGCGTTACCGTTTCATGTACCCTGCTTGGAGGCTGCCAGTCTTCTTTGGGCAATGCCCAGAATGATTCTTCCGGCAGCTCTTCAAACGTGGAAATAGGTGCAGAAACTGCTGACGGCTCCCAGAGCGAAACCACAAGAGACGATAATGCCACAACCGGTCAGGTTACAGCCATAGATGGGAATACCATAACTCTTGCACTTGGAGAAAGAGCAGCCAGACCGGACGGCGATTCTACTCCGCCGGGAAATGGAGAAAAACCTTCTGAACCCACCAGCGGGGACGCTGTCCAAACAGAGGATAGTGATGGGACTGGCGGCACTCCTCCTTCCGGTGATAATGGCGGCTCTCCTCCTTCCGGCAATGGCGGGGGACCCGGCGGATTAACCCTTACCGGAGAAGAAAAGTCAATTACCATAGATGAAAGTACAACGATTACCAAAGACAGTATGGGACAGAGCAGTGACGCAACCATTGATGATATCACGGACGGAACAATTCTGACTGTCATCATGGATGGTGAAACCGTTGTTTCTGTTACCATCTCCGACTTCGGCGGGGGAAATGGCGGAGGGCGCGGAGGTAAAATGAATGACGTCACTGAAGAATCCACTGATCTGAATGGCTCCAACACGGTTGATGGTACCGAAGAAACTTCTGATGGAGATACGGTATCTTCCAATACTGCCAACGAAAATACCATTCTAGTTAAAAATGAAGGATCTTTCACGCTGTATAATGAAACGGGTCCAACGGAGGAAGTTCCTCCTAAAATATCCCAAAATAACCATATTCTTACTTGACTTCCTCCCATGTATAGTGCTAAAATGAATATCCTTTCTACCAAAAAGCAGCCGCTCACGACTGCTTTTTCTTAAAAGTAAATATTTACCACAACGGGTTCCCTTGGCAAAATCCAAGGGGAAATGGGTCTGTCCCCCGGACTCTGTCGCTTGGCAAGATATTTGAAGTAACATATTAACTGTTGTTTCCAAAATATTACTACCAGGAGGTTTACCATGATTCAAGTGGAACACTTATGCAAGACCTTTCGGGTCGCAAATCGAAATGCAGGGCTGGCGTCTGCCCTGAAAGCTCTTTTTCACAGACAATACCGTGAAATCAAAGCGTTGAATGATATCTCATTTACAATCCCTGATGGAGAAATGGTGGGCTATATAGGCCCCAATGGTGCCGGCAAAAGCAGCACAATCAAAGTATTAAGCGGAATACTGACACCTGACAGCGGAACCTGTCTGATTAATGGACGTGTTCCATATCAGGAACGGACAGCACATGTAAAAGAAATCGGAGTCGTTTTCGGACAACGCTCCCAGCTGTGGTGGGATGTTCCCGTCATTGATTCTTTTGAATTACTGAAAGACATCTACAAGATACCGGAGAACATTTATCGAAAAATGAAAGATGAACTGGCTGCCCTTCTGAATCTTGAAGATATTATCAAAACCCCTACCAGACAGCTTTCCCTGGGGCAAAGAATGCGCTGTGAAATTGCCGCCTCCCTTTTACATAACCCCAAAATTTTGTTTTTGGACGAACCAACTATCGGGCTGGATGCAGTCTCTAAGATTGCCGTTCGCAATTTTATTCTAAATCTTAATAAAAACCATAATACAACAATTATTCTGACAACGCATGATATGCAGGATATTGAAGCCCTCACAAACCGCATTATGCTGATTGGCAAAGGACGTCTTCTAATGGATGGCTCTCTCCGGGAATTTAAGGACATGGCTTCCGAAAACGAGTCTCTGGACGAACTGGTTGCCCGCCTCTACCGGCAATATGAAATATAGGAGGTAATTCATGAAACAATACCTCTCTTTTTTTCGGATGCGCTTTATTACCGGACTTCAGTACCGGACAGCCGCTTTGGCTGGTATCTCCACCCAGTTTATCTGGGGAGCCATGGAAATTCTTCTGTTTCAGGCATTCTATCAGGCTGATGCTGATGCCTTTCCCATGTCTTTTCAGGCTCTGACTTCTTATGTATGGCTGCAGCAGGCATTCTTGGCCCTGTATATGTTTTGGTTTTGGGACAATGATATTTTTGATTCTATTACCAACGGAAATGTATCATATGAATTATGCCGTCCTGTGGACCTGTACACTATGTGGTTTACGAAAAATCTGGCATCCAGGCTTTCCAAAACAGTCCTGCGCTGCTTTCCCATACTGGTTCTGGCGTTTATCCTGCCTGCTCCATATGGTATCCGGCTGCCTGCTGATCCGGTTACCGGACTGCTGTTTCTTTTATCCATGACACTTGGACTTGGCGTAGTCGTATCTCTTTCCATGGTCATATATACATTGTCATTTTATACGATATCTTCACAGGGGATTCGGATGATTACCACTTCCCTGGCTGAATTTCTCTCCGGAGCAGTAATCCCTCTGCCATTTTTACCGGAAAGAATTTCTTATATCGTAGAACTGCTGCCCTTTGCTTCCATACAGAATGCTCCCCTGCGAATTTACAGCGGAGACATTGCTGGAAGCTCTCTTGGCCGGGCCATTGCTTTACAGGTATTCTGGCTGATACTGTTAACCTCAGCCGGAAAGCTTCTAATGCACAGAGCATTAAAGCAGGTGGTTGTTCAGGGCGGTTGAAAGGAGCATTTACATGAAACTATATATACACTATTTATCAATACATCTTCGCAGTATGATGGAATATAAAGTATCCTTTTTACTCACTATAATTGGACAGTTCCTGGTTTCTTTCAACGTCTTCCTTGGCGTATACTTTATGCTGCAGCGTTTCCATCAGATCGAAGGCTTTTCATACAGTGAAGTCCTTTTGTGTTTTGCCATTGTACTGATGTCGTTCACCCTTGCCGAATGTTTTTTTCGAGGTTTTGATACCTTTGCATCAATGATTGGAAATGGTGAATTCGACCGCATACTGGTACGTCCTAGAGGCGCGATCTTCCAGGTACTCGCAAGCAAAATAGAATTAACCCGTATCGGGCGGCTTTTACAGGCAATTGTAATGCTGATCTACGGCATATCCAATATCCATCTGCACTGGACCTTTCTGCGGGTTCTTACGTTAACCCTTATGATTTTGGGTGGTGTTGCAACTTTTGCCGGATTATTTATCCTCTATGCAGGGCTTTGCTTTTTTACGTTGGAAGGACTGGAATTTATGAATATTTTTACAGACGGTGCCAGAGAATACGGAAAATATCCCGTGGCTGTCTATGGGAAAACAGTACTTACGATCTGCACTTATATTGTGCCTTTTGCCCTTTTTCAGTACTATCCTTTTCTCTATCTCACAAGGCAGAATATACCTGCCTATTATTGCTTTCTGCCGTTATTAACCATACTTTTTCTCATTCCCTGCTTCTTTGTGTGGAATCTTGGGATGCGAAAGTACAAGTCAACCGGTTCCTGATTCTTTTGGCAGACGACTAAAAAAAGACCATTACAACTGAAAATTCAGCATCTGTCATTGTTAGATATATGCTCTAAAATCAATGACCGTTGAAAAATCCATTTGTAATGGTCTCTTATTTTATTAAAATCCTCTGCCGCCACCGCCAAAAGTTCCGCCGCCGCTGGATGTGTGGGTGGATGACATTCCTCCGCCGCCGGATCCTCCGGAATCATCATTTTTGGGTATATGCCTCTGGGTAACAACCTGATTTGTAAAGTGGTCCGACTGATTGGTTAAATTCAATCTGCCTTTTTGTTTATACGGATATGTGTAACTTCCCCACTTAAGTTTGTACCTGCCTACCGTAAACCCACAGACACTACCTGCCAGAATCAGTGCCGCACCAACTGCTATTACCCAGTCAATAGGGCGCAGACTGAGGTATCGTGTGATCTCTCCGGTCTCGGTATTTACTGTATACTGATCTGATGGAATTCCCTTATCCATATATTTTTGTGTAGCATCCACCATACCGCTCAGGCATTTATAATATTCATCAGCCTTGATAAATGGGTATGCCGTATCTAATACACTCTCTATCCGGTCATTTGTCATGTAATAGATCATATCATGCGCCGTTGAAATATAGATTTCCCGGTTATCCATGTCAATTAAAAAAGTCGCTCCGCCTTTGGCTTCCCCATCGTCATAGAACCCATGATCCATGTAAAAATCATCTGCATATTCCCTTGCGGATTTCCCCTGGGCGTCATTCGTAGTTACAACCACAAAATTCATTTTATATTTTTCCCGTAATGTATTCGTCTTCTGTACCAGATCTGCTATCTGATCCTCACTAAGCAGCCCTGCCTCATCAAATACCTGGCTGCCAGAAGAAGCAAATGCCCCCATTCCCGTTGTCAGCAGCAGCAGAAATACAAGACAAATCCATAGAAGAATCTTTTTTTCTTTTACCATATGAAATACCCTCCTAACAATAATATTAAGAATACGGGTATTGCAATGGCTGCAAACATCATTGCCACTTTTCCATAGTCTATCGGAAGTTCGCCGCAGATATTTTTCGTCTGTCCATTCATGGCATAGTAATACATCTTATTGTCTTTGCCTTTATATGTAAGAACCCATACAGGCAGCAGTATATATTTCCAGTGCTCTGCCGGTGTATCCAGGGCAAGTTTGGATGCTTTCACCGTGGTATATCCGCTAATACTGTCCTTTAAAATATTTCTGGAGTAATCGCTGATTTCTTTACGGATCTCATCTTCAAAATCTCTTTTCTCCATGTCTCTTTTTTCCGCCTGAAAACCGGATAAATATCCCATAGAGAACTTTTGCAGGTCATTTAACATAAAAGGCTGTACACCTTCAACAAGCTTTCTGTTTTCCTTATTTAAAGCATTCTTCGTAAGTTCTTCAAAGTGCAGGTTTCCCTCCCGCTCAACATTGTAAAATCTGGTCTCCGTAAATTCGGTTTCACCCAGGCGATAGACACGTACATTCGTCGCAGCAGCATCCAAGCGCCCCATCACATCGCATTCAAACATCCAGAAAGGGAAATACACTCCGGATATCTTCTCGATCTGATCCTTACTGAAAAATGCCTTTGGTACAAACTTCTTCTTTTTCATGTACTCCAGAAAATGAGCCACTGCTTCTTTTTTATCCACTTTAAATGGTATAATATGATCCGGTTTATAATCACCGGAAAGTTTTCCTTCCAGAACCACAGGATTGTGACAATAGTAACAGAACGTTGCGGCTGTTGTTTCATCCGTTACAATCTGAGCACCACAGCTGGGGCAGGAATAGATAAGCCCTTCCTGGCTCTCCTGTCCTTCCCCTGACTGCCTGCCGGATTCTTTCTCTTCCTGTGCATTCAAAATCTCTTCCGTAAATTCTGAAAGGCAATATTCACATTTGTATTTTTGGGTCTTGGGATCAAAACGAAGATCCCCACCGCAGTTTGGACATTTGTAACTAACAACTGCCATGCATTACCTCCTGATTATGGGCGCGGCTTTCCGCATTCCGAGCAGAATTTCCCTGTATTTTTTACTCCGCAGGCACAGGTCCAGTCTCCCGAAGCCGGTCTTGCACTCCCACAGTTGGAACAAAATCTGCCTGTATTGGATGTTCCGCAGTCACAAACCCAGCCCTGTGCCTGTTCCGGCTTTGCTTTCCCGCAATTTGAGCAGAATTTTCCGCTGTTGGAAGTTCCGCACTGGCAGTTCCAGCTGCTTGCTCCATCGGACAGCGTCTGGGCATTTCCCGTGTCTCCTGTATGCACTGCATTAGGTGTATTTCCTGTATTAGGTGTATTTCCTGTATTAGGTGTATTTCCTGCATTAGCGTTTCTGGCTTCCTGGTTCATCTGCATCTGCTGCATATTATTAGCCGAAGCGGTTCCCATAAAATTACCTGCATTCTGCATACCCATGCCCATTCCCATAAATCCGGCCATGCTTCCGTTCGGATTCGATCCGGCTGCTTCCAGACCATGGGCAATGGCTCCCTGGACATACCCTTCACGGATAGACGGATCTCCCAGCATTGCTCCCTGATTTCTCATGTTAATTAATTTCTGTGATTCTTCATCATAGGAGATACTTGCGATCCCTACTGCCTGAATCTCAATGCCGCGCATTTGGCGCCAGTCTTCATCCAATGTCTGCGCCATATATTTCCCCAGTTCTCTTGCTTTTGATGACACAAAAGAGATGCGGGTGCCATCTGCTGACATCTGGTTAATAGAGGTCTGCAGTGCTTCCAGAAATTCAGAAAGATATTGCTCGTTGATTTCGTCAATTTCTACCTGTCCGCTGTTTCTTGGTACCGCTTCAGCATAAAACAGAAGCGGATCAGTGATTTTAATGGAATACGTTCCATGCGCCCGCAAAAAGAGTTCAGCATTATAGAAATTATCAAAGTAGTTGATGGGGTTTCTGGTACCAAACCGGATTCCCTTAATCTCCTGAAGATTGATATAATATACCTTTTGGGCCGTAGGTGTCACCCCTCCAAATTTAAACCTGGAAAAGGTCTCCCTGACGGCATCTTCCAGCTCTCCGTTAAATAAGGAGGGCATGGAAGAATTATTAACAGTATAATAACCCGGCTCTGCCGTATAATCAATAATTCTGCCGCCATCCACTAACAACATAAACTGATTGTCATACACATGAATCACGGAACCATTTGAAATAGTATCGGAACTGCTTTTCGTGTTAGAACCGGTACGCATCTTTACACCACGGGTCAGAAGCGTCTGGTCTCCCATATCTTCCGGCTCAATTACCTCCAGCCACTGATCTGCCAATGAACTTCCAATTGCTCCTGCTGCTGCTTTAATAATTCCCATATATTGTCCTCCTGTAATTTATCGCGCAATGATGTACTAGAGCATGTTTATTGCACACAAGCGGAGGTATTCCCTCCGCTTATCCACATCCTGCTATTCATTTTCTGCTTCTTTTGCCCCCAGAGCCAGCCATTTCAGGTAACCATTGATAAAAATGTCAATACTTCCATCCATTACACTGTCTACATTTCCTGTTTCCGCACTGGTTCGGTGATCTTTTACCATAGTATATGGCTGCATAACATAGGAACGGATCTGGTTGCCCCAGCCAATTTCCTTTACTTCACCCCGGATATCAGAAACTTTTTCCGCGTTCTCCTGTTGCTTTAATAAATACAGCTTTGCTTTCAACATCTGCATCGCTTTATCTTTATTCATGTGCTGGGAACGTTCATTCTGGCACTGTACCACGATATTGGTTGGAAGATGGGTAATACGGATTGCTGAGGAAGTCTTGTTGATATGCTGACCGCCTGCACCGCTGGAGCGGTATGTGTCAATCCTTAAATCTTCATCCCTGATCTCAATATCGATATCCTCTTCGATATCCGGCATAACATCACAGGATACAAAAGAGGTCTGGCGTTTTCCTGCCGCATTAAACGGCGAAATACGAACCAGCCTGTGAACACCTTTTTCTGATTTCAGATAGCCAAATGCATTTTCCCCTTTTACTTCGAAAGTTACGGATTTAATACCGGCTTCTTCACCGTCCAGATAATCCAGGACTTCAACCTGGAACCCTTTCCGGTCTGCCCATCGGCAATACATACGATAAAGCATGCTTGCCCAGTCACAGGACTCTGTACCGCCTGCACCTGCATGGAGTGTCATAATCGCATTGTCACCATCATACTCACCGGACAATAAGGTCTTGATCCGGATATTTTCCAACGAGGCAGTAAAATCTTTCAGTGTTTCTTCTATTTCCGGAATCAGCGAGGCATCATTTTCCTCATATGCCATTTCCAGAAGGGTCTCTATTTCCTCATACTGATCGTTCAGTTTACGGAAAACTTCGATATCTTCCTTTAAACTGCTGAGCGTTTTCATAAATTCCTGAGACTTTTCGGGATTATCCCAAAAGTCAGGTTCTTCCATCTTACGCTCTAATTCCTGAATCCGCTTTTCCTTGTTAGCCAGGTCAAAGTGAATCCCTCACTTCCACTAATGGTTTTTCATACGTACCTAACGTATATTTAAATTGATCTAATTCTACCACAGCTTCACCTTCTCTCAATTATTATTTGATTTATTTACAAAAAGGCCGTTTTATGCAAACGACCCTTTTGGTTCTATATTTATGCTCTTCTGCCGCAGCACTGTTTGTATTTCTTGCCGCTTCCGCATGGACACGGATCGTTGGGATAAACTTTTTCAGAAGTACGTCTTACAGGGCCTTTTACTTCAGAGTCATCTTTGTTCGTTCCGGTTACCTTTGCAACTTCTTCACGTTCAACCTTCTGCTCAATGCGGACATGGTATAACAGGCGGAGTGTATCTTCCTGAATACCTGCTGACATGGTATCAAACATCTCATATCCGCTCATCTTGTATTCAACCAGCGGATCTCTCTGTCCATATGCCTGAAGCCCGATACCCTGACGCAGCTGGTCCATATCATCGATATGATCCATCCACTTACGGTCGATTACTTTCAGAAGAATCACACGCTCCAGTTCACGCAGCTGTTCCGGTTCCGGGAACTCTGCTTCTTTTGTTTCGTAGAGCTTCACTGCTTTTTCTTTCAGATTCTGCTTTAACTGGTTCTTCTTTATTTTTTTGATATCTTCTTTTGTAACAGGCTGTAACGGAATAATAGGATTCAACAGGGAATTCAGTTCATTTAAATCCCATTCTTCATTATCCGCATCATCTGCAATACACATATCAACGGTATTGTCCACAATATCGGTAATCATCTTATAAATGGAGTCCCGCATGCTTTCTCCGTCCAGAACACGTCTTCTCTCCTTGTAGATAATTTCACGCTGCTCGTTATTTACCTGGTCATATTCTAACAGATTCTTACGGATTCCGTAGTTGTTGCTCTCGATCTTCTTCTGGGCTTTTTCAATAGCAGAAGAAAGCATCTTGTGTTCGATCTGCTCATTTTCAGATACACCCAGAGATTTAAATACACTCATCAGACGTTCTGAACCAAACAGACGCATCAGATCATCTTCCAGAGAAATAAAGAATCTGGATTCACCGGGATCTCCCTGACGTCCGGAACGTCCACGCAGCTGGTTATCAATACGTCTGGATTCATGACGTTCCGTACCGATAATCTTTAAACCGCCTGCTGCTTTTGAATCATCATCCAGCTTAATATCCGTACCACGGCCTGCCATGTTGGTTGCAATGGTAACTGCACCATGCACACCTGCCTCTGCAACGATTTCAGCCTCCAATTCATGGAATTTCGCATTCAGGACTTTGTGCTGGATTCCGCGTTTTTTCAGCATACTGCTGATTAGTTCGGAAGTTTCGATGGTTATGGTACCAACCAGTACAGGTTGTCCCTTTGCATGGGCTTCTTCGATAGAATCCACTACTGCATGGAATTTTTCCTTCTTAGTCATATATACGGCATCATCAGCATCTTTACGTGCTACCGGTCTGTTGGTAGGAATCTCGACAACGTCCATTCCATAGATGTCACGGAACTCCTTTTCCTCTGTCAAAGCGGTACCTGTCATACCGGATTTCTTTGTATATTTATTGAAAAAGTTCTGGAAAGTGATCGTAGCAAGGGTCTTGCTTTCTCTCTTTACCTTAACATGTTCTTTTGCTTCAATTGCCTGATGCAGTCCATCGGAATATCTTCTGCCCGGCATGATACGTCCTGTAAATTCATCTACAATCAGTACTTCATCATCTTTTACAACATAATCCTGATCACGGAACATCAGATTGTGTGCACGCAGTGCAAGGTTGATATTGTGCTGAATCTCCAGATTATCCGGATCAGCCAGGTTTTCAATCTGGAAGAATTTTTCTACCTTTTTTACACCATCTTCGGTCAGATTTACAACCTTGTCCTTTTCATTTACGACAAAATCACCGGTCTCAATGATTTCTTCGCCCATGATAGCAGACATCTTCGTTACTTCTCCGCTGGCTTCACCACGTTCCAGCTGACGTGCAAGGATATCGCAGACTTCATATAATTTCGTTGATTTTCCACTCTGTCCGGAAATGATAAGCGGTGTCCTGGCCTCATCAATCAATACGGAATCCACCTCATCGATGATGGCATAATGCAGATCTCTCTGTACCAGCTGTTCCTTATAGATTACCATGTTGTCACGCAGATAATCAAAACCTAATTCGTTATTGGTAACATATGTGATATCACAATTGTATGCATCCCGTCTCTCGTCATTGTCCATAGAGTTTAATACACAGCCTACCTTCAGCCCTAAAAACTCATGTACTTTTCCCATCCACTCAGCATCACGATGTGCCAGATAATCATTAACTGTTACGATATGAACGCCTTTGCCTTCCAATGCATTTAAGTATGCCGGAAGTGTAGAAACCAATGTTTTACCTTCACCGGTTTTCATTTCTGCGATACGTCCCTGATGCAGAATAATACCACCGATAATCTGAACCGGATAATGCTCCATGTCCAGAACACGTTTTCCTGCTTCTCTGACCGTCGCAAACGCTTCGGGGAGAAGGTCGTCCAAAGTCTCTCCATCAGCCAGTCTCTTTTTATATTCTTTCGTCTTATCTCTTAGTTCTTCATCAGACAAAGCCTGCATGGTCGGCCTCAAAGCTTCTACTTTTTTTACGAGAGGTTTGATCATTTTAACCTCTCTCTCACTATGAGTCCCTAATACTTTTTGTATAAGATTCATTTCTATTCACCTATATCCTTCATCTGTGTTCTTATAATCACTAACTATATTAACACCTTTACGCATTTTTCACAATAAAATTTTTTATAAACTTAGGCTTCACAAATCGTTCATAATGCGTTCATAAACAAAAATACCGCATACAGCCTCTGCCATATGCGGTATTTTTATAAATTTTCCTCTTTTATCTGAAACCGATAAATTAAGAAACGCGGTATTTTTCCAGCGCTCCGGTGAGCTTTTCACAAGGCTCGCCGTGGATTTGTAAGTCTACTACATTCCCTACTGCAAGTCCTAAAACACCTAATATAGATTTTGCATCAATTACAATATGTCCTTTTTTCATATCCATATCATATGGGTAATTTGCTATCTGGTTCACAAATTCTAATACTTCATCCGGATTATCAAAGCTTACTTTTATTTCTTTCATGAAATCGATCTCCTTTTCCTCGGTATTTATCCTTTAGCAATATCTGCTTAATTTTATCTTTTGTTAACTTTTTATCATTCTATCTTATTTTTCATGAAAGAAATAGGGGAACTTTTTAAAAAAGGAGGAATTATTTAATCTCAATTTACTATTTATAGGTCTTCCGGTACTCTGCCGGAAGCATCCCGACTTCTTCTTTAAATACCTTGCTCATATACTTTGGGTCTGAATATCCTGCCATTACGGCAATCTGATTTAATTTCAGACCGGATTCCAGCAGCAGTTTCTTGACTTTGTCTATTTTATATCTGCGCAGTGTCTCTGTAAAGGAACTGCCTGTTTCTTTTTTAAACTGACTGCTCAGATATTCCTCTGATACGTTAAGCTTCCGGGCTATCATTTCCAGACTGATTCCCTGGTTATAGTATTCCTGGATCATATTCTGGGTTCTTTGAACCATATATCCTACCTGCTGTCCTTCCAGACTGTCTTGCGGAATCATCTGTTCAAAGACCTGCCGCAGGGCTTCCAGAATATCATCCCAGCAAATGGCATCTAATACTGCCTGCAGTATTTTCTGAACATAGAGTTCTTCGCCTGTGCCTGCAAATTCTTTTGCCGTATTTAAAATTGCCCAGGTAAAACGGATACACCCTTCTTTAATCTCCCGGGGATAATAAATCTCTTCCCTGGAAAGTCTGCTGAATTCCCGCAGACACCGTTCAAATTCTTTTTTATCACGGCGCATAAGTGCATTTTTCACCTGTGTCTCAATGTCCATTGGGTATTTATAAGGATAGGTTAAGATACCCTCTATTATTTCATTACAGATCATGCCCTTATCGATACCCGAAAGATTCCACTCCATATCCTTCCAGATCTGTTTAAATGCATCCGTGAGCCCCGCAATCCCATCGCTTTTTGCCCACCCATAGAGTCCTTTATCACCCAGATTTGCAATGAGCATAGGCACTACTGATTTTGCAAAATATTGCTCTGCCTGTTTTTCCTCTGCCGTGTGGTACACCACAACAATTACAGCGTGGCGGGACTCATTTTCCAATACAACGGATGAAAAATTACTGCAGTGATTCCCTATATCTTTTAACAGGTCTATCAGCAGATCCTGACAGGAATCGTAAGCAGTTCCAAGCCGTATTACAAACAGAAAAATTGGATCAGCCGTATGGAATCCATATTTTTCACTTATGAATTTATCCATTTGATCATCTATTTCTAACTGTCCCAAAATGCCAGACCAGAAAATATGATCCAGGTTCATTACCGGATCCACATGACGCTGTTCTGCCAGAGATTCTTCCACCTGTTTTAGGGCATGTTTCAATTCGGGAATTTTAATGGGTTTTAACAGATAATTTTCGATTCCAAGCTCAATCGCCTGCTTTGCATAATTAAAATCCGAATAAGCCGTAAGTACGATCACCTTACAGTCTACTTTTTCTTTTCTTAACTTTCCCAGCATGGTAAGCCCATCCATATCCGGCATCTTAATATCCATAATTAATAAATCCGGCAGTTCCCTCTTAACCAGCCTTAATCCGTCAATTCCATCTGAAGCGGTTCCCGCCAGTTCATAACCCGGGTCAATTTTTTTCAAAATCTTTCCCAGGCCTTCGCGGATCGGTGCCTCATCTTCCACGATTACGATTCTCATCTTCATCCTCCTCTGCTGCTGGTATAAAGAGATGTACTTTCGTATATTTGTTTGGTTTACTTTCAAAATAAATATTTGCTTCCCCTGGATAATACAACTGCAGTCGTTTTCTGACATTAACAATTCCCAGATGATCATCCATATCAGCCATTTCATTATTCAGAAGAGCCAGCGTCTCCAAAGAAAGCCCTCTTCCGTTGTCTTCGATAACAATATGAATCTGGCCATCCGCATCTTCTATCCTGATTTTCAGGATACATTCCCCAACTTTGTTTTTAAATGCATATTTGATGGCATTTTCTACAAAGGGCTGTAAAAGCAGTTTGTGTATCTTGTACCGCCTGATATGCTCCGGTGCTTCAATCACCGTCTTCAGCGGCTTTCCAAGCTTGGCACTTTGCAGCAGCATATATTGTTCCAGCCAGTATAGCTCACGCTGTATATTTGTTTCACCACCTGCATTCTTTACTGCATATCTGAGAATATCCGCCAGGGCTCCTACCATATCGCTAATCTCATATTCTTCCCTCTCTATTGCCTTCCAGTTAATGGTATCCAGGGTGTTATAGAGAAAATGGGGATCTATTTGTGCTTCCAGAGCGTACAACTCGGCATTCTTCTGTTCCAATACCGCCTGCTTCACCTGGCTGATCAGCTCATCAATCTTTTCCATCAGTTCGTTAAAACCAAGGGCAATCCGCTGTACTTCCCGTGTCATATCATCCTCTACCGGAATACGAACCATAAAATCGCCTTTTTCTGCCTCATTCATTACTTCGACTATTTTATCCACCGACTTAATTACCGGACGTGTAAAATAATAGGTCAATAACGCCAGTATGACGATAGTTCCAAGAGTCACAATAATCCAGAAACTTCCCTGCTCCAGGACCGCTCTTTTATAACGCTGGAGCGATTGAAAATAATAAATGCTCCATCCGCTTTTTTCATTCATTCTTTCCGTTACGCGGTAACCTTTTGTATTCAGCTCTGATATCTCTTTTCCGATTAGAGATTTATCCGGTGCACTGATCACCTTATCATCCTGGCATATATAGATACGGTTATCCTCACCGTTATAGACACTGTCTTCCAGTACTTTTTCATCGATGCTTAATGTGATCGTTCCGATCTCTTTATGAATATCGCGGTAATCCACGATTTTTCTTACCACCTGGAAGATCGCTACTTCTTTTTCTCCTATGATAACCGGCTGATCGGGAGCCTGATATATCATCGTGCCCTGGAATGAGGGAATTTGTAACGTATTCATCCAGCTGCTGTTGGCAGAAGAAGAGGAGTTGTGGTCATAGAAAATCTTTTTTCCATTTTTTAAAACCAGCAGCACACCTTCCATCCCAGTATTCCGATTGCTGGTATGGCTTAAATAACGCCGGAACTGGCTGCTGTTCACAGTCAGGTCATCCTGGTCTTCATTGAGCTTCTCTGCCGTCTCCACTACCTCATCATCCGTACAAAGGTCATAGAGGATGGTTTCATATTTATCCAATATCATATCCAGACACTGGTCTGCCTTGTTCAAGCCTCCCTGAATCCGGTCGTCCAGACTCTGTTTCATATTGATTCTCATACGTATCTGGGACAGTACGGCAAACATGGTAATGGACAACAGGGATGCCAGTAAAAAGGCCGGAATCAGCTTTTCTCTTAAGCTTTTTGTCTTTTTCATGCTTATACCTCCTGCATATCACAGGTATGCCTGCGATACTGCCTTAATAAGTAGTTTGAAAGCTTACCCTTCCCTGATTTTGCGTACTTCATTAGCCGCCTCACTGAGGATTTCTTCGTTTTTCTTTTCACCAATGATACTCTCGCGCATTGCATCTGCTACTATTCTTGATATCTTTGGCCACTCCACCGATACTTCCCGGTATCTTGCAGATTTAAAAATATCAATGAATTTATGCTTTATGGGATCATCTTTAAACTGGGTATCCATGACATCCTGCCTTGGTGCCAGCAGACCAAAACCATCCATATAATCTGTCATACGTTCTTTATCGGCTATATAATTTAAAAATACAATCGCCTGATCCTGCTTCTTTCCTTTCGTGACGGCAAATACTTCACCGCCTGCTACCGTTACCGGCCCGGTATCAGACGGCAGGCAGGCAACATCGAATTCCATGTCCGGGTTTCGCTCTCTTAGATCATCAATGATGCCGGAAGACTGAAACACCATGGCTATGTTCTCATCCGCAAATTGGTTCATAAGGTCATTCATAGTCAGGTTAATGCAGTCTCTGCTCATCGCCTTAGATGAGGTAAGCTTTGTTAGCAGGTCAAATGCTTTCTTTCCGGCAGGGGAATCCAGCTGATCCACATCTGCGCCCATTCCCCAGAGTATAGGCAGAAATTCATATAAACTCTGTTCACTCTGCAGGGCAGACAATGCTGTACCATATGCTGTACCATATTTATTCTTCCCGGTAGTTGCTGCTGCCGCTTCGTAAAATGCATCCCAGGTTTTCGGCACCTCCACACCTGCTTCACGAAAGATTTTTTTATTATAAAATAATGCCGGACAGTTTACCCCGAATGGCTGTCCGTAAATCCGGTCTCCCACTTTGCAGGGTTCCATGGCTACCGGCAGATAATTCTGTAATTCCCCCACCCTATCCGTAAGATCTACAAAGGGCTGCATTGCATAGAAATATTGAAAATCAGAAGAATCTACCAGCGCCAGATCCGGCATATTATTGTCAACCATACTAAGCGCCAGCTGCTTTTTAAAGTCTTCACTTGGCACAAATTGAAGTTCTACTTCAATTTCATCCTGGGAGACATTAAACTCCTCCACCAGATTGTCCAGCTGTTTCTTATTCTGTTTTACATCCCAGTAGTGCCAAAGTACTATTTGTGTTTTTAACGGCTTTTGCGGGATCTCTTCCTTTGTGCATCCCGCTGCGGCAGTACTGATAGCAAACGCCAGGATCGAAACTGCAATACATTTCCACTTTTTCAACTTTACAACTCCTTAAAATACATCAAAATGAAAATACACCCAGGCTGTCTGCCCAGATGTATTTTCCTCTACTCTTTGCAAAATACATACTAGAATTCCGGTTCAATTAATCCGTATGTATTTCCTTTTCTCTTGTAAACTACATTCACTTCATCTGATTCTGCATTACAGAATACAAAGAAATTGTGTCCCAGAAGTTCCATTTGTACACATGCATCTTCCGGATACATTGGCTTAATTCCGAAGTGTTTTGTACGGATAATCTTTACTTCATCATCGTCATCAACTTCTTTTTCTATAAATTCTTTACGGAAATTTGCGCCGCCCTGATGCTTTTCAACGATCTTATTTTTGTATTTTCTTAATTGTCTTTCAATGACTTCTTCAACAAGGTCAATGGATACATACATATCATTGCTGACCTGTTCTGAGCGGATAATATTTCCTTTTACCGGAATAGTAACCTCTATTTTTTGTCTTTCTTTTTCTACACTTAAGGTTACGATAATCTCAGTTTCAGGAGTAAAATATCTTTCCAGCTTTCCAAGTTTGTCTGTAACAGCATTTCTAAGACCGTCTGTTACCTCAATATTTTTTCCACTAATCGTATAACGCATGATGTCCAACTCCTTTTCATTTATATTTTGCCCTCCGGAATCCTTTCGGAGCTCCCTGGCAACCCGGTAATCTCTGCTCATAAATATACCGGTTATAACAGGTTTTGATGCTTGTCCTGTCCTATGAAACAATTATACCACATTTTACGTTTTTTACAATCCAATTTATTCGATTTCAATTATTTTTCACACAATTTTACAACTTCCCGGTACGGCATCGGTCCTCCGAAAAGGTCCAGGGCGCTTCCAATGGTTACGTCCAGCCTTCCCTTCCCATGCAGCCGCAGATTCTCCAAATCTGCAAAGCTGCCTATTCCTCCGGCATAAGTAACCGGTATCCCGTTCCAGGAGCCCAGCATGTCAGCCAGTGCAGTCTCTATGCCATTTGCTTTTCCTTCTACGTCAACTGCATGAACCAGAAATTCATCACAATATCCCGCCAATTCATCCAATACCCCGTGGGATAATACAAGATCTGTGAACTTCTGCCAGCGGTCCGTAACTATATAATACTTGTCATCTTTTCTTCTGCAGCTCAAGTCCAGTACCAGATGCTCCCTGCCCACTGCGTTTACCATTTTTTTCAGATTCCCATAGTCCAATACTCCGTCTTTAAAGACATAACTGGTGACAATTACATGGGACGCTCCTGCATCTAAGTAGGAAGCCGCATTATCATCCCTGATTCCTCCGCCCACCTGCAGTCCAAGAGGATATGCCCCAAGTGCCCGAAACGCCTGTTCCCTGGTTGCCTCATAATAGGGTGAAGATGATGGATTTAATAAAATAATATGCCCGCCTTTGATTTTGTCCTTTTTATAGAAACTGGCATAATATGCACCATCCTGTTCTGATACAAAGTTTTCTGCCGCCTGGTCCATTTCATCTTTTAAAGTTCCTCCAACAATCTGTTTCACTTTCCCATTATGTATATCAATACATGGTCGAAACCTCATTCCTGCCACGCTCCTTTTTCTATAGAATCATAAATATAACCTAAATTCTAGCACATCTTTTCCATTTTGTGTGTTATAATTATGAAAAATGGACCATAATTTATATATCGGCTTTTTCATGTGCTGTGGGAGGTAGTTTATGGGTAAAACTTCAAAAAAACAAGAACTCAAACGTTTGGCGTTTATTATAATCGCTTCTATTATAATGGCTGCCAATATAAAAACTTTCGTCCGTGCAGGAGGCCTATATCCCGGCGGATTTAACGGACTCACTCTTCTAATCCAGAAAATCGGACAGGTTTATTTTTCTATCGGCCTTCCTTTTTCCGTGATTAACTTTGCATTAAATGCAATTGTAATTATAATCAGTTACCGATTTCTGGGGAAGAAATTCACCTTTTATACTTGCCTTATGGTAGGCCTGACCGGAATTCTGACTGATATTATACCGGGCATCCCCATTACCTCTGATATTCTGCTGATTGCAGTCTTTGGCGGCATCATCAACGGACTTGCCATGAGTCTCTGCCTTATGGGAGCCGGAAGTGGAGGCGGGACTGACATTATTGCCATTATGCTGTCAGAAAAGTATCATATGGAAACCTGGAATTATATTTTTATCAGCAATGTAATTATGCTTATGGCAGCAGGATATTTGTTTGGATGGAATCAGGCTTTGTATTCCATTATTTTTCAGTTTGCATCCACTCAGATCGTCAGCCAGCTTCACTTGCGCTATAAGAAACATACGCTATTTATCGTGACTTCTCATCCCGGCGAGATCTATAATGAAATACTGGCATGTACCAATCATGGTGCAACCATATTTACCGGAACTGGCTGTTATGAACAGGAACAGCGCAGCATGGTATATTCAGTGGTATCCAGTGATGAAGTCAAAGAAGTAATGCTGAAAATCAGGCAGGTAGATGAAAAAGCTTTTATTAATATAATTAAAACGGATCAATTGAACGGGCGTTTTTACCAACGGCCCACTGACTGATTTCATAGTAAAGCAAAGGGAGCTATCTTATGCAGCCGCATGAAGCTCCCTTTTACATTGTACACTGATTAACGGTTTGTTTCTGTATGATTTGTATTTCCAGTCAGGTCGTCTCCAAGATCTTCTACGCCCTGTTTAACGTCCTGGCCAATTTTTTCTACAACGCCTTCTGTTCCATTTGTACCATCTGTAACGTCATTGTTCATGTTATTGGTACCCATCTCAGTAGCACTTTTATTATCAGTGCCTGCATTGGTGTTTGCTTCAGTTCTTCTCTCTGTTGTTGTACTTTCAGTAGTAGTCTTCGTATTTTCTGTTGTTTTGTTGTCATTTTTGCTTCCACATGCTGTCATAGCGCACATACAGAGTACGAGTAATGCGCCAGCTAAACATTTCTTAAACTGTTTCATAATATTTCTCCTTTTCGGTTTATTATAGAATAAGATTTCTCTTCGGAAATAATATGTGTAGATTTTACAATTTTATTCATCCTGGAAATCAATTCTTTTTCGGAATAACCTTCGGAACAACTGTTTTCCATTAAACGGAAATAACGGATACAGATAACTTCTTCCGGCTACTGTTTTATTGGTAGCCACAACCAGAATCGTAACAATAATTCCGATTATAAATCCATATATATTAAACAGCGCCGTTAGAATCAACATAATAATACGCATGAATTTAAATGCATATCCCAGTTCATAACTTGCCTGGGTATAATTGGCTATTGCTACAAATGCCATATACAGCATGGTTTCTGAATTGAACCAACCGGATTTTACTGCGAACTCACCTACTACGAGAGCCGCAATAACACTAAGCGGCGTAGTAAGCATATTTGGCGTATTAATCGCCGCCAGCCTCAGGCCGTCAATTGCAAATTCCAAAATTAACAGCTGGGCTAAAAGAGGAATATTCATCGTATCCGTTACTTTTATAAACTCAAACGATTTTGGTATCCATTCCGGATTCTGCATCAGCAGCAGCCAGAGAGGCGTTAATATCAGGGTCAAAAATGCTATCATTCCTCTGGTTACCCGAAGATACGTTCCGGTAATGGGCGGGAAGTAAAAATCATCTGCTTCTTCCATAATATCAAAAATGGAAACCGGAAGAATGATTGCTGCCGGTGAATTATCCACAAGTATTGCGACCTGGCCTTCTAAAATACTTGCAGCCGTTGTATCCGGACGTTCCGTGTACTTGAATTTCGGAAATGGATTGTACCACTTTCTTGGATAGATACACTCGGCCAGACTTTCCTGATTCATAGTCAGAGCATCTACCTTTACGCTTTGTATCCGTTCCTTTAATTCTCTTACAAATTCTTTATCCGCCCGGTCATCCATATAACAGAGGACGACATCGGATTTGGACGTTGTGCCTACATTTAACATTTCCATGGACAGCTTTGGGCTTCTGATACGGCGCCTGATCAGTGCGGTATTGAAAACGACAGTCTCTACGAAACCATCCCTGGATCCTCTTAGTACCTTGTCTTTATCAGGCTCTCCTACGCTTCTCATAGGATAAGTACGGCAATCTATCGCAAAGCATTTGGAATAGCCGTCAATAAACAGGCAAAGGACGCCGGAAAGAATATTTTTTGCAATCTCTTCCCGGTCATCCAGCATGTCAACTTCCACATAGGGGATATAGTCATGAGACAGGTCTTCACTGTCCTCCGGAAGATCCTCCGGCGTAATGGAATGAAAGAATTCCAGTATTTTTTCCATGATCTCATCTTTTATAAATCCATCTATAAAATAGATACATGCTCCCCGGTCCGCCACTGCAGTCATTTTGTAGATGATATCGAAATTTTTATCTACTTTTAGTTTTTGATGGAAATACTCCATGTTCTCAATTAAATCTGTTGATATCGTTTTCTCCATTTTTAACCACCCTGTATCTTTCACCTTTACAATGCACATTGCAGTCTGGTTTGCAAATCGCACATATTAGTGTGAAAGCGTTTTTCTTTCATGCTTTCTCTATTTTAAACATTTACTTATCTATGAATAGACTTTCCCAAAATTAGCAAAATTATGTTATACTGTTTTTAAAAATATAAAATGGAGTGGTGAAAATGGAATTTTTACGTTTACTGGAAGGCATACGGTCGCCTGCACTAAATACCGTGTTTCAATTTTTTACTTTTTTTGGCCAGGAAATGCTGGTTCTTGCTATTATCTGCGTATTATACTGGTGTCTGGATAAGAAACTGGCATATAAGATTGCGCTATCATTCTTTGCCGCCGGCATGCTGCTGCAAAATCTGAAGATTACCTTCCGCATCCCAAGGCCCTGGGTTCTGGATCCGGATTTTCAAGCTGTTCCCTCTGCCGTACCGGCTGCAACCGGATATTCCTTTCCCAGCGGCCATACACAGAGTGCAACTTCACTATTTATGACACTTGCGCTATCCCTAAAGCAGAAATCTCTGAAGATCATCTGTGTGGTCATCTTCCTGCTGGTGGGTTTTTCAAGAATGTACCTGGGTGTCCATACACCCAAAGATGTATTGACAGCAATGGCTATGGCTATTATTATTTCTCTTCTAATAAATAAATTATTTGATAAACTTGAGAATACTCCAAAGTCTAATCTGATACTCAGTATCATCCTTGCCGGATTCTCCGTTCTATCTATGATTTATGCCCTGGTATTGCTGAATAACGGAACCATTAATGAGATCTATGCCGCAGACTGCTGCAAAGCTGCCGGTTCCGGACTGGGCTTTGCTATCGGATGGTACCTGGAACGTACTTATATTAATTTCGAGACAAATACAGCGGTTTCAAAGCAGGCTGCTAAATTTATCCTGGGTATTGCTTCCTCCCTGTTGTTAAAAGGAGTCTTAAAAGCCCTCTTGGGCGGCAGCATTCCGGCTGAAATGCTTCAGTATTTTATTCTTGTGCTTTGGGTAATCGCTGCCTATCCTTTTATCTTCCAGCGAGTGAGATTTCTCGGAGGCGAAAAATAAAAAGCAGGATAAAAATAACCGCTTAGAGGAAAATACTTTCACCTCTAAACGGTTATTTTTTATCCTGCAGCTCTTTCTTGAAAAGTAAAACCGCTTATCTCACATCTCCCATATAAAACAGTGCCAGTGTACCCGGACCGGAATGGGCTCCAATAGTAGGACCTACCGGATTAATCAAAAATGCTTTAATACCAAATTTTTCTTCTATCAGAGATTTTACGTACTCAGCATCTTCGATGCAATCACCATGGCTGATAAATACGATGTCGTTTTTATCACGGTAGCTGCCGATTTGTTTTTCCATATTTTCTACCAGCGCTGCAAGGGATTTCTTTCGTCCTCTCACTTTGGCAACCGGTATCAGATGTCCTTCGTTATCTACGTGCAGCACCGGCTTCAGATGTATCATAGTTCCAAGAACTGCGGCTGCCTTTGAAACTCTGCCCCCTCTGTACAGGTGGAATAAATCATCTACCGTAAAATTGTGAACCACGTTTAACTTATGATCCTCCAGCCATTTCACCAGTTCTTCATACTCCATGCCCTGTTCCTTTAACTGGAGCGCCTTATGTACCAGAAGCCCCTCTCCTAATGAAGCACAGAGGGAATCAATGACCGCAATTTTCCTGTCCGGCATTTCCTCACGTAATTCTTCTGCTGCAATCCTGGCACTGTTATAGCTGCCGCTCAGACCGCTGGAGAAGGCGATATGAATAATATCTTTGCCATCATCCAGAAATTCCCGGAGTTCTTCTTTTGCTTCTTCCGGATTGACCTGGGAAGTAGTCGGCATGGAACCTGCCCGCATCTTTTTATAGAATTCCTTATAGGGCAGTTCGTGTTTCCTGTTATAAGTTTCGCCATCTATCATATAAGTCAAAGAAAGCATGCCTAAGCCATGCTCCTGGATATATGCCTCAGGTAAATCCGTGGTATTATCCGTCGTAATAATGTAATCTCTCATCTGCTTTCCTCCCACTAAAACTTTTTTTCATCATAACACTAATTGGGGTTTTATGCAAGAGCGTAAGAAAACACATAATTTATTCCAAAATTTATTGCATAAAGTGTCCCACAAGTTAATAGAATGTAGAAAAGTAATCATCGAGGGGGACTATGGATGGGTTCAAAGACAAAGATAGTAGTATTTAAAATGCGGGAACTGATTTACACAGGAATTTTTGTAACGCTGGGGATAATCCTGATCATACTCTTCATTTTTATGTTCACACCCAGAGACAAGGAAAAAGCCAAAGATGACCAACCAACACAAACGACTGCTGCTATGAAATATGTCGCCGGAGTCTATACCACTCCAATCACCCTGAATGACAATGCCATTGACGTCGAAGTCGTGGTAGACCAGGATCATATCAACTCTATCCGTTTGGTGAATTTAAGCGACACAGTAACGACGATGTATCCCCTTGTGCAGCCGGCACTTGAGGAAATCGCATCTCAGATATATGATACGCAGTCTACCGATGGCATTACATATTCTCAGGACAGTAAATATACTTCCCAGATATTGCTGGATGCCATTGACAGTGCTCTGGAAACAGCGCAGGTAAAAACGGAGGAAGAGTAATTAGGAGAAAACCGGGTATCTCTCTAAAAGCAGGTCTGCTTTTACTTTGAGATACCCGGTTTTCTTTTGTTATCTGACGCTGTTATTTATTATGATTATGTATTATAGAACTTCATTATTTTGTTACCGTTACAGTGCACTTTAATAATTTCCCGTCTACCCTCACTGTGATTTTGGAACTACCGGCTGAATTTCCTGTCACAACACCCTTGTCGGTAACCGTAGCAATCTTTCTCTTGGATGTATTCCATTTCTTTTTGGAATTGCTGCCTTTTACGATTATTCGCTTTGACTCTCCAACTTTTAAGTTCAATCTGGTTGGTGTCATCCTGGGATCAACAATTTTTATTCTGCATTTATCATTTGACCCATTTGCTTTTGCAGTTATGGTAACCCATCCTGCCCTGCGGGCCACTACTTTACCATTTCTATAAACCTTAGCCACCTTTGAGTTGGAGGTTATCCATTTAACATTGGAACCGCCGGCTTTGGAAGTTTTAAACAGGAATGTGGTACCAACCGCCATTTTCGTTGTTTTTCTCTTTATCTTGATATCTGGCTTAGGCTTAGGTGTTGGTGTTGGAGACGGATCCGGAGTGGATGGTACAACAGGTGCAGGATCAGCACTTCCTCCGCCCTGATACGGGCATACTCCGTTGGGATGCAGATGTGCGGGATTACCTCCGCAGTGGTAATGGTAATACCCCAATCCGCTTACATTGTTGTTGTCACGATGACCGCCATTGCCATCGGTTCTGCCGGAATGGGCAAATGCTGCGTTTGAAAAACAAAGCGCCAGACATAACGCTAAACATAGAATACGTCTGATTTTCTTCATAACTGCTCTTCCTCCCTTGTACTTTATCGTATCATTTGTGATGGCATTATGATAACATATTTTTACCTGAATTACCAGAGCATTTTCCAAACCCTATTAGAAACGAAAATTCTATTTTTTCAATCAGTACCACCGGCTTAGCCGGTGGTTTGTTTTCCGCCCTATAAGGGCTCGTTTCCGGTACTGGAGTCTAAAGA
>OKWQ01000141.1_pt1 | contig 55214 bp, 48 predicted proteins | sample 1607071 | NCBI WGS metagenome assembly OKWQ01 (sample SAMN07501039, study PRJEB24779) | human gut metagenome
TTCTTCCCATAAAATATGCTCCCTTCATAGTGACAGTTTTATTATTTTATCTGTCTACTATAAAGGGAGCATATCAATTTCTTATACTACAGTCTTATTTATGTTCTAAATTTTAGTCATAGAACTACCTGATAAAGTGGTTCTATATATATTGTGACTAAGTTCATTATATTGATCAAATGCTATTGTTCCAAAATACATTCTGCTATTTGCAATATTAATAACATGATGCCATTGATTTTCACTTGCTTTTTTTATAGTTTTTCTACTACTTCCATCTAAGTTCATTGAACATAAACTACCATTTGTATTAATATAATACATCTTATCGTTGTATAAATTTATACTTGTTGTAAAATATTTTGATAAAAGTTTGTTATTTTTCCCAGTTGAAGACACTTTATACACTTGACATGTATCGTCATTTTCATTATAAGGATCTTTGTCATTATATACTGTATAATAAATGTTTCCTTTATAGTAAACCATATCATCTATGTATGATTCTTCTCTTTGGCCAGATTCATATTTATAAACAGTTGTTCTTGTTTTAGTTTTTGTGTTTATTTTGTATACTATAGAATTATTAGATCCCGTTGCTACTATATAGATATAGTCTCCAGATAATGACATATCATCTATATATCTAGTTGTTGTAGTATATAAAGTTGAAACAGTTTTTTTAGTTGATAAGTTGTAACGACATAAAGATGCTGCTTCATTATAATTACTATTTATACTTTCTTTCACATAGTATAAATAATTATCCTTTACTATAATTGAATTGTATCCATAATTGCTTATTAATTTTGTTTTTCCAGTACCGTCAGTCTTAACTCTATAAACACCATAACTCTTACCAGAGTCATATACTCCTACATAATACATATAATTTCCAACTAAATTTATGTATGGTTCTTCTGCTGCATTATTTACTATTTGTTTTTTTGTGCTTCCATTTTTGTAAGTTCTATAAATATAGTAATAATTTGCACCTTTAGTTTCTTTATATGTTTTACTACTTCTTATATAAGAGTAGCTTCCATTTGCAGCTGCATATCCTCCATTGCTAATATTTGAATTACTGTTACCATATACCGAGGCCCCCTCAACACTTTTTGTAAAGCCACAGGTAATTACTATACCTACTATTAATATAGTAGATAAAAACTTTTTTAATTTACTCATATATATCCTCCACTCTTTCTTTAACTAACACTAATATACTTTAAAATTTAATTATTCTCCATATTTTTTTATAACTGTAATTATTTTGTAAATTATTTAACTTGACAAATTTCGACTGATTTTGTAAAATATTTCGTGGAACTCATATAAATTTAATATTGCTTATCAAGAGAGGTGGAGGGACTGGCCCTACGAAACCCAGCAACCGGTCTAAGGACAAAGGTGCTAATTCCTACAGAAGAATTCTGGAAGATAAGATTAGGCATATAATCTCTTTCTTAACAGAAAGAGATTTTTTTATGTATTTTTCTATAAAAGTTCATTAATAAATTATAAGTATAAAGAAATGAATGGAGAAAAAAGAGTAATATGATCAAAATAGATACAAAAACAATAGTAACAATCGGTGTTGCTGCTGCTCTTTATGGAGCCTTAGGATTTGTGGGAATACCCATAGGACCTAACACACAATTAAAACCTGCCATAGCTTTACTTGCTATATTCTCTGCTCTATTTGGTCCATTAGTTGGATTTTCCATGGGATTTTTAGGACATATGTTAACTGATATGATTGCCGGATGGGGAATCTGGTGGGGCTGGGTTGCAAGCTCTGGTATTATGGGTCTTTTTATGGGACTAGTTTTCAAATGCAAGAAGTTTAGTATAAAAGATGGATTATGCAACAAGTTCCATGTTTCATATCTTGTAATTACAGGTATAATCGGTATTATTTTAGCATTTATATTTGCTGCAGGTTTTGATGTAGTTGTTATGGGAGAGCCTTTAGACAAAATGAAAATCCAGGCAGTTCTTGCCATATTTACAAACGCAATAGTATTTTTAGGCGTTGGTGTTCCAACTATATTAGGTTTTATTAAGGCAAATAAAAAAAATAGTGGATTAAGGATTGAGGACTAAGAGTCTCAATCCTTAATCCACTATGGCGCCAACGAGATGACCTCGTTACCACTTTGGGCAACTCCGTTGCTTAAAATAGTGAGTTGAAGTTAAGGACTAAGAGTCTCAATCTTTAAACAACTATGGCGCCAACGAGATGCCCTCGTTACCACTTCAGGCAACTAGGTTGCTTAAAATAGCGAAAGGAGAATTATATGATAAGTTTTAAAAACTTTAGTTTTAAATATAATAATGTAGTTGATAAAACTTTAAAGGATATAAATATTACTATAAATAAAGGTGAAAAAGTCTTGATTGTAGGGCCCAGTGGATCTGGAAAATCTACTCTTTCTCACTGTTTAAACGGGCTTATTCCTTTTTCATACAATGGTGAAATGGAAGGTTCAATTCAAATAGAGAATATTAAATCTTACGAAGAAAGTTTATCAGATATAAGCAAAAAAATCGGTACAATCATGCAAGACCAAGACTCTCAGTTTGTAGGTCTTTGTGTTGGTGAAGATGTGGCATTTGCTTTTGAAAATGATGCCATACCAATTAATGAAATGAAAGTTAAAGTTATAAATGCACTGGAATTAGTAAATATGGTTGATTTTATCAATCAAAGTCCTTACCAGTTATCTGGTGGTCAAAAACAAAGAGTTTCTTTGGCTGGAGTTCTGGGAAGTGATGCAAATGTCTTACTTTTTGACGAGCCTTTAGCAAATCTAGATCCGGCTTCTGGAAAAGAAATTATGCAATTAATAACTGACATTCATAAAAAAACAAATAAAACTATTATAATAGTTGAACATAGAATAGAAGATGTTCTAGAACAACCTTTTGACAAGGTTATTATTATAGACAAAGGTGAAGTTAAAGCTATTGGTACACCTGATGAAATTTTAAAATCAGATTTATTAGAAAAAAGAGGACTTAGAGAACCTCTTTATGTATCAGCTATGAAATATGCAAATTGCAATTTGGATAATATAAATAATTTAAGGAACTTTAAAAACTTAGATGAAGAATCTAAGGAAAATATAAATAATTGGTTTATAAATAACTATAATAGTACTTCTATAAATAACAATAATAATGAAGAAAAAATCCTTGAGATAAATAATTTAACTTTTTCTCATAACAAAGATAAGAATACTTTAGAAGATATCTCATTTTCTCTTAAGAAAGGTGAGATATTAGCTGTTATAGGGAATAACGGTGCAGGAAAGTCAACTTTATGTAGACTTATAACAGGAATTTTAAAATACAAAGAAGGAAGTATATGTTTAAATAATGAATGTATAGACTCTTGGAGTATAAAGAAAAGAGGCTCTTCTATAGGATATGTAATGCAAAATCCAAATCAAATGATATCTCAACATATGATAAAAGATGAAGTTGGACTAGGATTAAAATGTAGAGGATATTCTAAGGAAGATATTGATACAAAGGTTGAAGAAGTGTTAAAAATATGTGGCTTATATCCTTATAGAAATTGGCCTGTGACAGCCCTTAGTTATGGCCAAAAGAAAAGGGTAACTATTGCTTCCATATTGGCAATAAATCCAGATGTTATAATTCTTGATGAACCAACTGCTGGGCAAGACCACAAACACTACACAGAATTTATGGAATTTGTAAAATCATTGGCAAATAAAGGAATTTCCATAATCCTTATAACTCACGATATGCAGTTAACTCTAGAATATTGTGACAGAGCCATAGTACTATCTAATGGTAAAAAAATAGCTGATAATAAGCCATCATACATTTTAACTGATGAAAATATTATAAAACAAGGAAACTTAAAAGAAACCTCATTATCAACTTTAGCAAAAGCTATTGATGTGAAAAATACAAATGATTTTGTACAATTCTTTATAGATTATGAAAGACAGGTGAAAAACAATGAGTAGAGCCCAAACTCTTTATATTGAGGGTGACTCTATTTTCCATAGATTAAGTGGTGTTAGTAAAATACTATTATTTCTTACATGGACAATTATAACAGTTATGTTTCTTGATATAAGAGTATTTCTAGCTATGGCGCTAATTAGTGCTGTAATGCTTTATTTTTCAAAAATACCATCAAAAACATTAAAACCACTACTATGGATAATGGTTGTTTTCAATATAATAAATGTGATTTTTATACTACTGATCACCCCACAGTATGGAAGTGAATTAGTAGGCACAAATACAGAATTAATCAACATAGGATATTCATATATAAACAAAGAAACTCTATTCTATGTTTTGACTATATCACTAAAATATGCAGTGCTAATGCCTATAACTGCCATCTTTATATTCACAACACATCCAAGTGAATTTGCCAGCAGTTTAAACAAAATAGGTATTCCATACAAAATAGCTTATGCTGTAAATATTGCATTTAGATATATACCCGATGTACAACGTGAGTACAGAGATATTTTAGATGCCCAACAAGCAAGAGGACTAGCTTTTCATAAAGGTGAAGGTAGCATAGGTGAGATTTTGAAAAATTACACTACAATATTCGTTCCTCTAGTTTCTTCTTCTATTAAAAGAATAGAAACTGTTTCAAACGCTATGGAGCTAAGATCTTTCGGTAAGAAAAAGAAAAGAACATGGTATAGTTATAAGGAGTTAAAAGGTATGGACTTTGCTTTTATAATAACTTGCATCCTAGTTCTTGTTTTAGCAGTTTATTTAAAAAACAATGTAATAACAGGATTTTATTATCCTTTATAAAATTCGCTTCGCTTGAGCGACGTGTCGGCGAAGCACTTCATATCGCCAACGAGATGCCTTCGCATAAATAAAACACCCCAGGTCATAAATATGATCTGGGGTATTTTATTAGTATATTACATCCAAATACTTGTTGCTAATATATCCTTGTTTATTATTATATTTAATTTTGCATGTTTTTCCATCATTCAGTATAGTAACATAAGCTCCTTTTGGTATTCTAAGGACTGTGGAACTTTTACTATCCACACTTTTTCTCAAGCGAATATTTTTATTTACATTGACTATTTTTCCCACATTGTATAATCTAATATAATTATTTTTTACATATCCAACTTTATTATTGTATTTAATTCTTACCCATTGATTACTTTTGCCAACATTGTCTATATTGTCTAATATGCTAACAGTGCTGCCAAGGTTGATTTTGTCTATTATATTATTTCTACTAGCAGTAGACATACTGCTACGTAAATTCAAGCTTTTTTTAACATTAACTACCTGACCTTTAGGTATACATACGTTATTATAAGTATCATTGATCATTTTTGTTAGTTTATTTGCCATATAGGTGAAACTTTCGCTATCTGAAGTTCTATATTTTTTATTTATCTCTAGTTGTAATGTAGGTACACCTAGTTTTGATGCACAATAAGAAGACATTGTATAAACCTTGCCACCAGTGAAATATTTATTAACTGTGTAGTTATTGTTACCTAAAGAACTTTTTACTAAAGATAGTATGTAATCTTGTCCTAATAGATTAATATTACTGCTATTTCCAGTTCCTATATCTATATCGCTGTCTTTGTCCGAAGTCATACCATGTAGATCAATAATTACTTTTATATCATTTTTAGCAACTATATCCTTAATTTTTTTACGATACTCAGTTTCTTTAGTTGTATAATTTTCGTCACCATTAGTACTAGCTTTGTAAATTATATGGGCTCCTGTTGCTTTATGCAATGTTTTGGCCAGTGCTCCAGTATAAATATCTGCACTTTTATGGCTTTCGTTTCTCCATTGTTTAACTGTATGAGGAGCAGATATTAATATTGGTATGCTTCCCTTCTTATACTCATAGTCTTTTTCACTATTTCCAAAATAATTATTGCTTATAAATTGTGTTTCCTGGTTTTTTATGTAATCTGTAGTGTATAAATTATTAGTGTCTGCATAAGATTTATTAGTTGTTAAGTTGAAGATATTCATTATAGTAAGCATTGTTATAATCATTGTTTTTATTTTCACCACTATTTCTCCCCTATTTAATATGTATTTTTGTTATATTAACTCCTCAGTATCATAATTTACATCTGCATAGCCATCATAATCTACTCCATAAGCCACTTCATCAACATATCCATCTCCATTGTTGTCAACTTCCATGAAAAATTCATCCATAGCTCCATCTCCGTCGTAATCTATACCTTCCATTACAACATCAGTAACACCATCTCCGTCTATATCTACTTCTGCATAAATGTCATCTATTATACCATCATCATCAAAATCAACACCCTGGATAGAGCTATCTGCATATCCATCTTCATTTGTATCCATTTCTGCATATATGTCATCTGTCATGCTATCTCCGTCTAAATCCATGGCCTTATATGCTACATCATCTACTCCATCATTATCTAAATCTAAAAAATCGAAACCTGCACTTCCCCATCCATAGTCTGACATAATTTAATTCCTCCTAAAAATTACTTCCTATTAGAAATACGTTTGTATCATATGTGTTCATATTACTATCTATTGTTTTATAAATATCTTCAACTAAATCTTTTTTCCTTATATTAGTCATATTGTTTAAAGTCATTTGCTTACTTACATATATATTTGCAATTCTATCAAACAAAATTTCTTTTATAGCTTCATTACTATGATTTTCATACTGCTTTCCTAAAGCCATAAATAATTCTCGTAAATTGTCATTTGCTTCATTAACATAGTAAGGACACATATTATCTATTAAATGGTTTAATTTTTCTATAGCTTGATTAGTAAATAGGTTTAATTTGCTACTTTCAATTGCCTTACTATTTTCATCTATTTTTTTGTTACTATATAAGTTCATTCCTTGCATAGCTAAAAAGGGTATAGATAGTCCCCCACCCATAAGCACGGTAGAGGCTACTGACACGGCCATTCCTATTCCAGCTTGCTTGCTTTTTATCTTTGTATTAAACTCTCTTGTGTTGAATTCACTATATATTACAAAAGAAAGCTGGCTTAAGCTTCTTTCAATTTCTGCCAAATGCCTATTAACTTGTGATGCTAATGAAAATAATTGCTTTTGTAAAATTTTAAATACTTTTTTATCTAACTTTACATTGTATTTATTAAATAGTTCAACTTCCCCGTGTTCAATAGCCTTTGGCATGTAAGCAGATATTATATCAAACTGATTTTTTTGACTTTGAATTTGATAATAAAGTGTATTTACTATATTAGCTCTATCTTCATCTGTAATTTCTTTACTTAGAATATTGTCTATCTCCATTTTAGTATAATAAATATTACCAAAAAAGTTAAATAAAATCATATCATTTACAGATTTGGCCCAGTTCATATACATACTTGGAATACTAGATTTTTTGATCATTGCATTTTTACTATATACAAAAACATCTTTCATGATTTGAGGTATTATATGGCTTCTTAGGTTTATATTTATTTTGTTTAAATCAAACCTAATTTCTACTTGAGTAAAATCAGAATGTATTTTTTCATCTTCGTTATTTATAATAATATCTTTGATTTTTTTATTCTTAATATCTATTATTTTTTTGTTAGGTGATTTAAAAATACTAAAATAAGTCTCATCATGTTTTATAAAAAATGGCATACTATTTTGGGTAAAACCTATGTTTTCACTATGGATATCTTCTAATAAATTTAATCCTAGTTTATTTTTACTGTCACTGCTAGTATGAATAATAAATATGTTTTTGCCGTCAAAAAATGCAAACTTATCATTATGTAAGATTAGTTTAGAGCTATTATTAATATTTGCAGATACTATTTTATTTTTTCCTTCTTTATTAATAAAAATCAAATTACCGTTGTATTTTACTATAAAAACTTCTGTGTATTTATAATCAATGTCTTCTATAGTTCCACAAACACTTCCATAACAAATACTACTTTCATTTGGTAAAATCCCTATTTTTTTATTAGTATTTACCCTTTCTTCTAGGTTTTCACTCAGATTTTTATTATTAGTAAATATGTATACATCTCTACTTATAGTGTCTTTTGATTTATCATAAAAGTAACCATTTATTTTTATGTCTTTATCTTCAGCATGGCATTTTTCTATATCATTTAAATTTATTTCAAAAGTATTAAATCCATTATCTAAAATAAACTTATTGTCAACTCTTTGAACACTTCCTAATGTTAGATCCTTATTATCTATCTTAAAAATAGATCTATCATCATAAAAATCAGCTATAACTTCTCTTTGATTTTCACAAAGGTTTTTAAACTGTTCAAAAGACAATTTAATTACTAGTTTATATGGTGTTGTTTGCTGTGTTGTACCATCTAAAATTTGAAAATAAAGTTCATTATGTTGAAGAACTACAATTGATCCTTCTAATCTTATTGAAAATTTTTGTTTCTGCTGAGAATAGCTATAGTAATATTTTTTTAATTCTTCTTTTTTAAATAACTTTGTAGTTTCTTCTATTATAATATTACCTAAATTAGTTATTAAAATCTTTTTATCCCCTATTGGCAATTTGCCAAAAGTGCCTAGCTCAAAGTTACCTTTACTTTCGTAAATAACTTTTTCCCCTAACTTTAACATTTTGTCCTCCCAATCTTGTAAATATTACTTTTATTCTTCATATAATTGGTCTAATAATTTATTACTTTTAATTCCTCAGATCTTTATAGTCACTATTAGATAATTATTTAGATTCTAAAGACTTAATTAGTTCAATATTTTTGATTTCATAATCATTAAAATCTTCTTCATTTCCTTGGAAGCTTGAGTCTGGAGTATACCATGATTTTTCACTAAAATAGTTTATATACTTATCTTTTTTAAATACATATCCGTATCTGGCAAATATTTCATTCCTTATAAAACTTAATTCTTCATCAGTATAGGCTGATAGTTCTGTTTCAGTTAAGTATCTAGAATCACTGTCTACAATAAAATACTGGTCATTTTCTAAATCATTATTATATTCTTCAACCTCTGGAGCATCTTCTTCGACCTCTTCTACTTCTGGATTATATGTTTCTTGCTTTTCTTTAGGTTTATCTATTGGTAATACTCCTCCTATAAATAAACCCGCTGTTACTCCTAATCCTACAACTGCACAAACAGTTACACAAGCAATAGCAATTTTTTTACCCTTATTAGAAGAATTATTTGGTTCAAAGGCCCTATTTACATTATTATTACACTGCTTTATAGTACTTTCCTCTGAGTCATTTCCCAAATTAGTAACTTCTTGTTCAATTGCAGGTTTCTTATTGTATTTTTTACTGCTATCTGCATGTTCTAGCATATAAATATATTCTTCAATATCTATATTTTTATTATCATTAACACTTATCTTACTCAAATCATTTTCAATAGCTGCTTTATAAGAGTTCTCAATTATTTTAATACCATCATCATAAACCTTTTCACTTATATTAATTTTATTTATTATAATATATTTAGTAAATTCTCTATAATTAATAGGTCCAAACTCTCCACCTATTAATAGTCTTAATGCTCCTTTAAAAAGTAAAACTTCTTTTTCTCCAACTAAATCTAATAAAATAGTAGTAAAAATAAAATCTTTTATTGTATCTTCATTAAAACCAAAGCCTTTGTCATACTGGATTTCTTCCATTTTGCAAGCTTCATCATAAGCACTTTCCATCTTTTGAATCAGTGATTCTTCACTTATTTCATTTAAATTTTGTAAAAACTTACTTTCCATAGAGTTTAGGACAGTTTTTTCTTCAACTTTGTCCATAGACTTCTTTATATAGTTAGTAGCTTTTAGAATATCACTTTTTATTAATTTTAAGATTTCTTTTGAATCTACACTAGAAAACTCTTCTAAGCTACTTTTGCTTAGATCATTTATAAAAAGACTAAGAACTTCACTATATAAACTAAAATCTTTATACTCTTGCTCTAAATACATTCTTGCTTCATTTTTATCAATATTTTCATAATGTGTTAACGCTTTTTTATCTACTTCGTTGAAAGTACTTCCTTGTGACTTTATTCCTCTTCCAACATACTCCTTACATTTTTTTAATAAAATTTCAAATTCTTCATGTCTCTTTTCATTTTCAGGTATTAATCCTGATTTAATCCATTTTATAAGCAAAGCCTCTCTATTTCTAATACTTACCTTATAAAAAATTAAGTTTGATTTTAATGAAGCTATATATGCATCTTCATCAAAATTGCTTCCTTCCCATTTGGAAGCTAAAGCTTTTTCTTGTTTTTCTTTTATTATTTTCCACTGATTAGCAAGAGTTGAAGCTATATTTACTGCAATCCCCCTAATAATCTTCTCACATGATTCTTTTGACAAAACGTTCCCTCCCCTAATAAAGGTGGTAACATTTATGTTACCACCTTGTTGAAAGTTTTATATACAAGCTTCCGCCTTATATCCATTAGGATTATTACATTGCCATCTCCAAGTGTCTTCGCACATTTCTTCCACACCAAACTTAGCTTCCCAACCAAGTTCTTTGTTAGCCTTACTTGGGTCTGCATAGCACATAGCAACATCTCCAGGTCTTCTATCTACTATTTTGTATGCAACTTCTTTTCCACTTGCTTTGCTAAAAGCATTTATCATATCAAGTACACTATAGCCATTTCCTGTTCCCAGGTTATAAGTAACTAACCCTGGCAAACTATCCAGTTTGTCTAAAGCTTTTAGATGTCCTTTTGCCAAATCAACCACATGTATATAATCTCTAACTCCCGTTCCATCAGGTGTATTGTAATCATTGCCAAATACACTTAGTTGTTCAAGTTTTCCTACTGCAACTTGAGAAATATAAGGCATTAAGTTGTTTGGAATACCATTAGGATCTTCTCCTATTAGTCCACTTTTATGAGCTCCCACTGGGTTAAAATATCTAAGAATAGAAACATGAAGATTAGGATCTGCCTTACATATATCTCTTAGCATGTCCTCTATCATAAGTTTTGTTGCTCCATAAGGATTTGTAGTGCTTAGTGGGAAGTCCTCTGTTATTGGGCAAGTATGTGGATCTCCATATACTGTTGCTGATGAAGAAAAAACAAATTTATTTACTCCATGTTTTTTCATTAAACTTAAAACTGTTAATGTATTGCATAAATTGTTTTTGTAGTACTCTAAAGGTTTTGCAACAGATTCACCAACTGCCTTAAAAGCTGCAAAATGTATTACAGAATCTATTTTATTTTCTTTAAATACTACTTCCAAAGATATTTCGTCATTAGTATCTAATTCATAAAATTTAAACTCTTTTTTACTTATTTCTTTTATTCTGTCTAAAACTGCAGGACAACTATTTGAAAAATTATCAACAATAATTACTTCTTTTCCTTCTTCCAATAATTCTACCACAGTATGACTTCCTATATATCCAGCTCCCCCTGTTACTAAAACTGCCATTTGTTAACTCCCCCTTATTCTCTATACTTAACTAAAGGGGTACACAAAAATGTTACCCCCTTGAATTAATCAAATTAAATTATTATGTTAAACAGTTGCTGCCACTTCATCTAGAGTATTGTTTTCTATTTTCCCTGCTTTATTTCTTAAAAATTCCACAAAATCATCTCTTAGTTCTGGTCTTTTTAGTGCAAAATCAACAGTGGCTTCTAAGAAACCTAACTTGTCACCTACATCGTATCTTCTTCCTTCGAAGTTGTATGCATATATAGCTTCCTTTGTAGCCAAAGTTTGAAGAGCATCAGTAAGCTGAATCTCCCCACCTTTTCCTGGTTCTTGATTTTCTAATATGTCAAATATGGCAGGAGTTATTATGTATCTTCCCAGAATTGCTATATTTGAAGGTGCTTCTTCTATAGCTGGTTTTTCAACCATATCTTTTACTTTATATACTCTGTCTTCTATATGTTTAACGTCAAGTATTCCATATTTGTTTACCTTATCTTTGTCTACTTCTTGAACACCTAATATGGAAGTTTTGTATTCATCGTAAGCATTTATCATTTGTTTTAGACAAGGAGTTTTGGCATCTACTATGTCATCTCCCAGTAGTACTGCAAAAGGTTCATTTCCTATAAAACTTTTTGCACAGTGTACAGCATGTCCAAGTCCTTTTGGCTCTTTTTGTCTTATATAATGTATGTTAACCATGTTTGATATGTCTTGTACCATTTCTAACATGGCAGATTTTCCTTTTTTCTCAAGTTCAAGCTCAAGCTCTACACTTCTATCGAAGTGATCTTCTATACATTTTTTATTTCTTCCTGTAACTATTAATATTTCCTCTATACCAGAGGCTATTGCTTCTTCTATTATATATTGTAGCGTAGGTTTGTCTACTATGGGTAACATTTCCTTTGCTTGTGCTTTTGTTGCAGGTAAAAATCTAGTTCCTAGTCCTGCTGCTGGTATAATTGCTTTCTTTACTCTTTTACTCATATTCCCTCCAAAGCTTAAGCTTTATTATTTAACTGAAACAAATTTAGCTAGTCTCATCAATACCTCTGCAACTTATAGAATAAAAAGTTTGAGGTATTTTTTATTTTATAGGTTACTTAATTATCAATTAAAAAATATATACTTTTTTATTTTCTTATAATAAATCAACTAAAGTATATCCTCTACATTCTGTCAGAACCTTTATAATACGAATAATACAAAATTATAAATTCTACTTTTCAATAACTTAAGTTAATATATATTAAGATACTATATTAATTTTTTGCTTTGCAAATTTCATAATATCACTTACTTCTTCCACTTTTAATAGTAGTATTAATATTACATATATTATTACACCTACTAATACAGCAATCCCTATACATATAACTTCATTAAGCATAGTATTTCCGAATAAATTTATCATAACATTGTATGTTAAGTTTGTTGTTATTCCCATTAGTACCGATGAAATCATTGATTTAATACTAGTTTTAATTATTTTATCTTGACCAAAATAGCCAATTTTTTTCCCTAAATTTTTAAATAATAAAAATATACATATTATTGCTGATAGGCTAGTAGCTAATGCCAATCCTGCTAATTTCAAGTATCTGACTAATATAATATTTAATATAATATTCATAATCATGGCTAATGCTCCATTTATCATAGGAGTTTTTGTATCTTGTATAGAGTAAAATATTTTCCCTAGTATATCTCTTAAACCAAAAGCTACCATACCTACTGAATACATTATAAGTGCAATTGATGTCATCTCTGTAGCCCTAGCATCAAATGCTCCTCTTTGAAATAATATTCTAACAATAGGCTCAGCTAAAACTATAGCCCCAACGGAAATTGGTATTACTAAAAGTATTACACTATTTATACTTTTAGTGACTGACTTCTCGAATTCTTCTTTGTTATTATTACTTGATAATTTAGATAACATGGGGTATATTACAGCACCTATTGATGTAATGAATAATGCCATTACAAATCCATTAAGTTTGTTAGCATAATTTAGCGCAGAAATTGAACCTTCTACTAGAGTAGAAGCTAAAGTTCTATCTACCAAAGTATTTATTTGATTAACTGCAACACCTATTAATACTGGACCTATTAAAACCATCATATGTTTTACATTCTGATCTTTTATATCAATATAAAACTTGTACTTATATCCTTCTTTTATTGCAGATGGTAATTGAAATAAAAACTCTGTTCCCATACCAATTAAAGTTCCCCATATCATTATATATGGACTATATTTAGTGCTTAAAATAATTGATATAATTATTATTATATTCTTAGGTACACTAACAAGCCCTGGTATAGTAAAATTATTCTTTATATGAAGATAAGCAGTCATAACATAACTAAGTCCTGTAAAAACTATACCTATTATTGTTACTCTTGTAAATTTAGTTGCTACTTCAAGAGTCTCGCCTTTAAATCCAATAGCAAATAAATTTACTATCTGTTTCGAAAAAACAAGACCCAATATTGACAGTATCATACATAATAATATTACAATATTGAATACATTGTTAATAAATTCTAAAGATTTTTCTTTGCCTAATCCTTTTTCTACATCAAAATACGTAGGAATGAGAACTGTCGCTAATGTAGTACCTATCACCGTAAATATTACTAACGGTATATTCATTGCTGTAATATATGCATCACTATACATTGATGCTCCATATGACGATGCTAAAACTAATTCTCTTCCAAACCCAAGTATTTTTGCAATCACTGTAGCTATCATTAACACAAAGGTTGCTTTTGCTACTTTATTCATAATTTTACCTCTTTAATTTTATGAGAAAATATTATATCATATCCCAAGTTAATACTGTATCTTCTTCTATATCTCTATTTACACATCTACCTATTACTAACTCCATGTGTTCTGGTTTTACACCTGTTCCTGGTCTTTTTAACATAATATCATCTGATTTTATTACATCACCTTTTTTAAGGTTTGAATTTATAACAATAGACCTTCTAGCTTCTCTTCTAGGTACTCTTTCACAATCTAAAACTGTTTTATCATAACTTCCGCCTATAACTTCTAATAGTTTAAAATTATCCACCGCAATTTTCAAGTCTTCAGGATCCATTGCATGATAATGATCATTTCCTTGCAATGTTTTATCTAAAGTAAAATGTTTTTCTATTATTTCAGCTCCAAATAAATAAGCAGTCGTTAAAATAGTCATTGTTTTATCAGGCATTGTGTGATCACTATACCCTATTTTTATATCAGGAAATATATCTTTTAAATGTTTTATCATATTTAAATTGGCATCTTCATTCTTAGTTGGATAAGATAAAACACAATGCAATAAACATATATCTGTACATCCAGATTCTTTTAATACTCTAACACCTTGTTCTATTTCTGATATGTACGCTGCACCTGTTGATATATAAACAGGCTTCCCTTTACTTGCAATATGTTTTATAAAAGGTAAATTTGTTAAATCTGATGAAGATATTTTATATATATCAATCATTTCATCTAAGTAATCTGCAGATTCAAAATCAAATGGTGTAGACATAAAATCTATACCTATTTCCCTACTATAGTCACATAATATTTGATAATCTTCTTTATTAAAATGATCATGCTTTTGGAATAATCCATGTTGCGTAGTTGTTGGCTCTTTTGATAAATCCCAATACGCTGGAGAATTTTTTGATACAATTGTATCAGCTTTATAAGATTGAAACTTAACTGCATCAGCACCAGAATGCTTAGCTTCATATACATATTTTTTAGCTGCTTCTAATGGTGTTATACCCTCTTGTTTGGCAGTATCATAAAAATTAACTCCTACTTCTGCAATAATATATGGTTTTTTCATTATTTATTTCCCCCTTATAAACTATTTATCAATGTAGATACTCTTTTTCTACCATTTCTCAAATCATGTTCTAATAATATTTTTTGTTTTGATAATCTATCTTCTTTTGTCATATTTATATATAAATCTAAATTAGCTTCTATGATAGAATCACTCGGATTTAACCCTATATACTCAAATCCATTTTCATGTGATACAAATCCATGCTTCTCTTCTCTAGCATTTTGAGCCATAGCTATTGTCGGTATCCCTAAAATAGCTAACTCATATCCGGTTCTTCCTCTCGAAGTTATTGCTACATCACAGCTAGACATTACCTCAGGCATATTTTTTATGTCAAATAATACTTCGATATTTTTATGTTTATTATATTGTAAAATACTTTCTAAGTTCTGTTTTGCTCTTCCTACTACAACTTTGAAATTATATTTTTTATACTTGTCCTTCTTTACTATATCTAATAATCTATCTGTGTAATTTTGAGGGTCAGCTCCTCCAAAAGAAATAAATACATTACTTACATTTTCTTTTATACTTATTGGATTATAAAACATGAAAGTTTTAGCACATATATAATAATCTTTTCCTGATCTCATATGAGAAACTAAAGGATCTTGATATAATGCATTTATGACTAAATCAGCTTTATATATTCCTTCTCCGTCATCTTCAAAATTGACAATTTTTTTAGCTGGATTACAATTTTTTAAGGCTATCATATAGTCTAATGTAGTATTTAATACATCATTAATAAAAATATCGTATTTTTTTTCTTCCAATATATTAAATAATTCACTTATTCCATTTACACCAATTAAGTTATGAGTTGTTTCCCCAAATAAGTTTCTATCTGTCTGATTAATATCATAATAAATATCTGGTTTAACATAAAACTCATCTGCAAGTTCAAGGCATCTATAAATATGTCCCATCCCTCTATATACGTTTCCATTTACATAAAATGCTACTGTTTGATTCTTCATAATATCTTCACAGTACTTTAAATCTGCAAACGTATCTATATCTATTGCTTCTGATTCAGAAATTTCATATACATCTATATTAGAACCAATTCTTGTATTTTCTGTTACTATACTTGCTTTTGATATTACAAATGCGCCAGTTTCTAGATAATATGGTGGCATATATTGTCTATTTAACCTTTCCTTATAGTCAGGTATTTTATTTCCATTTTCGTCTAGCTTCCATGCCAAATGAGGTTTATTCAATACAGAAATAACAGTATCCAAATTACTTTTTTTAGTATAATTAATTGCATTATCTAATGTTTCAACATTTAAAGTAGGAGATGTAGGTTGCATGGTAACTACATAATTACATTTTTTATCCCATATAGCGTCATATATTACACTGTCTAAAGTAACTGAATCACCACATAATTGTTCTCTTCTCCATTTAACTGTCGCTCCCATTTGTTTTGCTATAACTTCAACTTCTTTTGAATCCGTTGAAACAATAACTTCATCTATAAATTTGCTACTTAACGCATTCTTTATAGAGTAATAAATTAGTGGTTTACCATTTAGTAATCTAATATTTTTATTAGGTATCCCTTTTGAACCAGCTCTTGCTGGAATTACAGCTACTATACTCACTCTCTACTTCATCTCCTTTTTAATTCTATTTTCCTAAAATAATTTTTTTCTTTAACAGGAATACATAATACAAGTGCCCATAATATTAAAAATGTTCCGTTTAGCAATCTATGCAAAAACAAACAACTTATAAAATATGACAATATATACTCAATATTGTTTCTATCATATTTTTTATCAATTAGTTTACCTAATAAATAAAAGTATATTATAGAAAAAACTGCCCCAGATTTTATAAATATATTTAGTATTGAATTATGAGGTTGTACAAGCCTAGCCCCCAAATACCTCGTATGGTTATCTCTGTTTTCCGAGTCAGTACCAGTTACACTATCAAAATCTTCATCATATCCATATAATAACAAACTCTTATTGTTTTTTAAGCTTTCTATTGCATAAACATTTGATGCAAATCTCATTTTATTAGATCCATCATTAAGCCCTTCTTGATACTCTTTAACTCCATTTATTGCAACATTAAAAGTCCAGAAATAACTAAATATTATTGTAAATATTGACATTATAATAAATAGTTTATAAATTTTATCCAATTTTAACTTATTTAAAATTTTAAATATTACATTCTTAAAAATTTTAATAAACAACATTATTACAAGAACTATTATTGATGCTCTACTTTCTACAATTAGTATTATAAATACTGAAATAATCTTACCAAAAAAATATTTTCTTTTATCACAATACATAAAAAATAGTATCATTAGAATACCTGAATAATTTTTGTCTCCTAATATACTTAGTGCAATTTTACCATTTATAACATTCGATTTTCCAGTTATCATTTGTATTAAAATAGATACTAAACAAATAATATAAATTACATCATAAACACTTTCACTCACCATATGTTCTAAATCATTTTCTAAAAAACAAAAACTAGCAATAATTAAAAAAATATACAAACTAACAGTAAATGTAATTCGATATGGGCTAATTATACTGGCCAATAAAAATAATAATATTATTGTATTTATTTTTATTATGTTTTTATAAGATAACTGTATTTTATCCTTTTGCTTTAATATGAAAATTAAATTCATATAGATAAATGAAATTACAAATAATAACTTATAGTAATTTTGAAAACACATAGGAACCAAAAAAAACGTTGTTATAATATAAATAGATATTACTTTAAAATTTAGTTTTTTTAATTTAAACATTTCCACCCCTACTAAGTAATTATTTAGTTTTTAAAAAATCCTCATCTATATTTAATGATTCTTCTGCATTTATAAATTTCACTGCACTTGTACAAATTCCTATAGCTTTTTTAAATTTAATATCTGCTAATTTAAATACTTCACTAGGAAAACTTCCCTCTAATTCAAAAACATTTTTCAAATCATAATTATATATAGTTTTTTCTCTTGGATGCTTTTTAATAATAACTCGATAATTTAACTTATACTCTTCTATAATATCGTAATACATTTTCTTTTTTTCATATTCTGACACAAATTTATCTTCTGATAATGGTTGAGTTAAAATAATTATACTTTTTTCATTAAATCTAGATAAATCTACTCCCTCAGTAAATATTTCTACTATTTTAGTTTTGTTAGCCTTATCAATTTTATCGATCATCTTATCTAACTCTAACTTAGAAAGTTTATCTGATAGATGTTTTGGATATAAATCAGGAAATTGGACCATAATATCAGAAATTTTAGAATCATTATAGAACTCAATATTTCTTTTATATAAATATTTTTTTATCATCAAAAATTTTTTAGAAGGTTTTTTCATAGAATACAAATTTGCACCTTCTTCTATTAACGTTACCGATTTGGCATATTTAAATATATACTCTGAAGGTGAAAATAATGAATAAGGATTCCACGGAAATATAATCACATGACATTTCGCTATATTATCTTTAATCCTTCTATATTCTAATTTATCTACAAAATTTTCTATAAATAACCTTTCTTTTATATTACCTCTTTTTCTTAAGTACACTTTCTCTATACATTTTAGTGAATTTAAATTTTTGCTATATTTATCAAATAAATTATATACATTTTTATCATGAGTAGATAAGTATATATAACTCTTTTCATTATGATTAAAAATATCACATAATGCTACCAATAAGTGATAGGGTGTAGCACATACATAAAATTTCATTCTACTACCTACCTTCTAAATTTGCGCTTAAAAAAATCATATATTTTTTTCGCCCAATTAATTTCCTCTATATTTACAACATCTATTTCTTCTATTTTCTTGCTATTTTTCATTAACCAAACATTAAATAATCGTTCACTTATAAAACCATATATTCTGCTTTGGTAAGTATTATATTCAGATAAATCTGTTCTTGATTCTAATTCAAATAGTATATTAAATAGCCACTCACAATAAGAATTGAAATCTTTCTTGTTCATTATAAACATATTGTATAAGTAAAGTGTTTTTCCATTCATTACTTCATTAAAACTCTCAATATATTCTGGATATTTTTCTTCCATTATATTTTTTGTTTCAATTAAATCTTTTATATTATGTGCATGTTCATAATGAGACCATATAGTTTCTACATAATAATTTCTTTTTTTAGGCACTATCACATCACATTTATTTAATAATTCAGCTATTTCTTTGTCAGTTATAGCCAATGCCATCTTATTATCTTTATTTTTTCTCACTTCACTTTTTGACTTAACCGTAAAATGTCTTCTATAATGGCTTAGTCCTATTACTTCACAATTTAAATTTTTCCAAGCCCAATATAGCCCTGTTAATTCACAATAATTACTATTTTTACTAGAAATATTTTCACCTTGGTTATCTCCTTGGTAGCCAAGGTCTTGTTTTCCTTCTCTTCCAACATGTATAGGTAAATAAATATCATAAGAAGGCATCTTATATTTTTTATGCGTTGCCACTAGCATTTTCATTTCCATTAGATCTATAATACCTCCTTGATTTTGTCTAAAGCAGTCCTTATTACATGATGCATATCATAATATTTATAATCTGCTAATCTTCCTCCAAAAATATATTTTTCTTCCTTATTCGCAAGTTCTTTATATTTTGAGTAAATTTCATTATTTCTTTTGTTATTAATTGGATAGTAAGGCTCATCTCCTTTATTCCATTCAGCTGGATACTCTCTAGTAATAACAGTTCTTTCTTGTGTTCCATATTCAAAATGTTTATGTTCTATAATTCTAGTAAATGGAGTTTTCCTATCAGTATAATTTACAACTGCATTTCCTTGGTGGTTTTCTTTGTCTAATATTTCAGATTCAAACTTTAAACTTCTATATTCTAAAACTCCAAATTTATATTCGTAGAACTCGTCAATCATTCCTGTAAATACTATCTTCTCAGCCATACTTTCTAGTTTTTCTTTATTTTTAAAAAAATCAATTCCTAACTGTATATCGCTTTTTTTCAACATTTTTTCAATAATTTTGTTATACCCACCTATTGGAATTCCTTGATATAAGTCATTAAAATAATTATTATCATATGAAAATCTAACAGGAAGACGCCTAATTATAAATGATGGTAATTCTTTTGCCGATCTACCCCATTGTTTCTCCGTATATCCTTTTATTAATTTTTCATATATATCTGTTCCAACTAAAGATATTGCTTGTTCTTCTAAATTTTTAGGATCTGTTATCTTAGCATTTTGCTTCTGTTCTTCTATTTTTTTCTTAGCATCTTCTGGTGTAATGCTCCCCCATAATTTGTTAAATGTATTCATATTAAAAGGAAGATTATATATTTCCCCATTATAATTTGCTATAGGCTGATTAGTATATCTATTAAATTCAACTAAATTATTAACATAATTCCAAATTTCCTTATCACTTGTATGAAATATATGTGCTCCATACTTATGAACATTAATCTTTTCTATGTTTTCACAATATATATTCCCACCAATATGCTCTCTTTTATCTATTACTAAAACTTTTTTACCCCTTTTAGTTGCTTCATATGCAAATGTAGCTCCATACAAACCAGCTCCAACTATTAAAAAATCATACATCATATTTATACTCCTATCATTCTAATAAGATCCTTCTCTTTTAAGTACCTTAACTACTGTCATCATTATTATATATAAATCCTTTAAAATATTTCTTGTGCTTATATACTTCATATCTAGTGATACTCTTTCATCATAGCTAGTATCACTTCTTCCACTCACTTGCCAAAGCCCTGTAAGACCTGGCTTTACTAATTTATAATACTCCTCATATTCACCATAAAATTCCAATTCTTCAGTAACTATAGGTCTTGGACCAACTACGCTCATTTCACCCTTAAATATATTAAACAATTGAGGAAGCTCATCTATGCTTGTCTTTCTAATAAAATTTCCTACTTTGGTTATTCTTGGATCATCTTTAAGTTTAAACGTTTCTGCATACTCTTTTATTTGTTCCTCTGTAAAATTCAATTTCATTTCTTCTGCATTCGCAAACATTGATCTAAATTTATAACAAGGGAATAACATTCCATTCTTCCCCACCCTTTTATGCCCAAAAATCACGTTACCTTTTGGATCTTCAATTTTTATTGCTACTGCTACTGCTAAAAATATTGGGGAGAATAAAATAATACCTACTAAAGATCCAACAATATCTATTAATCTTTTTATAAATAGATACGAAAAAGAATTTTTAATTTTTATATTATGATTATATCCATCTAAAACTAACTCATTTTTTGTATTATCTGTATCATACTTTATATCCATTCTATAGCCCCCTCACATAAATCACTTAATCCCTACTACCTAACCGAATTCAGCTTTTTCTTCCCAAATAATCCCGCTTTTTTCTTTTTCTTATTTTTTCTTCCATGTTTTCCATCTTCTTGTTGATAATAATATCCATAATACCCATATGCATTATTTTCCATATCGTACTTATTTAAAATTGAACCTATTATATTAACATCAGACTTTCTCATATTTTCAATAACTTCTTTAGTATGATTTATATCAGTCTCGTTTGCCCCCACAACAAACATAACACCATCTGTATATTTAGATATGATTATTCCATCCGACACGATTCCCACTGGAGGTGCATCTATAAATACATAATCATATTCACTTTCAACATCTTTTATGAAGTTTTGCATTTTTTTTGAAGATAAAATTTCCGTTGGATTAGGTGGTATAACCCCTGGAGTTAAAACATGGATATTTTCTTCTACTTTATTGATACATTTTTCTAAATCTCTTGTATTTTTCAGATAATCCATAACTCCATAAGTGTTTCCTATGCCAAACATCTTATGAACACTTGGATTTCTCAAATCCAAATCTACAACTAATACTTTCGTATTTTCCAATCTAGAAAATGCATGAGCTACGTGACATATAGTTGTACTTTTTCCTTCATTTTGCTTTGTACTTGTAAACATAATAGTTATTAAATTATTGTCTATATCAGCAAAGCTTATATTCGTTCTAACTGTTCTATACGCCTCTGCCAAAGGTGATTTTGGATCTAAATCCGCAACTTTTCCCATATTTATATCCTCCTATTAAAACTTAGGAACTACACCAAATACTGGTAATCCTAATTTTTCTTCTATATCTTTTGGTTCTTTTATTTTTGTGTTTAATGATTCTCTTAAGAAAATAATAAGTACACTAACCATCCCACCTAAAACAGTTGCTATAAGTATATTCATTATTTTATTTGGTTTAATAGGTTCTTCTGGCACCGCCGCCTTATCTATTACTTCTGTTCCACTTGCCTTTACTATTCTTTGTACCTCTGTAGAGAATATTTCTGGAATAGTATTACAAATTGTTACTGCTACTCTTGGATTTTCATTTTCTACAGATATTTTTATAATTTGTGTGTTTTCAACATTAGTAATTGAAACAGCTTCTGAAAGATCTTCATAAGTCATGTCTAAATTCAACTTATCTATCGTAGATGTGATAACTGATCTTGATTTGATTATCTCCCCATAAGTCAATGCTAACTTTTGTACAAAGTTTAAATCGTCACTTGTTGTCATCTGTGTAGTTTCGTTTTCCACTTCTTTGTTAACAATTAGAGTAGTGTTTGCTTCATATACTGGTTTTAATACATAAAAACTTACTAATCCGCTTATTACTCCACAAATTACTGCAGAAAGTACTATTATCCACATTTTTTTCTTTAAAATAAAGAAATACTCCCTTAAATCAATTGTTTCTTCCATAATTCCTCCAATATAACTTATTTTAAAATATGTTTTTATATTTATATTCGTGTTTTTATATTTGGTCAACTTTTATTTCAAAATATATATTTAAATGAATTCCATATTATTTTACAAAAATAATAACCAAAACTTTAGTAGACCTTAATTTAATTACACAAATTTAAAATAAACTTTAATTTATGTTAAAATATATTTTAATTTTCATTTTTTTATATACTTTCGCCTTATTTCTCCAAGGAAAAGTCTAACATATATTCCAATGTATTACAATTTTATGAATCATTTTATATACATAAAAGGATTTATACCATTGTCGATAATTGTCGCAATTTCAACATTTGTGAATTTTATAACCACTAAAAAATACCTTTATATTTGTCTAAAAGTCTTCCTACCGTTTATGTCCATATGACCTCTTTCAAATTTTGACATTATAATTTTTTAAAATACATTTTACTTTACACACAGATTATAATCCGTATTTTATTTTAATTTTAATTTACATATTCCTTCATTTTTCTCACATGAAATTTTATAGTATATTTTTATAATACGGATTAAATAAAAAATTTTTAACATTCTCTATATAAAATTATCTCATTTTATACTAAGTTTTTTATCTTCTACAAGCTTTTCAAGTATAATATAATAATTACATGAGAAAAATATTTATTTAGATATATATATTTTAAAGAATCAAATCTTGAGATAAATATTACGAAAGGAAGGTACTATTGAAAAATATAAAGAAAAAAAATATTTGGATTTGGACAGTCATCCTTATAATACTAAGTATTTTTACAATAATAGGTATAAATAATAAAATGAATAAAAACTTTGTTATAAAAGAAGAAACTTTAATATACAAAAATCTTCCAAAATCACTTGCAGATTATAAAATACTTCAAATTACAGATTTACACAGCAAAGAGTTTGGGACAAACAATGAGAAGTTAATAAATTCAATCAAAGAAATTAATCCTGATCTAATTCTTGTTACAGGAGACATGTTTACTGTGTCAGATATTTCCATAGACATGAATGAAGAAGAACTTGTTTCTTATGAACTACTTTCTAAACTAGCTACAAACTATAAAATAGTCTATGTTTCTGGCAATCATGAAGAAGGAAAAGACATTATCTACAACGGTGATGACTATAGGACTAGAGATCGTAGCAAAAACAACGCATACAATAGGTATCGAAAGAAACTTGAATCCCTAGGAGTAACATTTGTGGAAAATTCCTCTCTACAAAACTATAATGACTTTATAAATATTTACGGTGTGTATTTTGATTCCATGGAAAAAGACGAATACTACCAATCTATCGACTTGGACAAAACAAAATTCAATATAATGCTTTGCCATGACCCCAAATACTTTCACACCTTTGCCAACATGGGATTTGATCTAGTACTTTCGGGCCATGTTCACGGCGGAATAATCAGAATACCTTTAGTAGGGGGCCTATTCAGCCCTGACAGAACCTTCTTCCCAAAGTACGATAAAGGTATTTACAAAATAAACGACTCTTATATGAATGTAAGTACTGGACTTGGAGACTCTATACTCAAAAGGGTGTTTAACCCTCCCGAAATAAATGTTATTATCCTAAAGAACAAATAAATCAAAAACCTACCTGTAATTCGTTACAGGTAGGTCTTAATTATAATTTTGTATATGAAAAGGTTAATTTTTTTAAGAAATAATATGAATATAGTTTCATTTAAAATGTATTTGAACTATAATTACTTTAGGCTCGAATGATAACTATATGATATAGTCCATTCTTAAGTTTACATATTATTTAATATTAAAGGACAACCTCCCCAAGGTTGTCCATTTTTCATTTATTCATAATTTAAGCCACTATTTCAATTCATTTTAAAATAAAGGTGAAAATTACAATATCTATTTAAAGAGTTACTATCCTCTTTTATAAATTGCCATGTTTCTTTGTAATCACCTTTTGCTGTAAAGTCATTACAACTTAAGAAATCCACAAACTTATTTTCACATCCCACGTATTTATCCACAAAATCATAGGAATATACACGCTTTTTATTGTATGGTGCGTTTTGGCAATTATGAAGTACATGTTCTAAATTACAAGAAAAAAAGTAAACTTTGTATCCAATTCGCCCAATATGACTAGTTTGATAAAGTTTGTTTAATATATTGCTCTTTCTTTCGTTTCTTTCTACTATTAAATCTCTTTTATTTGTAACAATAGAGTTATGAGTATAAAAAGTTTTTTCCTGTTTCATATCTTCCACAACTAAGTCTTCTTTTATAAATGCACCATCTGTATCTACTAAATGAATTATTTCTTTTATATCTGTTTTTTTCAAACCGTTGTTTTGTGACAAAAACTGCTTTACTTGGCTGTCAATTTTTCTAATAATATTTTGACAATTGGAGTTAAAATCTGCTGTTATATCTTGATTTATTATTTGAAACTGCACACTACAGTCTTGTACTAATTTTGAAAGAATTAAACTTAGAGACATTTCATCGGTGATTCCTTCCACAATAAATAGGATTATTTTCTTAGTCTTTATCATTATTTCCAATGATCCATGCCTTTCTAAAAGCATAGTTTATCTCATATTTATTAGTCTCATCGTACAAGTCTTCTTTCTGTCCTCCAAGCATAATACCTCTGTAGTAAAAATCGCGAAGATTATTACCTGTTTTTGTATTGTTTAAACTTATATATCTATTGTTTTCATTTGTTGTTGTAAATACGACTAAATCCTTGTTCAACTTTTCCAAAGCCCTTAGGTTATGGGATGTGAAAATAAGTTGACCCTTGGCACTTTTGCTTAAAATTTCAAGGATTTCACCTAATAAATATTCAAAAATACCAGCATCTAACTCGTCTATTGCCACCAAAATATTTTCATTATTATACATTCCTATTAATACGCTTAATATGGAAATAATTTTTTTAATTCCTTCTGACTCGTATTTCAAAGGGATTTTTCTTCCATTTTTCACTGATAAAAGCTCCACTTTAAATGCTTCTTTTGAATTTTTCAAAGTTTCCTTTCCATAATTTTTTATTTCTATCTTTAATTTTGGAACTAAAGTATTTAAGACCACATTTATTTGTTCCAAAATTTTATTAACCGTTTCAAATTTATCCATATCAATAACAGAAACCTCAAATAAGTTTAGTCCAATACTTCCTCTCTTATTTGCCTTTTTGTTTTCTAGCATAAAACTAATGGGAATCATTCTGTTACTTGTTATGGCACCCAGCTCATCATTTTGTATAACAAAAAGGTTGAATATGGCAAAGTTCCTTAGTATAGCCATAATCTTGCTGTTTTCTGGGTTAGTTTTTGCAAAAGAAGTTAATAAAAGAGAAAATGTCTTTGGGTTAAAAATAAATGATGTTGAGTTTTCTTGGGAAATTCCCTTTGCAATGCCAAACCTTACCTTCTTATCCGTTGAGTTTGCTGCATCTTTATAATTTCTTATTGGCCTAAAAGTATAATCATTATCATCCATATCATAGTCCACAATTGTTATACTTTTTCTCCACTGGTTTTCGTCCCACTTGGAGTAAGTCAGCTTTTCTCTAAAAACTTCTACTGTTATATCTTTGTCGTCCTCTATACTAGCACCTTCACTTTGGTTTAGTTCTAGTATTTTGTCATATTCTGTACTTAAATCCTGTGAAAAAGCGCCCTTTTTATAAGTTTTTCTTAGTTCAAACTTATAAATCACCCTGTATACTTCAGTTTTGTCAGTCAATCTAAATTCTAAGCTAATTCCTGCAGATTTGGCGTCACAAGAAATAAAGTTACAAAAATTAGGATTCAATGGTTGTCCTGAAATAACCATTCTAAAAAGATGTAGAGCATTTATAACAGATGTTTTTCCCGATCCATTTTGACCATATATTCCTAATATATTAGATATATCTCCAGATTCCTTATGTTCTTTAAAATCAATTTTTCCATACTTTACATTTTTAAAGTTTTCCAACTCTAAGGTTTTTAACTTTACAATTCTGCTATCCATAAAATCACCTCCATGGTACAACAAAACACCCACCTCAAAGGTCGGTGTTTTAATTTATTTTTTTATTACGTATTTCATCACAAAAAAAGTAATGGGAGTGGCAACTAGTGTTGTAATCACAGGGGCCAACTTACTATTCATGTTTATTTTGTCCACCAATAAAATGATGCCAAAATACTGAATAATAAAATTAGGCACATAAGTCAGAGGAAAAAGTAAAAACTTCTTCAGGTTAGGCTTTTGTTTGTATGTAAAATAAGTATTAAAAAAATATGATCCTACAATACTAACCACATAGCCCATAACAAATGAAATCCTATATGAAAATTTGAATATATCCATAAAAATCAAATATGACAAATAATAGACTGCCGTATTAATACATCCTACAATTGTATATTTCATAAACTCAACTAAGTTACTTCTGTATTTTATAGTTATAAAGGTTTTATCCATAAAGTTGTCTCCTTCTTCTCATAATTTGACTATTATTTATGGTTCCTTTTATTTTGCAATTTTTATATAGATTTTATTCTCTTTTTCCTATTTCTCTTTATTTGTAATAATTTTATAAACATCAAAACTATTGCAATTCCTACAATACTTCCACATGAATCAATTATAACGTCTTTTAATTGACCTGTTCTTCCAGGTACAAAGAGTTGATGAATTTCATCAGATATGGCATAAATTACACATATAGAAAAGGCAAATAGTGGCTTTTTATTTATATTCTTAAACTTTAAAAGCAACAACATTGATAAAACTCCAAGCATCATGTATCCAATAAAATGACCGCTTTTTCTACCTATAAGTTGAAGACTTTCTACAATATTGTCTTGCACTTCTTTTGGTTGTTCTCTAAAATTTGGCACTATAGATAAAACAACTTTAATACTGTTTCCACTTGTATTTGATGATACTTCCCCGTTTTGTGATGACATGGAAAAAATAAATAACATCCAAATCACAACTAGCACTGCGAAAATACTTTTTTTCACTATTATCATCTCCTTTCACAAATTATATTATAGACTATTTACATAGAAAAAGAGACTATCTTTTTTAGATAGCCTCTTTCATATAATTTAAAACATTTATTTTCTTTTCTTCTTTTTCTTTTTTTTCTTCTTTTTTACACCCTTTACTTCTGGTTCTTCTTTTTTCTCAATTTTGCAAGATTTTCGTATATTGTAATACATAATTGCGCCTATAATAAATAGTACTGCTATACTTGCTTTGTTTAAAGCATCTCCTACCTTATTACCCATAGTAAAGTATCTAGCAACTAATAAAATAATACTAATAAATCCATATGCCATAATATGAGTTCCTGCTACTTTAGCTACTTTTTTATTATCATATTTTTTCTCACTAACAAAAATTATGTAGCGGCCCAAGTTGTATCTTAATGTTGCATAGCCTAAAGCAATTGCAAGTATTCCTATCATTAAATCTGTATATAATCCCGTCATATTTTCCCTCCTCCTTGTCCAAGTTTATTATATCATTTGTTGTCACAAAATTATAACAATATGGTTATATAAATATATATAAAAAAATTCGCTTAGTTCATGTCGCCAACCATATGCCTTTGAGCCACGTGTGGGCGAATCATTTTGCTACCGCTTTAAGCCACTGTGTGGGCGCTATGTAATTTCATGCAAATCCGTTGCTCAAAATTCACTTTGCTATTTAACTTTTGTATATTTTATATTGCTATAATAACTATATACGTTTCCTATGTCTGCTGTTCTATATGCATTAATTTTATAGTAATATGTTTTCCCTATTTTTAATCCTTCATCATAGGCGCTTAAAGTTGAGCCACTTTTAATAGTATTTATTCTTTTGTAATTTGCATTTTTACTTTCTGATCTGTAGATTACATATCCATATGCACCATTGACTTTTTTCCAACTAATTTTTACTTTTCCGTTTTTGTTAGTATTTTTCTTTATACTGGAACTAGTACAAGATGCAATAACTGGCGTATTGCATCTTGTACTAGTTTTTAATACTGTAGAATATGATCCATAATCTCTATTTTTCTCAACTTTTCTATAAGCTCTTACTTTATAATAATATGTTTTTCCTGATGTTAGCTTATTATCTGTAAATTTTGTATTTGTACTACCAGTAAGCTCAGCCACTCTTTTGTATGTTCCATTTTTACTAGTTGCTCTGTACACTCTATAACCACTGGCATAACTCGCCTTATCCCAAGATAACTTTACTGAAGTTTTATAAGAAGATATTTGTTTTAAGTTTTTAACTTGAGATGGATATTTTGTTTTTCCAGAAAAAGAACTAGAATAATCTCCATAAAGATTTTCTTTATCTACTCCTTTGTAGGCTCTTATTTTATAATAATATGTTTTCCCACTTACTAATCCCTTATCTGTGTATGTATTTGAAGATTTGTTAGAGACCTTACCTACTTCAGTGTACTTTCCATCTTTTGATGTGGCTCTATAAATTTTATATCCTGTTACGCCACCTTCTTTGTCCCATCTAATGTTCAAAGAATTCGTAGTGCTACTTAATACTTTTACTCCAGAGACTTTGTTTGGGTAAATTTTAAATGTAACATTCTTTTTCCCTGTATAATTACCTATGCCTACAAGGGTTATAGATCCTTTACCACTTAACATGTTCTCTCCATAATCCAATGAGTAGTCCTTGCCTTCTTCTAGTGTTTTATTGTTATATAAAGCCACAACACTTGGTCTTGAATTATCTGAATAAGATGTGAATCTTTCTCCACTACCTATTTTAGTTACTTTACAACCACTTAAATCATATCTTACTTTTACATTACAAGTTGCTATTTTGCCTTTTTTAGTCTTTGCAGTAATTGTTGCATAACCCAGATTTACTCCTGTTACATTTCCTTTTGAATCTACTTTTGCCACATTTTCGTTGCTGCTAGTAAAAGATTGAATTGCATCACCATAAGATAGTTGTATACCATATAGTTCAAAAGATTTTCCAACTTCTATTGTTTTTTGCAGTTTATTTAAAGAAAACTTTTCGTTATTGTAATCAACTTTGCTGTAAGATGTTTTTGACATAGGGTATGATTTATTAAACTCTTTTGTAGTAAATTGATCATCCCTTTTATGACTAGGGAATTCAACATTATTTCTTAGGAAATATGTATAATAAACATAATTATTATCACCATTAGCCGCATCCCAAGTATTATCTATATTGTACCATTTTGTGCCTATTTTCCCTATATTCCACGCATGATAGTCATTACCACCATAACCTGTAATACATCTTACTTTTACGCCTAAATCCTTCATCATTTTGTAAGTTAGTGTTGCATATCCGTTACATACAACATTTTTTGACACAATACCATCATAAGCAGAGAATTTTTTCAAAGCATAATCATACACTATATTTTCAGTAATAAAATCATGAACAGCCTTAGTTTTTGTGTATTTATCTTCATTATAAACATTCAGCTCGTCTAAAACTTTTTTCACTTCATAATCAACACGTTGCTCTTGCTTATATGTTGAAAGGTATTCCATTTCAAAAGTAAACTTTGTTTCATTAGATTTACTATCATTCCAGTCAACATAGTAAGAACTCCAGTGTCTAAAAAGATAATCTCCCTCACTAGAATTAGCATTTTCATTATCTGCTACTGCCATTGCGAATAAATCTGTACATAAACTACTATAGTTCTTCTGTTTTATTGTAAATTCAATAGTTCCACTTCTTTTTACCATTTCTTCCTTCAAATAATTTGCAGCTTCTTTTTTTGTTGAAAAAACCTTATTTGAATAAAGTTTATAAGAAGATTTTGGAGAATAAGTTTTTATATTCACATTTCGATACAGAGGATTTACTATTTTTCCATCTGGCTCTTTTACAACTTCAACCTTATCCTCTGATGTACCAATAGAAATAACTTTTGGATTAGTCTTATATTCAGAGTTTAAATTTTCTGCAAAAATATTAAAATTTCCTATTGAAATCAAATTAAATATCAATAGGATACATAAAAATAAACTAATTGTTTTCTTCAAATTTTTCATTTTCTCTCCCCCATACAACTTATTCTTTAAATCCGTAGTAAAATTGCCTCACTCTTAATTATTCGTTTATTTAATTGGATTTCCTTTTCATATGTTCATTTTTTTGTACAACAAAATAAAACACTAATCTGCAATTAAAACTTAATTTCTATAAATTAATGAGTTAAATTATATCAGTTTTATCTTTTAAAGGAAATATTATGAAATTTATTTTATAAATAATTGGTGTATTGTTAAATAAAAAATATGAAGTATGCTTCATATTTATATTGACAAATAGTTATTTTTAATCTACTATGAAGTTAACTTCACATGAAGCGTGCTTCATATTACAAAAGGAGTGTTAAGTGTTATATGAAAACAAAAGTTAAAGAATTGCGTACTGCTATGGGATTAACACAACAACAACTAGCTGACTTGGTTAATGTTTCAGCGAGAACAATTATTTCTATTGAAAAGGAAAAATATAATCCTTCACTTATGCTTGCATATCATATTTCTCAAGTATTTGGTGTGAGCATTGAAGAATTATGTTGCCTAAAAGAAAATTCAAAAATGGAGGGTAAAGATTATGAAAATAAAAAATAAACATGCTTTGTTTATTGGAATTATGACATCAATTTTAGCTATAATATGCTTGGTTGCTTATATGAACTTCTATGAACAAAAGTTTTTAATCTCATGTTTACTGTTTACTACCTTATCAACAGTAAACTCTATTAAAGCTTTTAATAAAAAAGGGATTTTAGAAGAAGTGGTAGAAAGTGCTGATGAAAGAGATCTATATTTATCTATGAAAACTAGCCATTTAGTTATCAAATCTCTCAATTATACCATATGTTTTTTTACATTTATCTTCTTGATTTTGCATGCTATATGGAAACATGAATATTTTATTATTGTTGCAGTAACATTATCCTTGGTACTTGTTTTAATATTCATAGTATATTTAATAGTAAATATTTATTTAGAAAAGCAAGAATAATTATTTATAATAATTAATTAAGCGGTATAATACCTAAGTATAATACCGCCTAATTAATCTAAATACAACTTTATAAAATAGCTACTACAATATTTTTATTGATAGTTTTTTTATTGTATCAATTTTAAAGCTTAAACAATCTCTTTGTTTGTAATTTTCACACCTAGTTCTTCCAAGCGTTTTACAACAAAGTCTCTATCTTTATTTACTTCTTCTGTTAAATATAATATATCTTCTTCTTCTATTTCTTCCAACTTGTTGTTAGCAACTGCATTTTTTATAAAATTGTTTTTTAGTCTATCTAAGTCCAGATCATTGGATTGGATGTCTCCCATATTCCAAGGAATTACTATGTTTTTTCCAGGAATATTTTCTGTTGGATTTCCTCGTCTTATTTCTATTCCATTTTGTTTAGCAAAAGTAAGCTGTGGCATAGGATGTTTTCCTGCTCCTGTGTATTCTGTTTCTTGTACTACTATTATTTGGTCTTCATCCATTTCTTTTGCTATAGATATAGCTGCTGCAAGAGAAGTGTTTCCTGCTGGTCCTCTTTCTATTCCTTCCACTTGAGCCAATGCTTCTGTTACGTAGAATACTTCTCCTTGTGTAACTGTTACATATCTGTCCATGTATCTAAGAACTCTAGCTGCATTTCTTGGTACGTCAGATCTGTCTGGCCAAGTTGCAAATGGAACTCCAAATCCTGTGTGACCTGTTGTGAATGATTTTTTGTTGAAAGCATGATCAGATGCCATGTGTAATCCGCTTAAATCAACTGATGCAGCAACTATTTTAGTATCTTTTGCTCCAGCTAAATTAAGGCCTCTTTTAGTTCCTGTTAAGTTTCCTCCACCAGCGTGAGTTGCCACTACTACATCTGGGTATTTACCTTCCATTTCCATCATTTGATTAGCTAGTTCATATCCTAAACTTTCCACACCAGCTATTCCAAATGGAGTATATAAAGAAGCATTGAAATATCCTGTTTCTTCTAATAATTTTAGGAATGTATAGAATAATTCTGGGCCAACTGTTAATTGTATAACTTCTGCACCTAATGCTTCACATTTTCTAGTTTTTTCAAGTATTTCTGGTTGGCCTATTTTTTTAGAGTCAAACACTTCTTGAACGATTATGCATTTTAAACCAAGTTGGGCTGCTTGTGATGCTACAGCTGCACCATAGTTTCCACTAGTTGCTGCTATTACACCTTTGTATCCCATTTTTTTAGCATGATAAACAGATATAGCTGCCCTTCTAGCCTTAAATGATCCTGATGCATTTGCTGCTTCATCTTTTACAAATATTCTCGCACCCTTGCCTTCTTTTGAATATTTTCTAACTAAAGCAGTTATATTTTTAAGCTCTACTAAAGGCGTTCCACCAACTTTTGTTTCTTTTTGTATTTTCACTATATCTTCTATTGAATAACCAACTGATGCCATCATTTTTTCATAATCAAAAGCTATATTTCCATGTTCATAAACACTATAATCAAGTCCTACTGCTTCCTTCATTATGTCATTTTTTCTGCCCATTACGGCTAAGTAAGACATATCCTTCATATCTACATCCCCTTCTCTTTAATAAGATCCTTTCTTTATCACTTGTTAGATCAAATCTTTTTCTTCGTTTAAATAAATTTCTTCTTAATATCTTCTATTTATTATTTAATTCTTCTATTTCTTTTCTAAGTTCCATCCCCACTTGGATTAACTCTTTTACTGGTTCACCAAAGTCATGTACGTGTCTAGGATTTATTGCACACAATTGTCCTTTCACACTTCTTCCTATTATTGTTTCTATCTCAATTCGATCACCTATAGTTGCTTCGTCTGTTACCATTAAACCTCTTATCCATTGAACTAAAGGTACTTCTTTTGTATCATCTGGCACTTGAGGCGCTCTTTCTTCTGGCTTCAAAAGTACTTCTTGTATCTCTACCCAATCACCTTTTTTTGCTATAATCATTTTTAACTTAGCCCCTTCCTCAATTTGGTTTCTTATATTTCATAAACTCTAGATCTATAACTAGCTAAGGTAGACCTAGAGTTTGGCTATCATTTAAATTTGTTTAAGCCTCTGCTTCAGCTAAAGTTTTTACTTCTTCACCTTTACTATTTACGTACATTCTTCCCCAACCACTTATCATGGCAAATAACATTACTACAAGAAGTGCCCAACAGTAAAGTATCCATGGACACATTTGGGTTGTTGTAAGTGCAGGTACCATACTACCAAATTGTTCACTAGCTTGAACTGACAAGTTTTTAGTAAGTAATAAAGCTGGTGTCCAAGGTAGAGAATAAACTAGTGTACAAGCTGTTGCATCTAGTAAGTTTGCTCTTCTATATGGAGATATTTTATATTTTTCTCCTAATGGCTTAGCAAAAGATGTTCCTATTGCAAGTATTGGTGGTGCATTTAGTCCCATTATTCCAGACATTGCAAGTGCTAATCCCCCTATGCTCATTTCCACTCCACGAGCAGTATGTACAAATTTTTCTGTTATATCTATTAAAGCTTTGTCTCCTCCACCTTTTTGCATGATTCTTACACAAGCTAAAACTAAAAGTGCCAAGATACATATATCAACCATTCCACCTATTCCGTCTACTAGTAAACCTTGAACTGTTCCTTCTTTTATAAATAATAAGTCTGAAGGACTTATCATCCCAAGGCCACATCCAAATATTGCTGCTGCTATTGACCCTATAGTTGTTGCTGCTATTATGTGATGACCTTTAATTGCTAAAGTAATTGTTATTGCTGCTGGTATTAGCATTAATAATCCTTTTGGATTCATATATTGAGAAACCAAATCGTAAGGAATGTCTTGAGCTGTTCCTCCACCACCAAATAACATAATTGCTACTAAGGTTGCTGCTCCAGCCACCAAGGAGTACTTTAATCTTGATTTTACAACTCCACCAACATCAGCTCCCTGAGTTGCTGCAGAGCATATAGTAGTATCAGATAGTGGTGCCAAGTTGTCACCAAAGGCTCCTCCACCAACTATCGCTCCCGCCATAACAACTGGGTTTGCTCCAAGTAAAACACCTGCTGGATATAATACTGACATACCTGCAACTATTGTTCCGAATCCTGTTCCTGCTGCTGTAGCAAATAATGCACTTGCTATAAATGTAATTGCCACGAAAACTCTTCCACTAGCTCCAACATTATATGCAAGCCATATAATTCCTTCAACTAAGCCAGATGCTCTAAGAACTGACGCAAAAACACCTGCAAATATCCAACATGCTATAGGTGTTACTGCTATTGGATCTGCCATACCTTCTATAACCGTATCACAATAAGTTTGTTTATCTGTTGCAAAAAAATAAGTTGCCATAATTCCCAGTAATGCACCAATCCACATACCTCTTATATCCGGCGCATTAAGAACAGATATATAGATTGCTATTATTATAAATACTCCAAAAGGCAAAAACGACATCCATCCTCCACCATGAAACCTAAGCGTCTTTTTTTCTTCCATTTTATAAAACCCTCCATTTTATAATTGATTATTATATCTGCCTTTTTATATGAGCAATTCTTATGCCAAGTTTTCAAATTTTTACAAAATAATTAATTTTATCTAAAATAAGGGCATTTTATAACACTTTTTTTCTAATTTTACATCAAAAAAAGGAAAAACACCTCCAGCAAGTCACATAATCTATAAAAAAAATGTGCAACTTTTTTCCACCTGGAAATATTTTTCCTACTTATATATGTAATTTTTTTCACACTATAAATCTTCTTTCACATTGTACTCCACAATTTTGTTAAAAAGTTGTCTTCTACTAATTTCTAAGTACTCTGCACTTTTTGTGATATTACCATTAAATCTTTCCAAAACCTTTTTTATATAGTTTGCCTCTGCTTCTTGTTTAATTTCCTTTAAAGGTTTAATGTCTTCCAACTTTATAAAGTTTCCACAGTCTGGCTCTATGTTAGGTTGAACATTTGCAGATACAAATTCCTTGCGAATGATTCCATTTTCTGATAAAACCACAAGTCTATCTAAAATATTTTTTAACTCTCTTATATTTCCTTTGTATTCATAATTTAGTAAGTGATTCATTACATCATCTTCTACTTTTATAATTTTTTTATTATATTTGGCAGAAGATTTTTTCAAAAAGAAATCAATTAACATGGGTAAGTCTTCTTTTCTTTCTTTTAGTGATGGTAAATGAATAGAAATTGTGTTTATTCTATAAAATAAGTCTTCCCTAAATTCTTTATTTTCTATTGCTTCATAAAAGTCCTTGTTTGTAGCGCAAATTAATCTAAAATCCACATCTATAGGTTTATTACTTCCGATTTTTTCTATAGTTCTGTTTTCCAAAACTCTAAGGAGTTTTACTTGAGTATTTAAATCAATATCTCCTACTTCATCTAAAAATAAGGTTCCACCGTGAGCTTCTTCAAAGCGACCAATCCTTTTATTAAATGCCCCTGTAAAAGATCCTTTTTCATGACCAAATAACTCAGACTCTAATAGACCACTTGAAAATGCCTGGCAGTTAACTGGCACAAATTTTTCATTCTTTCTTTTACTATTTTCATAAATAAACCTTGCCATTACTTCCTTGCCTGTTCCTGACTCCCCTGTAATCAAAACATTCACATCAGCAGAAGCTGCTTTTTTAGCAATTCTTAATATTTTTCTAAAGTTATAGTTTTTAGTATCTAGTAAAAATTTATTATTTATTTTTTCAACCTTTTCTGTACTTTCACATTCTTTCTTAACTTTCTCTATTTCTCTTAAAAGCTCTCCCGGATTATTCCCCTTTATAAAATATCCAAAAGCCCCTTTTTTCATGGCTTCCACAGCATTTTTTATTGTGCCAAAACCAGTAATTAGCATTACATAAGTATTCGTATAGTTATTTTTTATTTCTTCCAACAAATGAATTCCATCCATGCCATTCATTTTTAAATCTGTTAAAACTAAGTTAAATTCCTCTTTTTTTAATATTTCTAAAGCTTCTTCCCCACTACTAGCTACTTTTGTTTTGTATCCTTCACTTTGCAAAATCATGTTTATAACTTCTTGATATTGTATTTCATCATCAACTACAAGTATTTTAAAATTATCCACCTAAATCTGTTCCCCCTTTGTAGGTATTTCAATCCTAAATGTTGTCCCTATATTTATTTCACTACTAGTTATTTCAATATTTCCACCTAGTTTTTGTACTTCACTATAAACTATGAAAAGTCCTAACCCAGTACCCTTTCCTGGGTCTTTAGTTGTAAAAAACGGATTGAATATATTATCTAGATTATGTTTTTCAATACCAATTCCACTATCAGTAATGTCAATTTCTATAATAGGACCTTTATCAACACAAGTAATTTTTATAACTCCTCCATTTGGCATGGAGTCAACAGCATTGGTAATTAAATTTATAAAAATATGTTTTAAACTTTCCTCATTAGTATAAATACCTATATTTTCACATTCTAAAATTGGTTCTATGTTCATCTCCTTCATAGACTTCTTCTCCAATTGTAAAATAAAAAGTAAAAACTCCCTTATGTTTATTTCTCTATATTCATCTCCAGATATGGATGAGAAGTTAAGAAGGTTGTCTATAATTCCACTTGCTCTTTCCACAGATAGTTCAATATTATCTATGCTCTTTTGGTATATCTCTTCATTTTGTCTAGCATTTTTCCCCTGAAGAAGATAACAGTAATTTCGAATAATACCTAAAGGATTTCTTATTTCGTGGGCAACCCCTGCAGCTAGTTGACCAATTGCAGCCATTTTTTCTGATTGTAATAATTGTTTTTCCGTGGCCTTATTGTTGGTAATATCATTTATAGTAATCAAAGTATCATAGTCCTTATTTTCTTCATTTTCATTATCTAACTGTTTTATGTCTTTTATATTTCTTACATGGATTTTATAAATTCTATTATTATAATTAAATTCAAAAGGTGCATCATTTATATTTTTAACATCAAAGGTTTCCCAAATATATTTAAACATATCATCTATTTCATATACTTTTTTGCTAGAAGCTTCTTCTTTTGTAAAATTACAATAATTATAAAAAGATTTATTGCAATTTAATATATTTCCTTTGCTGTCCACAATAACAATAATCCTATTGAAAACATCAAAAGCTGCCTGTAACTCGTTTTTGCTTCTATTAAGCTCTTTTGTTCTATCTGCAACAGCATTTTTCAAAGATCTATTAATTAGATAAAATAAATATGTTAGTAATATAAAAATAAAAAGTACGCTTAATATAACCTTGAATGAATATGTTTCTTTTTCTCCTGTATATGTCATAGTCGCTGATATTCCAAACCATTTTTGTTGCATTTTTTCCATTATATTGTTTTTATTTAAAGAATAAATCCCCTTATTTATAATATTCACCAACGTTTCATGAGTTTTAGGAACTGCCAAAACAACATCATTTTCATATATTTCTTTTTCTACTATTTTTAATTTTCCTTCATAACGATTTTTTTGTATAAAATAACTACAAACTGGTTCATCACCAACTACAGCATCAGCTTCACCAAGTTCTAATACTTTCAAAGCTTCATTAATATCTGCAACATAAACATATTTTGCATCATCCACATTTTCTTCTAAAAATTCATTCGTATAGTCCCCTAGCTGAACTGCTATTGTTTTATTGTTTAAGTCCCAAAGATTTTTTATCTCTTTATTGTTATCTTTAGTTACAATAACTCCCCTTAGCTTGTATATTGGATTACTAAATAAGTAATCTTTAGATCTTTCTACACTTGGAAACATATCGCATATATCTGTTTCTTCATTTTTTAATTCTGATAATGCTTTGTCCCAAACTAAAGGTCTAACCTCAATTTGCAATCCACTTTCTATGGAAAGTGAATTTAGATAGTCAATAAAAATCCCCTTATATTGATTGTCTGTATCCACATATCTAAGTGGTGGTGCATTTTTATCCGCACCATATATTATTTTTCCGTGATCTTTAAGCCACTGTTTTTCTTCCTCAGTTAGTGGCTTAGATATTGTGGAGTATTCCATTAAACTAACCCCATATTGACTTTCTACTATATAATTAATTAGGTTAATTGTAAAAATTAATATTAGGACTCCTGAAATATATATCTTTTTCTTCATAATAACCCCTTTTTTATCATTTTTAGACTCAGTATAATTATATATCATTTTATATTCACATAGTTTTTACTCATATAATTCTTTGTAATATTTTATGTCCCATATCTGTAAAATAAAAAAAATTAAAACTGTTATATAATTTGAGAATTTTTCCCATAATCCTAGTATGACTATTAATATAGGGAGGAATTCTCTTGTTTAAAATTTTAAAGAAGTTAAAATTTATTATTGTATCAACAAGTTTAATTTTAATAATAATCGGTGTAGTGGCTTATGCTGATTTATTTCCACATAAAAAATCAAATAGCTTACCTTCTTCCACTAAAGTAAAAGAAAATGTTACGGATAACAATTATACAGAAGGCGAAGCTAAAGATGAAACTTCACAAAAGACTACAAACATCTTACTTTTGGATGATAAGTCAGACTCCATGGTAGTGGCATCACTTGACCCAACCAATAAGGATATAAAATTAACAGAAGTTACAAATACAGGTTATTTTGACAGAAGTAATATGGATAATTTATTAAATACTGTTGAGAAAAATCTAAATATAAATTTAGATAAGTTTTTACAAGTCGATACATCTAAACTAATGAATGTAATTTCAATTTTGGGTTATATCTCTGTTAATATTAAGGCAGAAGATTTAAACCTTATTAATAATTTAATTCCAAAATTTTATTCCAAGCTACAAGGTGAGAATAAAGGTGAGATGAAATTAATAACTTCTCCAGGTGTTCAAAATATAAATGAATACCAAACATTGGCTTATATTAGTGTGATCTCAAAAGATAGCAATAGGCAAAAAGATGCTCTTCTTGCTTTAGCTAAAAATATGAAAGATTTAGGTTTTAATAAATACCTAGAAATTTATAATAAAATGAAACCTTATGTGGAAACAAATTTAACTATTCCTGATATGCTAAAACTTGCATCAACTGAATATGAGTTTAAGTAAAATAAAACCGGCTTTGGAGTCGGTTTTTTATGTTTTGGGACAAAATAGTGATTTAGCAGTTTATCAATATGATATAATTATTTATTATTGATAAGGAGGCTTACTTTGGCAAAAAAACAAAAGAATTTTAACTTAAAAACTATTACTGTGGTATTACTTTTACTGCTTATAGGCATACCTTGTATTACTTTCTGGGCTTTGCAAAATAATAAAAATTCAAAGACAGATAATTCATCTACTGAAAATACTTCAAACAATATTACAAATATATTATTACTTGGGACTGATGGTAGAGATAAGGAAGAAGCCTTTAGATCAGACTGTATGATTATTACCACACTTGACATGAAAAACAAGAGCATAAAACTTACATCATTAGCTCGTGATACTTATGTTGATATACCCGGATATGGAAAGGGTAAACTTAATGAGGCTTATTTCTGGGGAAAACAAGATTTGCTATTTAAAACCATAAAAAATAACTTTGGAATTGAGCTATATAAATACATACAAGTAGATTTTGATAATTTAATGAATATCATATTTATCTTAGGTGGAGTTGAGGTAAATGTGGATGAGCATGAATTGAAAGCTGTAAATAATCTAATTCCTGCTTCTTATGAAAGTTGTACTTATGAAAATAAGGGTTCTATGAAACTTTTGGATTCAGCTGGTGTGCAAAAGCTTAATGGATACCAAGCTATTGCTTATACTAGAATAAGATATTCAGACAATGCTATCAATAGAGATTTCAGACAACGAGAAGTTCTTATGTCAGCCCTTAGAGATATAAAAAACAAAGCTACATCAACTCAGGACAAAACACTTAATGACTTAGCTCCATACTACTCAACAAACGTTACATCTTCAGAAATTTTCAGTTTGGCTGCTAACGCCTACTCTTCTGGGGCTATTAACAATGTTAAACAGGGGCAATTCCCTATTATAGATAATGTTCATGTTAAAGGTGGTACTTACAAAGATGCTGGTTGGGTATGGCTATATGATTTAAATTCTGTCAGTGTTTTAAAAGATTTTATTTTTAAAGATATAGATATGAGGGATAATGATTATTTAAAAAACAATAGTAAAATTGAACTTAATTATTAGAAAAAATACTAAAATAAAAAGAAAACCGACTCAAATGAGTCGGTTTTTTCACAATAAATCTTTTTAATCTAAATAGATTATTTTGTTATTAATAATTATTTGCTAGATAAATTATCCTTTTCAACCTTTTTAACATCATATTTAGCTATTGATGCTTTTGCAGAACTTCTATTTGATTGAGATTGCATTTTTAAAACAGAATTAACTACTACCTGTGCTGAATTTTTCAACCACTTAGGATTTATAGTTTCTACTTTATCTCCTTTTGTATGATAATATTCATCTAATTTACCAGATTCATCTAATGTGTATCCTATAAATGTAGACGGTATACCTACTGCTTCAAATGATGCATGGTCACTTGATGTACTATGTAAGTCCTTAGTAGTAGACATATCTACACATCCCAATTCACTGGCAACTTTCTTAGCTAAGTCAGTTACCTCATGGCTTGTAGATTCATCTGAGTTCCACATTACCATATTATTACCTACACCAACCATGTCTAAGTTAATCATAGCTTTAACTTTATTTACTCTTCCAGAATCTTGTAAACTCTTAACATATTCTTTTGAACCAACAAGACCTATTTCTTCAGCACCAAAGTTTACAAACTCAACGTTATATTTTAATTGGCTAGCTATTTCCGGTCTAGATAATACTCTTGCAGCTTCTAGAATTGAAACTGTTCCTGAACCATTATCGTTTGCACCTGGAGTTTGAACACAGTCCATATGAGCTCCTATTACTATTGTTTGAGCTGTTCTTGAGTTTTTAGCTGCTGGTAAAGAAGCCACTACGTTGTAAGAATGACTATTTCTTTCTACTAATGTTTTCACTTCCATAGAAACCTTTACAGCTTTTTCATTTGTTAATTTAGCTGCTAATGCTTCTCCATCTGCTTTTGATATAGAAGTGGATGCAGCTCTTTTTGATTGATAATCACCTAAAGTTCCGTTTAAAGGTCCTTCAGCATTATTATAAATAATAACACCTACTGCCCCTTTAGCTGTTGCATTATCTATTTTTTCAGCAAAAGATATCTCTCCTCTTTTTATAAGAGCTACTTTGCCTTTTACATCTCCTATTTGATCAGCTTTTCCTAAACCACAATCTACTAGCTCACTTTCAATTACGCCACTAGATGAATTGGAATAAGTAAATGTTTTTGAATCTAATTCTTTATCTCCAACTTTTACAGTTGATCCTTCAGACATAAATCCATCTATTCCATTTATTATTTGTTTTCTTGTTTTTAATCCCATATCTTTATATTGACCTACTATGTAATCTGCTGCATCATGCTCCCCTTCAAATCCAGTAACTCTAGCGTTATCTTTACTTGCCATAGCATTTAAATCTTTCATTATATTTTCTGTACTTACCAAATCTTCATGATCAGTATCTACAGTTTCATATATTGCAGACCCTATTAATTTTATAGTTCTTTCAAGTCTTTCTTTACTTGCATGTTCTGTATGGTCTGTTGGTTTGTGATAGTATGGCTCTAAAGCTGTTCTTGGATCATCTAATTTTTCTGGATCACCATTTATAAATAATGCTGATGGTATACCCGCATTGTCAAAAGAAACGTGATCTGAAGATCCCATGGCAACCAAACCACCATCTTTATATTTTTCATGATTACCATCATAACTTGTAAAATCAGTAGTGTTATCTTTTAATCTTTGTCCAGCTTCTTTAACTGCATCTGTAACTACATTATCTTTACCTTGGTTTGTATATACTGCTAATTCTGAACATGGTTCATAGTTAGTTGCAACCATATCTAAATTAAAGTTTCCTATGCTTCTTTCTAACTCATCTTTAGTTAATGATTTTACATAAGCTGCAGATCCTTTTAGACCCACTTCTTCTGATCCACAAGCTATAAATCTTATTTCTTTATCTGTATCTAGGTCTTTTATTGCATTTGCTATTTCAATCATAGATGCTACACCAGAAGCATTATCATTTGCTCCAGGAGCTTTTGGAACACTGTCATAGTGAGCACTTACATAAACAATATCATCAGTATTGGCTCTATCATTTCCTCTTGCAGCTTGTTTTGCAACAACATTCCAAGAAGTAGTAGTTTCCGGTTTCCCAACTTCTAGAGAAATTGTTACTTTTTCACCTGCATTTAATTTTTCAACTATGGACAATCCTGCTGTTTTTTCTATCCCTACGGCTGGCACAGATACATCCCCAACTTGTCCAGTAGAAATTCCAGATGTATTATTATACATTATAAGAGCCACAGCACCTGAATTTGCTGCATTTTCAACTTTTTCTACAAAAGTATATGTTCCTCTTTCAACGATAGCTATTTTCCCCTTAACATCTACCTTTGAAAAATCATCCTTACTTCCTAATCCGCAGTTTACAACTTCACCATTTATTACACCATCTGTAGCTTTGGAGCCTGTAAATGCTGATGATTCCATTACTTTATCTTCATATTTCAAAGTAGAAGTACCTTTACCTGAAGCATATTTAAATTCTTGTATCTCTGTGTTATAACCTAGATTATCAAATTGTTTTTTAATATATTTAGCGGCTTGATACTCCTCGTTTGTACCAGCAATTCTTGGACCTATGTTATCCGATAACTCTCTAATATAATCAAATGCTCTACTTCCATCAATCTTACTTAAATACTGTTGTTGCTCTTTACAAATAAGCTTTCCTTCTAAAGCCTTTGTAGTCATTGTAGCATAGGCCATTCCTGGCGCCGTTGACATAATTATTGTTAATGCCAAAGAACTCGATAAAACTTTTTTATTTAATTTAAACAATATAATACCCCCTAATCAATTTATAAAAAATTCGCTTCGCTCATGTCGCCAACGAGATACCTTCGCTATCACTTCAGGCAACTCCGTTGCTCAAAAACACATTTTTTACACTTTCTAAATGAATTGATCTAACTTCATCCCAGAGTTTATCAACAACGTAAATTCAACTATAATTCCTAAAATGTAAAAAACATATAAAAATTACATACTCTCTTTATTAATATATCTATTGTTTAATTATTTTCGATTTTTTTGTCTTGTACATTTTCTTTGTTTTGTACATCTTCTTCTTGTTCATTTGATTTTTCTTCAAGTATTTTTATATATTTTTCTTTCTCATCCAATTCATTTTTAAGCTCTTTTATTTGTTTTGTAGAGTTAGTATACAAATTATTGTATTTTTTTAATATGTCATCTCTATTTTCTTTCATAAGTTCATATTTTTTTATAACATTATCAAAATTATTATAAATGTAACTTATATTATCAAATCTAAAAGTTTCATAAGTATAACAAATAGCGCCAACAGATATGGTGCCTCCTACTAAACTTGCTATGATTTTTTGCTTTATCATAAAGCTCCCCCCTTTAAGTTATAGATTTGATACTAAGTCTTACTTTTAATGGCTCTTAGTCTAAAGTTTGTAAACTATCTACATCAACTATCTCATTATCTATCGACTCTAATCTATCTGATGTATAATCTTTTAATCCACCTACAGCTTCATTAGCTTTTTTTACTTCTCCATTGGCTTCTTCTAATGCTTGTTCCGTATCACTCAAATTTTTATTAGTATCATTTAATTGAGCTTTCAGCTCTGATAATTCACCTTTTAATTCTGTTAATTGCTCATGTTTAGCTTCTAGCATTTCATCGTATTTTACTAATTCATTATCTAACCATTTTATTTCTGACTCAGCATCTGCTAATTCTGCCTCTAATTTTGCTATTTTATTTTTTAATTCTTTGTTTTGAGATTCTAGTTCTCCTATAGTAGTATTTTTTAACCTTTCTATTTCTGCTTCTAACTCTGCTTTCTTAGTTTCTAATTCTGCTTTTTGAGCTTCTACATTTGCTTTCTTTTCTTCTAATTGTGCTATTTTTGATTTTGCATCATTGTACAGCTCATTGTATTTTGCAACTAACTTGCCTTCATTATCTTTGTATTTTTGCTCCATTGATTGAACATTTGACTTTACTTGCGAAGATGCTTGTCCATCAAATTTTTCAACTGCTATCACTATTCCCCCCGCTATTACTGTTACTAATAACCCTGTCACAACTTTTGACATTGCCATAACAAAATCCCCCTTTTTATCCTTTAAATTTATCGTAAGGTAAAATTTTTAATGCATTACAAAATTATAATACATATCAAATTACTTATATATAAGTTTATTGTAAGAATATTTGGAAATCAATTATTTTCGTTCTTTTTTTACCAACATTATCCATTAAATATCGATATGTACATGTAATAATAAGCCATATAATGAAAAAACAGAATCATTCTTTATAAAAATGATTCTGTTTCGTATTTATTTAATGGCTATTATTCAATTAATTTGTATTCTTTTAGTAAATCTATTCTTTTGTTGCCTACCTTTATAGTTTCCTTTGCAGATGTTCCAACATTGGACAAACTACCTCTTTCTTTTGAATAAGTTAAGATTCGACTTCCCCATGCCACTGGTAGTAATACTGGATATTTTTCTAAATATTTGTATCTTCTTTTTAGGTTTTCTGATTTTGGGAATATTGCTGCTATGTTGGACTTTATTTTTGATTTTGATTCTTTGTTTAAAGCGTCAAGGGACATATTGGCTGAATTTAGTCTTGCTTGGGTACTTGTTCCGTATATGCCACCTTCCATTATGTCTTGAATAAGATCTTCTGTATTTATGTAGTATTCATTTTTATCTTTTGGATAGACTATTTTGTTTTCATCTAGCCCTAAGTAATCTATAGCTATTTGGAGTAAATTTACTAATAAGGTGTCGTAACCAAGATTTATAATTTCTTTCCATATATAATCCCAATTTATAATTTCATAATATTTATTTATATACATAGATATATCGCAAATCTGTCTAATTCCCGTACCACATGAGACAAAATGCTTAATCGCATGGCATATTATGTATAAAAAATGTTTGTCAACAGAAAATGTGTTTACATCTACATTGTTTATGTTTATTGTATCTGCATCTTGAAAAACAGTACTAAATACTTCTTCCATTTTTTTATTTATATCTGATTTATCACCAAATAAAGCTGTATGTAGCTCTAAATGAAGTCCAGTTTGTCTACAAAAATAATGATAAACATCAGCTTCTTCTTCCTCAGATAAAGCTCTCTCCATATTGTTATCTTCTAATATTTTTATAGCTTGCTTTAAGCTTTTTAGTTCAATTAATAAATCCTCATCTGCAGAAATACGTTCTTCAGGTATTGGATATAGTTCCCTTAGTATTATTCCCTTAAATACTAATATCTTTATTCCCTCTTTGTTGAACTGTTCATATATCTGCAAAAACCTATGGGCTCTTTTTATTTGGCTATATACTATTTGCATGGATACTTTTTTGAAATACTGAGTAAAATTTAAGTCTGCTAGTTGAAAAGATGGAATTTTGTAAGCTGATTTATAAATAAGTGGGACAACCTCATGTACAGATGACAATCTCAACACTTCTACCCAATCTATATTATCTTCTATTAATGGTGTTTCATTTCTTAAACTAGATTTTATTAATTGAAAGAAATCTTCGTATATTTTGTTCATATTCCTCCTTTTCAAGGGGGGAACATTTTTGTGCACCCCTTTACCCCGTGTTAGTTTTTGTTTTAGCATTTTACTAAAATAAACGATTTACTAAAAGTCTATAGCCATTGCACTAGACTCCTCCTCACAAAGTTGTGTAATAGTTTTATCCATAACTCTATAAACTCTTTTACTCAAGTTTAAAACACTAGGTCTATGAGTAGTAACTATACAAGTTTTATTAGGCTTTTGTTGAATAATATTTTTTAGAACTTTTCTTTCTGTAGTTATATCTAATGCAGATGTAGCTTCATCTAGTAACAGTATGGGTGCATCTCTAAGAACTGCCCTGGCTATGGAAATACGCTGAGCTTGTCCTTCTGAAAGGCCCAACCCTCTAGGACCTACAGTGCTATTTATACCATCAGACAGTTTTTCAACAAATTCGTAAGCACAAGCTATTTTTAAAGCTTCTATTATTTCTTCATCAGTTGCATCTTCTTTAACCATTCTCAAATTTTCTGCTATGCTTCCAGAAAATATGGTATTTCCCTGTGGCACATAGGAGAAAAATTTCCTTGTGGATGCATTTAGCTCTACTGTTCTACCATCCTTATCTATCATAACTGCTTCACCTGAATCTGGTAAAATCAGTCCTAAAAACATACGAATTAAAGTAGTTTTTCCTTCTCCAGAAGGGCCTACTATGGCTACTATTTCATTTCTATGAGCTTCAAAATATGATGAATTAATAACTTGCTGATCCTCTACATAGGAAAAATCTACATCTTTTAATTTTATAGAAAATCCATCATTACTAACGTTTCTAAGTTCCTCACTATCTCCAATATTTCTATTTTCCTTTGGTAAATTTATTATTTCCATAAGACGAGCTGCAGATATGGTAGAACCTACTGTTGATGGAATTATAGAAATTAAAGAACTGAAAGAAGACGATAACCGTCCTGCTTGAGTCAAGAATAGTGTCATTTCTCCATAGGTAATATACCCTGTCCATAATCTATATACAGCCCAACCAAAGAAAGAATATTCAATTACCATTCCTATTAATGACAATACCACATTGGTTTTTATACTAAATAAGTTATATTCCAAATTTACATCTTTATATCTAGATTGAAAGTTTCTAAGCCTTCTAGAAAATAATGATGTTAAATCAAAAGACTTTATTGAGTCCACATTTGAAAAAGTCTCTGTTTGAAAATGCATAACTTCACTGTTCATTTCTTTAACGTTTTTTGTGTAATCTCTCATTCTAGACATTAATACCTTAGAAGACAAAAGCATTACTGGAGCATTAAGAGCTGTTAGTACCATCATTGTGGGATCATAGTACATAATTACAGAAAGTGTAGCGATAAAGTTAAATACACCGACAACTAAATCTGGCACCCATCCAATAGCACTTTGTGCTACGGTGCCCACATCGCTACTAAATCTATTTAATATATCTCCACTTGGATATTTTGAAAGGTCTAACCAGTTAACTTCTATTATTTTATCGAAAATATCCGCCTGAATATCATTTTGTATCCTTATATTTATTTTCAATGTAATACGAGACATGATAGATTCAAAAAACAAGCTAAACAGCGCCATACCTATCATAATTATGGCTATCAGTGGCGCTCCTTTTATATTATGTCCTGTAACCACATCTATTAGCTCTTTAGACGCAATACTACTTACTAAAGTCATTACTGTTGAAAAGATTCCTAAGAAAATATAAAAAACTATTTCTTTTTTATATTTTTTAGCATAACTAAACATCCACTTAAACTCTATCCACATCTCTCTAATAGTTCCATCTTTGATTTTCCCAATTATTATCTTGATTGACTCCATAGATATCAATCTTCCCCCCTAACAACTAACTTAATTCTACTCCTCAACAACTTAAGAGCTTTATTGTTTCTTCTGTTAATTTACATAAATACTCTGGTTTTTTACTTACACTTCCCGTCTCGCAATAAGCTGCTGCTGCACAAACTGGGCATATTTCTCTCTTATCACAAAGTTTACAATCAGAAGATAAAAATATTTTTTTACTTTCTTCAACTATATAATTCCATGATTTTACAAATCCATTTTCAAAAACATCCATATATATATTGTCTAAAAATACACAAGGAGTCATATTTCCTTGCCAGTTTATCCAAAAAGAACTTCTCCCTGCTCTACAGCTCAAAGGTAGGTATTTAGGAGGTTTAGTGTTTTTACCAAACTCATATCTATTTAAATACTCCCATCTATTTTTCATAAATGACTCTTCAGTTTCTGTATTGTATCTAATATAAGTATCTATATTTGCCACTTTTTGTGGATCTATTCTATCATCATTATTAAAATTATTTTTGTTTCCTTTAGTTTTTGGATACATGTATGTGTCTACCTTTATAGGAATTTCTAGACTATTAGCTATTTCTAACATCTTAGGCAGATCCTTCATATTTTCTTTTACTAAACTCACATTTAGCTTAATATCTATATTTTTTTGTTTTAATAGGTTTATGCCTCTAATTGTTTCATCATAGCCTTTAGGATTATGACATAATTTTTCATAAGTCTCGTTACTTGCTCCATACAAAGTTACATTTACTCTGCGTGGCTTATTATTTACTAACATATTGCATACCTTGTCATTAATTAAAGTCCCATTGGTATTTATAGTCACAATCATTCCCATTTCTCTCAGACCACTATAAATTTTTTCAAATTCTTTATACAGTAAGGGTTCTCCTCCGGTTAATAATATAAAGAGTGTACCTGCATCTTTCATTTCTTTTGCAATAGATAACCATTCATCAGCAGTTTTAATATGTCCAATTTTATTCATTTCTTCACTTGTTAATCGTATATAACACATACTACAGTTCATATTACAAAGAGGTAATAATTCAAAAGCTCCACTTAATGGAATATTAGCTAATGTTGCTTTGTAACATAATTTTTCTTCCATATTATTAATTACTTCTAATGTATCCATTCTTCATTCTCCTCCAAAAACTTTTCTAATACTTTTACTGCCTCTATATCTGGTGTACATGTTAATTCATATATTTTTATATTATCTACAATATTTTCAGCTAAAGAAATTGCCTTCTCTACAAAATCTTTATTCCAATAATTTATAGTTATTTGACTTATTAATTTTTTTATTGCATCTTTTCTTTCAAGATAAATTACCGAATTTTTATTTCCTTTTTCTAAAAATACTATAGAACCTAGTTTGTGTTTTTCATTTATACAAATTTCTGAAGAACCGCAAACAGGCCAACCATTTACATACCAGCATTTATCTTCTTTTTCTAATAGAGCCCTATCTCCATTAATGATCCTAGTATTTCTATTTTTCTCCCATAATCTTGATTGTGTTGACTTGCCTATGCCACTTGGTCCACTAAATAAAACTGCACGCCCTTTATAAACCATGTATGAACAGTGAAAAATAATTGATTCTTCTTTTATCAAATGTTTTTCTAAGGCAAATAAAGACCAAAACATCGTATCTATAGTAAAGCTATTTTTAAAATCCTTTATGATTTCTATGCATATTTTTTTGTCACTATCTTCTCTGTAATAGGCATAAGGATAAAAATTACCTGGTATCATCAAATACCTAGATTCAAAATTATGGTCATTTTTAGTAACTAGGATATGCTCTCTTTTACATAGAATTGGCTCATTGTTGTATTTGATACTATTTACAAACTCTATCTCATAAAATATATCTCGTTCACTATCATTATCTTCAAATTTTTTTGCATTTATAGGTATATCCCATCTTTTATCATGAGATATTTTAAATGCTAATTTCCCACATTTTATATTCATGTTTACCTCAAAAAAGGTAGGATTTCCATCCCACCTTTGCCTTTTTTGTATATTTATTTTATTTTATGATGCATTTGGATTAGTTTCCCACTGAGTGTCTGAAACCTTTGAGAAATGGTGTCCGCTATTACCACTACCTTGGGTCCAGTGGAATACTGGATATTCTTTTCCTCTCTTAGGATCCCACATTGCATTATTTGTAGGTGGAGCATCTAATTGTACTCCTACATGCCATACTCCACACCCATAACCTGAAGCTATATATTCATCCCCTCTTTGATATCCATCTTCACCATTTCTTTCAATATAACCGGTCCCATTAGGAACATTACACTTTATTTTGTAACAAGCTGCTATATACTCATTGGCTTCAAACATATCTATGCTCATACTTGGCTTTGTATATTTTCTTCTCACACTATTCCCCCCATATTATTTAATTATATTTAATACAACATAAAGAAATTTCCATACATACCCCTATATAAAATTAATTTCTATATATTGCAAAATACCAACTCTAATTTACAATCTAGTGAAATTTAATCAGCATTCAAAACTATCCCCATTTTTAAAAGCTGTTCAATAAACTCCCTAGTATCTTCTCTAGCTATATTTTCATCTACTTCAAATTCATCAAGAATTTTGCTAATTAACTCATTTTCATTTTTACATTCTTCAATTTTTTCTAAAATAAATGCTCCAACTTCATTTAGTGTTATCATCCCATTAAAATTTTGTGAAGCTTGTCCTGTTGCAACAAGAATAGTATCTCCTGCAATGTCCCTTATCATAAAATCCCCATTTATTTTCATTGTTTTTGCTCCCATGTTCTACTTATTCTTTTTATGTAATCTTACTTTTTTAATATATAATCCTATATTTTTATTGTGTACTTTTTACCATTTTTTGTCAATGATTATTATTGAATTTTTAGTCTTATGAATAATTATAATTTTAATTCCTTGATAATACTTTTATAGGTAAGCTAATACAAAAAAGAGCTTATCTCTAAGCTCTCTTCAATCTTCTCTTCACCACATCCGTAACGATCCTAATCTCATCAACCTTAAACAATATAACAAGACCACCATAGACAGCAGCTGCCAAAGTAACAGCAATCATAATCACAATAAACTCTGCCTTTCCTCCAGTATGAGTAAACCCTATCATATAATGATAAGAATAATAAGCCACAGCACCCATAATCAAAGATGCCACAAGACTTTTCACTGTAGCCTTTGCAATCTTATCTTGTCCAAAGTATCCTATCTTCTTTCTCAAACTTCTAAACAACAACATTATACAAGCCAGTGAAGACAAACTAGTGGCCAAAGTAAGGCCTGCAAGTCCCCAAAACTGAATAAACACCACATCCATAACCATGTTCATACCCATGGCTATTACACCATTTACCATGGGTGTTTTTGTGTCTTGCAAAGAGTAAAAAATCTTGCCCAAAACATCTCTTAGACCATAGGCAACCATTCCTACAGAATACATAGCCAAAGCCACTGCTGTTAAAGAAGTTCCCCTTGGATCAAAAGCGCCTCTTTCAAAAAGTACCCTTACTATAGGTAATGATAGAACCATAGTTCCTACAGTAATTGGCAAAACAAGTATTATGACGCAGTTTATACTTTTTATAACAGATGCAATAAACCTCTCTTTGTTATCTTCCTTGGACAACTGTGATAAAATAGGATAAATCACAGATGAAATGGATGTTATAAATATGGCTATAACAAAGGATATAAGTTTATTTGAATAATTTAGTGCAGAAACTGTTCCTGCTGGCAATAAGGATGCCAAGGTTCTGTCTACCAAAGTATTCACCTGATTTACTGCCACACCGATTAGCACAGGAGCAATAAGCCAAGCCATCTTTTTAATATATTTATCTTTTATTTTAATAATTGGTACATATCTATATCCAGCCTTAATTGCATAAGGTACTTGAATTAAAAACTCACTTACCATCCCAAGCAAAGTCCCCCAAATCATTATATAAGGACCATACTTTATACTAAGTAAAGTTGCCACAATAATAATTACATTCTTTGGCACACTACTAAGTCCTGGCGTAATAAAATCATTTTTTATTTGTAAATAAGAAGTCATTACATAACTAAGGCCAGTAAATACAATTCCAAGAATAGTTATTCTAGTAAAATTAATAGCCACTTGCAATGCCTCTCCTTTGTATCCCATGGCAAATACATTTACAATTTGTTCTGTAAACACAAACCCAAGAATTGAAAGAACTACACATCCTATTACAACTAAGTTAAACACATTATTTATAAATTTAAGAGAACCTTCTTCGCCTTCTTCTTTATGTACTTCCATATACATAGGTATAAGTACCGTTGCTAAAGTACTTCCGATTATTGCAAAAATAACCTGTGGTATATTCATGGCTGTTATATATGCATCACTATATATGCCTGCTCCATACCCAGCAGCAAGAACTAATTCTCTACCAAATCCCAATATTTTTGCTATTATAGTTGCCACCATTAGTCCAAAAGTGGCTCTTGCCAATTTGCTCATTGTTTTGCTCCTTTGTATTTTTATCACATATACCATTATAGTATCTTTTGTTAAAATTTAATACGATATTCTAACATTATTTCAACAAAAAATAGCCATCCATTTGTGGATGACCGTTCTCAATGTATTTAATATATTGTTGTTCCACTTTCACCACAACCAAAACACTTGTAAAAACTGCCACCAGAGCTATTCTCTTTTACATAAAAACTAGGATTTTCGTCATTATGAAAGGGGCATATCATTTTTTTGTTTTTTAGTTGGTTAGGATAATAATAATTTATCGCCAATAAACTTGCTCAAACTTTACTTTTTCAACTTAAAGTAAAGTTTGAGCCTTATGATAAAAATATTTATAACTTTTAGATTTTTTAATTTAAAACTCCATTATCATTTAAAATTTTTCTTATTTGTTGACTTGTAATGCCGTATTTTACTCTAAGTTTGTCCACATTTTTCCCATTATATTGTCTTACAATTTCTCTGTTTCTTTCCCCCAAAACTACTTTTCTGTGGACTGGAATATATACTGTGGTACCACCATAAAGTTTTGATATTTCTTCAAAATTTTTCATTCCTACTATTTCTGCCAAAGCATGTAATTCATAAGGAATATCTTCCATTAAAATATTCATCTTTTGTCCCCCTCTTTTATTTTTTAAGTTTACTTCATCATTCTATAGAACATATGTTTTATTTTTATATTGTAACGAACTTATGTTTTGTTAGCAACAATTTTATATAAATATTTATTGTATACATATTTGTACATTATTTTTACAAAACATTAATATATTCTACTTCCATAAGATTCTCATTTATAAGCAAGTTTGTAAAATAGTCTCTTCCCCTTGCATTTATCAGTGACTGAATTCCACTATGTCCTGCTGGTGATTTAAATGGTCTTAGGTTAAAATATTTCATATATTGTGAGTAAGGTCTAATACTGTTATAGTTGTCTCTGTAACAAAAGTTTCTTAAAATCAGCCAACTTATTAGCATGTTTTCCTTCATACCAAACATCTTTGCTGTATCTCTAAAATTAGTAAGTAAATCACTAAAATTTTCACTATTATAATTATCTGCCATATAGCTGGGCACTAATTGATTTGTCATATTAGGATTACTTGGTATGATTTGTGACTTAACTTGTGAAGGATAGACAATTTCCTCATGTGAGTTTTGTGAGTATGATGTGTTATAATCTAATAATTGTCTAAGTCTATCTAAAATAGCTTCTGGTGAATTAAACTTTTTCTCAAGATTTATAAAATATAACCTTGCCTGTCTCCCTCTATCACTTCTTTGAAACATGCAAATTTCCTTTGCCATATCTGCTTTTAACATATAGTCCTTAAGGTCTTGAATACCTCCTGATGTTTGGTATTTTTGTATTACTATTTCGTAGTCTTCTTTTTCCTCAAATCCATACTCTATCATTCTTGGAATCCATATTTTAAAAGGTGTTTTAATTTGAAGAAAATCGTGTAGTTCTCTTCCACTTACTATTACCTCTCCACTTTCATTAATTATGTAGGGTATTAATTGCTTTTCCATTTTTCTACCTCCAATTATTAATTATTTTTCCTTTGAAATTTGTTTTATTGATATTATAGTAGTTTATTTTTGTGGTTTATTTGTATAAAATAGTTTCTGAAATTATATTTTGACTTGGCCCAAAGGGGTGCACATTTTTGAAGTGCTCCCCTTAAAGTAGACAGTTTGAAAATTATAAATTGTTGAAATAAGGAGGAGTATTTTTT
>OKWQ01000142.1_pt1 | contig 54711 bp, 54 predicted proteins | sample 1607071 | NCBI WGS metagenome assembly OKWQ01 (sample SAMN07501039, study PRJEB24779) | human gut metagenome
AGACCTACCGTAGTTGTCGTTTTTCCTTCACCTGCCGGAGTCGGGTTGATTGCTGTTACAAGAACTAATTTTCCGTTTGGAGCATCACTTTCTTTTAAAAGGTTGTAGTCAATTTTCGCTTTGTATTTACCATATTGCTCCAGATATTTTTCGTCAATACCTGCTTTTGCTGCAATTTCTGTAATTGGGGACATGGTAGTCTCCTGTGCAATTTCGATGTCTGATTTGTAACCCATAGAAATATCTCCTTTCAAAACTATCCGTCCAATGTTTTCCTGACACTTTAACGGATTTTAGATTTTTTTTAATGTGCCGATGGACACATCTCCAACAACTGCCAGATCCTCTGCTTCAAAGGATAGTGGAAAATTATCAGAAAATAGTATTTGGGATGACGGTGGAAACTCATCATCCCCAGCCCATAGAATAAATCGTACAAAATATCCATTTATGAATTCAAACTCGTAAGATACATCGCCAAGCTCTAATCTTACGGCGCCCACTTTTTCCATTTGTGCCTGAAAAAGTTCTAACTTTGAACCGTAGGAAAATGCCAGACGCATCAGGCATCTGCCCTGAAACTGTCTGAAATAAACCTCACCCCAGGGCACTTCACGATAAGTCAGATACTTTCCGGTTGTCTCAGATGCCGTGCCTTTTGTCAAAAAACGGATTGCAATAATCTTTGCAGATATTTCTTCCATAAGGGCACCATAAGTCTCATCATCATTCTCTGCTTTTTCCACACTGAATTCCGGATAAGATATCAGATAACTTTTCTGCATCATCCGCAGCGTAAATACCTGCTTTTCTTCATCAAAGGGAACTCCTGTGCGTCTGCTTGCTTCAATCGGATCTATTTTGCGATATTCTTCAAGGTAATGCTCGAACGGGATTCGTTCTTTGTTGTCTTTTTCGTACTCAATATTCATATGTATCCCCATTGCTTCCTTTCAATATCCCAATTTAGTTAGTCTTCAAATAGTGTCGTATCTGTATGCGGCAAGAAACATGCTGCAACAAACTCATCCATATACTGAGGGATTGCACTTAATTCCAGATAAGTCATATTTCTTGCAACTTCATATACTTTCCGCTCAGCCTGAGTAGAGCAAAGCATTGCATATGCCCCTGACAGGGATGAATTTCCAATATACTGGTACAATTCCAAAGGAACTTTCGGGAACATCCCAATATGAATTGCATTTTCCATATTGATACCGCTTCCAATGCCACCTGCTACATAAACATGTTCTATCATTGAAATATCAAAATCACAATAAGATAACATCGTCCGGATTGCAGAGAAAATTGCTCCCTTTGCACGGATAAAATTATCGATATCAACTTCTGAAATCTCCACATCCTTCACAGACCCTGCTTCTGACTCAAATGCCAGCACATAGCTGCCCATATCAAATTTATCGTGTCTTACGCGTTTTCCTTCACGGACAAATTTACCTTTAGGGTTAATAATGCCGCAACGGAATAACTCACTGATAATATCAATGATACCGGAACCGCAGATTCCAATCGGTTTCGTCCCCTCATCTCCAATTACAGAGAGATTTGGCTCCATTGTTTCTTTATCTATGGTACAAGCTTCAATTGCTCCATCTGTAGCCCGCATGCCACAGCTGATATCCCCACCTTCAAATGCCGGTCCTGCTGAGCAGGCACAACTCATTAAAAAGTCAGAGTTACCAAATACAATCTCGCCATTGGTACCAAGGTCAATAAACAAGGAAAACTCCGGTTTATTCCACAGTGCACTTACAAAAGCACCTGCTGTTATATCTCCGCCTACATAGCTTCCGATATTTGGAGCTATAATAATATGGGAATCCGGATTAATATGAATTCCAATATCAGATGCATACAGTGAATTCGTTTTAAAGAAGGTTGGAATGTATGGTTCCATACGAAGAGGATCAGCATTGATACCCATTAATAAATGGTTCATAGTGGTATTGCCTGCAACACACATACGATATATACTCATAGGATCCAGTTTCGCCTGTCTGCACATGGTCTGGATCAACGGATTAATCGTCTCTTCAATAACTGCTTTTTGCAGTCTCTCCTTGCCGCCTGGTTTTGCCGATTCAATTATACGATTAATTACATCGGCACCGTAACGGATTTGTCCGTTTCCGGAAGAACCTTTTGCAAGAATAGATCCGTCCAGCATATTAATCAGAATTGCTGAAACCGTTGTTGTTCCGATATCAATTGCAATTCCACCTACAATCACTTCTTCATTCTCCGGGAAAACATCATATACAAATATATTTGTTTCAATTTTTCTTACAATTATTTTGACACGAAAATTGCTTTCCCTAAGCACATCCGGCAATTTCTTCAAAACCGAATATGGAACACGGATCTTTTCAATACCAGTTATTGCCGTAATTGCGCGGGTAAACCGCTCATTGTCAGGCATGGTATCATCCAAAGTAGGCTCATCCATAGATACATTCAAAATCTCTAATGTATTCTTCAGTTCAATACCTGCTTCTAAAATCTGTTCTTTTGCATCGGAAAAAATCTTTAATTCTTCCGGCGAACTTAGATCTGCCACTTTCATACGGCTTCTGTAAGCAGAGGCAATATCCGGCACCAGTACTTCCACATCCGCATTTATGGTACTGACACAGGCGAGACGCCAGCCTTCGGCATAGTCCTCATCCGTAATATGACGCGTCTTTTTTGATTCTAATTCACCGCCAACGAGCTTTACTCTGCATTTCCCGCAAGATGCATTTCCTGAACACGGTGCATCGATAGCTACGTTTGTTTTTCTCGCTACCTCAAGAAGGCTTTCACCGAAAGCAGCGAAGACAATAATATCTTCGCTGTTTTCAAACTTAAAAGTAACTTTATGCATATATTAGATCTCCAGATAGGAATCCGCATATAAGGTATTGTTTTTAAATACATCACAGGATTTGATTGTTTCCATCAATCTTAAATCACAAGGATTTACGATAGCGGAAGTCAAACCATTCATCATAGCCATAGCTACTAAAGCAGAATCCATGATCGGACGGATATGTTTTGGCATACCGTTAGAGTTATTGGATAATCCACCTGTAGAGTTTAATCCCATATCGCTGAACATTTTAATTGCTTCTAAAACGTCCATCTGCTTGTCCTGCATTCCTTTAACAACAAGGAATAACGGGTCAAACCAGAGATCAGTAGGTTCCATGCCAAGTTCCAGACCTCTCTCTAACATGTTCTGGCAGTGCATCATACGTTCGTCATTATCAGATGGAACGCCTTCTGCGGAACATAATGCGATAACAATTGCATCATTTGCTGCAGCTAAATCGATATTTTCGATTCTGTCTCCGGCATCTGCAGAGTTAACGATTGGTTTTCCTTTTGAACGGTTATATACGGAAATACCAGCTTCAATCGCTTTTTTATTAGCGGTATCCAGTGCCAGCGGTACATTGTCGAATTCATTCTGAAGCAGCTGAACAGCCCATTTCATTAATTCTTCGCCATCGCTTTCAGCCGGTCCGATATTTACATCTAAGTAAGTTGCGCCTGCATCAAGCTGCTCTTTTGCACGCTGAATGATAGGAGCTCCGTCTCTTTCTGCCATTGCTTTACGGATAACTGGGGAAATACAGTGGATTCTTTCACCAATTGTTACGAATTTTGCCATTGTTTAATCTCCTTCTCTAATTGAAATTGTTGTAACATTTCAGACAGGTCTGCGCATTTACTGCGCCGACCGTATGAAAACCTGGAGCCTGCAGACATCCAGCCCTTCGCCGCAGGCGAATTTCAATGGGCTGGATGTGTAACAGTTCATGCTGTCTGAACTGTTACATATTGTTAGTAAAATCATTTACTGATTTCTGCCATACTATATTAGTATAGAGAAAATTACTGCATATCTTTTAAGAATTTCACAAGCTGTACAGCTTCATTTGGTCCTACAATGACATCCCATCCCGGAAGTTTCGCTTCTACTTCACCTTTTAAAACAGCTACTTTACCTGGAAGAATTAATTTTCTGTTTTTGATCTTGCCTTCGATATCAGCTTCTCCAAAATATTTAGCAATAGAACTTGCAGATAATTTACCTGCTGCCCATGCTGTCAGAACGGATAATCCGCCTGCATCACTGATAATCAGATTACAAGGAACTCCGGAACGCTCTAACTCGCCGGATACTACGAAATATGTAAGTGCAAAGTCTACAGTTGTAAGACAAACTGAATTCTCATCTGCTCCATTGATTGGGTAAATACCCGGTTCTACTTTCATTGGCTTCTGAGGATCTGTAAATACGTTCTGTCTTAAACCATATAACGGCAATGCCTGAGCATAAGTCATTTCTTCCATTACTATGATAGAGCCATATTTAATTGTAAACATAGATGCTAAAGCTGCCTGCATGTGGATATCTCCCTTTGCAAGTGCTGCTACATTTACGATTGACGGATAACCAAATGTTCTGTCACTGTCTTTAACTGCTGCTTTTCTCATCTGAACTGCTGTTGCAAATGCATCTTTAATGGATTTACATCCCGCATCCAGGATCAGGTTCTTGTTTCCAAGTCCTTCTAATTTAGCAACTGTATCATATAATTCATTTATATCTGCTCCACGAACACCAAGTACAGCACCTGCTGCAACAGCTATTGCACTCATAGCTTCATAATTGGAAGCATCTGCTCCATTTAATACTGGTTTGCTGTCTTTGCATACTTCAAGAGCTGCTTTTGCAACTTCAACATCTGTACATCCTAAAATTAAAGTTCTGTTCAGAGCCGCTGCTTTTTTTACAAGCTCTACATAATCACTGACTCCATCAGCGCTGTAGTTAACATAGACCATCTCTACAAACATTCTTTCGCCAATACGTTCGTAATCAACCTTAGGAATTGCTGCAAGCTTAGCGTCAATTGCTGCTTCATCCATACAATTGCAAAGAGCAACTGCATATCTTGTCTTACTTACAAAAGTTTTTTCGTGTCTTTCAAGAACAGTTTCTCCGCCTAAAGTAAATTCATTTTCGCCTGTTCCGACTTTAATTGTTTTCATTGGTGGTGCAGTAGCCTCTGATAAAGTTGCTAATGCATCCGGTGAGAAATGCGGACATGCACTGATATCCATAGCGCCCTGTGCAACCTTCATTGAGAAAGCCATACATGTTGGGCATCCACACTCCTTACAGTTTTTCTTAGGTGATAATTTAAATATATCAAGACCTTTAAGTGCCATAATTCTTTTTCCTCCTTAAGCAGCAATTATACTAATTCTTTGACTAATTTTGAAATAGTTGCAACTGATACAGGATGTTTTAAAATAACTGCATTTGATCCGGAAACTAAAACTGCTGCTGCTGTCTCTACTTCCATATCAATACCGCGCTGTTCAACATCTCCCCATTCAGGCATATCAGCTTCTGAAGCCATTGATTCTTTTACGCCCCATGTTTCAGATGCTACCGGTGTTATAATCGGCATCTGTAACATTCCATCATTCTGAGATAAAGCTGCTGCTTTTACTCTCTGCATGGTGGAAACAACATATTCAAAACCATAACCTGCTGCTGCAGTACCTACGTTCATAACAACGTTAGAACTGCTGACACCTAACTGTGACAATAATACATTTAACTGTTTTGCAAGGTTGATATCAACTGCTGATTCAGCACCTACTACCTGCTTATAAGCCAGGCCTGCTGCTGCACCAACTGTCTTGTAGTTTTCTTCCTTTGCTGCTAAAAGCATTGCATTTCTGCCTTCCAGTACTTCGGCAGCTTTGCTTAAAAGTTCTGCATCTTTTTCAACGTTCTTGCATCCCGCAATAACAAGTGGCACGTCTACTGCTGCTGCAACATCTTTTACGATTTGAATTAATTCCTCTGTAGATTTGTCAGCTCCGTTGGGATCTCCGCCTTCTAATCTCAGGCAAAGGAAATCAGCACCTTCCATAGCTGCGGCTTTTTTAGCCATATCAGCTACAGTTGCACAGCCTTCATAATATTTCTGAATAAATTCCGGTTCATTTTCTAAACCGAAGTCTGTGATCTCAACACCTACTTTTGGTGCGTTTTCGATAGGAGCATCGAAGGTATAAAATGGTAATACATTTTCTCCGCCTATGGTAATTTTCTTGTCCCCGCATCCAATTTCAACAGTGTTAATATTTGCGCTGAACTTTCCTGATTTTGCATTAAATGGCATTTCTAATAAACCTCCTTCATGTTTTTAGACTGTTGTAAAACATAATTATATTTTACAACAGTCTGCCTTAAAAATCCATAAAATCTTTGTATTTCTTTAAGAACACACCCTTTAAAACCCTTGAATTTACTGAATATTTATCTATATTCTTCGTTTATGCAAAAGCTTTGGTGATTCTTAAATCAAATTACATCATTGGTTCCATGCTAAGTGCCGGATGACCTTTTTCTTCTAAGTATGCTAATAATGTTTCCGGATCTTCTGCTACTGTTTCATCACCGATCATATCAACAAAGTTATCGATATTATATAATTCTTTCGCGGTAGCATTTAACTTCTCAGCAACCTGATCTTTTAAGTCTTTTGGCATCCATACGATTCTGCCAACACCGCCTTCTGCTTTCATGAACTTCTTAGAAGCGATGAAGTGTTTACCATGTCCCATGAAACCTGGTGTCTGAACACCGCCGCCTGTCATGGAAGCTAATTCAGGGAATGTCATACCGATTGGTGTCATTCCTGCATATTCACGGTTCGCAATACATACACCATTGGATAATGGCTCAATACCACAGATACACTCAAAACATCCACAAGATGTCATAGGATCTTCAATGATAGAATATAAGGTTACTGTTTCAAGCGCACCCTGGGAATATTTCTTAACCGCATCGTTAACATCCTGGTAAGATCCGGTTCTTTCATCAATTAAGCCGCCTTTTGTGATAACCTGGCATGGTCCCTGAGGATCAAGTTCGTTGGTAGCCTTTGCATCCAGCCATGAAACAGCACCGCAAAGTCCAAGTCTTTCAGGTGTAACAACACATACGTGAGACGGTGAGAATGCCTGACACATAATACAGCTGTAGTATACGTCAACACCTTCATCTGTTAATGTACTAAGTCTTTCATCACGTTTGTCATAGCTTGGTACAGCCAGTTCTGAACGAAGTTTTGTACATTCCGCTGCATCCGTAATAACTTTAACCTGACATTTGTCAACAACTGCTGCAAATTCGCTCTTAATTTTAGCATACAGAACTTCACCGATATGTTTTGCTCTGAATCCTGCATTAAAGGTATCTTTGCTCACACGTACACGGATCATATCTCTCTGTCCGGTATGCATTACGCCTTCGATACAGTTGATGTAGGAGTGGAATTTACGTTCAAATACAGGCTCGAAATCAGACTGCATGTTCTTTCCTGCAACTTCTACTATGTAAGCAATACTCTGTTTGCTTCCAACTTCGAATTCGTCAAAGTCCGGTCCGATTACTTCAATCTTATGATCTTCGATTTCTGTTGCTTCTTTTGCCTGTACTAATTCGAAACAGTCAACTCTGGAACCATCGAATTCTACCTGCATATCACCACGGCGGATGATTTCACCTTCAAATGCAGATGCAAATGCAACCGGGATATCGATCTTGGTGATTTTAATCTTAATATCTCTTGCTTCCAGAGATGTTGCGTTGAATTTCGCTACATCTTCCTGAACGATTAAGCTCTTTGGTACGCGGAAGATATTTTCTGTTTCGTTTGTAACTACCGGGAAACCAAGTGCAATTGCACCAGCTCCACAGGCAACTACTACATCATCCAAAGGTCCGAAAGCATTTACAAATGCTGGAACTCTTTCAAATGTATATTTCATTAACGCGCCTGCATCTCCTGCTGTAATATTACCGAAGATCAGAGCTGCTCTGATTGCTACGGATACTACGTGGATTACGCTTGTTACATCTTTTCCTAACGGAATAACACGAACGTTAGCGCCTGTTTTATAGCCTAATTCTGCACACTGGTCGATGATTCCGCCAACCAATGTTACCAGGATACCCTGTGCCTGATAGCTCTTAATCAGGTCAACACCTTCCTGTGCAGTTGGTGCAGTACCAAGGACTACAGCTACACCTGGGATATCTCCTGTAACAAGAGGAACGCCCAGCTCACGGATAATTGCATCGCTTAAATGTCCATAGCATGGATCTTCGTAAGGAGCAGCTCCGTCAATATATTTTAACACTTCAATAAACTCTGCACACAGAGCTGTAGCAACACCTGACATAAATGCATCATTCAGACGTTTTTCTCTGGTCATTAAAGATTTTACAACTCCGAGAGCTGTTTTTAAATCACCTAAATTAGCGATTTTTGTTCCTGTTACACCATAGTAACAAGGTAAGCTGTATGCTGTATTTGGAAAACTTACTGCTTTATCAGCGCCATGCTGTGCGATTGCACCGTCAATTGCCTGCTCTGTCAATCCGTATACGGCATCATTTCCACTAAATACTCTATCAAATAATGTCACTGTTATACCTCCAATCAGATACTTGTATTATCGATCTTTTCTTTTATTTTTCTTATCTCTTCTGTTGCGGTGTCGCTAAAATCAAAGGGGGATTTTCCCTGCCGGTCCGCATCGATCACTTCCGTGTTGTAGTGAATGAAGCCCAATAAATCTTCTGACGGAATTTTGGATTTTATAAACTCTTCGTCCTCTTCATTACGCACCTTGTTCGCCACAACCCGCACGTGCTTCACACCAAGGTCCGTTGCAAGACGCTTTACATTCTTGTAGGTTTGGATGCTTCTTGCACCGGGTTCAATTACAACCACAAACTGATCCATTCCCTCGGTAGTTCCCCGTCCCAAATGTTCCAGGCCCGCTTCCATATCCAGGATTACCACATCATCGCTTCTTAAAACAAGATGATTGATAATCCTTTTGAGCATTACATGCTCCGGACATACACAGCCGCTTCCAGCCGTATCAACGGTGCCAAGAACCAGCAGTTTTACGCCGTTTGCTGACTTTGCAAATTTATTCGGGATATCGTCTACTTTCGGGTTGATCTTATAAAACTTATTGTCGTCATTTGCACCGGTACGTTCCTGCACCAGCTTACGCATTTTGGTAATCGGTACGATCTGATCTAATTCTTCATCAGAAAAACCAAGGGCTAATCCTAAATTTGCATCCGGATCCACATCCGCCGCCAGGACATTCTTCCCTTCCTGTGCATATAATCTGGCCAAAGTGGCCGCAAAAGTTGTCTTTCCTACTCCGCCTTTTCCGGTAACTGCAATTTTCATTTTAACTCCAATCTGCTGCCAATAGCAGCGTTCTCCCGATTAGATACCAAGAGCCGCTCTCTTTTCTTCAATTCTGTCAATCATAGCATCTACAAGCTTATCTATATCTTTTTCAACCGTATATGCTGCTTCAACCCATTCTCTTACGCCGCTTGTCAGTAACTCTGCAACTTCACTGGAACCGGATACATAAGGATCAACTCCAAGGAATGTATCGATACCGGTAGAAACTACGTAGTTACCAATGGATACTGCTTTTTCAGACATCCACTCAGGAGCACATCCCACAACCGGAAGCTGAGAAATATTAAGTCCTGAATCTTTTGCAAGTTCAGATGCAAGAATCATCATACGGCTGATATCAACACAAGATCCCATGTGTAATACTGGAGGGATATCAGCTAATTCACAAACTCTCTTAAGACCTGCACCGCAAATATCTTTTGCAGCTTTGTCCATAAGTCCTGCCTTAGCAGCCGCCTGAGCAGCACAACCGGATGCAATGACTACGATATCGTTTGCGATTAATTTTTTCATTAATTCGATGTGAGCAAGGTCAGGTCTGATCTTCGGATTGTTACATCCAACCATAGCAACAGCACCACGGAGTACACCGGATGTAATACATTCCAGTAATGGTTTTGTTGTTCCTGTCTCATCTACCTGTGAATTTGTAACGCCATCCAACACTTTAACAATTGCTTCTACAGAATAACCAACAGTAGCTTTCTGTTTCATATCCGGGATGTAGATCAGATCCGGATTTCTGTTTTCGAAGTTGTCAATAGCAGCTTTTACAATCGCTTTTGCATTCTCGCCTGCTGTATGAGCATTGAATCTGATGAATTCAGAATCCGGCATCTGAGCGATCGGAGAAGTTGTGATGAATTTTGTATGGAAACATTTGCTTAAAGGACCAAGTGCCGGGAAAATACACTGTACGTCAACTACAATCGCTTCACAAGCTCCTGTAAGTACTACGTTTTCCTGCTGTAAGAAGTTTCCTGCCATCGGGATACCACGACGCATAGCAACTTCATTGGAAGTACAGCACACACCGGATACGGTAATGCCTTTAGCACCTTTGCTTTTCGCATAAGCAATTAATTCAGGATCATCCGCATATTCACAGATCATTTCTGAAAGTGAAGGATCATGTCCGTGAACAACGATATTTACGTTTTCCACTTCCATAACACCAAGGTTTGCCTCTGTATCAACCGGCTTAGGTGTTCCAAAGAGAACATCAGAGAATTCCGTTCCCATCATGGATCCGCCCCAACCATCAGAAAGACCTGCTCTGAATGACTGTCTGATCAGCGCTTCCGGTTTGGAGGAACATCCCATATGAGCCATATGTAAAGAACATGAAACTTCACGGTCAATTGCTCTTGGTGCAATTTCTTCTCTTTCCCAGATTTCCTGAGTATGTTTTGGTGCTCTCTTTAAGAATCTCTGGGTTCCGAATGGCTTACCATATTCCATCATACCCATTTCAGCGATTTCGTGAGCCAGATCGTAGATATCTTTTCCTTCGGTCTCTACACCCCACTCTTTAGCAATACGAAGTAATTTTTCCGGATCTTTTACTTTGTAGTTGCCATCCGCAGCTGATTCATAAAGTGTATGGCAGATTTCACGACCATGATCGGAATGTGTAGCAGATCCGCCTGCTGTAAATTTAAGGTAATTTCTTCCTACGATACCATGTACGTCACATCCACAGATTCCTTTTGGAGCCTTTGGAGTAATACGGCAAGGTCCCATAGCACAGATTTTACAGCAGACACCTGTCTCGCCGAATTTACAGTGTGGTGTCTGGTTTTTTACTCTGAACTGCCAGGCATCAGCACCAACCTTTGCGCCTGTCTCCAACAATCTGGCTGTAGCCGCTTCAAATTCTTCTACTGTTGTTAATTTAAAGTTTCCCATTATAAACCTCCTTTAAAATTGGGTTGTTTTCCCGGGGCTGTTTTTATCCCAACATACGAAATTCATTTCGTATTATCCGCCCCCACGGGATATTTCTCTTTAAAATTAATCCCCCTGGTGTCTGGTGATCCCTTCCATCAAGGGGAATTAATAACTCATATTATTAAAGACCTAATGCATCCACAATATCTCTTATCGCTTTTTTCACCGGTGAATCCTCAGGAAGTTCAACTGTAGGCTTTCCATCGCAGTCAAATTCGTATACATCCGAGTTTTGCGGAACGACTCCTAAAAGCTTTAAACCCTGTTTCTCAATTTCTTCACGGGTTCCTTCGTTCAGTTCTCCATTTGGAGCACGATTGATAATCAATCCCATATCTTTCGGATTCATCTCACAGTCATTTACAAGCTTTGCAATCCGCCCTACAGCCTGTACTCCTCTTCTGGAACAGTCGCTTACCAGAATCATGGTATCAACTTTGGGCAGGACGCCTCTGCTGATATGTTCCATCCCCGCCTCATTATCCATCACCATATATTTATAATTCGGCAGCAATTTTGTAAGCTGTGTCTGAAGCAGTCCGTTTACAAAACAATAGCAGCCTTTTCCCTGGGTTCTTCCCATAACAAGTAAATCATAATCATCTTCTTCCACCATACAGCGGTTGAACATAATTTCCATATAGTCTGCTTTAGACATACTTGCCGGAATAGGGTTCTTTACACTGTTTTCCGCACGTGCCACTTCTTCTCTGATATCGCCCAGAGTCATATCCACTTCCACTCCGAGAACTTCATTCAGGTTTGAATTCGCATCAGCATCTACTGCCAAAATCGGTCTTTTTCCCTTTTCACAGAGATACTGAATAATAAGTCCGCAAATTGTGGTTTTTCCCACTCCGCCTTTTCCTGCAACTGCAATTGTATGTGTCATAACGGGTGCCTCCTGTCATTTCCCTATAGTCTATTCTGCTTTTGTTCTGAGTCCGGATCTTGTTAAGATTTCGGAAACTGCAGCAGATTTGTTTAATGCATATAAATGTATACCTTCTACACCTTCGCCAATGAACTGGTATAACTGGTGTACGGTATAATCGATACCTGCTTCTTTAAATCCTTCCGGATCATTGTAATATTTACTGATTACTTCAGCAAGATCTCTTGGAATTGAACATCCGTTCATGGACAATGCCATACGGATTGTAGCATCTTTGTTTAATACAGGCATTACACCTACATCGATAGGAAGTGTAATTCCGGCATTTCTGATCTGATCTACCCATCTCTTAAACTGCTCAATATCAAAGCAAAGCTGAGTCATAATATAATCAGCGCCTGCATCCTGTTTCATTTTCAGATGTGCAATATCTTCTTCAAAGGTTGGACATTGAATATGTTTTTCAGGATCTCCGGCCATGGCGATGGTAAACTGATCACCAAATTCTGCTCTGATGAATGCTACCAGTTCATTTGCATAGTTGAAATCTCCGCGTGTTCCTTCCCAGCCTGCCGGTAAGTCTCCGCGAAGTGCCAGAATATGGTTTACACCATTATCCAGGTATGCCTGTAACTCAGCTTTCATTTTTTCTTTTGTGTTTCCAATACATGTAAAATGAGTTACTGCTCTGTGTCCGCTGTCCGCAATAGCTTTACAAATTTCCACATTACGCCCTGCATTAGAACCGCCGGCACCATATGTACAGCTGATGAAATCCGGATCAAACTGATAGAGTTCGTCCAGTGTGTTTAATAATGGTTCCATTGGCTGTTCAGCCTTTGGAGGGAATACCTCGAAAGAAAATGATGTTCTCTCCTTCATAATGTCGATTACGCTTTTCATCTAACTAATACCTCCGTTTTTTTAGTTTTATTTTAATTGTCCTTCCTAATCAGGACAATTAATTTTAACAACTCCGCCGGTCAGGTCCACCATAGCGATGGTTCCTTCCACGACTTTTCGTTCCCCCATTACATCAGTCAGAGTGATGTTCATGCCTTCCACTTCGATCATACTAACATATTGTAAAATAATACTGTCTTCTTTATTGATATTATATGCCGTAGCTAAGCACATCTCTATGACCTCCTATTGCTGCTCCTTGACCATTGCAAGTGCAACTCCTAAATACATGTTTCCTTTTTGAAACTCATCTACTGCTTTCTTGATCTGTTCTGCTGCGCCTTCGGCACCGGCTGTTCTTAACTTAGCCGCCATCTGATCCAGCTCTGCCGCATGATGTTCATTATGCTGTAACATGTAGGTTAATAACGCAATATTTTCTTTGTTGGGGTTTTCTTCCCCGGAACCACATCCGCATCCACAACTGCTCTCATTGCAGGATGTACTGTCGCAGCTGCAACTTTCATCATGAGAATGCTTATGTTCCTCTTCGTGGCCATGCTCATGGTCATGTGCATGGTTGTGTTCGTAGGTATGGGTGTGAGGATGGACATGTTCATGCGCATGCGCACAAATGTTACCATTTTCATCTTTAACTAAATGCACTGTTATCCACTCTCCTTTCCTCTTATTTGTTAAAAGCTTCACAGAGTCATATATCATAACCCTTAGATGGGGATATTATAACATACAATATATGAATTCTCAACAATGAGTATTGTATTTTTTTAAATAATTTTAGAAGATTCACTAATACTTACAAATATATAACATCACTTCGACTCACTAAACTGCTGCATTGCCAAATAATTAACATCCTCATCATGCTGTCCGAAATCCATATTATATTCATGTCTAACAGAACCCCTGCATTGCATAACCTGCGCCTCATTCCCCGCCTTACTCATTAAACATACAATTTACGAAAGGATAATTTTAAAAATAAAAAATGCTAATTTTATAATAAATCATTATCATAAAATTAGCAATCTTTTCCATTAATTTTTTCACAATTAAGCTAAAATCATTCGGTCGTTGGCAAATTCTCCGCCACTTTCCATTTCAAATTTTTTCAAAAGGTCTGCCACCTGCAGATTTTTCTTCTCCTCACCGGATACATCATAGATAATATGTCCGTCATACATCATGATTAACCGGTTGCCGATACGGATGGCATCCTTCATGTTGTGCGTAACCATAAGTGCAGTCAGATTGTGGGTGTCTACAATCTTAACCGTGAGATCAAGTACTTTTTTGGCTGTCTTTGGATCCAGTGCAGCCGTATGTTCATCCAGCAGCAGCACTTTCGGACGCTGTAGTGAAGCCATGAGCAGTGTCAGCGCCTGACGCTGGCCTCCTGATAATAGCCCGACCTTGGAAGTCATGCGGTCCTCCAAACCTAAATCCAGTGACTTAAGGGCAGTCTGGAATATTTCCTTCTCTTTTTTGGTAATTCCCCAGCCCAGACCTCTTTTCTTGCCTCTTCTGTAAGCAAGTGCAAGGTTTTCCTGTATTTCCATACTGGAAGCCGTTCCCATCATGGGATCCTGGAAGACCCTCCCCAGATTTCCGGCTCTCTGATACTCCGGTTTTTTGGAAATATCGTCCCCATCCAGCACAATGCTTCCGGAATCAATGGGGTATACACCGGCAACCATATTTAACATCGTAGATTTACCTGCACCATTACCACCTATAATTGTGATAAAATCCCCAGGGTTGACATGCAGATTCAGCCCCTGAAGTGCTCTTTTCTCATTAATTGTCCCGGGATTAAATGTCTTATATACCTCTTTTATTGTCAACATATCTGCTCGCCTCCTAATTCTTAACTACCAGTTTTTTAGAAAATACCGGAACGGCCAGAGCAATTGTTACAATAACCGCTGTTAACAGTTTCATATCATTGGAATCCATACCTAACTGAAGAACTACTGCTACAATTACACGATACAGGATAGATCCTAAAATAGCAGAGCCAAGCTTTCCTGCAAAGTTCAGACGTTTTCCCATAACAACTTCACCTATTACAATAGATGCAAGACCGATTACGATAGTACCGGTTCCCATACCTACGTCCGCAACCTTCTGCGCCTGCACAACTAAAGCACCTGACAGTCCGACAAGGGCATTCCCGATAACCAGACCGAATATTTTCATTTTGTCTGTATCCACACCCAATGCCCGGATCATAGCTTCGTTATTTCCGGTAGCACGCAGTGCACTTCCGATCTCTGTTCCGAAGAGCCAATAGAGCAAGACGATTGCGGCAATTGCTATAATCAGTCCGATAAAACAGACTACGATCGTATTGATATTTGCATTTTTCTGAAGACTCTCCGGCAGCAATTTTACAAGCATTGTTACTATGGTGTCAGTTCCTTTTTCTCTGGTATTAATAGGCGTATTTGCCTGCCCCATAATTCTCAGGTTAATTGAGTAGAGAGAAATCATCGTCAGGATTCCCGATAATATAGCCGGAATCTTAAGCTTTGTATGGAGTATGCCAGTTACTGCTCCTGCCAATCCTCCTGCCGCCAGTGCAAAAAACAGGGTCAGAAATGGATTCATATGCAGCTTAACGCAAAAAACCGCACTGATACATCCGCCCAGTGCAAAACTACCATCGCATGTCATATCTGCGAAGTCCAATATTTTAAATGTTATGTATACCCCCAGTGCCATCAGGCTCCACAATAATCCCTGGGACACTGCCCCAAATATTGCCATTAAAATGTTCATCTCTACCTCCATTGTTATAAAATGGCCGTTTCAAAATGCCTTTTGAAACAGCCACTTTTCTTATTCTTCTGTCGCAGAAGTCTCCTCTGAAGAAGCCTCTGTTGTTGCAGCCGGTGTTTTAACAAACTCCTGTAAGTCAGCCGGAATCTCAAGTCCCAGTTCTTCTGCTGCATCTTTGTTGATTACGGTATCAACATCTTTTAAATACTCTATAGGCATAGCCGCAGGATCACTTTCGCCGGCTAAAATTTTAGCAGCCTGTGCCCCTGTCTGTTTACCCAGATTGAAGTAATTAATACCTCTGGTTGCAAGGCCTCCGTTATTCACCATTCCTTCTTCACCGCAGATGATCGGAATACCAGCCGGATTTGCTACCATAGAAACAGTCTGCATTCCTGCTGCAATCATATTATCAGTAGGCGCATAAATAGCATCTACTTTACCAACCAGGTTCTGAACTACCTGCTGGATCTCGTTAGAGTTAGAAACGGTTGCATCCTGTGTCTCCAATCCGATTGCTTCTGCAGCTTCTTTTGCCATATCAGCCTGGATCTTGGAATTGGTTTCACTGGAGCAGTAAAGGATTGCAATTTTCTTTGCATCCGGCAGCATTTCCTTTAATAAGTCCATCTGCTCTTTTACCGGTGTCAAATCAGATGTCCCGGTAATATTTGCACCCGGCGCTTCGTTTGATTCAACTAATCCGCTTGCTGCAGGATCTGTAACTGCTGTAAGTACAATAGGAATCTGCTCTGTTGCATTTGCGCATGCCTGTGCTGCAGGCGTTGCAATTGCAAGAATTAAATCTGACTGGTCATTAACCAGTTTGGACGCAATGGTACTACAGTTTGACTGGTCGCCCTGAGCATTCTGGTAATCAATCTGGATATTTTCTCCGTCTACGTATCCAGCTTCCTTCAAGCCCTCTACAAACCCTTCATAAGCCGCATCCAAAGCATCATGCTGCACCAACTGACAGACACCAATCTTATAGACCTTATCCGTATCTGCTTTTGCTGCACTTGCTGTTTCTGCAGCATCCGTGTCTCCTGCTGCGTCTGTGGCAGCGCCTTCTGCAGAGGCACCCTCTGTAGAAGCTGCGCTTGTCTCTTTTGATGCTGAAGTCTCAGTGCTTCCACTATTTGAACCGCATCCAACAGCCATAGAAACAACAAGACCCATTGCTAATAACATAGATAATGCTTTTTTCATAATATCCTCACTCCTATTTTCTTTTCCGAATCAACGCTTTCTCGCATTAAAGCGTCATGTTCATAAATGTGACTATACACTATTTCAAGAAAAAGGTCAATATATTATATGAAAAAATTCAATAAATCCCATTATTTTTTGTAAAATGTACCATAAAGTTTTGACATAGTAGAGGATATCGCTCCCGTAGGACAGGATTTTTTGCATTTCCCGCAGCGGATACATTCTGCACTGTTTGGCGTCTCATATACCGGTATATTCATTTCACATACTTTCTGGCATTTTTTACAATTTATACATTTTTTATCATCCACTTTATAGCGGTAAATGGACACTTTGTTAAAGCATCCGTATATTGCACCTAATGGGCAAAGATATCTGCAGAATGGGCGGTATATTACGATTGACAGCACTATGATTAAAATCAGGATTCCCATCTTCCAGTTAAACAGAAAGCCGATAGCTTCCTGCAGCGGAGGATTGGCTGATACCAGCGGAATACCGCCAAACAGTGTACCCGAAGGACAAATCCATTTACAGAACCAGGGGTCTCCATTTCCCAGAAGATTTACCGCAAACATCGGTAGTATGATAACAAATACAACCAGAATTATGTATTTCAGATACTTTAAAAACTTATCACCCGGAACCTTCCGTATTTTTACCGGAAACGGAATCTTATGAAGCAAATCCTGAACAAGTCCAAAAGGACACAGCCACCCGCAGATAAAGCGACCGAAGAAAGCTCCGAATGCCATCAGAAAACCAATTACATAGAAAGAGAACTGGTATTTCCGGCTTCCCAGCACCGCCTGAAGCGAACCAATGGGGCAAGACCCCAATGCTCCCGGACAAGAATAGCAGTTCAAACCCGGCACACAGAGATTTTTTGTACTTCCTTTAAAAATAGTCCCACCCAGAAATCCATTCACATAACCATTTGAAACAGCTGTAAATGCAATTTGTACAACGAGACGTATGTGATTCCTTAATTTTGTCAATATTCCCATCTTACGCCTCCTTATCCGATCCCAATGCATTCCAGGCATATATTGGTTGCCTTTTGGAACACCGTTGCTGCTTCCCCGTTAAACACGCCTACAATGAGGAATACTGCGGCTGCGCATATGATAACAAGGGCTGCTTTGTTTTCTTTTAAAAATTTTACCATCTGTTTTCCTCCAATTTGATTAATTGCGGCAGTTTAAAACACGTTTTAGTATAACATTCCCGGGAAAAAGTTGCAAGCGAAGACAAAACCAGGGGCATCTGTGACCGATGCCCCTGGTACTCTTGCCCATTATTTATAGGACGTAAACCCGATATCCTTCATGGAAAGGCCTGTCTGGCTTCTCAGCAGATAATCCCAGTTCATAAACGATAACTGCAGTCCCAAATTAGCTGTTTCCTGTATGCCACTCTCAGTCACTATCCCTGAATAATTGCTTATTGTAAAGTAAACCTTAGAATTCCTCTTATATTTCGATGCATTAAATTCCGCAGTTGCCCTGAACCCGGCATATGAATTGTTGACCGAAAAAATAAGTTCAGGTTTGATCAAATCAGATCTGACCGTTTCTACCTTCATGGAAAACCCCAGGCTTGCTTCGCTTTCATCAAATACACTTAAAAAACTAAACCTGTCATATGCACTCTCATATACGATGCCAAACGTATAGCCTGAACGGGCATCTGTTTGTTTGATAAACCTATTTCCGGAGCTGTTTCTTTCCCCATAGGAGAGAATGAAATTTTTTAATTTAGTATGGCTTGCGGAAATGGATTTATCAGTTGAATCTGTTTTTGCAATTACCTTAATGGTGCAGGTAAATTTCTTTCCGGCTACTTTTGCAGTTATGGTTGCTCTCCCAGTCTTTTTCGCTTCTACCTTACCTTTTTTTGTTACTGTTGCAACGGAGTTTCTTGAACTGCTCCAGGTAACCTTCTGCTTTGTTTTTTCCAACTTCAGATTATAAGTCTTTCCCACCTTAAGGGTCTTACTTTTGGAACTTAATTTTGGAACTTCTACCCTGACGCTGCCTTTATATTTCTTGCCTCCGACATTTGCCGTTATATTAGCCGACCCACCAGACTTTGCGACCAGTGTTCCATCTTTTTTGACCTCTGCAATTTTCCTATTGCTAATAGACCAGGTAACTTTTTTCTTTGTTCCTGTCACCTTCAGCTTTTTTCGTTGTCCCTTAATCAAGGTAACATTCTTTGGTACAATTTTTATGCCAGCCGCCTTTACCATGGAAACATTCTGAGTAAGCGGTAATACATCCGGGACTACACTAAAAAATACCAGCGCCGCCGCTACTCCCAATAACAATCTTTTTACTTTACTCCCTGCTCCGCACATAACTTTCCTCCTAAATTCATGGACAACATTCCTCTGTTTTCAGGTTGCTGCCCGATTGTCGCACCAATCACACTTTGTCAATCAAATACATCTGTCTGCTTACGATATCATTTGTAATAATGCGAATTCTTTTCTGCATGTCCACTTTGGCTATTTCCTCACAAATGCTATAATCGCCCGGATTTACTACATAAATCGCATCCAGATCCGGTGTGGCTCTAACCAATTCACATAAGACAGCCTTTGGGTATCTTCCATATCAAGATTCATAAAAACTATGGGTACGTTTTTTGCATCCATTTTTTTATGAAAACTGCTATCGACTCCATCTGCAGCGGCAGTATCGCAATTCCGTCCGGCGCATCCGCTTCTACCTGTGCAAGCAGGGGCTCAATAGTCCGGTCCGACAACTCCTTGATCAGATATAACTTTACACTGACTCCAAAAGCCTCCAGTTCTTTCGCCTTTTCACGTGCTGCTTTATAGCGGTTATTGAGTACCCTGTCTACCGTTCCTCTTGAGACACCGGCTATTTCAGCAATCTTACTAATTGTCACCATTCATTATCTATTCCTCATCAGTATTTAGAATTACGGGAGTACGAAAGTTCAGAACGATCCGTATATATGATAATAATTATAACATCATTTCTAACTTGTGTTAATACAAATTTAAATTATTTTCTCAAAATCCAGAGTGCCATAGTACTTCTCCAGGCTATCGAGATTGTATATTGCCATCGCATTTACTAAACCATTACAGGTATCGTTATCATCACCCTTATTCTTTGCCGCCGCACCAGAAAATTCACTGTATTCTGTATCAGCCATACGGATGTCATAAATCCTTCACATTGTATGCCCGGCATTGCATAATCATACATAATTCCGGGAGTGGACAACCCTTGCTGCATCCCCCTGGTTACTATTTTCCCCAGCAATGCCAGTTTTTCATCCCTGCAATATCCTGCAATCCGCATTAAATCAGGAATCACCTCCTGAAACGAACAGTCTCCGCAAAGCAGGTCCACATCTTTATTCTCCTCATACACGGCCAACATGCTTCTCATAGCAAACATCACACTTGCTGCGTCAATCTTGGCTTACCTATGAGTTATAATGTTCTGGATATAGACTATTTCCTACCTATTTTCCTTTAAAGCAAAAAAAGACTTCATGCCAGTCTCCATCGGAAACAAACATAAAGTCCTGTTCTCATAATTATTTAATCTGCCTTACTCGTCCCAGTTATGGTATACATTCTGTACATCATCGTCTTCATCCAAAAGGTCTAAGGTTTTCTGCAGATTCTTAACCGCAGTTTCATCCGTCAATTCCACATAATTTTGCGGAATCATGGTTACTTCTGCTTCCGCCATCCGGATGCCTTCTTTTTCCAACGCTTCACGCACGTTACTGAATTCATCAGGATCTGTAATGATCTCATAACTGTCCTCTTCTTCCTGGAAGTCCTCTGCGCCTGCATCCAAAGCAATCATCATTAAATCATCTGCGTCCATTTCACATTCTTCTTTGTCAATAATGATCTGTCCTTTTTTATCAAAGCTATAGGACACACATCCGGGTGTTCCGATGCTTCCGCTTCCTTTTGTAAAAGCACTTCTTACATTGGCTGCTGTACGATTCTTATTATCGGTAAGTGCATCTACAATGATAGCAATACCGCTAGGACCATAGCCTTCATAGGAAACATATTCATAATTAACTGCATTTGCATCACCGGCAGCTTTTTTAATCCCACGGTCTATGGTATCATTTGGCATGTTATTGGCTTTCGCTTTTGCAATTACATCACGAAGTCTGCTGTTATTATCCGGATCAGCTCCGCCTTCTTTTACGGCAACAGCGATTTCTCTTCCAATTATGGTAAAGATCTTACCTTTCGCAGCATCATTTTTTTCCTTTTTGTGTTTAATATTGGCAAATTTTGAATGTCCTGACATCTTGATTACTCCTTTTATTTTTCTTTATTCTTTTGTTATTTCTTTCGGAATCTCTTCCTTTGATTTGCTGACTCTTACTTTTTGTATAGTTTTGTTGGCAACGTTTAATATCTTAAACGCATAACCGTCTACTATAATTTCTGAGTCTTCTTTTTCGTCCGGTATTTTATCCAGACGGTAAATCAAATATCCATTTAATGTTTCAAAATCATCTGACTGAAGCTCTATATGAAGTATTTCTTCTACATCTTCAAGGGGCGTCATACCATCCATAATATATTTCCCGTCCGGCAGTTCCTCGATCAGCATCTCATCCAGATCATATTCATCCATAATATTCCCAACGATCTCTTCCAGGATATCTTCTAATGCGATTAAGCCTGCTGTCTGGCCATACTCATCTGCAACGATTACCATCTGAAGCTTTTTGGACTGCATACTCTGGAACAAAAGATTAATGTTCCTGGTCTCCGGAATAAATATGGCCGGCCGGATTAATTCGGGTATATCTTTGATTGCCCAATTGTCATATCCTTTTCTGGTATGAAAACGCATGGCATCTTTTAAATGCAGAATGCCGGTAATATTATCGATATTATCCTCAAATACCGGAAATCTGGAATTCGTACTGTCCAGCATAAACTGCAGGCTTTCCTTGAGGGTTTTTTCCTCATTTACCGCTATAATATTCTTCCTGTGGGTCATAATATCCTGGGCTTCTTTATCCCGGAATTCAAATATATTATTAATCATCTCCGCTTCACTTGCTTCCAGGACTCCCTGTTCATGGCCTTCGTTTACCATAGAGATAATTTCCTCTTCCGTTACATCATCCTGCAATTTCTTTGGATCAATTCCAAAAAGCCGGATAATTACATTTACAACTGATGTAAATAAATATGTAACGGGACTAAACAGAACCACGATTGTATGCACAAGCGTTACCTGTCCAAATGCCCATTTCCTGCAATAATGCGCTCCCAGTTTTTTCGGGAGCAGTATGCCAAATGTATACAAAAGAAAAAGCATACAGACAACTGCCAAAAACGCATTTATAAAAAGATAAACACCCATCGGCAATATTTGTCCGAGACCGGTTCTATCCAGGACCAGCTTCCATAAAGCAGTTGCCGGATGCATCATTACTCCGCCCGTCAGCATACAGACAAGGGTTGTTGTGACCTGAATTGTGCTAATCAGCCGGTCCGGAGCCTCCTTGGCGCGCAGAAGCATCCTGGCTTTACTGCTGCCCTGTGCCTCTTCCCGCTCCAATTCGCCTTCATTCAGTGCCTGAACGGCAGATCCAAATCCAAATAATACTGCATCCAGCAATATAAATATTAAAAAAACGATGAATCCTGTCGCAGGACTCCCACCACTATCCATTTGTAAAAATACTCCTTCTTGTTGTACTGTTAAGTGCGAAAGAAAATCACTTTCAAAGTTACCCTATTCAGGGGTTTAACAATGAAACAGTTACATATCAATAGAAAATATATCATCTTCCCGGGAATTAGTCAAGTTATGTAGATAATTCCAGACTGATTTTAAGTGCCCGGTCTACCTGACGTAAGATTTCCATATCCAGATGACACACTCTGTCTTTTAATCGTTTTTTATCGATGGTACGAAGCTGTTCCAGAAGAATGACCGAATCTTTTACGATTGCATATTTTCCAGCATCTATTTCCACATGGGTTGGCAGCTTCGCCTTATTCATCTTCGATGTAATGGCAGCACAGATCACTGTTGGGCTGTGCTTATTTCCAATATCATTCTGAATAATCAGAACAGGCCGGATTCCCCCTTGTTCGGACCCAATTACCGGCCGCAGGTCCGCATAAAAAATATCTCCACGTTTAATAATCACACATTTCACACTCCGATTCATACGTTATGGCTAATTAAAGATTAACTCTAGTATTTCCATATTCTTCATGAGTATGCATCTTTGTGTTCATATTCTTGCGGCATCGGCCCAAACGGACAAACTTGATGTCCGTACGGCGAATGCCGCAAGGATCCAATACCCTGCAGCAAGCTGCAGGGTATTGAACTTACCGGGCATTATTCGTTAAAATAATCCCTCGTCAACACAATCTCCCCTTTGTGGACATATACCCTGGGTATCCGTTTACCAATATCACAGACAAATTCATATGGAAAACGTCCGCAGATACTGCTTAAGTCTTCTACCGGCAGGATTGCCCCCTCGCTCTCCCCAAACAGCGTAACTTCATCCAATTCCTTTGCTTCATCGATTTCACTGATATCCACCATAAACTGATCCATGCAGACTCTCCCCAGAATCGGCGCTTTTTTTCCATGAATCAAAACCCATCCTTTACCTGACAGGCTGCGTGGATAACCATCTCCATATCCCACCGGAATCGTAGCCACCTTTGTTTTCTTTTCTGTAACAAACGTGCCACCATAACTGACAGGAATTCCTGCTTCTAATTCCTTTATGTAAACAATATGGCTCTTGAGCTGCATTACAGGCTTAAGCGGAACACTCTCCTTCTTCACTTCCTGGGAAGGATAAATTCCGTAAATACTGATGCCGGGACGCACTGCGTCCATATTCGCTTCCGGAAGATCGATAATCCCTGCACTGTTGCTGCAATGTTTGAGGGGAATCCTAATCCCTGCTGCCGACAATTTTTCCAAAAAGTCCTGACAGCGCGCAAACTGCCCCCATGCACTGGTTTTATCTGCTTCATCCGATCTGGCGAAGTGGGTAAACAGCCCTTCTATCTTAAGGTTTGGTAATTTAGCAATTTCCAGGATCACTTCAATACTCTCTTTTGTATCTGTAAATCCAATCCTGCTCATTCCCGTATCTAATCCCAGATGAACATAGATCGTCTTTCCCTGTCTTCCCGCTTCCTCCGACAGGGCTATAGCCGTATCCAATTTGAACACGACCGGACGTATATCAAGTCTTACCAGCATTTCAAAATGTTCTTCAAACGTATAGCCTAAAATCAGAATAGGCTTTTGGATTTGGTTCCTTTTAAGAATCTGAGCCTCTTCCGCAGTTGCAACGGCAAATCCCCAGATATAATCATAATCTTCCACAAGCTTTGCCACAGGAACTGCCCCATGTCCGTATCCGTCGGTTTTTACCACTGCAATCATCCTGGTTTTCGGATTTGTATTTGCTCTCATGTTCTTAAAGTTTTCTTCTACGGCATCCAGGCTGATGACAGCGCAGACCCTGCTATATTTCTGCATGTTCCTTTTCTCCTCTGATAAGTATTTCCTGTAATCCTTCAATGATATCGGTTGCCAGCATGGCATATGTACCACATCTGTCCCGTGCTGCATCACCCGCCAGGCCGTGCAGATATACCCCCAGTCTGGCCGCCTGGGCTTCCGGCATTTTCTGAGCCATCAACCCGGCTATAATACCCGTAAGCACATCCCCGGAACCACCCACTGCCATTCCGTTATTTCCACTCTGGTTCACATAGATTTTCTGCCCGTCTGATACAATTGTCCTTGCATCCTTTAATACACAGACCACTCTCTGTTTAGATGCATAAGTACACGCTGTTTGTAATAGGTTATCCAGGATATCTTTTTTTTCTGCATGACAGAGTCTGCTCATTTCGCCCACATGAGGCGTCACCACTGCCGGACGTTTCCGTTCGCCCAAAGGCTGTGGATTTTCTGCCAGCAGATTCAGACCATCTGCATCAATCAAAAGCGGCTTATCCTGTACCTTTATAAGAAGTTCCAGCATTCTGCGCTTTTCTGCTTTCTTTCCAATTCCGGGTCCAAATACAATCACATCTGCCCATTCTGCTGCTTCTTCCAACTGCTCATGCCTGTAATCACAGGTATCATAAGTGGTAAGAATTGCTTCCGGCAGCATAGTCTGGAGCATGGTACGGTTACTCTCTTCCGTGAAAATCCGCACCAGTCCTGCCCCTGTTTTATAGGCTGCCTTTGCTGATAGAAAAGCTGCCCCGCACATATTATAAGTTCCGGCCACTACAAGAACCTTTCCGTAAGTGCCCTTATTGGAATACGCAAATCTGGGAGGCAGCAGCTGCAGATCCCTTTCTGTGTAAGAGACGACTCCAGGCAGCTGATTTCCAAAACCATCCACGGTAATTCCTATATCCTTCACAATGACGCCCCCTGCATACTCTGTTCCGGGATATAAGACGTGGCCGATCTTTTTAAATGCAAACGTTACTGTTTTTATTGCCCTTACCGCCGTTCCCATCACTTTCCCGGTGTCCGCACTGATTCCGGAAGCTATATCCACCGCCAGAACAGCTGCCTCTGACTGATTCATATAACCGATCACATCCGCATAATGGCCTTCGATATTTCTGGATAGACCTACTCCAAACATAGCGTCTACTATACTAGTATATTCACCTACCCCCAACTTACTTACAAAAATCACACCATATTTTTCGCAGATATTCTTCTGCAATCTGGTTTCTTGTGTACAAGATGCCTCATTTCCCGCAAAATATACACAAACAGCTATCCCTCGCAGATGCAGCAGCCTTGCAATGGCAAAACCATCGCCACCATTATTGCCGCTTCCACACACCACCAGTACATTTTCAAGGTTAAAACTGCCGTCCACCAGCTCTTCCACACATGCCAGGGCTGCCCGTTCCATCAAAACCATGGATGGTACCCCTATCTTTTCTATTGTTGTCTGATCGCAGCGCTTCATTTCTTCTGCTGTTACCAGGTACTCCATATCTTTCACCCACTTTCAAACGCAAAACAACGCGTAAAAATATCTTTCTGATATCCTCCTACGCGTTATTTTGTCCACTTACTTATTCTTTAATTTCATGTTCTCTTTCATAACGGTTAATGTTATAGGATAACTGCATCAGGCTCTCTGAAAGATGTACATTTTCTACAATTACATCCTCCGGCAGGCGCAGATCAATATGAGCAAAATTCCAGATTGCCTTCACGCCGTTCTCAATCAGCAGGTTCGCCATCTGTTCAGCGTTCTCCTTAGGCAGGGTAAGCGCTGCAATTTTAATCTCATTATCCCTGACAAACTGCGGAAGATCATCTGTCATCCGAATCGCAATTCCACGTACCGTCACGCCCTGCAGCCTTGGATTTACATCGAAGATACCTTTAATCCAGAACCCGCGCTTTTCAAACTTCACATAGTTTGCCAATGCCTGTCCCAGATTGCCGGCTCCTACAATAATCATATTATAAGTTTTATCCAGACCCAAAATCTTTCCTATTTCATTGTAAAGATACTTCACGTTATAACCGTATCCCTGTTGTCCAAAACCACCAAAGTTATTTAAATCCTGCCGAATCTGAGATGCTGTCACCTGCATGCGGTCGCTTAATTCGTTCGAAGATATCCGCTCCACACCATCCTCCAGCAAGTCTCCCAGATAACGGTAATAACGAGGCAGCCTTTTTATGACGGCTTTTGAAATTTCCTTTTCCTCCACAATACCATCCTCCAAATGCATAATCTCGTTTACTCTATCGTATAAACATTATAACGAATTGTGAATTTCATGTCAAACTATTATGGCAGAAAATACAAAATTTCCTGTTATACAGGCATTTTGGCACATTCATACCGATAATGGGGACAGGTGAATCGATGTTAGAGCTGGATTGTAACGAAAATATCGTAAATAGCTTTAATCGCCGTCTCAAAATCTTCATTACGTACACCAATAATAATATTTAATTCACTTGATCCCTGATCGATCATTTTTACGTTAATATTTGCATGGGCAAGCGCTGAGAAAATTCTTCCTGCAGTGCCTCTTGTAGAACGCATTCCTCTGCCTACTACTGCGATCAATGCAAGATCGGATTCTAAATCAATATAATCCGGATGAACATTTCGCTGGATTCCCTGAAGTACCTTCTGTTCTTTTTCTTCAAATTCTGACTGATGTACAAATACGGTCATGGTGTCAATTCCGGAAGGCATATGTTCGAAAGAAATATCATTTTCTTCAAACACTCCAAGCACTTTGCGTCCAAATCCAATTTCCGCATTCATCATATCTTTTTCAATATTGATGGCTGCAAAACCTTTTTTACCGGCAATACCGGTAATCGTATATTTCGGTTTATGACAGGTATGAGCCACGATCAGAGTACCCTTTTCCTGAGGAGCATTGGTATTTTTAATATTAATGGGGATTTCCGCTTTGCGAACCGGGAAAATAGCATCCTCGTGAAGTACAGTGGCCCCCATATATGCAAGCTCTCTTAATTCACGGTATGTAATGGTCTCGATTACCTCCGGATTTTCAATGATCCGCGGATCTGTCACGAGAAAGCCGGATACATCTGTCCAGTTTTCATATAAATCAGCCTGAATTGCTTTTGCAACAATGGAACCCGTTACATCGGAACCGCCTCTTGAAAATGTTTTAACAGATCCGTCCGGTTTTGCACCGTAAAATCCGGGTACGACCGCCCTTTCCGTATCTTTTAATCTGTTTGCAAGTTCTTTATCTGTTTTAACTTCATCAAAGTTTCCGGCTTCATCAAAGAAAATTACTTCAGCGGCATCTACAAACTCATAGCCCAGATAGTTTGCCATAATGATACCATTCAAATATTCTCCTCTGGAAGCTGCGTAGTTGCTGCCTGCTTTGTTCTCAAAATTTTCATGAATTACTTCAAATTCATGATCCAAAGAAAGGTCCAGTTCCAATCCTTTGATAATTTCGTTATAGCGCTCTTTTATTTTATCCAGCTTCGCGGTAAATTTTTTACCGGATTCTGCAATGTCATAGCATTCATAAAGCATATCTGTAACTTTAATATCACTTGAGAAGCGTTTACCCGGTGCGGAAGGAATTACATATCTTCTTGCTTCATCTGCACGGATAATGTCGGCTACCTTTTGAAACTGCTCTGCGTTTGCTAATGAACTGCCGCCAAATTTTACTACTTTCTTCATTACCAATTTCCTCCTCTTGTATATCCATAAACGTAACAATATCCCTATATTATCGCAAATCATGCATAAAGTCCAGTATTTTTGAAGAAATCTATTTGCAAAACCCGGATTATCTATTATAATAGTTTCTGATAAATATGAGAAAGATTGGGTGAATTACTTATGATACTTGCATGTCAGAACATAAGCAAAGCATTTGGAACAACTGAAATTATTAAGAATGCTTCCTTCCATATAGAAGATCGTGAAAAAACAGCAATCGTGGGAATTAACGGAGCCGGTAAGTCTACCCTCCTGAAAATTATTATGCAGGAAATGCCTGCGGATTCCGGTGAAGTGATAATCACCCGCGGAAAATCCATCGGCTACCTGGCACAGCATCAGTCTGTTACAAATGAAAATACGATTTATGAAGAACTTTTGGAAGTAAAACGGGATGTAATCGAACTGGAACAGCGGATCCGAACCATGGAACAGGAAATGAAGATCCTGGAAGGTGCCAGACTTACCGAAATCCTGGAAACCTATAACCGGCTAACAATGGAATTTGAACACAAAAACGGCTATGCCTATAAAAGTGAAATCGTAGGGGTTTTAAAGGGTCTTGGCTTTACCGAAGACGAATTTGACAAACCCATCAATACACTCTCAGGCGGCCAGAAAACCCGTGTGGCTCTTGGTAAACTGCTTCTTTCCAATCCGGACATTATTCTCCTGGATGAGCCTACAAACCACCTGGATATGAACTCCATTGCATGGCTGGAAACCTATCTTCTGAACTACAACGGTGCCGTAATCATCGTAGCGCATGACCGCTATTTCTTAAACCGTGTGGTAACGAAAGTAGTAGAAATTGACAATGGTGAGGTTACCACCTACCTAGGGAATTACACGGATTATGCGCAAAAACGGGCGATGATCCGGGATGCAAAGTTAAAAGCATACCTAAATCAGCAGCAGGAAATCAAACATCAGCAGGAAGTTATCACCAAACTAAAATCCTTTAACCGGGAAAAATCTATCCGCCGGGCGGAAAGCCGTGAAAAAATGTTGGATAAGATTGAAGTTCTGGACAAACCGGTAACACAGACCTCTGAAATACACATAACGCTGGAACCAAAAATTCTGAGCGGAAATGATGTACTGACCGTGGAAGGACTCAAAAAATCTTTTGATGGAAATACCTTATTTCAGGATCTGGATTTTGAAATCAAGCGGGGAGAAAAAGTTGCAATTATCGGTAATAACGGTACCGGAAAAACAACGATCTTAAAGATTATCAACGGTGTTATTCAGGCAGATGCCGGAAAGTTTACACTGGGAAGTAAAGTCCACATCGGATATTACGATCAGGAGCACCATGTTTTACACATGGAGAAAACTTTATTTGAAGAACTCTCCGATGCTTATCCCAACCTTACCAACACAGAAATCCGTAATATCCTTGCAGCATTTCTATTTACCGGAGATGATGTGTTTAAACGAATCAAGGATTTAAGCGGTGGAGAAAGAGGACGTGTTTCCCTGGCTAAACTTATGCTCTCCAAAGCTAATTTCATCATCCTGGATGAGCCTACCAACCATTTGGACATTGTTTCGAAAGAAATTCTAGAAAATGCACTGAATCAATATACCGGTACTGTCCTTTATGTATCCCATGACCGTTATTTTATCAACCAGACGGCAACTCGTATCATGGATCTTACCGGCAATACTTTAGTTAACTATATCGGCAATTACGATTATTATCTGGAAAAGAAAGATGAGCTGACCCGGATTTATGCTGCAGCTTCCACTGCTACTGCTGAGGGTACATCGGAAGATGACAACCACGCAAAACTGGATTGGAAACAGCAAAAAGAAGAACAGGCACGTATCCGCAAACGTCAGAATGACTTAAAAAAGACGGAAGACCGCATCCACCAACTGGAAACCAGAGATGGCGAAATTGATGAACTGCTGACAAAAGAAGAGATTTATACCGACGTTGAAAAATGTCTATCCTTAAACACAGAAAAAGCCGCTGTTCAGGAAGAACTGGAAACACTTTATGAAGCCTGGGCGGAACTGGCTGAATAGCCTGCGTGGAAATGATAAATCAAAAACCCCATACCATAATATACCTGTGTGTCTGCACAGATGATTATAGTATGGGGTTTTTATCGTAACAGGTTATTCCAGTCTGCTGCCGCTCAATCAAACAAGCCAGTATATTTCCACTCTACAGATCGAATAATGAGAGTTGTGTATACTGGGGCTGGTTCATCTTCTCTTTCATTAATTTAGAATAACTGCCGGATAAACCGTATTTTTCTTTTAATTCATTTACCATCTGATAAAGTTGGTTTTTATATGTCTTTGGTGCTCCCCCTGTTTGATACAGCGTTTTCAGCGGCTCATACAAATTGGGATATTCTTTAGAAATAAAGTCAAAAAATACATTCCGCGTCTTTCCCCTAAGATATAGCGTTCCGGGTAATACATACCCCACTTCACTCTCTTTTGCCAGCTGGTAAAGAGCATCCACATTTTGGCGGCTGTCTGTCAAATAAGGAATAATCGGCATAAAATGAAGTCCTGTAGATGCATTGGTTTTGGAAAACTCCTTCAGCATCTGAAACCGCTTTACGGATTCTGCCCCGTTTGGTTCTATTTTTTTCCGTATTCCTTCATCCATACAAGTGATAGTTGCCGCTACATTTACATATGTGATCCCTGCCAGTTCAGCAATTAAATCATAGTCGCGCAGGATCAGATCAGATTTTGTAGAAATAATGCAGGGCGTTTTATACCTGATCATTAATTTAAGGATATCCGGCATCTGTTTATAGATACTTTCTGCAGGCTGATAGCTGTCTGTAACCCCTCCGATATTTACAACTTCCCTTTTCCAGTTGGGAGAACTCAGTTCCTTTTCCAACTGCTCTGCAATATTAGTTTTGACATATATTTCTTCAAAATAATCTCCTAAGCCCAGATACTCATTGGAATACATGGCATAGCAATATCTGCATTCATGTTCGCAGCCACGATAAATATTCAAATCCCAGCCATAGGGAATTTTGCGTTTTAATTTATTACAAGCTGATGCACAGGTAATTTCTTTGTAAACTGCCATTTTTCACCTCCAAAAAAGGCATATCAAAATTCAACAAATTCAGTTATGCCTTTCCGATACTTATACTAATGATCATTAAATTTCCCACATATACTTTCTTTTAATAACATATTTAACACCAAAAAGAATAGCAATTAATATTGCAAGTAATATCAGGACAAATACCTGTATGTTAATGATAGATGAACCCGCCACAAAAGTTGATGAATTTTGTTCTGTAAGAAAACGCAATATCCTTCCCCCTATTCGAACAATATAACTCAATTTTATCATCGTCAGGATAAATTGGCATCTAAAGAACTGCTGCTTAGATATCAAAAAGCATATCAAAACCAATCTGATTCTGATATGCCCTGCATAAATATTTTTTATTTAAATCTCCAGTTCAGCACGTACTGCTTTAATGAAATCTTCGCTGTTTAATACAACCGGGTTTGGAGTACTGGTAATCAGCGCTAAGTCTTTTGTCATTTTGCCATCTTCGATGGTCTTTACCGTAGCTTTTTCCAGTTTGTCAGCAAACTCCATTAATTCTTTATTATCATCCAGTTCACCGCGTTTACGAAGTGCACCGGTCCATGCAAAAATGGTTGCAACGGAATTTGTGGAAGTTTCTTCGCCCTTTAAGTGTTTGTAATAATGTCTCTGTACGGTACCGTGGGCAGCTTCGTACTCAAAGAAGCCTTCCGGAGATACTAATACAGAGGTCATCATAGCAAGAGAACCAAACGCAGAAGAAACCATATCACTCATTACATCTCCATCATAATTTTTACAAGCCCAAATGTAACCGCCTTCTGATTTCATAACACGGGCAACCGCATCATCAATCAGTGTGTAGAAATAAGTAATGCCTGCTTCTTCGAACTTTTTGGCATACTCTGCATCAAAGATCTCCTGGAATATGTCTTTGAATGTATGGTCATATTTTTTAGAAATGGTGTCTTTTGTAGCAAACCAAAGATCCTGCCTGGTATCAAGTGCATAGTTAAAGCAGCTTTTAGCAAAGCTTTCAATGGAATCATTTACATTATGCATACCCTGAAGGATTCCTGCTCCTGTAAAATCATGAATCAGCTCTCTGGATTCATTACCGTCTGTATCTGTATAGACAAGCTCTGCCTTACCTGCTCCCGGAATTTTCATTTCTGTAGCTTTATATACATCTCCGTATGCATGTCTGGCAATTGTGATTGGCTTTTTCCAATTTTTCACACATGGCTCAATTCCTTTTACGATAATCGGAGTACGAAATACCGTTCCGTCTAAGATCGCACGGATAGTGCCATTAGGGCTTTTCCACATTTCTTTTAAATTGTATTCCGGCATTCTGGCAGCATTTGGCGTAATGGTCGCACATTTCACTGCTACACCGTATTTCTTGGTTGCATATGCACTGTCAAATGTCACCTTGTCATCTGTCTCATTGCGGTGTTCCAGTCCTAAATCATAGTATTCAGTATTGAGTTCAATAAAAGGATTCAGTAATTCATCTTTGATCATCTGCCAAAGAATCCTTGTCATTTCATCTCCATCCATCTCTACCAACGGTGTCTTCATCTGAATTTTGCTCATGCTTGTCCTCCATTTTCATCTAAAATGTTTTCTATCTTGTAATGATTCATATTATGTATCGTATTCATAATATGCAGCGTAGCCAGTTCATCTGCCTTATCCGGATTTCGTTCACGGATTGCTTCTAATATCTGTCGGTGTTCATAAGTCGACTTTTCTGCCCTTTCCTGATGCTTCAGCGCCAGCTTACGGGCCCTTTGTACATAATGGTGGAAATCCGACAACAAATGTTCCAGCATTTTACTCTGACAGGCTTCATATAAAGTTTCATGAAACTTGCTGTCTAACGAAAATAATTGCTCATAATGCTTCTGTTTCTCATGGAATTCCGCTAACATTATGATTTCTTCCAAATGCTCCAGCTCTTTTGGAGTGATGGACTCTGCAGCCATTCTGGCACATAATCCTTCCAGCCTTGCACGGATCATATAAATATCCTTGACGTCTGCGGGGGTAATTCCGGTCACATAAGCACCTTTATTTGGAACGATCTTTACCAGACCTTCCAGCTCCAGCTGTCTTAAGGCTTCCCGCACCGGAGTCCGGCTTACACCTAATTCTGCACCGATAGCAGTTTCCCGCAATTCTTCTTCCTGGCGGTATCTGCCATTTAAAATATCTTCCCGTATGGTATGGAACACCCTTCCACGAAGCGAATATTTATCATTTACTTCTTTAAGCATTTCATGATTACTCAAAATGATTCCTCCTGCCCTGCCTACTATACTAAAACATAATTCAATTTTTTGCAACAGTCATCAATGACTTTTATCAGTTCATTATCAGTAATTACTGTTACACGACCATCTTCATACTCTTTATCCACCCAATTTTTCACCATTTCAACAAGTGGCGCATCCTTTGACAGGCGCTTTTCTTCCGGCAGGCGATAGTATGTATTAATCCAATGTGCAATTCCAGCCAGCCCGGACGTATTGGAAACAGCAACCAGTACCGGACGGTTCAGGAACTTTTCTGTATCAAAAATATTATAGATTTCTTCATTTTTCAATAAACCATCAGCGTGAATACCTGCTCTCGTCACATTAAAATTCTGCCCTACAAATGGTGTTCTGGAAGGGATGTGATACCCGATCTCTCTCTGGTAATAATCTGCCATTTCCGTAATAACAGTTGTATCCATACCATCCAGTGTACCCCGAAGCTGTGCATATTCAAATACCATCGCCTCAATCGGAGTATTTCCCGTACGTTCTCCGATTCCAAAAAGGGAACAGTTTACGCCTGCCGCTCCGTAAAGCCATGCAGTTGTGGAATTGCTGACTGCTTTATAAAAATCATTGTGCCCATGCCACTCAATTAGCTCAGAAGGCACACCTGCATGTGTCATAATACCATAAATAATTCCCTGTACAGACCTGGGAATTACAGCACCGGCATAGTTTACGCCATACCCCATGGTATCACAACAGCGCACTTTAATTGGAATCTGGTATTCTTCCATCAATTTCATTAATTCTACGCAGAATGGAATTACATATCCATAAATATCTGCACGTGTGATATCTTCCAGATGGCATCTTGGACTGACACCGGTCTCCAGACATTCCTTAATTACACTGAGATAATGTTCCATTGCCTGCTTTCTTGTCATCTTCATCTTGTAGAAGATATGGTAATCCGAGCAGCTTACCAGAATTCCGGTTTCCTTCATCCCCAAATCTTTAACTAATTCAAAATCCTTTTTACTGGCACGGATCCAACTGGTGACTTCCGGAAATTTATAGCCTCGTTCCATACATTTATAGACAGCGTCCCTGTCCTTTTTGCTGTATAAGAAAAATTCGGATTGACGAATCTTACCGTTTGGTCCGCCCAGTTTATGAAAATAATCAAATAATGTCACAATCTGTTCTGTGGTATAAGGTGCGCGGGACTGCTGCCCATCACGAAACGTAGTATCTGTAATCCAGATCTCTTCCGGCATATGGTGCGGCACAATACGGTCATTGAAGGCAATCTTCGGTACTTCATCATAAGGAAACAGGTTACGGAAAACATTTGGCGTTTCTACGTCAACTAAATGATACATATGCTCTTCTAACTGCAGCAAGTTTGTGTGGGAATCCATTTTAACGCGTCGATTATCCATGATTCAATCTCTCCTAAGGGTTTATTTTGTATCATTGTATACAATCATACACGTATTGTCAATAGGGAAATGGGAATTTTTTGTAGAATCAACACTTTGCTGTTATAAGCTGGGTAAGGAAGCAGGCGGCAGAAGTAGGTGGCAATGACTGGACGCTTGGGTTTAGCTGATTAAGACGCTTTGTAAATGCTAGGTAGTGTACAGAAAGATGGGTGTGGGAAACTGGCATGGGCTCCGTCAGCTGGCCGCAGAACTGGAATTTTCTAACCTTTCCGAAGCGCTTTTTGGCGGCACGCGGGCATTCGCTCCGAAATCCTGATGCATTTCGCAGCTCACTGCCCGCTTAGTATCCGATGGGAGCCAGTCGAATACTATCCACCAAAAAACACTTCGAAAAGGTAAGTAAATACTCAGCTCTGCTCTACGCTTCCTCCGCCCATACCAGTTTCCCACACCCATCTTTCCGAGATAGCATTTGTTGATACAAAGCTGGTTTTCTCAGCAGGTGGGAACCCCTGGGTTGTTGCAGGCTGTTCTTTATTGGATACTGCGCAGTATGTTTCGGCTGTTTGCGTAAAAGAAGAAGAAAGTTTGCTCCTTTTTCTGGTTACAGAATGAAAAACAAATTCCGTTCTCAAGATCAGTTGATTTACGCCAATCACGTCCGCATGCCACAACCCCGGGGTCCCATCATGCTGAGAAAACCGAGGCCACTGAAAAAGTGAAAGCCAAAGTAATATTGCGTAAAAGGTTAAAATTTTATAGTTCTCTACTCTCCAAGGAACGTGATAGATTCGTTTGTTAATGTCCTATAACAAACATAAAACTAATATTTATTTGTGTAATATGACAAACAATTTTTAAAATAGGAACTTTTCAGTGGCCTCGAGAAAACCAGCTTTGTATCAACGAATGCTATCTCGGAAAGAGAAGGGGGCGGACCAGGACATTGGTTTGGAATGCGTATAGCAGAGCTGAGCATTTACTTATCTTCCCGGAGTGCTTTTTGGCGGATACAATTCGACTAGTACTGCATTGCAAAATGCAGTACTTCTCCCATCGGATTGTAAGCGGGCAGTGAGCTGCGAAATGCATCAGGATTTCGCAGCGAATGCCCGTGTGCCGCCAAAAAGTGCTCCGGAAAGGTTAGAAAATGCCAGTTCTGCGGTAAGCATTCCAAACCAATGTCCTGGTCCGCCCCCTTCTCTTTCCGTACACTACCTACATCTACAAAGCGTCTTAATCAACAAAACCCCAAATTTAAGCTGAATTTGTTCGCTGCAATACTAGTTCCAGTACCTCAACCTACTCTTCCTTCGCCCATCCAAACGCATACTTCACGGCCTTGTCCCATCCTTTAATCTTCTTAAGCCGCTCCTTTTCCGCCATTGCCGGTTTGAAGACACGGTCAACCTGCCAGTTTTGGATAACGGATTCTTTGTTATTCCAATATTCTACTGCAAGTCCTGCCAAATATGCTGCTCCCATCGCCGTTGTCTCTACACAGTCCGGGCGATGTACGGGCGCTCCTATGATATCTGACTGGAACTGCATCAAAAAATTATTTGCACTTGCCCCTCCATCTACTTTCAGCGCTCTTACCTCTATGCCAGAGTCAGCTTCCATGGCTTTTAAGACATCGTTTACCTGATAAGCCAGGGATTCCAGGGTTGCCCGAATGATATGGTATTTGTTGACACCTCTGGTGATTCCCACAATACTGCCCCTGGCATATTGATCCCAATATGGTGCACCAAGTCCGGTAAAAGCCGGCACTACATAACAGCCATTGGTATCCTTCACTTTTCCCGCCATATATTCGGAATCCGAAGCAGAGTCTATGAGGTGCAGTTCATCCCGCAGCCATTGTATTGCTGCTCCTGCCACGAAAATGGATCCTTCCAGCGCATAATTGACGGTGCCGTTTAATCCCCATGCTATGGTAGTAACTAAACCATTACTGGAAAAAACAGGGGTTTCCCCAGTATTCATCAGCATAAAGCAACCCGTTCCATATGTATTTTTGGCTTCTCCCGCCGTAAAACAGGTCTGCCCAAACAGCGCTGCCTGCTGATCTCCCGCCGCTCCCGCAATTGGTATTTCTCCTCCAAAATAAGATGCATCTGCCATCCCGTATACACAGCTTGAAGGTACTGGATTCGGAAGCATATTTTCCGGGATCTGAAGTTCTTCCAGAATCTCCTCATCCCATTTCAGATCTTTAATATTAAAGAGCATGGTCCTGGACGCATTGGAATAATCCGTCACATGAATTCTGCCTTTCGTAAGCTTCCATATAAGCCATGTCTCTACCGTTCCAAATAGAAGTTCCCCTTTATCTGCTCTTTCCCTGGCCCCTTCCACATTGTCCAGAATCCATTTGATTTTCGTCGCCGAAAAATAAGCATCAATAATCAGGCCTGTCTTTTTCCGGTAAACTTCTGTCAGACCTTTTTCTTTTAATGTATCACAGTATTCCGAAGTTCGCCTGCATTGCCACACGATTGCATGATAAACAGGCGATCCTGTTTTCTTGTCCCAGACAATTGCTGTCTCCCTTTGATTCGTAATACCAATCGCAGCAATATCTGCGGCAACTGCTCCAATTTTGGACATTGCCTCCACGGCAACGCCAAGTTGGGAAGACCATATTTCATCGGCATCATGTTCAACCCATCCCGGCTTTGGAAAATACTGTGTAAACTCCTTTTGGGCAACACTGCATACCTCACCTTTTTCATTAAATAATATGCAGCGGTTGCTTGTAGTCCCAGCATCCAATGCCATAATATACTTTGCCATATCCATTACCTGCACATTTGCAATTTCAAATGTTCCCTTCTGTTATCAATTCATATTTTTAATTTTAACATACTGATTATTACGATTCAAGCGACATTCATGGAAGTCGGGGCAAAACTATAAAGGTATGTAATTTGGGGAATATCTTTTCTAGACATATACAAAAAGACGGCCACAGCATTTACAATGCCGCAGCCATCCTCTTTTTTTACACTATTGAAAAATTATTTCAGTAACGTCTCAATGTTAATCTGCCCCCAGCCCTGTTGGTAGCGTGGGCGTCCTATATCATCACAGGTCTCTTTCAGCTTCATTTTCACTTCTACATTTGTCATGCCAGGAGACCTGGATAAAAGAAGCGCTACTGCTCCGGAAACGATAGGCGTCGCCATGGAAGTTCCGCTTTTTGTGCAATAGTAGCCTTTACTACTCACATTAATGCTGTTACAGGATATGATTCTGGATCCGGGAGCTACAACATCCGGCTTACAGACGCACTCTTTTGTAGGGCCTCTGCCCGAATAATACAGTTTTTCATTGTTATAGCTTCCCACCTTCATAAAATCATCTGAAGAGCCCACCGTAATAACTTTTTTACTGTTTCCGGGTGCCGTAATAGACATTGGATCCGGCCCCATATTTCCGGCTGCAACTACCACCACCAGCCCGGCATCCCATGCCCGCTCCACGCTGTCAACCAGTTTAAAATCCGCGTCATCCCCTTCCCGCTCTGTTCCCACGGAAATGTTTAATACTCGAATATTATATAACTCTTTATTTTGGATTACCCAGTCAATTCCATTTAATACATCTTTTCTATTTCCGCCGCCTTTGCGGTCCAATACCTTTAATGACATTACGTGGCATGCAGGAGCAATCCCCCTGTATCTGCCACCGGACATTTTTCCATTCCCGGCGACGATCCCAATAACGTGGGTTCCATGGGAACAATCGTCATACATCGACGCTCTTCCTCCCACAAAATCACGAAAACTACAAATTCTATCTCTGAAATCCGGGTGCGGATATGCCCCCGTATCTAATACCGCCACACCAATTCCCTGGCCTAAAATGCCTCTGCGATGAACATTTTCTACATTTACTGACAATCTGGCACGATTCATTTCGCTCTAACCCTTTTTTACCAGTATACGTAAAAATAAAAAGGTGGCTACTGTTCTTTCTTTTTTCGATGTGTTACAAAATACATCATTCCTACTCCGAATGCTACCATAAAGATGGAAATAAACTGTGATGTTGACAGCATCCCTACATTACCTCTTGGATCATTTCGGAAGATTTCTACAATAAATCTGCCCACACCATAGAGAATCAGATACATACTGATAACTTTACCATCTTTCTTTTGCTTTCCGGCATACCAGATTAAAAATCCCGCAATCGCAAAATCTCCCAGGCTGGAAAAAATCTGGGTTGGAAGCAGAGAAACTCCGTTTGGCGCAAATTCAGAGTTATGAAATACAATTCCAATAGGACAATCTGTCTCCCGTCCATAACAGCAGCCCGCCAGCAGACAGCCGATTCTTCCAAATCCCTGACCTATGGAAACGGACGGAACAATCAGGTCCATATATTGTAAAAAGTTCAGCTTTTTAAACCTGCTGTATACATAAAGAATAAGAATTCCTCCGATAATGCCTCCATATACAACAAATCCGTAAGCCAGGTCTGACCACAGGTTCCTGGAATGAATAATGTTATTCCATTCTGTAATAATAAATAAAATTTTAGCACCCAGCATACCGCCCACAATGCAGAGCAAACCCATATTAAAAACGATATCCTTATCTAATCCGTGTTTCTCTGCCCGTTTCATTCCGATCAGTATCGCAGCTAAAAATCCAATACCTATCATTAAACCATAGCCGTGAATGGTGATTGGTCCGATTGAAAATAAATCCGGTCTCATTTGTTCTACCTCTTTTCTGTTTCAGTATAAATATTAAACCATGCACAATATTATTAGTATAACATAGGAATCACTATTTTCCCATATCTTATTAAAAAACATTAGAATTGGAGGTCATATGCCCAAAAACGAATTACAAAACAAAATATACTCAAACGACTTTTATGATCTTGTCGTTTCCTATCAGGGGGCAGAAGAAAATCTTTCCAGGGACTTTCCTTTACTGGGGTCTCAGACCGTGGGCGGGGGCTATGCAATTTTACACGTAAACAAGACATTATTTCCCAGCAGTATCCTCTCTACTGTAGGATACACCACGATCCCGAAATTGTATACCACTTTGGATACCACCAGTCTGGAGGTTTCCGGAATTTTAAGGACACAGAATCAGCCTATTTTGAATCTGAAGGGTGAAAATATTCTGCTGGGTTTTATCGATACCGGAATCGACTATACATTGGATGCCTTCCGAAAATCTGATGGTTCCAGCCGGATTCTCGGCATCTGGGATCAGACAGAGCGAACGGATGATCCGCCGGATGAGCTATTCTATGGAAAAATATATACCAGAGATGATCTAAACACCGCACTTGCTTCCGATAATCCCCTAAGCATCGTTCCTGAAACGGATGAAAACGGACATGGTACCTTTGTAGCCGGTGTCGCCGCAGGGAGTGAAGATCCGGAACAGGATTTTGTAGGAGCAGCCCCAATGAGTGACATTGCTGTTGTAAAATTAAAACCTGCCAAGAAGTATTTGAAGGATTTCTTCTTTGTTGCTGAAGATGCGCTGGCATTTCAGGAATCCGACATCATGACGGCGGTCTACTATCTTTATAATCTTGCAATTGACAACAACCTGCCCCTTGTAATCTGCATTGCACTTGGCAGCAATCAGGGAGACCATTCCGGTGCGTCCTTCCTGGACAGCTTCGTGTCCTACTATTCCAACTACACCGGCATCTACTGTGTGGTAGCTGCAGGTAATGAAGCCGGAATGGGACATCATTTCTACGGTAAAATTGCTGCTGAAAACGAATACCAGTCAGCAGAAATTCTGGTGGATAAGGATACCAAGGGGTTCTCTCTGGAAATTTGGGCCCAGGCTCCGGAGCTTTATTCCGTATCTGTCACCTCTCCTTTGGGGGAAACCATACCCGCCGTGCCTGCCAGACTGGGGCAAAGTACGGTAGAACGTCTGGTCTTAGAGAAAACAGTCATCTACATTGATTATGAAATTGTAGAATTCACAACGGGCAGCCAATTAATACTGATACGATTTGAAAACCCCACACCGGGTCTTTGGAATATCAGTGTCATTAATAATATTTTCATAAACGGTATCTTCCATATGTGGCTGCCAATTACAGGGCTTATCCCACCGGGAACTGTATTTTTAACTCCAAATCCGGATACTACGCTGACCTCCCCTTCCCCAGCGGAGTCTGTGATTACCGTCAGTACTTATAATGCCTATGATAAGAGTCTCTTTATCAATTCCAGCCGCGGGTATACCCGCACAGGAGCCATTAAGCCGGATATTGCCGCTCCAGGCGTCAATGTATATGGACCCGACGGACCAGGAAGCTATATGCCAAGAACGGGTTCCAGCCTTGCCGCGGCACTGGCTGCAGGGTCGGTTGCCCTATTGATCAACTGGGGGCTGACCAGATATACGCCTCATGTCCTCAGTACCCGGGAAGTTAAAAATTTTCTGATCCGTGGTGCCGAACGCTCGGAAAACCTGCTCTATCCCAATCGTGAATGGGGATACGGCACCCTGAATGTATACCGCATTTTTGAGATTCTAAGATAAATAAAAAAATTTTTTTAAATATTGTAACCCAAACAAGCCTCCAGACATATCATGAAGTGTAATCAAAATTATCGGAGGAAGATAAATGAGTGATTTAGCAGCAACAAATTGTGGATGTGGATGTGAAGAAAGAAATTGTGGATGTAACAACGGATGTGGCGGCGGATTCGGCGGCGGTTCTTGCCTGTGGATCATTATCCTTCTGTTCTGCTGTGGCGGAAACGGTGGATTCGGCGGCGGTTGTGGCGGATGCGGCAACGGTTGTGGCGGTGGCGACAACTCCTGTATCTTAATCATCTTATTACTGCTCTGCTGTGGCGGATGTGGATCTCTTTGCTAATTTCCACAAGAGCCCCCTTTATGGGGGCTTTTTTCTATTTATATTGCAGCAATCGAAACAGAAAAATTCTGGAGGCTTCAAGATTTTACACTTTCCAATACTTAAAACCTCCGTTATCATCAGTGGACTATTTTTCAGAATCTTCTTTGTTTGTTTTCTTTTCCGCCGTAACCTTTTCTTTCTTTACTTTATTAAACACTTCTTCCTTTCTTCCTTTCATACATTCATCATCTACTTCGTAAAATGCATTACCATCTATAACAATATGACGCGACATTTTGTATCCTCCTTAATGAACTATACATATAATATATGAGAATTTGCCCCCATCTGTCATACTTCCCTGGTTTTACACATATATTTTTTCAAAACACATTGGCAGGAAAATATGGAAGAATATGCTGCACCGCCTTTAACAGCCATCGACCAGATCGCAAATGGAAACCAACTCCAGATGTTAAAAGCCATCATACCATATGTAGAATTCAAGAATCAAAAATTTCTGGCGTTATATATTAAGGTCATGGAACTGGGAAACATCCTTACATTTTATGAAGATTCCGATTCTCCTATGAAAGCGTGTTCGATGGAGAATACTTCATTTTCTCCAAAAGATATGCTAAATGACATGCGAAAATATTGTAGCAGTTCCCAAAGAGAAATGCTGGATACATGCCTGAATCTCCTGAATACCATGGAACTTTTCGAAACCTATAAAGAAATGTTCAGTCAGAGCGATAATGGTGGTGACGGAGAAGGACAAAGTCAGAATCCTATGGATTTTGTCATGAACATGCTCTCTCCGGAGCAGCAATCGATGTTTGAAACCTATAACACAATGTTTGATTCAGAAGGAAAGTGAGGATTTTATGAATAGTAATGATTGGATGAATAACCCTGCACTCAAAGATATTGATAAGTCAAAATTGGAGATGTTCATGGCACTTGCAGATCAGTCTTCCGGAAAATCGCCGAAAGAGCTGCTGCCATTTCTGTTAGCGGCCGCATCACGGACAAAGTCTCAGGGAAATAGTTTTGCTCCTGAAGAAGTAGATCTAATAATCGAAGTCATGAAACAGGGAAAACCAAAAGAAGAAATCCAGAATATAGAAAAATTACGTAATATGATGAAGATGATGCATTAACACATTATCAGGGACATAAGCTTTGTGATTATCGGGAAACGGAGGCTTTACGGTCTTGGTGATAAATAGAAACATAAAGAAGCGGGCAGGGAATATAAAGTTTCCCTCCCGCTTCCGGCTTATGCAGTGTCAATTTTAACTTGGTGTTGGTGGTTTATCTTCTCTCATCCACCGATTTGTACATATAATCCTGTAGTTCTGGCAACCTGTGCCAGAGTCTCCATATGCTCATTATCAGGAGGTACCAGATGTTTTAAGGTATAATCACGATCCAGTCCCTCATATTTATCCTGTCCCAGCCTATGATATGGCAGCAGGTGAAGCTGTTCAATTCCCGGCAGGGTTCTGGCAAACTGGGCAATCCCCAGAATTTCCTCCGAAGTATCGTTAAACGTAGGGATTACCGGAACACGGATAATAATTTTCTGACCTTGGGCAGCGATTTTTCTGGCATTTTCAAGGATTAATTCATTGGGCTGTCCGGTAAACAGCTTGTGTTTGGCACTGTTTATATGTTTAATATCCATTAAAAACAAATCCAGATATGGCAGTATTTTTTCTTTAATCGTCTCAAATTCAGCAAATCCGGTTGATTCAAGCGCTGTATTCATTCCGTAATACTGAGCTGCCTGAAAAAGTGCTGAAGCAAAATCAGGCTGAAGCAGCGACTCTCCTCCGGACAGCGTTAGTCCTCCCTGGGAACGTTTATAATGATAAGTGTCTTTTAAGACCTCTTCCATTACCTCTTCTACGGTAACATCCCTGCCTGTTACTTTCTCTTTGCCGTTTTGTATCATAGTCTGTATCTGGAAACTCTGGGATTCCGGATTACAGCACCACTTACAGCGAAGGGCACATCCCTTTAGGAATACAATTGTCCGTATTCCTGGTCCGTCATGGATAGAAAATTTCTGAATATCAAAAATACGGCCTGTCTGTTTTAAAAATTCTTTTTCCATATTAAAATCCCTGCATCGTTCTGTTAATAATGTCATCCTGAAGCGCTCTGGACAGCGTTGTGAACAGGGCACTGTACCCTGCAACCCTTACCACCAGGTTTTTATAATTTTCAGGATGTGCCTGTGCGTCCAGCAGAGTCTCGCGGCTTACTACATTAAACTGCATATGCATTCCCTTCTGATCAAAAAATGCCCGGATCAGGGAAGTGAATTTCTGAAGTCCAGCCATACCGCTCAGTGCAGAAGGATGAAATTTCTGATTAAACAAAGTCCCGTTGGATGCTATAAAATGATCCAGGCGTGCAACTGAATTGGCTGTTGCCGTAGGACCGCTGATATCTTTTCCTGCTACCGGCCCCACTCCATCCGCAATTGGTGTCTGAGCAAGCCTTCCGTCCGGTGTAGCGCCTGTCTGGGCACCGAGCGGTACATTTGCCGAAACAGGGTATAATCCGCCCTGATATTGCCCTCCACGGGGATTTCTATATTTTTCAAGAGGTTTCGTATAGGTATAGGCTACATCTCTTGCAAAAAGGTCGATGCTCTCGATATCATTACCATACTTTGGAAGTTCATCGATCATGGATAAAAGTGCGTCATATTTCTGCTTTTTAGCAGGTTCTGTTCCGGTCTGTCTAACAGTTTCTGCGATTACACGGATTTCAGAAGCACCGACATTCTGACCGGCATTTTGCAGTTCTTTTGCAATTTGTATCGTTAATGCTTCTACTCTGGACTGGCTCAGCCCTTTTCCAAAATTGTCATCCAAAGCCTGCCTGTATTCAGCCAGCGTAAGTTTTTTATCTTCAAATACCAATTTTTTCACTGCATACAATGCATCCGTAACATTTGCGATTCCAAAGCCCTGTGGACCTGTAAAGTTGTATACTGCCCCGCCTTCCTGTAAAGACTTTCCTTTTTTAATACAGTCATCAATCATACTTGACTGATAAGGAAGCGGACATCGCTGGGCATGTGCCACGTCTATGGAATTATCCGCATTGACCATTAATTCAATAAAGTATTCCATCTGCTGTTTATAGGCATCATAGAATTCCTCAAAACAATGCATATCGCTGATGTCTTTGGTTTTCAGTCCCACTTGTTCGCCGTCTTCCATGCCGGCGGTAAACACAAGCTCCAGGGGCCTGCACATATTGAAAAATGCAGCGTCATGCCAACCATCGGTTTTGCCGTGAGCCTGGGGCTCGACACAGCCGATAATATTATACGTACGGGCATCTGCAAGGGCTACTCCCCTGCTGACCATTGCCGGTATGATAACTTCATCATTGTAATAAGCCGGAAGACCGATACCTGTTCTGGTAAGTTTGGCCGCCTTAATCATCAGTTCATCCGGCGTCTTATTCCAGACACGAACCGAAAGAGACGGTGCCGGTAAAAATACATGCATAGATGCCTCAATGCACATAAAGGATAATTCATTGGTTACGTCATTTCCTTCCTCGTCCTGACCGCCTACAATCAGGTTCTGGAACAGACTGTAGCCCGCGAAACCTTCCGCACTTGCCGCATCCCTGCATTTATTCAGGTCATTTAATTTAACCCAGATGCAGTCGATCAGTTCCTGTGCTGATTCTCTTGTTAACTTGCCGGCTTTCATATCCGCTTCATAATATGGATACATATACTGGTCAAATCGTCCCGGAGAAATGGAATGGCCCGAGGATTCTGTCTGCAGCAGCATCTGTACAAACCAGAATGACTGACAAGCCTCATAAAATGATTCCGCCGGTTTACCCGGTACCTTTGCACAGATTCTGGCAATTTCCAATAACTCTAATTTTCTGCGGTTATCCTGACATACCGCAGCTTCTTCCAACGCCAGGAGCGCATAACGCTGGGCATAATGAATTGCAGCGGTACAACTGATAATAACAGATTCCAGAAAAGCAGAACGAGTCTGGTAATCACCATCCGTTACTTTGCATTTTTTTAATTCGTCTTTTGCATTGGCAATAATGCCTTCATAACCAATTGTCAATACTTCTTCATATTTTACTGTAAAATGTCCGATACCATTATAAAAATAATTGCCGGGCGTAAAGATATTATGCCTCATTGCCAGCAGCGTTTCTTCAGTCATATAAGAAGTTGCAAGTTCACTGGTGGTTTTTCCTTTCCAGTATGAATAAACTTCATGAAGTTTTTCTTTTGTATCTTCTGAAATATAGAAAGGATCTGCACTTCTATGTTCTACCGTATCAAATTCGTCTTCCAGCCAGGAAAAGGAATATTCCGGGAATACCTGACATCCACGGGCTGTCTTTGTGTTACTTCCCACAATCAGTTCTTCCGGACGAATCGTAATCGGAAGTTCATGACAGATCTTTGCGAATGCCTTTCCTCTCCTCAGAATCACTGCCTCTCCTTCTGTCTCTTTATAACTCTCTGTTAAAATGACAGCACGATCTGCCTCGATAACCGGCATATGATCGTACAGGTCTTCGATCAATTTCGGAATTCTGGAACTCTTTTCTATTTCACCATCATAAAAATTCTTCACGTTCACTTCTCCTTTATGTATCCGATTTGCAAAGTCAAAAGTCCTGCACCTACGCTTCCACATAGACGCAGGACTTTTTTATACGTTTATTATACGCTATTCGTCCTAACAAGTCAATAAAACCCTGCACAAAAAAACATAAATCCAACAAATACAACATCAATCTTTCTTTGCTGATTTCTCTGTATCTGCAATAATGCATTCCCGTAACAGGATCAGGGCATTTACCACCGAACTTTCTCTTACCTTATTACGCTCTCCCTTAAAATGGAACTCTCTTACCGTCACCTGGTTATTATATGAGCAGGCAATGTAGACCAGTCCAACCGGCTTCTCATCCGTCGCCCCTCCAGGCCCTGCAATACCTGTGATAGAAACACAGACATCTGCCCCGGTAATGAATGCGCCGTTTTTCGCCATTTCCTTCGCCGTTTTTTCGCTCACTGCACCGTTTTCTTTCAGCGTATTTTTCTTTACTTCCAAAAGCTTGCGCTTCGCACGGTTGCAGTAGGTTACAAGCCCCTGCTTGAATACATCCGATACTCCCGGTACATTTGTCAGCCTTGCAGCCAGAAGTCCTCCTGTACAGGATTCAGCAGTTGTCAGGGTCAGTTCCTTTTCTTTCAGAAGACGGATAATGGTTTCTTCCAGAGTATCCTGTTCTTCTGTAGTATAAATATGGTTGCCAAAACGGCTGCGCAGCTCTTTTACCACAGGCTTAATTAATTTCTTTGCTTCTTTTTCATCGGCTGCCTTAGCTGTGATACGCAGATGCACCTCTCCGGTCTTAGCATAAGTAGCAATGGTAGGATTGGTTTGTTTTTCAATCAGGTCTGCAATTTCTGTCTCTACAAAGCTTTCACCTAAGCCGCAGAGCTTCACCATCGTAGAACATATAATTTCCGGCTGCAGTTTATTTAAGTATGGGAATATATCGTGGTTAAACATCGGAATCATTTCATTTGGCGGGCCAGGAAGCAGGATTACGGATTTACCTTCTTTTTCCAGAATAAGCCCTGGTGCTGTGCCGTTTTTATTATCGATGACAATTGCACCTTCCGGTATTAATGCCTGTTTCCAGTTGTTGTCGGTTATGATCTTAAACTGGCTGTTCTTGAAATATTCCTGTATCCGTTCTTTGCTGTGTTTATCTTCTACCAGTTTCATGTCCAGGACTTTCGCTGCAACCTCTTTTGTCAGATCATCCTGTGTAGGTCCAAGTCCACCGCTTAAGATAACCACGTCAGAGCGGTTCATCGCTGTCTGAATGGTATCTGCAAGACGTTCCTCATTGTCTCCCACTACCGTCTGATGATACATAGATAATCCCAGCAGCGCACATTTTTCTGCCAGAAAGGCCGCATTTGTATTTACAATGTTCCCAAGTAATATCTCCGTCCCAACGGAAATCAGTTCTACTACCATTTTTCATCCTCCAAAGTAATCTTACTTTTGCATGCTTAATACGTTGATGTTCTTCGCAATATAATCAATTAATGATATAATGGTCAGAACCAGTGCCAATAAAACGAATAAATTTTCTAATGTATTAAAAAATCCACCCAGGTCTGCAATTAATAAAATTGTCATGATCATCTGCGCAATGGTTTTGGATTTTCCCCACCAGCTAGCAGCAATTACAATTCCATTATCCGATGCCACCAGACGGAAGCCGCTGATAATAAATTCACGGCTGATAATAATTATAACAATCCAGTCGGCAAGACGGTTCATCTGAACCAGGCATATCATTGCAGAGCACACCAGGAGCTTATCTGCAAGAGGGTCCATAAATTTACCAAAGTTCGTTACCTGATGGTTTTTTCTTGCCAGATATCCATCCAGGCTATCCGTGAGGCTGGCGATAATATAAATAGCAAGCGCTATATATTTTCCTGCGCCGCCCAGATCGGATTTCATAAAAATCACAAAAAAAGGGATTAAAATAACTCTTAATATGGTCAAACTATTCGGCAAATTCATCTTCAATCTCTCCAATCAAATCATATTCCAGCGCACCTGTAATTTTTACCCTGACAAAGTCCCCTGACATAAGTGTCTCACCTGTATTAATAAACAAATATCCGTCTATATTAGGTGCATCTGCATAAGTACGGGCTACATAAGCATTTTCATCTGCTACTTTACCTTCCACCATAGCAATTACACTGCGTCCAACCATCTGCTGTGCTTTATCAAAAGCGATGTCCTGCTGAAGTTCCATCAGCTCATCTCTTCTGTCTTCTTTGATCTCTTCTTCAATCTGTCCATCCATCTCTGCTGCCGGAGTATCCTCCTCAGGAGAATAGGTGAACACCCCAAGTCGCTCAAATTCCATCTCATCTGCAAATTCCATCAGTTCTTCGTGCTGTTCCTGAGTCTCGCCTGGAAAACCCGTAATCAAGGTTGTCCGAAGCGCAATATCCGGAATCTCGCTGCGCAGTTTAGACACAATAGCCTTAAGCTGCTGTTTATTCGTTCTTCTTCCCATCTTCCTCAGAATATCATCACTGGCATGCTGAATGGGAAGATCCAGATAATGGCATACCTTCTTCTCTTCTTTCATAACCTGTATCAGTTCATCATAAATTTCTTCCGGATAACAATAGAGTATACGAATCCACCGGATTCCTGAAATTTTACATAACTCTTTTAATAAGACATGAAGGCTCTTTTTCCCATAAAGATCCTTTCCATAGAGCGTAGTCTCCTGCGCAACCAGAATCAATTCCTTAACACCCTGTTCTGCCAGGTCTTTTGCTTCTTCAATAAGCTGTTCCATAGGAACACTTCTATAATTTCCACGGATCTTCGGGATAATACAGTAAGTACAATGCTTATTACAGCCTTCGGCTATTTTTAAATGGGCATAATGTCCTCCAGTAGTTAATACACGTCCTGCTGATTTTGCCGGAAAGGCATCAATATCATGGAACTCTAACAGCTGCTGCCCATTCAGCGCCGTCTGTACCGCTTTAATGATTTCATCGTACGTTGTGGTGCCAAGTACGGCATCAACCTCTTCTATTTCATCCACAATTTCTTTTTTGTACCGCTGTGCCAGACATCCTGTCACAACCAATGCCTTGCATTTACCATTTTTCCTGTGCTCTGCCATCTCCAGAATCGTCTGGATGCTCTCTTCCTTTGCATCATTGATAAAACAACAGGTATTCACTACAATAATATCGGCCTGTGTCTCATCATCTGTAAGGACATATCCATTTTTAGCAAGCAGCCCCAGCATCACTTCCGAATCCACCAGATTCTTGTCGCATCCCAGGGATACAAATAATACGTTCATAAATTACTCCTCATTTTTAGTATCGTCCAAAAGCAAAATTGCTCTTTGATGTTTATTGTACTATTTTCGTCTTAAAAGGTCAATAAAATACTTGAGAATGTGCAAAGTTCTCAAAACCACAATTTCACCCGTTCCAATTTTTATTGTCCTTTTTTATATATTATCCCAGAAAAATCTCATTCACATCTACTGACTTCTGCATGAAATCGACAAATTAACCAAAATTATTACAATAGTTTCTAACATCTTACCATTTCCTACCGATGCACTTGCTGATATAATAATGATATACATGAGAGGCACTGATTAAAACTATGAAAACAGTCAATGATTATGTATATAAATGACAACCAAAGGAGGTAACAGAAATGCATAGTCATGAAATTGATTCTTATCTTCGCAATAAAAATTGGAAATTGAAGCCAAACGAATATGTAAACATTATTAATGTTAACTCCTGTCCGGAGCTGGATCATATTGCTTATAACTCCCAAAATAATGACTACAATGTCTGGACAAAAAATGGTTATGCCTGGACAATAAAAATTGAATGTTGAGAATTATTTTATAGGCTTCGCACCCGCAACCGGGTGCGTTTTTTTGTTCAGATACTTGCTTTTCTTGAATTTTCCTGTATAATCAAATCGATAACTATAATTACTAAGGAGCTAATACAGCAATGAGCATTTTAAACGTTGAGCATTTAAGTCACGGTTTTGGTGACAGAGCGATTTTCCATGATGTTTCCTTCCGTCTGCTAAAAGGTGAGCACATCGGACTGATAGGAGCAAATGGCGAAGGAAAATCTACTTTTTTAAATATTGTAACCGGAAAATTACAGCCGGATGAAGGCAAGGTGGAATGGGCTAAAAATGTCCATGCCGGATATCTGGACCAGCATGCGGTTCTGGAAAAAGGGCTGACCATCCGTGATGTGTTAAAAGGTGCTTTTGCACAGCTGTTTTCTCTGGAAGAAAGAATGAACGTCATCTGTGATTCTATGGGTGATGCATCGGAAGAAGAATTGAATCAGATGATGGAGGAACTGGGCACCATCCAGGACACTCTGACCATGCATGATTTTTATATTATTGATTCTAAAGTAGAAGAAATCGGCCGCGCCCTGGGTCTTGAGGATATCGGCCTGGATAAAGATGTAACGGAACTCAGCGGCGGGCAGCGTACAAAAGTACTGTTGGGTAAACTGTTGTTGGAAAAACCGGATATCCTCCTCCTGGACGAGCCTACCAACTACCTGGATGAGCAGCATATTGAATGGCTGAAACGCTATCTGAATGACTATGAAAATGCGTTTATTTTAATATCACATGATATTCCTTTCTTAAACAGTGTCATTAACCTGATCTATCATATGGAAAACCAGGCACTTTCCAGATACGTGGGCGACTATGACAAGTTCCAGGAAGTCTATGCAGTGAAAAAGGCCCAGCTGGAATCTGCATATAAACGCCAACAGCAGGAAATCAGTGATCTGGAAGATTTTGTTGCCCGGAATAAAGCCAGAGTTTCTACAAGGAATATGGCGATGTCCCGTCAGAAAAAATTAGATAAAATGGATAAAATCGAGCTGGCAGCCGAAAAGCCAAAGCCTGAATTTCATTTTAAGGAAGCCCGGGCCGCTGGCAAATACATTTTCGAGGCAGAGAATCTTGTTATCGGATACGATGAACCCTTGTCCAGGCCCCTGAACCTGGCTATGGAACGGGGACAGAAAATAGCACTTATCGGTGCCAACGGTATTGGTAAAACCACACTGTTAAAAAGTATTCTGGGACAGATTCCTTCTCTGGAAGGCTCTGTCCAGCTTGGCGATTATCTTTACATCGGTTATTTTGAGCAGGAAATGGCTCCCGGGAATACAACTACCTGTATCGAAGAGATCTGGAAAGACTACCCTTCACTGACCCAGTACCAGGTGCGCAGTGCCCTTGCAAAATGCGGACTGACTACCAAACATATTGAAAGCCAGGTACGTGTTCTAAGCGGTGGTGAACAGGCAAAAGTACGCCTTTGTAAATTAATCAACCGGGAAACCAATATTCTGCTTCTGGACGAGCCTACTAACCATCTGGACGTGGATGCAAAGGAAGAACTAAAGCGGGCATTGAAGGAATATAAAGGCAGTATACTTCTAATCTGTCATGAACCGGAATTCTACCAGGATGTAGTTACGGAAGTCTGGGATTGTACACAATGGACCACTAAGATTTTTTAATATTTAATGAGATATATTAATTAAAAGAGGATGTTTCGCTGCAAAGTCTTTACCGACACCACAGCAAAACATCCTCTTATTTATTTTTATGGTTATAATCAATCTGTTCTATATCGAACATACAGGTTCATTGTGGAATATTTTATTCTTCTGTCTGTACCTGAATGTCTGACTCTTCATCCAGTGTCTCATCTTCACTGAGAATCTTGATCTTTCCTTTATTTAACTCTTCTACGGCTACAGATAAGGGCTTTTTACCGTTATCATACACTAGAGCTTCTGCTCCTCCGATCAACTGTCTTGCTCTCTTTGCTGTAGCAAGCACGATGGAATAACGGCTGTTTACTACCGGTGTATCCCCCTCTTCTACTTCACTGTTTACAACTTTCATTAAATCTGTGTAAGATGGATGTAACATATGCTTTCTCCTTTCAAAATGGGTTTGCCTTGAAATTATCTGGCAAAACGCGTTAACTCTTTTTTTATGGTATTTATGAATTCGTTATTTCTTGATGCTTTGAAATGTTCACTTTGAATGATTCCGTGCATTTCTTCCACACAAACTTCCAGCTTATCATTGACTACCAGGTAATCGTACTTTTCCATGCCTTGTGCTTCCTCGCTGGCACGGCTCAACCTGTCCCTGATCACATCCGCGGTTTCTGTCCCGCGTCCGTTCAGGCGCTCTTCTAATGTTTGTGCATTCGGCGGAGTTACAAATAACAGCAGTGTATCCGGGAATTGCTCTTTTACCTTAAGGGCTCCCTGTATCTCAATTTCCAGAATTACGTCTTTCCCTTCGTTTAGCTTCTCTTCTACATAAGCTTTTGGTGTTCCATAATAATTCTGAACATACTGCGCATATTCAATTAACGCATTATCTGCAATCATTTCTTTAAATTCTTCCACTGTTTTGAAAAAATATTCCCGTCCATCTTCTTCACCGGGTCTGGGATTTCTTGTTGTAGCAGAGATGGAAAGGGCATAATTATCATACTTGCCTGATAAAGCCTTGACCAAAGTGCCTTTCCCCGCTCCTGAAAAACCAGATAAAACAATTAATATTCCTTTTCTATTCATCTTCTTCATCCTTTGGCTTATCTTCTATATTGAGTGAAAATCTTTTTGCAATTGTATCTGGCTGTAATGCTGACAATACAATAAAATCATCAACGGTTACAATCACGGATTTGGTCTTTCTTCCCTGTGTCGCATCTACCACTTTACCGGTCTGCCTTGCATTTTGTACCATCCGCTTAATAGGTGCTGCTTCAGGGCTTACTACTGCTATGACTTTGCCGGTATTCACCACATTACCAAAGCCGATGTTAATTAATCTGGCCAAATTATTTTCCCACCTTATTCAATATTTTGAATCTGCTCCCGTACCTTCTCAATCTCAGTCTTTAAATTAATAGCCGTATTGGAAGTCTCCAGGTCATTTGCCTTAGATAAAATTGTGTTTGCTTCACGATTCATTTCCTGTGCTATGAAATCCAGCTTTCTGCCGACACTTCCACCTTCCATCAGGCAGGATTTCATATTTTCAATATGACTTCTTAACCGGACTGTTTCTTCGTCCGTACAGATTTTATCAGCAAACAGTACTACTTCTGCTGCGATCCGTCCTTCTTCAATCTGGGTATCCCCTAACAGTTCCTTTACTTTCTCAGTCAGTTTTTCACGGTAAGACGCCATAATCTGAGGAAACCGTTCTTCTACAGAAGCTACATCTGCCAGCATACCGTCCAGTTTTTCAAAGAGATCTGCTTTTAATGCATCACCTTCTTTTAACCTGGCTTCCACAAGCTGTCTGCTGGCTCCTTCCAAAGCTGCCTCCAGTACTGCCCAGATTTCTTTTTCATCTGCTGTGGATTCTTCCATTGTAAATACTTCCGGGCATCTGCCAAGAGTTGAAGTCCTGATATCATTTTCCAGACCAAATGTCTTCGCCATCTGTTTGTAATAACGAACGTATTCCCCTGCAATATTTTCATTATATTTTAACGAAAAGTTTTCTTCGGTAAAATCTTCATATGTAATGAAAACGTCTACTTTCCCCCGCTGAATATAATTCTTAAGCATTCCTCTGATCGCTGACTCAAAAAAACTCAGCTTCTTGGGCATCTTAATATTCACGTCGAAGTAACGATGATTCACTGCCTTCATTTCTACTGTAAATTTTCTGCTGCCCTGGAGGTTTTCGCACCTGCCAAAGCCTGTCATGCTCTTAATCATCTTCATTCGCTCTCTTTTTTTAGTTTTGTGGCACATGCCGCCACATTAAAAACATTATAAAACATATCAAATGTGTAGTCAACAGCAAAATCCTGTTATACTGGTTAAATTGGGGTTTTGTTGAGGAAGGGACGCTTTGTAGATGTAGATAGTGCAACGTAAAGATGGGTGTGGGAAACTGGCATGGGCTCCGTCAGCTGGCCGCAGAACTGGTATTTTCTAACCTTTCCGAAGCGC
>OKWQ01000144.1_pt1 | contig 52585 bp, 53 predicted proteins | sample 1607071 | NCBI WGS metagenome assembly OKWQ01 (sample SAMN07501039, study PRJEB24779) | human gut metagenome
GTTTGTTTGTTGTTTCAGTTTAATTCTTAAAGAATTAATTTATTGTTAACCTACTGTTTAATTTTCAAAGTTCTTTGCTTGTTTCAGCTTCTTTAGCTTACCAAAGTTATTTTTCTTTGTCAACAACTTTTCTAAGAAGTTTTTAGCTGTTTGCCCTTATCTCAAGGACAAGTAATACTATATCATTTATATAACAGTAGGTCAACACTTTTTTATTTATTTTGCTATTTTATTTTTATAATTATACGCAACATTTGCAGTAGCCGGCTTTACGTTATTCTTTTTATTATTACTACTTACCTTGTTAAATACCTTTAATGTATCTTCACATAAAAAAATCATCACTTGTAAAGACAAAAGGCATATACTTATAAGACATATCCATGACATAATTTGATTCATTTTCATTGCCCCTTCCGTATAACATTAATTTTTATATTCATTTCTAAGTATTTATCCATTTTTCCTTTAATAATTTTTCTTTCATTATTTTCATAATAAAATACCATTTTTTCTTTTTTATCATTTTAAATTAGGTAGCAACATTTTTTGTTCATGTTTTTTATATTTTACTGTTGATATGTAAATTAATTTTTGTAATAAAAATATTTCTATATTTGTACAACAAAAAACTCGCGCTTAATAACTACAAAAGTTATTAAGAACGAGTTTTTTATATTAAAGCTATTCTTCTATTTGATTTTTATTTTGGTCAATAGGTTTCATTGTTGGGAATAGTATTACATCTCTTATCGATGCAGAGTTCGTAAGTAACATCATAACTCTATCTATACCTATTCCTAAACCACCTGTTGGAGGTAAACCTACTTCTAATGCATTTATGAAATCTTCATCCATATCGCAAGCTTCATCATCACCTAATTCTTTTTTTCTCATTTGATCCATAAATCTTCCTTTTTGGTCTATTGGGTCATTAAGTTCAGAGAATGCATTAGCTAATTCCCATTTATTTGCGAAGGCTTCGAATCTATCAGTTTTTCTTGGGTCTTCAACATTTCTCTTAGCAAGAGGTGATACTTCAACTGGATGATGTGTTATAAATGTTGGTTGGATTAATTTATCTTCACCGAATTCTTCGAAGAATGCATTTATAACTTCTCCTCTTCTCATTCCAGGCATTATTTCTATACCTTTTTCTCTAGCTATCTCTAAAGCTTCTTCATCTGTATTCATTGTATCAAAGTCAACGCCAGTATATTCTTTAACGCATTCTATCATTGTCATTCTTCTCCAAGGTGGTTTAAAATCTATTTCAGTTCCTTGGTAATTTACAACTGTACTTCCTGTAGCTACTTCTGCCATATGAGATATAAGATTTTCAGTTATTCTCATCATATCTTCATAATCAGCATATGCTTGATATAATTCCATAGCAGTATATTCTGGGTTATGCTTTATAGACATACCTTCATTTCTGAACATTCTACCCATTTCATATACTTTATCAAATCCACCTACTATAAGTCTTTTTAAGTATAATTCATTTGCTATTCTTAAGTACATTGGTATATCTAGTGTATTGTGATGAGTAACAAATGGTCTAGCATTTGCTCCACCAGCAATAGTATTTAATATAGGTGTTTCAACTTCTAAGAATCCTCTTTCATCCAAGAATGCTCTTAGGGCTTTTAATGCTTTTGTTCTTGTTAAGAACGCATCTTTAACTTCTGGGTTAACTATTAAGTCAACATATCTTTGTCTATATCTTATATCTTGATCTTTTAATCCATGATATTTCTCTGGTAATACTTGTAGTGATTTAGATAATAAAACTACAGAAGTCGCTTTTACTGATATCTCTTCTTTTTTAGTTTTAAATACTTCACCTTCTAAACCTATAATATCACCTATATCATAAGTTTTAAAAATATCGTAGTCTTCTTCGCCTATTCTATCTTTTCTTACGTAACATTGTATTCTTCCATCTTGATCTTGGATATCTATAAATCCAGCTTTTCCTTGAAGTCTTTTGCTCATTATACGTCCAGCTATTTTAACAACTTTTCCTTCCATTTGGTCAAAGTTATCTTTTATGTCTTTAGAACAGTTAGTTCTATCATATCTGCTTTGTTCAAATGGGTTTTTGCCCATTTCTTGTAACTTGCTCAATTTTTCTCTTCTTACTTTAAGTACTTCTGTAAGGTCTTCTTGGTTATCAATCATATTTTGTTGATCTTTACTCATTTTTATCCTCCAAGTTATGTTCTTATTAAATTTTAGTTAAATTATCTTCTTATATCTAATATTTTATATATTGCAACACCATTTGGCACTTGAACTTCAACATCATCACCTTTATGTTTTCCTATGAATGCGCTACCTACTGGTGATTCATTTGATATTTTACCATTGTATGGATCAGCTTCTGCAGAACCTACTATTGTATATTCTACTTCTTCTTCAAAGTCAGTATCATATACTTTAACTGTTGATCCAATTGTTACTATATTGCTGTCTATTTGACTCTCATCTATTATAACAGCCTTTCTTAAAATATTTTCTAATTTTACGATTCTTTCTTCTACTTGAGCTTGCTCATTTTTAGCTTCATCGTATTCAGCATTTTCCGATAAGTCTCCAAATGAAATAGCTACTTTTATTCTTTCTGCAACTTCTTTTCTTTTAACTGTTTTTAAGTACTCTACTTCTTCTTCTATTTTGTTGTAACCTTCCTGTGTAAGTATCTCTTGTTTTTCTACCATAACCCCTACAACTCCTTCTATATAATTTTAAAATACGCTTATTCAACATATTTTACATTTATTCCTATTGATTTATTATGCGCTATATTATAAGTCACTATCTTATTTGTGTCAAGGAGTGTTCCATATACTCTTCTAACATAGCAATTACTTCTTTGTAATCTGTTATTTTATTAATTTGATCTCTGTATTTAGCAGAATTTTTTAAACCTTTCAAATACCAACCTATATGTTTTCTCATTTCTCTTACAGCAACATATTCTCCATGTTCAGCTACTGCTAAATTCATATGCTTTATTGCCGTAGTTATTCTTTCTTCTAGTGTTGGTTCAGGTAATATTTGTCCAGTTTCCATATAATGATTTATTCTTTTAAATATCCAAGGGTTTCCTTGTGCACCCCTACCAATCATTATAGCATCACATTTAGTTTTTTCTAGCATATTTACTGCATCTTCAACTTCAAATACATCTCCATTACCTATCACAGGTATGTTTATAGTTTGCTTTATTTGCTCAATTATATCCCAGTCTGCCTTACCAGAATAAAATTGTTCTCTTGTCCTACCGTGTATAGCTAAAGCACTTATTCCACATTGTTCTGCTATTTTGGCTATCTCAACAGCATTTACACTGTCGTCGTCCCAGCCTTTTCTTATTTTTAATGTAACTGGTTTTTTTGAGTTCTTAACTACTGAACTTAAAACTTCTGATGCTAGTTTAGGATTCCTCATCAGGGCAGATCCATCACCATTTCTTATAACTTTTGGTGCTGGACACCCCATATTTATATCCAAAATTTCATTTGGATACTCATTCATTATAGCCGCTGCTTTTCCCATAAATTCTGGTTCCGATCCAAATATTTGAACTGCAATAGGGTGTTCTTCATCTTCTATTTTTAACATTTTCTTAGTATTTTCATCATCATAGCAAAGAGCCTTAGCATTTATCATCTCCGTGTAAAGCATTCCACATCCTTTTTCTTTACAAATTAATCTAAAGGGTAAGTCTGTTACACCTGCCATAGGAGATAAAAAAACTTTATTATTTAATTGGACATTGCCTATTTTCATCTTATGTCTCCTTATTAATTATGAATTATTTATAATGATTAACATTTTTCCAAATTTTAATTAACTACTCTAAATATATTATTACAAATTCTGAAAATATACTATTATTATTTTGTATTGTATTATTTTTACATATTAAAAAGGAATTGGATTACACCAATTCCTCTGTGACTTTTATTTGTTTTTTTCGTGTATCAATCTTAATCCTTCTAAAGTTAAAAATCTATCTACATAATCTATGCTATCAGTTTCTGAATGAATAAGAGAAGATAATCCTCCTGTAGCTATAACTTTTATATTTTCACTACGTAATTCTTTTTTCATCATTGATATTATTTTTTCTACCTGTCCAACGTACCCATATATTATTCCTGATTGCATTGCTTCCACTGTAGTTTTACAAATAGTCTTACCTGGCTTAAGAAGCTCAACTCTAGGAAGTTTTGCTGCACCATTAAATAATGCTTCACTTGATATCTTAAGACCTGGACATATTGTTCCACCTAGATACTCTGCTTTTTCAGATATGGCACAGAACGTTGTAGCTGTTCCAAAGTCTACTATTATTAGTGGACTTCCGTATTTTTCAATTGCAGCCACAGCATTTACTATTCTGTCCGCTCCTACTTGTTTAGGATTATCATATTTTATATTTAGTCCTGTTTTTATTCCAGGACCCACTATCATAGGCTTTTTGTCGCAATACTTTATGCAAAAATTCTCTAAAGCATGCATTACATTGGGAACAACTGAGGATATTATTACATCATCAATTGATTTTAAGTTTATTTTATCATAAGTTAATAAATTACTTATTAACATTCCATACTCATCAGATGTTTTGTGTATATCTGTACAAATCCTCCAGTCTTTTACTAAAGTCTTTCCTTCGTATACACCTATAACCATATTTGTATTTCCTATATCAAATACTAATAGCATATGTTTAAACCTTCTTTCTATTTTTTGCCTTTTCTTATTAGTGCCACTGAAACTGCAGATACTATCAATCCTGCGATTAAAGCTTCTGGTACTCCACTTGTTAAAACAACGCCAAATAATAATTTAGCTGCGCTTGATCCTTGTTGTTCCATAAGTGCTAGGTATTTATCTGCGTATAGTATATAAATCATACCTAAAACGCCAGCCGTATTAGCAATAGATCCTATTATACCTGCTACAAATCCTGAAGCATATACCTTTTTGCTTAACTTGTATACACCTTGATATACATAATAAGCTACTATTCCTATTAGGATTCTAGGAAGTACAGACACTAGTGGATTTATAAATAATGGCGACAATAGTACTGGTTGTGTTATTGCGTTCCATAAACTTGTTAATCCAAATATCAACCCTATTGTTGCGCCTACTAATGGACCTTCTATAATCGCGCCTATAATAACTGGTATATGCATTTTAGTTGCTTTTATAGGTCCTATAGGTATATAACCTATAAATGGTAACATTGACATCATAATAGAAATTGCAGATAAAACTCCTATTATAGTCATTTTCCTTACATTTAACCTTCTTTGTGCTGATGCTCGTGTGTTAATCATAATAAAAATACACCCCCGTTCCAGCTCTTAAAAGATGCCGGACTATTTTAGTTTTATTTAGTTTTGACTTTTGCGACTCTTAAATGTCAACTAAGTCAGACTCTTCGCTTAGAAGATGTCAGCTATATAACAAGACAATTTTAACAGCGACTTTTTGCATTGTCAACAATATTATAAACATATATAGTTCAACTTTTTTGTATGATATTATTATTTGTCATTTTCTAATTCATTATAAGAAATAATATTTTTTATGTTTTTAGCATTTTTTATGGCATTTATAATGCTTTTTTCTACTACCTCAGCTGCTAGACTTCCTAATAGAGTAATATCTGAATCAACTTGTATTTTTCCAGTTGACATAGCAAATATTGCGTCTCCATCATGAGGTGTGTGTATAGGAAATATGGATTTTGCATATCCATCATGAGCCATTTGAGATATTTTTTTACATTGTGCTTTTGTTAGTTTGGCATTAGTTGCAACTATGCCTATAGTTGTATTGTCTATTTTAAATCCACCTTTTACAAACCCTGACTTCATTATTTCATATGTATTTAATAATTTTGTTTTGTCATCGTTTAGCACTCCAGCTATTACTTTTCCGTCCTCATATATATCTCCAAAAGCATTAACAGCTATTAATGCCGATACTACTATACCATTATCAAGCTTAATTGAGCAACTTCCTATTCCACCTTTTGTTACATAGTTCAATCCTTTTATCTTTCCTACAGTTGCTCCACATCCTGCTCCATAGTTACCTTGCTTTAATTCAGTTTCACTGGCATTTAAACAGGCCTTGTATCCCATTTCTTTATCTGGCCTTACTTTATAATCTCCTACACCTAAGTCAAACAATACAGCTCCTGTTACAATAGGTACTTTACAAACTCCAACATCAAAACCTATATTTTTTTCTTCTAGATATTTACTTACACCGCATGTAGACTCTAATCCAAAAGCTGATCCTCCAGACAATACTACTGCATGTACTTTTTGAACTGAATTTATTGGATCTAGCAAATCTGTTTCTCTCGTTCCTGGAGCAGATCCTCTAACATCAACTCCACAAGTTGCGCCTTCTTCACATATTACAACAGTACAACCAGTTAACGCATCTGTATCTTCTATTTGACCAACTTTCAACCCCTCTACATCCAAAATATTATTATACATATCCTTTAACTCCTCTTATTGAAACTTCTCCAGATAAAATTTCTTGTACGTTATTGTTAGCATCCCTTACTATTAAATTTCCGTTATCACTAATATCAATGCATTTGACTAGTTCCTTCTCATCACCTTTAATTATATATACATCTTTATTTAGTATTGCTGAGTATTCTTTGCAAATTTTTAAAGTTTCATCTTTGTAATCATTTTTTATATAATCATTATATAGCTTTTCAAATTCATAAAGCACCTGTGATACTATTTCTACTCTTGATAAATGATAATTTTCTTTATATAACGATGTTGCTTTTTCTTCTAAGTCTTTATCGAAGACTAGGTTCTTCACATTCATACCTATTCCAACTACCACATAGTTGATTCTTTCAATTTCGGCAGATAGCTCAGTTAGTATTCCACTTACTTTTTTATTGTTTATAATAATATCATTTGGCCATTTAATTTTTGCAGGTACCTGTAAGTTATTTAATGCTTTTAATATAGCTGCTCCTGCTATTAAAGTTATAAAAGGAGCTTTGTATGGTATAATCTCTGGTTTAAGTATTATGCTCATCCATATACCTTCTTTTGGTTTTGATTGCCAATTTCTCCCCAACCTTCCTTTGCCTTTTGTTTGTTCTTCGCTTATAACTACAGTTCCTTCTTCAGCATTATTACCTATTTTCTTTAAGTAATCATTAGTTGAATCTACACTTTCAAGATGAATTATATTTTTTCCTATAGTTTCTGTTTTTAAATTATGATAGATATTCTGTGGGTTTAATAAATCCTTTGGTGAGCCAATTAATCTATATCCTTTTTTATTAACAGATTCTATATTGTAGCCTGATTCTCGTAAAACATTAATATGTTTCCATATAGCTGTTCTAGATATACCTAGCTTTTTTGATAATTCCTCTCCCGATACAAAGTCCGATCCACTGTCTAAAATAGCTTCTATTATTTTATCTCTCATACTTCACCTCTATTATTTCGCATTTTTTTATAAATTAATTATACACTAATTATATTATATATAAATAAAAACAGGGCTTTAATGCAAGCCCTGTTTTTCTGTTTAAATTACTTATTATCATCTTCTGGCAGTTTAAACTCTTCTAATTTTGATTTACGTAAACTAACCTTTTCTTCCTCATTAGGTTCTTCTTGTGTATATTCTTCTTCATCATCAATAATAACTTTTGATTCTTCTCTTTTTGCAAATACATCTTTTTCATCTAATGATAACTCTTCATTAAATGCTTCCACAAATTGAGCTGAATCTAATGTTTCATATAGTAGTAATCCTTTTGCAACATAATGTAATTTAGCCATATTATCATTTAATATTTGTTTACATTCCGCATAAGCATTTTCAACTATATCTCTAACTTCTTTATCTATCTCAAAAGCTATCTCTTCTGAGTAATTTTTCTTAGTTGTTATGCTGTTTCCTAAGAATACTTCATCATCACTGTCTCCGTATACCATAGGTCCCATTTTTTCACTCATACCATATTTTGTTACCATAGCTCTTGCTATTGTTGTAACTCTTTCTAAGTCATTAGATGCTCCTGTTGAGATGTCCTCCATGATTAATTCTTCCGCAACCCTACCACCAAGAGCCATAACTATAGTCTCTAACATTTCATTTTTAGTACCATACATTTGGTCTTCCTTAGGAAGAGGTTCAGTAAATCCACCAGCTCTACCCCTAGGTATTATAGTTACTTGGTGAACCGGGCTTACATTTGGAAGTATATGCATACAAATAGCATGACCTGCTTCATGATAAGCTGTAAGTTTTCTATCTTTTTCACTGATAACTCTAGATTTTTTAGCTACACCAACCATAACTTTTGTTATAGCTTCCTCTATAGTCTCCATATGAATTTCTTTTTCTCTTTTTCTAGCTGTTAATATAGCAGCCTCATTCATTATGTTTTCAATATCTGCTGGAGTAAACCCTGGCGTTCTCTTAGCTAACACTTCTTTATTTACATCGTGTGCTAAAGGTTTATTCTTTGAATGAACTTCAAATATAGCTTCTCTACCTCTAACATCCGGTACTCCAACCACTACCTCTCTGTCAAATCTACCAGGTCTAAGTAATGCAGGGTCTAAAATATCTGGTCTATTTGTTGCAGCCATGATTATTATCCCTTGATTAACTCCAAATCCATCCATCTCTACTAGAAGTTGATTTAGAGTTTGTTCTCTTTCATCATGACCTCCACCAAGTCCAGCACCTCTTTTTCTACCAACAGCATCTATTTCGTCTATGAATATTATTGCAGGTGCACTTTTCTTCGCTTGTTCAAATAAATCTCTTACTCTCGATGCTCCAACACCTACAAACATTTCAACGAAATCAGAACCACTTATGCTGAAAAATGGTACCCCAGCTTCTCCTGCAACAGCTCTTGATAAATATGTTTTACCTGTACCTGGAGGACCAACCATTAGTATACCTTTTGGAATTCTAGCGCCTAAATTAATATACCTCTTGGGGTTCTTGAGGAAATCTACAACTTCCTGCAGATCTTCTTTTTCCTCCGACAGTCCCGCCACATCTTTAAATGTAACTCTTGTTTTTTCATCATCTTTATGAACCCTGGCTTTAGATTTACCAAAACTCATAACCTTTCCGCCTCCACCTTGAGACTGGTTCATAAAGACAAACCATATTATAATCATAAATCCAATTAGAAGAACAGTTGGTAACATACTTACAAACCAAGGCGTTTGCGGTTGTGCTTCTCCATCAAATACTAATTTATTTTCCACTGCTTGATTCAATATCTCATTAGATAGTTTATCTCCTAATATTTCATTTGGTATATATGATGTAAACTTCTTGTTTGAATCTTTTATTACTCCTTCTATAGAAGTTCCATCCACAAAGTGTATTCTCGATATATTTTCTTCAGTTAAGTTTTTATAAACTTCGGAAAACTTCAACTCTTCAACTTTATTTGTCTGAGTCCCTGAGAATTGTACTATGCCTATTATTATCATAAACAGTAACAGATAAAAACCTGCTCCTTTTAAAATTTTGTTCAAAAGAAGCCCTCCTTTCATAAGTTGTTTTAATTCTAAATTTTCTTAAAGCAAATCTTTAAGACTTCTTTTGTGGTTTCATCAACCTTATATGATTCACTATTTCTAAAATTTCCAACACATAAAATTCCATTATTATCTTGCATAACTGGAACTTTACATCTTTCTTCTTTTGGAATTTTTAAATCTATGAATAATTGTTTTAATTTTTTACTTCCCATAGAAAGTTTTATTTTATCCCCTGGCTTTCTACTTCTTACAACTATCCCCCCTTTAATTTTATTACAATCAAACCATTTTAATGATTTATCTCTTTTCAAAGCCTTATACCTATTTATAGGCATTGTTTCAGTTTCAATAATTATATTAGCTTCATTTATTTTGACAAACCCATTTTTAGGTACTTTATAAGAGAATTCTATTTCTTCAAATATAATTTCTTTTGTTGTAAATACCAGTTTATTTTTTTGTCTATAAACAAATAATCCTCTTGGGAGAACTATTTTTTTATCAATCTTATTTTCATCTTCTAAGTCTAAAACTTCCTCAACATGCTTTTGGTCTATAAAATTTGTGTCTCCTAAAACATACTTTATTCCTAATCTAATGATTCTACTTTTTAATGACTTATGTAAATTCATATATTTATTTAACTTAATTTCCAAGTTATATCCATCTATAAAAGCTACTTCTTTAAATTTCTTAAAAGCCTCTTCTTCTATGTAATCATTGTCTATTCTTAAGCCATTGCTCATTCTTACTATGGCTTCTATTATATTAGAATTAAAATTATCCTTCATATATGGTATAAGATCTAGTCTAATTTTATTCCTTGTATATATGTTTTCTAAGTTTGTAGCATCTATTCTTGGATTTAATTTATACTCTTCACAGTAAGCTTCTATTTCAGATCTCTCAATTTCTAAAATAGGCCTAATTATAGCATCATCTCTTATATAATCTATACCTTTTAATCCTTGTAAGCCTGTACCTCTCATCATACGCATTAAAACGGTTTCAGCTTGATCATTCATATTATGAGCTATAGCTATTTTATTAGCATTTAATTTTTCTTTTATTTCAAAGAACATCTCATATCTTAACTTTCTTGCTCCTTCTTCTAGAGACAACTTATTTTCTTTACAATATTGTGGTACATTTATAGATTTAACAAAAAAAGTTACTCCTAAACTTTCGCACAATTGAGAAACATATAAAGCATCCTTTTGAGCTTCCATACCTCTAATCTGATGATTCAGATGTGCTGCATAAACTTCTATGTCTAGAACATCTCTCAATCTACTCAATATATGTAATAGACAAACTGAATCAGGTCCTCCAGAAAGTCCTAACACAATTTTATCTCCATTTTCAATTAAGTTGTATTTTTTTATCGTACTTAGCGTTTTCTCAAATATCATATTTTATACCTCTATTACAATTAATTTTATCAATAATTAATTTAATTGTCTTACTTATTTGCATCAATTTTTAATTAATGAAATTCTTAACTACTAGTACTATTTTCTATAAAAAAACTTCAAATCCTTGTTTATATTTATCCTATTTTTTAAGAATATTTTTTAAACACTATAGTTATAATGATAACAAATAAATGAAACAAAAGGTAGTATTTTAACTACCTTTAATTTTATTCCATTAAAAATATTTATTTTTTAACTTTATTTATTGATAAATATTTATTTTTATTTTATTACGACCTTTAAACATATCTATTATTTCTATATTATAATCTATCTCAATGATAATATTTTCTTCGTTTTTTATACTTAAATTTGTAGTTTTTGTTTCTACATTAAACATCCCTTGTGGTGTTGTATAATTAGAATTAATTGTTTGATTTTCTTTAAAAATCATAGTTGAATTTATTTCACCAAATCTTTTTATCGTTATTTTATCATTTTCAATTTTAATAGATGTTGTCGTTTCTTTTCCATCCTCTTTTTCTCTATAAACTACATAGGTATTATCTCTTTTTTCATATAAAGTTCCCGTAGCATTTGATTTTATATCATTTTTTTCTCCATATTCATTATATTGAATCGTATGGATATTAATTTTAACTTCCAATACATTGCCTCCTTCTAAATATGGCTTTTTTAAGTAAAGCATTTCATTTTATATTTTACTATCTAAATGATAATTATAATTTATTTTATAAAAAAAATAAAGGAGTAAAAACTCCTTTACTTTTTTATTTAAAATTATATATTATTTAGCAAAAACATGATTTCCTATTCTTAAGTAAGGATTTAATGTGTTTATCCAATTACATGTAGATATATCTGGGTTCCAGAAATATATTGCATTGTTAGTTGGATCACTTCCGTATAGTGCTTCCTGAGCAGCTCTGTATGTAGAACTTGTTGGCTCTGCATATATAGTTCCATTTTTCACTACAGAAAATGCATTTTTTTGATATATAACTCCTTCTAAAGAATCTGGAAACCTAGAGTCCTTCACTCTGTTAATTACAACTGCTGCTACAGCAACTTGCCCTTCATAACTTTCGCCTCTAGCTTCTCCTGCTACTAATTTTGATAATAACATTATTTGTTCATCATTAAGATTTATAACTGCTTCTTTTTTCTCATCTTGTTCTTTTATTTGCAAAAAACAATTTTCTGTTTTATTGTCTAAATAATAGTATTCTAGTGCATATATTTGTTTTATAGATACAAACAAATTGCCTAAAACTAATAGTGATACTATAAGTGTTTTATAGCACCTATCCATAGTTAAAGTCACTCCTTTTTTGTCTTATTCTTGATTTAAAATAAATTTTGAAATACTTCTGTTATCTTAAATTTAAATTTTAAATTAGTTACTTTAGTTTGATTTTTAGCCATTATTAAATCATACTCTTGTGGTGTTAGTATTTCTTTTAGCTTTTCATCAGTTTTTTCATCTATTACTCCATTTTGTTCATCTACAAAGCAAAGAGGAGGAAACATTACACACCACCAGTTTTTACCTTTACCTTCTCCTATTATAATTTTTAAAGCTTTATATTTACCTGCTGGCAAAACTACACTTGAGTATTGCTTAGCCGGAAAGTCACTATATTGCAAGCCAATATTAACGCTATAGTCATATCCGTTTTTAGAAATAATATTCTTACTTATTTTTTCTAAGTTATCATATTCATCTTTTATAATTGCTTCACTTTCTTCTATTGATTTAGAATTTTCAAGTTTTGGTTGTAAATAAGCTATAACCGCATCTCTAACTTTTAATTTCAATTCTTGATCATCATCTGTATCACTATTAGCTATAACATGAAATCTTATTAATTTTTCCTTATAATCATAACTACATGCCTCTATTTTAGTTATTTCTTTTGATATTACTAGCGTAGTTAATAATAATATGGTAATTAAAATACTAAACAGTATGTATATTCTTTTTTTTATATTTTTTGCTTTCATAATAATCCCCCTCAAAAATTAATTCATATTTTGAGTGTATCCATTTATTATTTTTTTATACAGAAATTTGCTTTGTAACACATACAATAAAAATTTATTTTAGACAGTAACTTCGATGAAATTAATCCTTTTAAATTATGTATTATAAACAATAAAAAAAGAAGGCTAAGCCTTCTTCAAAATATAATTCCCATTTAAGTTTAATTATTTACTGTGTTATCCATAAAAAATTGTTCTGCCAATTCTATATGCTCTGTTGCATACTTTTTAGCTAATTCAGAGTCACCTGATTTTATTGCTTCTAGTATTCTATTATGTTCATCCACTAGGCTTAAAGATGCCTCATAGTTTGATACATACGTCACTCTGAATCTATGCACTTGTTCCCATAAAGAAGTTATTAAGTGATATAGTTTTTTATTATTTGCCATTAAAAATATCTTCTCATGAAATTCTACATCTTTTTTTAATACTGTGTCTATGTCAGCTTCTCTTACACTTTTTTCAAATTCTTTTGCAACTCTTTCTAACTCAACAATGTCTTCATCTCTTAGTCTCTCTGACGCTAAAGATGCTGCTAATCCTTCTAAGCTTGCTCTTATTTCTAATACGTCTATTAAATCTTTAAATGACATATTAGCCACATAAGCACCCTTTCTTGGTAACATTACTACTAAACCTTCAAGTTCTAATTTCCTAATAGCTTCTCTTATTGGAGTTCTACTTACCCCTAATTGTTCTGCCAGTTGCACTTCCATAAGTCTTTTACCTGCTTTTAAATTACCTTCTAAGATAGCTGTTCTTAGATTTTCAAATACTACATCTCTTAACGGCTTATAATTATCTAGATTTAATTTTGTTAAACTATCCATTTATTTCAACCCCCTTTTTATGGCTTTTTACAAGATATACTTGTTTGAAGTTTTCTAGTAAAATTTTTTTACATTTTTCTGCATCTTCTTCGTTGTTATATAATCCAAAAACTGTTGGTCCACTTCCACTCATCATAGCTCCTAATGCCCTATTGTTTATCATAATTTTCTCTATCTCATTAATAACAGGATATTTTTCCTTAGTAACGGATTCTAAGACATTATACATACTCTTTGATAATAGCTCTATGTTATTTTCTTTTAATAGCCTTATTAATAATTTATTATCTGGCCTTTTTTTAATAATTTTAGAATCTATAGCATCATATACTTCTTTTGTAGACACAAATAATTCTGGTTTACACACCAAAATAAATGCATCCTGAGATAAACCCTCTATATTTGTTAACTTTTCTCCAATATTTTCTGCCAATGATGCCTCCCCCTCAATACAAAAAGGAACATCAGCTCCCAACTGTAAACCCATTTCCTTAAGCTTATCTTTACTCAAATTAAGATTCCATAATTTGTTCAGTCCAACTAAAACTGCGGCTGCATTACTACTTCCACCTGCCATACCAGCAGCAACAGGTATATTTTTATCTATGTAAATTTCTATACCTTTTTTTATATTGAATTCTTGCTTTATCAAACTAGCAGCTTTATACATTATATTGCTACTATCCACAGGTATATCTTCACTATTACTATTTATTATTATTGTATCTTCATCTAGTGAAAAAATTTTTATAATATCGAATAAGTCAATAGTTTGCATTATCATTTCAACTAAATGATATCCATCTTGTCTCTTTCCTAATACATCTATAGATAAATTAATCTTCGCTCTACTTTTCAGTTCTATAGAATTCATTTCATCCTCCTTGTATGTGGTTGCACTTAGTATAATGGATTCTCGAATTATAATTATTATACTACAAAAACAAAATAATAGGGGTTTTATCCCCTATTATTTTATTGCTTTTGTTAGTTTACTAATCTATCATTGTAACTTTTTTTTGTAAAATTAAGCATTTTCCTGGCTTAATTGGTTCTTCTACTTTAATTTCATTTACATCTGCTATTTCTTCTTCTGTTGTATTATATTTTTTAGCTATATCCCAAAGATTGTCACCTTCTTTGCAAATATATACTATTATACTAGGGGCTGTTGAAAGGTCATAATCTCCTTGGTCTTCACCTTTTATAATAAAACTTTCTGATTTCTTATCTATAGCTTCTGTGAATCTTTTCACCTTTATTACTAAATCTATCTCATCTCTATTTAAATCTGCCTCAACTTTATCTATACAAACTGTATTAAATATTGAGCAAGTATCACTTAAATTTTCAATAACTGCATCATTTTCAAAAGGAATTTCTTCTGATAACTTATATATCATTTTCTCCCCTTCAACAGGAACAAATAATATTACAACTTTTATTATTCCTTGAATTATGCTTTTATTTCCTTCTACATAAGCATTCTCTATAGATATTGATGGACACACACTTACTATATCTTTTACTTGCATGTTATCATCATCTATACTTAAAGTATCTCTAACTGTAAATATTTCTGACATAGAACATAATGCTTTGTTTAAATTTATTAGTCTATGATCAAATTTTACAATTTTTTGTGGAGAATATGCATCTTGTAATACTTCTCTAGTTACTTCATCAGTAACTTTTACCTTACAGCATACTGTACATTCTATTTCTAACATGGCTGTATTACTTTCACTATTGTCTTTGAAATTGTAATTAAAATCACCTATACTTAATAAGGTTTCTTCTCTCATTCCGTCAAAAGCTCCTGGAACTTCAATAAATTGTGTAAAATCAATACCTACCTTGTCTAACTCTACAATGTCACCTTCACAAGTGCATGCTAGAGGACTAATTTCTAAAACTCCACCTATTATAACTTTATTGTCTGCTATTCTGCTTTCCTTAACTTTTACCACAGGTGTAATATTTATTATTGCAGCTACCTCTTCTGAGCTTATAGCTATAGTGTCTCTTATTACACTCTCTGTTTTTTCTATACCAATAATATCTTGATATACTATTTCTTTTCTGTGTTTTTGAATGCATTCAACTTGAGAAACATCTTTTACGATATCTAATCTTTGTTTTTCAAATAAACTTCCTTTAATATTCATAAGAGCTCCTACTCTTATCTTTCTTTCATTCAAAATTGTACAATCAACATGTTCTACCTCTGGATATAGCATATACTCCATATCTTGAACTATATTATCTTTCTCTACAACCTCATTTATGTCTATTTTTCCGCAAACATTAGATAAAGTACTTTTATCATCTGCTATATACATAACATTGTAATTAAAGCTTCCTCTACATACAAGTTTTCCATCTGATACATCAATTTTACTCAATGCTATGTACCCTTGAGTATCAACTATTTCATAAACGTCTGATTTAATATCTGGCACTACCGCCTCCGATTCAATAAATGTTTGATACTTCCCAAAGTCAACTCTGCTATCTATTTTGATTATATCCTTAATTAATTCCATATTTGTCCCTCCTAAATATAAATAAACTATCACACTATATTTATATTTAAGAGAGCAAAAAAAAATTACACCTAATTTAATAGGTATAATTTAACTTACGCTTAATTTATCGTCTTCTACTTTACTATCTTTAAAAACTTGTAATTTTACATTTTCTGTTAACAGATCAGAGTAACTATAAGATACTCTTTGATATCCACTTCCGCTTGCTTCTAGCTTCACTATAAAGACACTAGGATAAACATTTTCTAGTATTCCCCTTTTGGTTGTAATCTGTTTTCTTCCCTTATTTGCTTTCAATATTATTTTTTTACCTAGATGTTTTTCCAAATTCAGTCTAATGTTATCTAAAGTTTGAACAGTAGCCATAATATCACCCTCTTTTAGTTTCTATGTTTACATAATATCATAAAAAGAGGTCTTTGTCAAATGTTTTAACTAATTATTTTATATATTTTCAAAGCAATTGTCAATAGTATTTTTAAAGAATACAGTATAATTTTATAAAAATATATTTTTAATATAAAATTATATTAATCTAGGCATTGCCCATCTAAATTTTCCTCTAGTTTCAGAACCCCCTATTCCTTTATATCCTGTTATTGTTTGTTCTATTACTTCTTCTATCGGTACTACCATATCAATTCTTGAGCAAGCAATTTTTTCAACAATAAATACAGGGTCAAGGGCATGTATCATTATTCTTCCTGGAGAACTCGCATAATTTGCACCTGCTCTTATTATTTGCTCATAATTGGATTGACATGCACCTGCAAATATAACTAGACCATCAAAATCAGGTTGCCACTTTCTAGCTTCTCTAACACATTTTATGAAGTTATAAGAATTTCTATAGTTATTTATATCTTTTAAATTTCCCTTTTTAGACGTGATAGCATCATGTCCTGTTATAACCAAAATATCGGGTTTATGCTTTTCTAAAAGCGCTCTTACTTCTTTATGCTGATTTGCTTCTGGTATGGCTACTCCAACAGCTGGTATTCCTAATTCAGTATAAACATCTAAGCATATTTTTAAATATTCTTTGTCTCCGTCTATTTGGAGCACCTTTCCGGGAATACCGTATACATTGCTACTGGATTGCAGTTTAGGAGCTCCTCTATACAAATTTTGTCTTTCCCTTGCATTAACCACTGATCTATATAATAAACTTTGAACATTTTTATCTATCAAAATCCCCCTAGTGTCATTTTCTTCCACCAATTCTAAATCATCCAAGTATGCATCTGCCATTAATCTAAAAGCCACACCTTTTAATATGGCAACTTTTTTATTTTTATCGTCCTTAGAAAATCCTATTATTTTAAATATAATATCTCTATTATAAGATTTTCTAACAACTATATCTCCCTCTTTCATAGTTGTCCTCCTTAACATATGGTTTTAATTTATAGTATGTTTTAGAGGATATTTTGTTCATATGTTGATAAAAAACATATTTTGTTAAATCTAATCAATGTACTAGATTAATATGTTCCCATATATATATAATAATTTCTAATATATAATGTATTTAGGAAAGTATTTTTTGTGCTTATAAAAAAGGGGGGCTTATTACATATGAATATATTTATTTTATCTTGTGGAGTATTTGAACCAGAATTAAATAAAATTTTAGAAGATATAAAAAAAGAAAAGTTATTTAAAGAAGACATTAATGTAAAATATCTACCATTTGGACTTCATACTAACTTGGACAAACTAAAAAGTGTAATTACTAGTAGTTTAGATTGCATACAGTCAGATAAGATAGTTTTGCTTTACGGAAGTAAGTGTCATTATATGTTTCATGAGTTTCTAAAAGGCTATGACAATTTAATTACCTTTAAAGATTCTAATTGTATGGAGTTAATAATTGGAGATGAAATAAAAAACAACCATGACAACTTATATATAACGCCTGGCTGGGTTATTAAATTTGATGAACTAAATAAATTTATAAACGCAGTAGATATTTATGATATTAGACAACAGTATGGACAGTATGATAATGTTATAATTGGTGATACAGGTGTATGTGAATTTACAGATGATATGATATTTGATTTATTTGAAAAAATTCAAGTACCAATAGAAATACAAAAAACAGATATTAATAATTTCAAAAACAAAATAATTGATGCTATAGAAAAAGCTATAAATGGCTGATTTAAATCAGCCATTTATAGCTTTTTAATTTATATATTTAAAACTTATATTACTCTTCTTCCATTTACAAAAGTTTTGTAGTAATGACCACTTGCCATACTTGATATTACAACCTTGCCTTTAGTAGATGATGCATGGATAAATTTTTTGTTACCTATATAGATGCCTGCATGAGATACTCGTCCTTTTCCTGTTGTAGCAAAAAACACCAAATCACCTTTTTTTAATTTTTTTCTACTTACATATTTTCCTTGTTTACTTTGTGTAATCGAAGTTCTTGAGATACTTTTACCTGTAGTCTTCTTTATAACATAGTATGTAAATCCAGAACAATCAAATGTAGATGGACCAGACTTTCCCCAAACATATTTTTTTCCTAATTGTTTTTTTGCAAAACTTACAACTTTAGTTGACTTACTACTTTTTGAAGCTGCATCTATTTGAGTTGGTGTTGCTAACACCGGCATAATCATTGTAACAAGTAATAATAAGGTTATTAATTTTCTTTTAAAATTCTTCATATTATTCTATATAGTATTTAAACTATATTTATTTTCCCCCCTAATCTGATACAATTTAAATTGTAATCTTTTTGTAATAACTACATATATATTGTTACATTTTTGTAACTACCTTGCAATAGTTTTTTTCACATTCTTGATTAATTATAGTTTTTTGTTTTGTAACAAAAAAAGCTACCTCATTAAAAGGTAGCCTAAATTATTTATTTTCCACAACATTTTTTGTATTTCTTTCCACTTCCACATGGGCATGGATCATTTCTTCCAACTCTATTTTCTTTAACAACAGTTTTAGTTTTTTTGTATGCTTTTTCTATTTCTTTTCTTTTTTCTGCTGATAATATTTCTTCCCAGCCTGGTAAAGTATATAACCATTCAGCTTCTACATTTAACATGTTGAAGTATAATTTTTCGAAATCTACTTTTAAAGATATTTCAGAATCAGCTTCTATTTCTTCTAACACTATATCTTCTTTTAAACTTTCACTTATTCCATCTATGAATCCCATGAAGTATTCAACAGAAGTATCATGAGATGCCGCTAAGTCAGCAACTTTCCCTTCTATAACTTCTATTTTTTTATTTAATAATTCATTGTATATTCCAGCTTCTACTTTTAAGTATTCTTCCCAAAATTTCACTTCCGCTTCTTGAGTTTCAAGATTTTCACTTAAAGCTCTCCATTCAGTTAATAAACTCATATTAATGCTCCTCCTAAATTTAATTTAAAAATCATCCTTATTTAACTATACTATTATATCACAATTAAATAGTTCTTTTAATACCTTTATGGCATAGTCTTGTTCTATAAAATATGGGCTCGTAGCTATAGTTATAACTTTTGCTCCTTGTATTAATTCTTTAATTCTATTTAATCTAAAATCATAAGGTATGTAGTCCATATCTTTCGAAAATATATCTAAATCTATGTCTAGCACATATTCTCCACCAATTTTAGCATCAAAGCCATAAGAACTATCGATTATTGTAACTTTTGAAAAAATTTCGTTCTTCAATGCAGGTTGAATAAAGTTTCCTACGTTTAGTACTTGATTAGTATACATAAATACGTCATTCAAACTGTCTATATTTACATTATAATGATTAGGCTCTCTCATGTCTTTATGTTGATCCACATGAACTAATTTACAACCTTTTGTAAATTCTTTATTTTTCAAACTTTTTATCCAAAAATAAAAGGCATGATTGTGATTGTCAAAAATATATATAGTTTTATCTTCAAATTTATATTTTACCAAGTTTTTAAGACCTGTAGCTTTTATTTCATTATCTTCATCAATTTCATTAAAAACTATATGGTCTCCAATTTGCACATCTTCTAAATCACCTTCAATTAGCTTTGGTACAAAAATTTTTTTATTTTCTCTTTCTTCATAAGAAAAAATATTATTTCCATAAGGTTTATCAATATAAAACCCTTTGTATCTTTCCATTGTATCTCCTTATTATTTACACATAATTTCCTTACAATAAAAAAATTTATAATTCATTAGTATGCAAATATATCCCACGGATATTCTTTTGGCACATCGCATACAAATTCTATTTTTTCTTTTGTTGTTGGATGTTGTATTTCTATTTTATAAGACCATAAAGCAATTTGTTGCCCAACTTTATTTAAATGTTGACCGTATCTTTGGTCTCCAAATAAAGGATGTTTTCTACTTGCAAACTGCACTCTTATTTGATGTGGTCTTCCTGTTTGTAAATCTATTTGTATAAGACTATATCCTTTTTGAGAATCTAGCGTTTCATATGAAAGTTTAGCATCTTTAGCTTCTTTTGTACTTTTACTAACTACACTAACCATATTAGTTTTTTTATTTTTATACAGATAGTCTACAAGATTATCTGACTTTTTATTCATATTACCATGTATAACAGCTCTATATGTCTTTTTAAAAGATTTACTTCTTACTTGTTCTGATAGTCTAGAAGCTGCCTTAGAGGTCTTTGCAAATACCATACAACCTCCTACAGGCCTATCTAATCTATGTACAAGACCAACAAACACATTTCCTGGCTTATTATATTTTTCCTTAAGGTACTTCTTTAGAAGATTTACCATGTCATCATCATTAGTATTATCTCCTTGAGATAGTATATTAACAGGCTTTTCTACTACTAATAAATGATTATCTTCATATATAACCTTAACCATTATTATTTACTCTCCCATCTTCCAAATATACCACATGGAAGAACTTTTCCGTCTCTTGATGTTGGTATTCCTATTTCTCCAGCGTATATATTTCCACCATTAGCTTTTCTAGCAACTGTAGCATCTAATATATGTTCAAGAATTATTGGAGATAAACCAGTTGTATAAGAGTTTATTAAGAAGAATAAAGGATCATCTGATAATACTTTTGTACATAAATCAACTAAACCATATAATTTCTCTTCTATTTGCCATACTTCTCCTTTTGGTCCTCTTCCATATGAAGGAGGGTCCATTATTATGGCGTCGTATTTATTTCCTCTTCTTACTTCTCTTTCAACAAATTTAACGACATCATCCACTATGAATCTTACTTTTCTATCTCCAAGACCTGATGTTTGTAAATTTTCTTTTGCCCAAGTTACCATACCTTTAGATGCATCTACATGACAAACCTCCGCTCCTGCTGCTGCACATGCTACTGTAGCTCCTCCAGTGTAAGCAAATAAGTTAAGTACTTTTATTGGTCTCTTAGCACCTTTTATCATTTCCATTTGCCAATCCCAATTTGCCGCTTGTTCTGGGAATAAACCTGTATGTTTGAATCCAGTAGGACTTATATTAAATTTTAGACCTTTATAATTTACAGTCCATTTTTGTGGGTATTTCTTTTTAGTTTCCCAATGTCCTCCACCTTTTGCACTTCTATGATAATGACCGTGAGGATTTTTCCATAAACCACTTTCATTTCTTATAGGCCACATAACTTGAGGGTCTGGTCTTCTAAGGACTACATCTCCCCAACGTTCTAATTTTTCTCCGTTACCCATATCTATAAGTTCATAATCTTTCCATTTATCTGCTAATAATAACATATGTATCCTCCTAAATATCTTACTAATCCTATGTATTATATCACACTAATTAATTTTATTTTAGGTATTTTAATCAGTTTATATACTTTAATTTGATTTGATTATTCCAATATTTATAGCCTTTTATATCTATCTATTATTATTTAATTTTAATTTGCATATAAATTACTAATGTAAATTATTTGTCTAGGAGGAATTGAATATGAATAACACTCAGGTTAATAATGCGTGTCTTTTTAATACTTTATATATTCAGTATGTAGAAGACATAGGACAAAATGAGTATTTTTATTATAACTTAAAATATCCTGCGATTTATAATGTTAAAAATGGCTATTTTCAAGTTAATGAGGATATTTTAAAAAATCTAAATGAAACAATAAGATCTTCTGTTTATACATTTAAAAATGGAATTTTAGAAGAAGAGCAACAAATTAATACAGATAACTCAGATGGTAATAAAACAAAAATAAATTATAAAGTTTTTTCTAATTACGATCTCACATTTAACAAAAATCATGTACTTAGCTTAACTTTACATCTAACAGCTATGGATAACGATAATCTACAATATAATGAACTGTACAGCTATAACACGGACTTATTAACAGGAAATCAAATTTTACTTAAAGATGTTTTTAGACCTGGTGTGGATTATTTGAAACTCGTTTCTGATTTTGTAAATTTTAAAATCAGTCAAAACCCAAGTTATTATTATCCTAATACTGTTGTAGAAATTCCAGAAGCTCAATCTTTTTATTTAACAGATCAGGGTATAGTAATTTACTTTGGTTTAGATGAAGTATCCCCTGCATCAAATGGTATACAAAAGTTTTTAATGGAATTTACAAATTTTGAATCATATATAAATCCTCGCTTCTACTGTAATGCAAAAAATATGAATTATAATAAAAAAAATAGAAGACCACAGCACAATAGAATGTACTATTAGATTAAAGCCATTAATAAAAAGACTGATTAATCCACATTAATCAGTCTTTTTGTTGATAACTATTCTGCTATATTATAAACTTTTAATTCATTATTGTTGATATGTTTTTTATTTACCTTAACTAATGCTTTTAGTGTATCTAAAGATGTCATTACATCCACATTGTACTCTGTAGCTGTTCTTCTTATTTTAAATCCATCTCTTGTTGCATCGTTACCTTTTGTAGGAGTGTTGATAACCATATCTACTTGGTTATTCATTATTGCATCTAGTATATTTGGTTTTCCTTCTCCTATTTTGTTTACTGTTATTGCATTTATGTTATTGTTTATTAGCATTTTAGCTGTTCCTTCAGTTGCTAAAAAAGTATACCCTAATTCTTTCATGTCTTTTGCTATTTCCATAAATTCTTCTTTGTCATGATCATTTATAGTGGCAAGAACCATCCCTCTATCATCTGATATAGTCCTTCCTGCTGCCATAAATCCTTTATATAAAGCTTCTTCTAAAGTTTCCCCTACTCCTAAAACTTCTCCTGTAGATTTCATTTCAGGCCCTAGACTTACGTCTACTCTAGCAAGTTTTGACATAGAGAACACTGGAACTTTTACAGATATTAATTCTGGAGTTTTGTATATTCCTGTACCATATCCTAAGTCCTTTAATTTTTCTCCTAACATACATTTTGTAGCTAAGTCAATTATTGGCACTTTACTAACTTTACTGATGTATGGAACTGTTCTACTTGCTCTTGGGTTAACCTCTATTATATATAGTTCTCCTTTGAACTCTATAAACTGGATATTTACCATTCCTAGTACATTGAGTTCTAAGGCTATTTTCTTAGTGTAATCTAATATTTTTTCTTTTATTTGTTCAGATACGTTTTGGCTTGGGTACATTGTTATAGAGTCTCCTGAGTGAACTCCTGCTCTTTCCAAATGTTCCATTATACCTGGTATTAATATATCTTCTCCATCACATATAGCATCTACTTCTATTTCTCTTCCTACTAGATATTTATCTATAAGTACAGGATTTTTGCTATCTCTTTCAAATGCACTTTTTAAATATGATTCTAATTTGCCCTCTTCATAAGTTATTTCCATACCTTGCCCACCAAGTACATATGAAGGTCTAACAAGTACTGGATATCCTATTTCTTTTGCATGATTTATACCCTCTTCAACAGACCATACAGCTATTCCTTTTGGTCTATTTATATCAAGTTTTTCAAGAAGTTCATCAAATTTTTCTCTATCTTCTGCTGCATCTATATCAGCAAAATCAGTTCCTAGTATTGGTATATTTTTTTCGTTTAAAAACTTAGCTAATTTTATAGCTGTTTGTCCTCCGAACTGAAGAATGACACCTTCTGGATTTTCTTTTTCTATTATATTTAGAACTTCTTCTTCTGTTAATGGTTCGAAGTATAACTTATCAGATATATCGAAGTCTGTACTTACTGTTTCTGGATTGTTATTTATTATTATTGTCTCTATACCCATGTTTCTTAATGATTTGATACAGTGTACTGAGCAGTAATCAAACTCTATTCCTTGACCTATTCTTATTGGTCCTGATCCTAGAACTATTATCTTTTTCTTATCACTAACTACTACCTCATCATATTGTTCATAAGTTGAGTAGTAATATGGAGATAGTGCATCAAATTCTCCACCACATGTATCAACCATTTTATAAGCTGCATTTATATTGTATAAAGATCTAAGTTCATATACTTTTCCTGGGCTTATTTTCATTAAGTCAGCTATACCTTTATCTGAGAATCCTTTTTTCTTTAGTTTTTTCAAATAGTCTTTGTTTAAATCTTCTATTCTCATATTTTTAAGTTTGTCTTCTTGTTCAACTATCCATTTAAATCTGTATAAGAACCACTTGTCCACACCAGTTATTTTTTCTATCATATCTAAGCTGTAGCCTCTTCTAATCATTTCACATAGATCAAATAATCTTTCATCATCTGGCATTACAACTCTTTCTTTTAACTCTTCTATTGTTCTTTCTTGAGATGGTTTATGGATTAATGAATATTTCCCTATTTCAAGAGATCTTATTCCTTTTAGTAAAGCAGCCTCAAAGTTACTTCCTATACTCATTATTTCTCCTGTAGCCATCATTTTAGTTCCTAATACTCTGTTAGCTTGTTTGAATTTATCAAATGGCCACTTTGGTATTTTTACTACAACATAGTCTAATGTTGGCTCGAAACAAGCTTTAGTTTTTTTAGTTACTGCATTTTCTATTTCATCTAATGTATATCCAAGGGCTATTTTAGCTGCAACTTTTGCGATTGGATAACCAGTAGCTTTAGATGCAAGTGCTGATGATCTACTAACACGAGGATTTATTTCTATTATTGCATATTCTAATCTATCTGGGTGAAGAGCTATTTGTACGTTACATCCACCTTGTACTTCTATAGCATTTATTATGTCTATAGAAGCTGTTCTAAGCAATTGATACTCCACATCACTTAAAGTTTGACTTGGTGCCACAACTATACTATCTCCCGTATGAACTCCAACTGGATCAACATTTTCCATGTTACATACAGTTATACAGTTACCTTTACTATCTCTCATTACTTCGTATTCTATTTCTTTCCATCCTTTTATACTTTTTTCTAAAAGAACTTGAGTTACTGGACTTAATTGCAAACCGTGGTTTAATATTTCTGTTAATTCTTCTCTGTTATCAGCTATACCACCACCAGTTCCTCCTAGTGTGTAAGCTGGTCTAACTATTACTGGATATCCTATTTTATCTGCATATATAAGACCATCTTCTAAGTTGGTAACTATATCACTTTCTATTACTGGTTGGTTGATTTCTCTCATGGTTTCTCTAAAAGTATCTCTGTCTTCACCTTTTTTGATTGACTCTATGGATGTTCCGATTACTTTTACATTGTATTTATCTAATATACCAGCATCACTTAATTCAACAGCCAAGTTTAGTCCTGTTTGACCACCCATACCTGCAAGTAAACTGTCTGGTCTTTCTTTTTCTATTACTTTTTCTATGGCTTCTATTGTTAATGGCTCTATATATATTTTATCTGCAACTTCTTTGTCCGTCATGATAGTTGCTGGGTTACTATTTATAAGTACAACTTCTATTCCTTCTTCTTTTAAAGCTCCACAAGCTTGAGTTCCTGAATAGTCAAACTCAGCTGCTTGACCTATAATTATAGGTCCTGAACCTAATACTAATGTTTTTTTAATACTATCTATTTTAGGCATAATTTTTTCTCCCTCTAAACAATTATAATAATTCTAAAAATTTATCAAATACATATGTGCTGTCTTTTGGTCCTGGACAAGCTTCTGGATGATATTGAACACTATATACTGGCAACTCTTTATGTCTCATTCCTTCTACTGTATTATCATTTAAATTGATTTGAGTAACGTTCATGCACTCTGGCACTTCACTTACATAATATCCGTGGTTTTGAGCAGTTATAAATACTCTATCTTCTTCTAAATCTTTTACTGGATGATTTCCACCTCTATGACCAAATTTAAGTTTTGAAGTTTTTCCTCCGAATACTTTTCCTAAAATTTGATGTCCTAAGCAAATTCCTACAACAGGTTTTTTTCCTATCATTTGTTTTGCATTATTTACTATTTCTTCTAAGTCATCTGGATCTCCAGGTCCATTTGATAAGAATATTAAATCTGGGTTTGTAGCTAATACTTCTTCTGCTGAAGTTAAAGCCGGGAATATAGTTATGTCGCATCCTCTCTGTGCAAAATTATCTATTATATTTTGTTTTACACCGTAGTCCATTATTGCAACTTTAGGTCCATTTCCTTTTACATATTCTACTTGATTTCTAGAAACCGTCATAACAGCAGATCTATTATCGAAAGATTCTAGTTTATGTTTTACATTATCTAATTCAGAGTTTCTATCTATAGTTATGATACCTTTCATAGTACCGTTATTTCTTAATATTTTTGTTAAAGCTCTTGTGTCTATTCCTTCAAGTCCTATTATTTTGTTTTGCTTAAGATATACATCTAAGCTCATTTCGCATCTAAAGTTATTTGGTGCATCACTTTTTTCTCTTACTATAAATCCTTTTACTGCTACCATCTTAGATTGTACATCTTCTAAGTTTATTCCATAATTACCTATTAAAGGGTAAGTCATTGTTACTATTTGTCCGTAGTAAGAAGGATCTGTTAAAACTTCTCCGTAGCCTGTCATTGAAGTATTAAACACAACTTCCCCAACAGAATCCTCTAAATAACCAAAGGCTTTTCCTTCAAAAATCGTTCCATCTTCTAAAATTAATTTTGCTTTCATATCTCTTGCCTCCTAAGCATTTTCTATTTCTTTTGCAATATCAATCGCTGATTGTTTTGGATTTTCACTTTGAGTTATAGGTCTCCCAACAACTAAATATTGAGCACCATTTTTTATAGCCTGAGCTGGTGTTACTACTCTCTTTTGATCTCCTGCACTAGACGCAGCTGGCCTTATTCCAGGACATACAGTTACAAAGTCTTTGCCACACACTTTTACTATTTTGTCTACTTCTTTAGCAGAACATACTACTCCATCTATTCCTGATTCTTTTGCAAGTTTTGCTCTCTTTATAGCTAATTCTTCTGTTGTCATATTACATCCTATATCTTGTAAATCTTCGTTGCTTAATGATGTTAAAACTGTGACTCCTACAATTATAGGTTTTTCTATGTTTAATCTTTTTGCTTCTTCATTTGCTACTAATGCACATTGTCTCATTCCTTCTAGATCAGAAACGTGAATTGTCATTAACCAAACATTATCTCTTACAGCAGCTCTAACTGCACTTTTCATTGTGTTAGGTATATCATGGAATTTAAGGTCTAAGAATATTTTTTTCCCTTTCTCCTTAAGATAATCTACTGTTTTTCCCTTAGTAGCAACATATTGCTCTAATCCTACTTTGAATATGTCTACACTGTCTTCTAGCTGGTCTATTAGTTCCTTAGCTTTATTAAAATCATCTGTGTCAATAGCGACAATTAATTTGTCTTTTCCATTTATCATTTTTCTTCACTCCCTCTTAATAAAGCCCATTAAAAAAATCCCTACACCAAAAGAGGTATAAGGATTCTGTATGCATAATCTAAACAATATAATCAGTATTAGTTATGTGTTATCTTTATCAGCCTCTCTGGACTATTTTAAAAGACTTTATTATATTTTTTGTTTTACTAAAATTTATTTAATAAATAAATCAAATAATTGTACAAGCCTCTCTGGACTGTTATACAAATTATTTTATTTTTATTAATGTTAAGTTTATATAATTATCACATTTATTCTATTTTGTGTCAACTGTTCTTTTCAGAAGAATTTAAATTTTGTTCTTGGTTTTTATCTATAATACTTATATAATACTCTTTTTTTCTTCTACCTTTTATACTTCTTTTAAGGTATTCTACTTCTAACTGCCTTTCTTTGCAACATATATCAAAATGTCTTAACGCAATTCCCATACTGATTTTATTTTCATCATCAATATTTAGTTTTTGTTTTTGAGTGCATTCATATAAGTCAAATCCGTCATCTTTCATCTTAAATTCCCAAGGTTGCTTATTCATGATAGAAGGTGATACCCTTACTCCCTCTAAGACCTCTTTCCATTTTGGATCAAAATCTTTACAAATTTCCTTTATTTTTTTCCTATCATAACTTTTTTTACTTTTTCTAAATAAACTTTCATATTCATCTGGATAGCCTATAGCTAATAAGGAAACTGGATATTCGACTTCATTTTCATCTATAACCACGTCTTCATCTTCATCATACTCACTATCTACTTCATCTAATTGTACAAATTCTTTTACATCTTCTCTTTTTAATTGGCATTTTAACCAACTAGTTCCCACTCCTAAACAAGTTAATTCTAAAATCAACTTTTCCATGGCAAAACCTACATTTTGTAGATAATCTTCACCTTTATTCGAAGTTATAAGTATATAATGAGGAGCCCTTACCCCTGATTCTTTACCTATTAAAAAATGTATTAAGTGTCCTCTCTCAATTAAATGGGCTTTAATATTTAAATCGTTATTTAGATAAGTTATATTTCCACATAAGTTTTTTATTTCTTTTAATAGTGGTTTTTTTATTGTTTTGCTTGAATAACTTTTTATAGTTTTTCTATAAAAAATAGCATCATATAACTCCATCTATAACCTCCTAACCGAAATGTATTCCCATCCTCTATCACAAATATATTTAATTTAGATGTTATCTATTTCTTAATTTATTATCACTACTTTATTATAAGATTTTTATACTATTTTTAAAATATAATATTTTGATTTTTGCACAATTTTTTAATATTTATTTTATAAAAGCTCCACAACAATAAGTTTGTGCATGATTATTCTTAATATGATTAAAACTATATATAATGTTATAATATGATTATTACTATATTTTATATTTGGAGGATTAAAATGGATTTTAATACAAATTTAGAAAAATATGCTGAATTGGCAATTAAGGTTGGTGTAAATATTCAACCAAACCAAACTCTGCTTATTAGAACTCCAATTGAGTGTGCAGATTTTGTTAGACTTGCAGTTAAGTGCGCTTACAAAAATGGTGCTAAAAATGTATTTGTAGAGTGGTCAGACGAAGAATGCTCTTTATCAAGATACTTATATGCACCAGATGAAGTATTCAATGAGTTTCCTAGATGGGTGTCAGATCAATACGTTGATATCGCTAAAGAGGGTGGAGCTTTTTTAAGTATTCATGCTGCAAATCCTGATTTACTTAAAGATGTAGACCCTGAAAGAATAGCAAACTATCAAAAAGCTTCTGGAGTAGCATTAAAAGAATGGAGATCTTATACATTAACTGACAAGTGCAAGTGGAGTATAGTTTCTGTTCCGACTAAAGCTTGGGCTCATAAAATCTTCCCAGACATATCAGAGCAAGAAGCTATTGATAAACTTTGGGACTTAATATTCAAATGTACAAGAGTTGATAACGAAGACCCTGTTGCTGCTTGGAATCAACATAACAAAAACTTAAAAGAAAAAACTGATTTCTTAAATGAAAAGAACTTTAAAACATTAAAATATAAATCAGCTAAAACAGATTTAACTATTGACTTACCAGAAAATCATACTTGGGAAAGTGGTGCTTCTGTAGACCCTACTGGTGTTAATTTTAATCCAAATATGCCAACAGAAGAAATTTTCACCCTTCCTCATAAATATGAAGTTAACGGTGTTGTACATAGTTCTAAACCTTTAGTTTATGGTGGAAATGTTATAGATGATTTTTCTTTAACACTTAAAGATGGAAAGATTATAGAATGTTCTGCTGCTAAGGGAGAAGAAACATTAAAGAATCTTATTGCAACAGACGAAGGTTCTCACTACCTAGGTGAAGTTGCTTTAGTTCCTTATTCATCACCTATATCAGATACTAACGTAGTATTTTATAACACATTATATGATGAAAATGCATCTTGTCATTTAGCTCTTGGTTCAGCTTATGCTACTTGTATAAAGGGTGGTGCTGATTTACCAAAAGAAGAGTACGACAAATATGGTATAAATGATAGTTTAACTCATGTTGATTTTATGATTGGTTCTGCTGACCTAGATATAATTGGAGAAACTCATGATGGCCAAACTATACAAATTTTCAAAAATGGAAATTGGGCTTTTTAATTATAATTAATTTGCTCTTTAATTTAAAACAAACAAAAAGAGGCTATAAAATAGCCTCTTTTTATGTTGACGAGAAATTTTTAATTTTGTTTAATCTAAAATAGATTAATTATTATTTAATATTAACATATTAACACAATTTATAATATATATTTTGCTTATTTTAAGTATATAAAATTACAAACTGCATTTATATTTTAACATATTATTATATTTTTTTTCAATTATATTTTGTTGTTAAAATTTATTTTAGCAATCTCTACTGCAGATTTTGCATCTTTAGAATAATAATCCGCATTTATCTTTTGTGCATATTCTTCAGTAACTACTGCACCTCCTACGAATACTTTTGCATTAATTTGATTTTCTTTTAATGCTGATATTGTTTTTTTCATATTTTCTACAGTAGTAGTCATCAAAGCACTAAGTCCTATAAGTTCAATTTTTTCCTCTTTAGCTCTTTTTACAACCTCTTCTATAGGAACATCTTTTCCTAAGTCAATAACTTCATAACCATAGTTCTCAAGCATTATTTTAACTATATTCTTTCCTATGTCATGAATATCTCCTTGAACAGTAGCAACTATTATTTTTCCTTTTGAAGATGTATTATTACTTTTGCTCAATCTCTCTTTTATAATATTTAAAGCAACTTTTACCGTTTCTGCTGATTGTATCATCTGTGGTAAAAATAACTCTCCTTTATCATACTTAGCTCCTACAACATCTAATGCTGGAATTAACACTTGGTCTAAAACATAATGTTCATCTTTTGAGTTTAAAATTTTCAGAGTCAAATCCTTTGCTTCTTCTTTTAAACCTCTTTCTATAGCATCTTCTAAAGTTAAATCATCATGCTTTTTATTTTCTTTGTGTTTACTCTCTTTAGAAACATCTCTAAATTTTTCAATATATTGTAAACAACCTTTATCTATATTGTTTATTACTTTATAAGCATATACAGATTCCACCATTACTTTGTCTTCTGTATTTATTATAGGTAAATCCAACCCTGACCCTAATGCTAAATTTAAATAAGTGTTATTTAATCCCTGTCTATTAGGTATACCAAAAGAAATATTTGAAACACCTAATATTGTCTTGCAGCCTAGCTTCTCTTTTACCATATTTATTGCTTTAATTGTTTCCATTGCTTCATCTTGTTGAGCGGATACCGTAAGAGAAAGACAATCTATAAAAATATCTTTTCTTTTTATTCCATATTGCTCCGCTCTTTCAACTATTTTTTTAGCCACATTAAATCTACCTTCTGCTGTACTTGGTATTCCATTTTCATCTAAAGTTAATCCTACTACACAGGCTCCATATTTTTTTACAAGAGGTAATATAGCTTCTAGAGACTTTTCTTTACCATTAACAGAGTTAACTATTGTTTTTCCGTTGTAATATCTAAGACCTGCTTCTAAAGCTTCTATATTTGATGAATCTATTTGTAAAGGAGTATCTACAACTTCCTGTATACCTTTTACTACTCTTTTCATAGCTTTTTCTTCATCTAACTCTGGCACTCCAACATTAACATTTAGTATTTCTGATCCTTCCTTACTTTGTTCTAGGGCTAAATTTATTACATAATCATTATTTCCACTAGTATATGCATCTATTAAGGGCTGCCTTCCTGTTGGATTTAATCTTTCTCCAACTATAGTTGGTCCTTGTACATCTACATATTTTACAGCAGAACATACGATTGTAGATTCTCTTGTTTTTGGCTCTTTCTTTTGTAACTTATCTATGCTATCACAAATTTCCTTAATAAAAGTTTCATTAGTTCCACAGCATCCGCCTATAATAGATACTCCTAAATCAACAAATTCTTTTACTCCTTGGAAAAATTCTTTTGCAGTCATTTTATATACAGTTTGATTATTTTCAATTACAGGTAAACCTGCATTAGCTTGAACAATTACAGGAACATTTGCTAACTCTGTAATTATTTTTACTATTGGCAAAAGCTGTTTAGGCCCAAGAGAACAGTTTACACCAAGTGCATCTACTCCTAGTCCTTCTATGGTAGCAACCATAGCCTCCGGTAAGCATCCTGTGAAACTTCTTCCATTTTCATCAAATGTCATAGTACATATAACAGGTAAATTTGTATTCTCTTTTGCTGCAAGCACTGCAACCTTTGCCTCATAAAGGTCCATCATTGTTTCTATTATAATTAAATCTGCACCACTTTTTTCGCCTTGCACAACTTGTCTTTTAAATATTTCATAAGCTCTATCAAAAGATAAAGTTCCCATAGGTTCTAGCATTTCTCCTATTGGTCCAATATCTAGCGCCACAAATCTAGGCTTACTTTTATCACTTTCACCTATTGCTTTTTTCCCTATTGTAATGGCATTATCAATTATTTCTTCTACTGTATATCCTAATTTAGTAACTTTTAATTCATTGCATCCAAATGTATTTGTAGTTAATACATTACAACCAGCTTCTAAATATTTTTTATGTATTTTTAATAGTTTATCAGGATTTTTCAGTCCAAATATTTCTGGATTATCTCCAATAGGAAGGCCTTCTCTTTGAAGCATTGTCCCCATTGCACCATCAAATATTAGCAAATTATCTTTTAAATATTCTTTAATTTTCACAACTATTGCCCTCCTTTTTATAATCACAATTATGTCTATTACTACAATTCTCACAAGATTTTTTAGTATTAGTAACTCCTTTGTAAGAAACTCCAATTAAAGCTACTACCGATTTTCTTGGAATCATTATTCCACTATTTGTTACAGTTAGTCCTATTTCTCTTTGACTATTTAGTAAATTATTAATATCAACATTTTTTTCTATGGGTAAGTCTCCATATCCAGGACTATATCTATAAGTTATATATTTATCTTCTTTTAATAATTTTTTTGCTATATTATCTTGAACTATATCACAAACTTCCTCTATAGCTGTTGTTGCACAAGCATCTATAATTATTCCTTTTGTTAAGTCTGTATAGGTTAATTTTCTAATTTCCCTTTCTATTTCTAACCCTAAAGTAGAACTCATTAATATACATTCATCACACTCTAACAATAAATTATATATGTCATCACTTTTTAAGGTCAGATTAGCCCCTTCTAAATATACTTCTCTCTTTGAGTCATATATTTGTGATTTTTTTATTTTATATTCTCTAAATATAAATCTTGGATTTATAATTTCTCTTGTTTTCTTAATGCACTGTTTAATCTTATCTAATAAATTATCATCTATGTCTTGATTTTTATATTGTAAATATCTTAAAACTTCTCTCTCATCTATTTCAATTAAGTTTTTAATATTATCTATCATATTATTTCCCATAAATGTTCAAAGAGAACTCTTCTTCTAATGCTTTTTTTGCATACTCTTGTGCCCCAGATAGAGACAACTCTCTATAATTTCCACATTCTACTGCAGATGCTGCTACCATATCATTACAGTCTATTACTTTTTGTAAAGCCTTTTCAAGCCCTAATTTGACTAAACTAGGATCTACATCACCCCACATTATTAAATAAAAGCCGGTTCTACAACCCATTGGTGATAAATCTATTATGTCCTCTAATTCTTGTCTCAAATATGTAGCTAATAAATGTTCTAAACCATGTATAGCTGCTGTTCCAAAAGCTTCTATATTAGGTTGTAAAAATCTCAAATCAAATTTGCTAACCTTATCTCCCATTTTTCCTTCTAAAACACAACATTTTCTTACATAAGGTGCTTTTACTTTATTATGATCTAACTTAAAACTTTCTACTTTTTCCATATTTTAAACTCCTTATATCAAATTGTTAATATATTATCCTAAAATAACGTTAATATTATTATAGTATTATTTTTTACTTTTTTCACAAATATTTCTAATTTTTAGACAAAAAAAGCCTTTATCATTTTCACATGGTAAAGGCTAGTAATTTCTTTATCTTATCCTATTTGTAATACTTTTTCTATTTTATTTTTTATACTTATCTTCTCTTGGTAAGTTTGCTTATACCAACTATATAAAATTTCTATTCCATTATTTAATAATACATTTGGAATATATAATCCATGTTGTATTATTTTATCTATATCTAAATAATTTCCTCCAAATATTTCTTTTATCTCTGTATCAACAATATTTGAATCAGTATACTTAATATTAGCTTCTCTTCCTATAATTTCACTACTTATTTTTATATATTCTTCCAATGATATTACCTGAGGATTTGTAACATTATATATTTGTCTAACATAATTAGTTTTTAATAAACTAAATAATACCTTTACAAAATCATCTATATAAATAAATTGACCTTTTAAATTATTATTTTTAGGGATTACTATTTCAATTGATTTTTCTATTTTATGAAAAAAATATGATTCTTTAGATATCTTGCTTTTATCACCATATATATGAGATGGTCTAATTATAATATAAGGAATTGATGTGTTTTGAATAAATTTTTCAATATTCAATTCTTCCTCTTTAATATGATTTTCCTGAGATGATATTACTATATATTTTTTTAACGATTCATTGTTTAAATTACCAATAAGTATTTCTGCTTCTTCTTTATTTTTTATACTTATATCATAAACATAGTCATACTTCTTATCTTTTAAAATGTCTTTTACTTCATGTACATTGTTCCTGTCGCAAATTAAATGCTTGTTTATTCCATTAAAGTTAATATTTTTAATGTCTTTTGCCATTATGTCCACCTTATATTTACTTTTAATTAAGTACTTGGCTAGTGATGAACTAATAAAATCACTACCTCCCATAATTAAAATCGAACACATTTATAATACATCCTCCTTTTATATAATAATCCCTTATATATAGTATCACAACTTTCCATATTTTATGGCTTTGTTATTTTTTTAATTTATACTCTTATTTTTATACTTTTTCAACTTCTTTTATCTATAAATTTTAAATAAATTAATATGTAAATAACCTCTGTATATATAAAAGAGATGAACTGTAAAGTAATTACATTTCATCTCCTATATTATTAATTATTAATAATTTCTTCTATTAATAATACGCTTTCTCTTTCTATTTCTTCTATATAATCATGAATATAAATTCCATTTCCACAAGCATACACTTTTTCCTTCGATGTCATATATTCATCATTTACCTCTGGTCCAGTAGTGTCTGGATTTAATTTTATTCCGCTTCTCATTGCAACTAGTCCATCAGAAAGTTGTTGTTTAGCAAATAATATTGAATCACATTCCACTTCAATTTCTTCTTCATCATTACTTAAAATTGCTTTTTCTACACGACCTGTTCCCTCTATATTTGATATTTCATAATTGTAGTATATATTTTCTGTTAATCCATAAGTATTTATCTCTTCTTTATCAGAAATAATTCCTACTACTTCAACATTACTTCTTTTTAGTTCTTTTTCAATCATATATAATGTATTCCAACCATCTATAAGAATTTTTCTACCTGGTACCATATTCTCCATAGCAAAAACTTTTTTTGCCATTCCTACAGTATATATGCCTGCACATCTACTTCCTACCATGGCTACAGCTTTTCTAGATCCTTCTTTTGCTCCATTAGCTAATATAATTTTTTTACCTTTTATTTTCTCAATACCATTAGCTGGACTTGTACATAATACTTCATTATTTTCTTCAATTTTTAATACCATTGTATTTAGTTTTGTCTCGATGTTATATCTTTCATATTCTTCTATTAAATAAGTTCTATAAAATTTACCTGTTATCTTTAATTCATTGCTTATATTATAATTTCCTAAGCACAAGGCTCCTCCAAGAATATTATCTTTTTCTATTAATAATACATTTTTTATGCCTGATTTTTTTGCTTCTATGGCACAAAGCATACCTGCTGCACCACCACCAACAATTATTAACTCATATGCGTCCATGGATTAATCCTCCTTAAATCCTACTACTGAAGAACTTTCAATATTTTTATTAACTTCACTTATGTCTATATCTAATTCCCTACTTAAGATATCGCTTATAGGTATCATACACCCAATTCCTTGGCATCCTCCCATCATAGCTCTTGTTCTTCTTTTTACCCCATCTAAAGTTCTTGCCCCTAAAGGCCTTTTTATAGAGTCTATTATTTCACCTTCTGTAACAAACTCACATTTACATATCATTTGGCCATAAGCAGGATTTTCTTCTATTAATTTGTTTTTTTCTTCTATGCTAAGTTCGTTTATTCTTATCATTTTTGTTCTATGAGGTTTAAAATTTATTTTGTTTTCTAGTTTAATTTTGTCTTTTATTAAACCTATTACATAATTCCCTATGGCTGGAGCGCAAGTTAAACCAGGAGAATCTATTCCTATTACATTAATAAAGTTTTTAGCATCCTTTGCTTCTTCAATAATGAAATCTTTAGTTTTAACTTTGGGTCTTATTCCACTAAAAGTATTTAAAACTTTACCAAAAGGTATTTTTCCCATAGTTTTTTTGCTTTTTTCTATTACTTCATCTATTCCCTTTCTTGTAGTTTTTACATCCTCAGCTTCACTAGGAATAGCATTTGGTCCAATTAATAAATTTCCGTCTACTGTTGGAGTAACTAAAATACCTTTACTTAAGTCACTTGGTACTTGAAATAAAGTTTTTTTACAAAGCTCACCTGCTGTTTTATCAAGCAAACAATACTCTCCCTTTACTCCTTCTATCTCATATTTAGTTTCACTTACTAAATTATTTAAAAATGCACCAGCTAAACCAGCTGCATTTATAATTATTTTCGCTTCTATAGATTCTTTATCATTTATAATAAGTGTATAAGAGTCTTCACCTTTTTTTATATCAGTTACTTCATGTCCTAATAAAAAATTCACGCCATTTTCAAAAGCATTTTCAGCAAATGCTAATGTCATTTCATAAGGACTTACTATACCGGAATTTTTTACATGTAAAGCTCCTACTACATCATCATTTATATTTTCTTCTAAATCTAAAACCTCATTTTTGCTTAAAATTTCTAATTCATATATTCCTAATTCTTCTCCATTGGATTTTAATTGTTTTAATTTTTTAAACTCATCTTCGTTGAAAGCTAATACTAAGGATCCGTTTCTTTTGAAAGAAAACTCTAACTCTTCAGATAAAGATTCTATTATTTTATTTGCCTCTAAGTTTAATTTACCTTTTAATGTTCCTTTTTTTTCATTATATCCACCGTGAATAATTCCGCTATTAGCCTTGGATATTCCTTCTGATATATCTTGATTCTTATCTATTACCGTCACCTCTAAATTATATTTAGATAATTCTCTGGCTATGGAACAACCTACTACACCAGCACCTATGATTACAATATCTTTCAAAACTATTCCTCCTTAAATTATTATCAAATTTAATATTTACTAAATCCTTCAAATTCATCAATATTCCATCAATATTATAATCCTCTTAAGATTTATTTTCCATATATTTTATTATGAAAGATATTTATTGTAACCATAAAGAAAACGTATCAATATAATTGATACGCTTTTTTGTTAAGCAACTATGCTTTTTTCTTTTAATTTTTAAATTACATTTTTACTTATTCTATATAATTATAATTACTTTATCCACTACTAATACATTCATTATTACAGCTAACAAAGAATAAATTCATTTGTCTAATCCAAGCAACAGCTAAGTCTACCCTTATTAAAATACCTAATATAACTTCCAATGCTAAATTATTTATTAATTCATAAGAATGCATTGCTTTTTCCATAAAATCTATTTCAAAATATTATGATATAATTAATATGGGAGTTAATATTATGTTTTTTATTGGTGGTATTTACAATGGAGATAAGAAACTAGATTATGTTCAAACTATGGTTTGTCCCATGTGTGGATCATTTGGAAGAATGGAAGTTTATATGACTTATATGTGCTTCAGTCTTTTCTTTATTCCCCTTTTTAAATGGAATAAAAAATACTATGTAAAAAGTACTTGTTGTAATAGTATTTATATTTTAAACAATGATTTAGGGATAAAAATAAGTAGGGGAGAAAACATACTAATTTCTGAAAATGATTTACAATTAGCAAATTATATTCAACCTACTATAAATAGATGCTCAAATTGTGGATACATAGGCAATGAAGATTTTCAATATTGTCCTAAATGTGGACAGAAATTATAATTTTAAGAAATAAAATAAGAACTAGATTTTTATCTAGTTCTTATTTTATACTATGCTTTTTTTACAACACTTGATTTTAGTTTCATAGCTCCGAAACCATCTATTTTACATTCTATATCATGTCCATCAGCAGCATCAGGAACTAAACGTATACTTTTAACTTTTGTTCCTATTTTTATAGAAGATGAAGATCCTTTTACTTTAAGATCTTTTATTACTGTTACAGCATCTCCATCATTTAATATATTTCCGTTTGCATCTTTTATTACATTTTCTTCTGTAGATTCTTCTGTTTGTGACCATTCATGAGCACATTCTGGGCAAACATATAAAGTTCCATCTTCATAAGTATATTCTGAATTACATTTAGGGCAATTTGGATAATTTTCCATGATATTATTTCCTCTCTTTCTTATGTCTAATTCTTAAAATAGAATTTTTCATTATATAGCAGCTTTATAGCCTTTCATATTGTATCATACTTTTATGGCTTAACAATATATCTATATACAATTAGTTTATCTATTTTATAGTTTTTTATATAATATTCTACATTAAATAAAAAAGAGAGGAACTGTTATCCTCTCTTTTTATCTTAACTTTATTTCCCAAACGCTGCTTCATAGTCTTTGACGAATTTTTCTATTCCGCTTGTAGTTAACGGATGATTAAACATTTGATTATATAATTTATATGGTATTGTTGCTATATGAGCACCAGCTAAAGCACTTTCATGTACATGCATTGGATGTCTTATACTTGCTGATATTATTTCTGTTTGTATATTGTGTATTTGGAATATTTCACTTATTTGTGAAATTAAATCTATTCCTACTGTTCCTATGTCATCTAATCTTCCTACAAATGGACTTACATAAGTTGCACCAGCTCTTGCAGCCATTAAAGCTTGAACTGCTGAGAATATTAATGTTACATTAGTTTTTATTCCCTTTTGAGATAATATTTTTACTGCTTTTAATCCCTCTTTACACATTGGTAATTTTATTACTATGTTTTCATGTATTTTAACTAATTCCTCTGCTTCTCTAACCATCTCATCACATTGTAGAGCAATTACTTCTGCACTTATTGGTCCATCAACTATTTCTGTTATTTCTTTCATTGCAGAAACTATATCTCTACCTTCTTTTGCAATTAATGAAGGATTTGTTGTAACGCCACATATAACTCCTAATTGTGCTATTTCTCTTATTTCGTCTATATTAGCTGTATCTATAAATAATTTCATTTTTATCTCCTTAAGTTATCTTACTATATTTTTTACTGTTTCTTTTATGTTTTCTACTGTTAATCCGTGTTTTTCTAATAAAGCATCTGGACTTCCTGATTCTCCAAATACATCCTTTACACCGATTTTTTTAACTACTATTGGTGCATTTTCACAAACTACAGCTGATACTCTATCTCCTAAACCACCTATAACTGAGTGCTCCTCAACTGTAACTATTCCTTTTGTTTCTTTTGCTGCCTTTATTATTATTTCTTCATCTATAGGTTTAATTGTAGCCATATTAATAACTCTTGCATTTATGCCTTCTTCTTTAAGTTCCTTAGCTGCTTTTAATGATTTGTGAACCATTATACCCGTTGAAATTATAGTTACATCATTCCCTGAAAAAATTTCATTCCCTTTTCCTATTTTGAAATTATATTCATCAGTATATATGTCATCTAAAGCTATTCTTCCAAATCTTAAATAAACTGGTGCATCTATTTCAGCTGCTGCTTTTACACATTTACAAGCTTCTATATCATCTGCTGGAGATAATACAACCATATTAGGAAGTGAGCACATTATCGCTATATCTTCTATTGCTTGATGAGATCCTCCATCAGGTCCTACAGTTATTCCTGCATGAGTTGCTGCTATTTTTACATTAGCTTTTGGATAGCATACTGAGTTTCTTATTACTTCAAAAGCTCTTCCGGCTGCAAACACTGCAAATGTTGTAGCAAAGGTAACTTTTCCTGTGCTGGCAAGCCCTGCTGCCATACCAACCATATTTTGTTCTGCTATTCCCACATTAACAAATCTTTCTGGAAATTCTTTTGCAAACATTTCTGATTTAGTAGCTTTTGATAAATCCGCTTCTAAAACTACTATATCTTCTCTTTCTTTTCCTAATTCTACTAATGTAGCTCCATATGATTCTCTAGTTGCTCTTTTCATCTAAAATCCCCCTATCCTATAATCTCTTCTATAGCTTGTTTAGTTTGTTCTGAATTTGGTGCTGCACCATGCCAAGCTACATTGTCTTCCATGAAAGAAACGCCTTTACCTTTTACAGTATTAGCTATTATACAAGTAGGTTTATTCTTTGTGGACTCTGCATTATTAAATGCTTTTTCTAACTCTTCAAAATCATGACCATTACATTCAACCACATTCCATCCAAAATTAACTATTCTTTCTTTTAAGTTATCGTTTGGCATTATTTCACTTGTTCTACCATCTAATTGAATTTTGTTATTATCTATAATAGCTACTAGATTATCTAATTTATATTTGTTAGCAGCCATCATAGCTTCCCATACTATTCCTTCTTGAATCTCCCCATCTCCAAGAGCTACATATACTCTTCCGTCTGATTTATTCATTTTATATCCTAAAGCTATTCCGCAAGCATTTGACATACCTTGTCCTAAGGAACCTGTTGATATATCTACACCTGGGCATTTTTTTGCATCTGGGTGACCTTGAAGTATTGAACCTAACACTCTTAAATTATTTAACTCTTCTTTATCAAAAAATCCTTTTTTTGCAAGCGTTGCATAAAGAGCTGGAGCTGCATGTCCTTTACTTAATACAAACCTATGTCTATCAACTACTTTTGGATTTTTCGCATCCACCTTCATTTTTTCAAAATAAAGGTAAGTTAATATATCTATAACAGAAAGAGATCCTCCTGGATGTCCTGAGCCTGCTTTATTTATCATTTGAATAATATCTTGTCTCAATTCTTTTGATATTTCTACTAAATTTTCCTTGTTCATTTAACCTTTCCTCCTCAATTATTCTGATTTTGGGTATAAAAATTGAGGAATTATTTATTCCTCAATTTTTTTATATATTAAGCTGCTTCTTCAGTATTTTTGTCTTCTTTATTTTTAGATAGTACACTTATAGCAACTAGTAAGGCAAATATTCCTACTAAAACTGCTGTTAAGCCATTTCCACCTATAAACTCTTGAATTTTACCTAAGAATATACCTGCAACTCCAAAGTCTGCATCTGAGAATGTAGAGTTTGCAAATCCTAAGTTACCAAGTACAGGTAATAATGCTATTGGTAAAAATGATATTAATACACCATTTGCAAATGATCCTACTATTGCACCTCTTCTACCACCAGTTGAGTTACCAAATACTGCTGCAGTTGCTCCACAGAAGAAATGAGGTACAACACCTGGTATTATCATTACTAATCCTAAAGCTCCCATGATTGCCATAGAAACTACCCCTCCTAAGAATGAACATATAAACCCTATTAAAACTGCATTTTGTGCATATGGGAATACTATTGGACAATCTAGAGCTGGTTTTGAATTTGGAACTAACTTGCTAGATATACCTTTAAATGCTGGTACTATTTCGTTAAGAACTAATCTAACACCATTTTGTATTAATATAAATCCTGCTGCAAATGTTAATGCTTGTATTAATGCAAATACTAAGAAGTTGTCTCCACCTGATAATTTTGTTTCAACAAATTGTGGTCCTGCTGCTATTGCAACTATAACATAAAGAATTAACATTGTTATTGAAACTGATACTACTGAATCTCTTAAGAAACTTAAAGATTTTGGAACTTTCATTTCTTCAGTTGATTTAGAATTTTTACCAACAACTTTTCCTATTAATGCTGATAATGCATATCCTGTTCCTGAAAAATGTCCCATTGCTACTGAATCATTTTTAGTTATTTTTTTCATAAAAGGTTGTAACATTGCTGGTGATAATACCATTATTAAACCTAAAGCTAGTGAACCTGTGAATATTAATTGTACTCCACTCATTCCACCTGATGCTAATATAACAGCTATCATACAAGCCATAAATAAAGTATGATGTCCTGTTAAGAATATATATTTAAACTTTGTGAATCTTGCTATTATTATGTTTGCCACCATACCAAATGCCATTATTAAAGCTGTTGCTGTACCGAATTCGTCTATGGCCATTGCAACTATTGCTTCATTATTTGGTATGACACCTGATATATTAAATCCTGCTTCAAACATTACACCAAATGGTTCTAATGATCCAACTATAACTCCTGCTGCTGCACTAATTACAACAAATCCAACCATTGCTTTTAAAGTTGATTTTATTATTACATCTAGCGGTTTCTTTTGAAGCAATAAACCTATCAAAACTATAATACCTACTAATACTGCTGGTTCCGATATAAAATCTACTAACACTTTTAAAAATCCTGTCATTTTAACTTCCCCTCATTCTGATTTTTAGTAAAACGTTTTTATGACTATTATTTTTTCCCCTTTTCATTATAAAAAGGGGATATTTATTAGGCTCCTATTTTTTCTTGTATCTTAGCTTTTAATTCATCTTTATCTAATAAAGAATCTAACACTATTAATTCTGGTAAGTGACTTGCACTGTCTGCTAAATCTGCACCAGTTACGAATATATCTGCATCTGATGCTGTTACATCTGCTAATGAAGTATGACTAGCTTCATATTGATCAGCTACACCTAATTCATTTAACACATCTGTTATATTCATTTCTACCATAAAACTTGATCCTAATCCTGATCCACAAACTGCCATTATCTTTTTCATATTAAAATACCTCCATTAATTGTTGTTCTGTTTCTACCTTTAGTAAATTATTAAATTTATCTTTATTCATACATACATCTGCAATTTTTCTCATAAGTCCTAAGTGTGACTCATTATCTTTTGCTGATAATGTGAAGAATACTCTAACTGTTTTCCCCATAAAATCTACTGGTTCATTTAATTTTATAATGCAAAGTCCTTCCTTTATCGCTCCATCTTCTGGTCTGGCATGGGGCATGCATATATCCTCTGCTATGCAAAAATATGGTCCAAATTCTTCTATTTTATTTACTATTGCATTATAGTATCTATTTTCAACTACTCCATCTGCTTCTAGCATATCGCATGATATTTTTATAGCATCCATGTAGTTATCTACTTTATCTAATATTTTTACTAACATTCCCGTTTCTCCCTTAGCTAAATTATAGATTTCAAATCCTCATATGATTTAGCATTTTTAAATTTCTTTATATTATCATCCTTAATCAATATATTAGTTAAATTAATTAAGTTCTTATTTTCTTCTTTATTTGCAAGGACTACTATAGTCTTTACTGTTGATTTGTTTTTGCTTCCAAAATCTATTGGATTTTTTAAGTTTAATATACTAACAGCATTTTCTATTACGTTTTCTGGAGTAGCATGTACAAATGCTATCTCTGGTATAAACATCATATAGTTTCCTAAAGTTTCTATAACTCTTATGGAATCATTTACATAAGCCTTTTCTATCTTTTTATCTTTAATTAAAGGCTTTGCTGCTATTTCTATTGCTTCTCTCCAGTCTTCTATAGATTGTTCAAACTGTGCATACTTTTCTAGTATTATCTTAGTTAAATCACTTTCATTTTCATTTTTGACTTTGTCTGCTAAGTATTTACAGTTTTTCTCATACCATATAGTATAAATTTCAGATTTTATTTTTTGTGAATCTCCTGATTCTAGTAGAGGATTTACCTGTATAACTTTATAGTCTTCTATTTGTAAAGGGACAGTTGAAACTATAAAGTCAATTTCTTTGTTTAAGTAATCATCCACATCTTTTAACCTACAAATTGATTGTATTTTTATTTCAGGAATCATTAGATTCATTCTTGATTTTAATAAGCTTGATGTTGCTAAGCCACCGTTACAAACAACTAATACATTTGCGCTAAAGTTTCCTTTTGCGTACTTTTCAAAAATTGTTCCGAAGTACATGGCCATATATGCTATTTCTGCCTCTGGAAACTCTACTCCTATAATATCTTTCTTTTTACTTAGTATTTCTTCAGTAATTCCATATATAAAGGACATTTTGTACTTAATTTCTTCTAAGAGAGGATTATTAATTACTAAATTATTCTCCACTCTGTAAATAGCAATTTCCAAATGAAGTTGCATCTGTCTAATAAATTCAGCATCTGAATCTACTTCAATGTTTAGCATTGTGTATAACTCAGATAAAACTTCTGATGTTATTTTATTTATTTTTTCTTCTTTATTTAAATTAAAATCCTTTGCTATTTTTGCACCTTTAAATATTTTTAGTAAATATTCTATCTTGTCATTATGGATCTTTTTATCAATTACTTTTTCTATAATATTTTTAAATGTTTTAAATTCACTATTTTCATAATCATCATTTGTATCTAGTTTAATTTCTTGATTATTTAATACTCTTGATAATGTGAATAATAATATTATTTCTAATTCTTCTAATGATTCTTCAGTATATTGAATGCTTTTTTCTTCTTCTACAGCTTCTATAATTGTTTTTATATATTCCTCATTTATATTGCTGTATTTATATAGCCATTTATAAATTTCTTTATCCTGGCCTTCAGATAATCTACTATATAATTTTAAGAAGGCATCTCCCAACTTTTCATCATTATTTTCTTCTATAAAAGTTCCATGATAAGATTTTTTTGAGATACTAATATCAAATTCTTTTAGTTTTGCTTCAGCTAATTTCAAATCATTAACCAAAGTATTTTTACTTACTTCTATATCCTCTGATAATTCTTCTATGGTAGCATTTCCTTTTATCATTAAAATTAATGCTATCATTAAGGCTCTTTCTTCTGGTGAATATAATTTATTTTTATATCCCTTAAGAATATGATCTATACTTTCTCCTTTTTTGATGATTAACTTAACTCCAACCTTTGGTTTTCTTTCAAGTTTTGCATCACAATCTTTTAATAATGTTTTTATACAATCTAAATCATTTCTAATAGTTCTTACACTAACATCAAATACCTTAGCTATATTTTCAATTGTTGTCCATTCTGAACTATTTTGTAAAAAATCAATTATATTAATTTGTCTTTTATTAAGTACTATCAATTTGTCCCCTCCTGAATTACCTTACAACTATATTCTATAAAGTTTTATATTTTTTAACTATACCAATTCATTTCATTTATTGTGGCAATTTTTATAATTTACTATTTTTATATTAACAAAAAAAGAAGACATTTATATATATCTTCTTTTTTTTACGCAAAAATATTTAATATTTTAAATTATATTTTTATATTTATTACTATCTATATTTCCAAGTATATTTATAAAAATTTAGCATCTTGATATAAGTCCCCAGCTAAATCTTTTAACAAAGTTTTATTTATAATCTTGTATCTTCCACCTTCTCTTTTTAATACGCCTTTCTTACATAATGTATTAAACGTTCTAAGTAAGTGCCTATAACTACTTCCCAAAAGCTCAGCTATGTTATTTAGATTTTCATCAAAATCAATATATAAATCATCTCCATAAATTAATGATTCATTAATATAACTTGCCAATCTATTTTCTAATGGATAAAGTAAATTAATAGAACTATTCATACTAACAACTGCTAACTTTTCTGCCAAACTTTCGCAAGTAAATTTCAAAAATTTATTATCTTTAATTAATTTTAATCTTGCTTCTTCCATTGGCATTGCTAAACAATAACAAGTACTCAAAGCTTGAATTGTACCTGTTGCACTTTGGTTTTTTACAATTTCTATATCTCCTATTACTCTGAAAGGTTTATAAAAATCAAGAAGCAAACTTCTACCATTAGGCAATGTTTTAAACACCTTTGCTTTCCCTTGTATAAAAAACAACAAATACTCTAAATCTTCATCTTCTCTTATCAAATATTCATTTTTCTCAAATTTTAATAATCTCATTTCACTTTTCATATCATCTGTAAAAATTTTTTGCATATTTAACTCATTATAGTAATTTTCTATTATAAATGAATCTTCTATTTTCTTCACCTAAACTCCACCTTTATTTTTTACTTAATTAAAATTCTACATTCATAGGTGACATATGTCATTATTTTTATTATTTTTTTGTGTTATTTTATATATTATTCAAAAGGGAGGGATTTATAATGAATTATTTTATTTCAATTTTTACAGGTATCATACTTTCAGTAATGATTTCTTTAAATGGCCAAGTAGGCAATATTGCTGGAAATTATGCTTCTAGCGTTATCATTCATTTTGTGGGGTTAATCGGAATTATACTTGTTCTTATTTTTACAAAATCAAAAATAGGCAATTTAAAAGGTATACCTTTTTATATGTTTACAGGTGGTCTTATTGGTATTTTAACAGTTTTATTTACTAATGCTAGCTTTGCAGGTCTTGGTGTTTCATTAACTGTTTCTCTTTCTTTGTTAGGCCAATTAGTAATATCCCTTGTTATTGATCATTTTGGGTATTTTAATATGCCTGTAGTTGAATTTGATAAAAAGAAAATTTTAGGATTAGTCATCATTGTTGCTGGTATTTATGTGATGACTTTATCATAGGGAGGTAAGTTATGATATATATATTATTTGCAATTTTATGTGGTGTTTCAAACGTATTATCTAGGTCTGTAAACTTTGCATTATCAGAAAAGATAGGAATGTATCAAAGTACGTTATTCAATTATATATTTGGTCTTTCTGGTTCTTTTTTAATACTATTAATTAGCGGAGAGACTTTTAAATTACTTACACCTTCAACTTATAATGGGCCCTGGTTTATTTATGCTGGTGGACTTTTAGGCGTTGTTATAGTTACAATGCTATCTTTTTTATCTTCAAAGGTTTCGTCTTTTTATTTAACTTTATTGTTATTTGTTGGTCAGCTTTTTACAGGAATAATTATAGATGCTTTATCTACAGGTAAAATTTCTTTTTACCAAGTAATTGGCGGAGTTTTAGTAGTATTAGGTTTAACTTATAATTTATATATTGATAAAATAAATAGCAAAACCGTATCATCTTAAGATACGGTTTTTTTTATGAAATCTATCATACTTTTTTTATTTTCTTCCAATTGAACTAATCTATTAACATTGGCTCCTGATGGATGAGGAAATCCCATAAGAATTTGATTTTCTTTGATAAATTTTTCATCTTTTAATTTGCATAATACCTCTTCAACAGCCTTTCCTAGTGGTATTATTAATATGTCTTCAAAGTCGTCTAGTTCATGTATTTCATTTATAAAATTCTCATAAACATATTTCATTAAAAAGTCACTTTTCAATAATTTAGGAGTGTGTCCTGTATAGTTTTGTTTTTTTACAAAAACAGGATAAGGTATTAATGATACGGTGTGCATTAAATAATCTTTTTTATCAAATAACTCTCTACAACTTTTTAAATTTAACGCTTCATTTAATTTTATTTCATCTAACATTGATATAATATTTTTTCTTAAACTCCCACTAAATCTACCTGATACTTTACATTTATACTGAATATCTTCTATATCATTATTATTTTCTAATTCTTTTCTTGCCGTAGATATAGCTGTATTCATTTGTATAAACCCTGGCGTTATTCCTACTATTAGTGTTTTTGCCTTGTGATTTATATACTCGTTATGTGGAGCATAATATATTTCTATATTATTTTCTTTATCTATTAGAAAATCTTCTGTTAATAATTCTTCTTTTGTATATTTATCTTTAACTGGAAGCTTTTCTATTTTCCTTTTATAATCATATAGTGTTTTTTTCATCTTATCTCCTAAATATATAATTAAATTTATTTCATTATTCTTAATAAATATTATATCAATGGTTTTCTAATCTATTTAGACGACTATTTGCTTTAGTTGCTTTCTTTTATTAAAGAATTTTTTATAACTCAAGTATGTTGCCATAATAGTAGCTATTGATGAGGATGATAAAATCATAAATGTAACCATAATTTGAAACTTAACTGCAACTAACGGAGATGCCCCTGCTAGTATTAATCCTGTCATCATTCCTGGTAATGATACTATCCCTAAAGTTTTGGCGGAATCAATTGTAGGCATTATTGATATTTTAATACTTTCTCTAATTATTTCATCAGATGCTTCTTTTATACTTGCCCCTAAAGATAGCTTAACTTCAACTGCTATTGAATTATTTTTAAAATTATTAATCAAATTTCTATAGCTTAAGCCTATTGCAACCATAGAATTACTGATTATCATTCCTGCTACTGGTATTACTTCATTTGGTGTATAACCTATAGCTTTTGAACTAATTAAAATACCTAAAGTTATAATTGTTCCCACACTAATAGATACAAATGATATGAAAACTTGACTTTCTATAGTAAATCCTTTTTTCTTTGTATTAATTGCCGCATTGATAATCATTACTAAAACTAATATGACTGTATAAATTAATTTATCTAGTCCAAATATAACGTCTAATACATATCCAACTGCTAATAATTGAACTACTGCTCTTAACATACTGACTATAATATCTCTATTTAATTCTAACTTTTCTTTATATGAAATTATAATAGGAACCATTATTAATACTGACGACAAAATTAACGCTTCTGTTTTCATTAATTAAATTCCTCCATTTTTTCAATTTTGCCTTTTGATATTGTGACTCTTTTATTAAATATAGTCTCACTTTGTTTCTTGCTATGAGTAACCCATAATATAGTTACTCCTTGCTTATTTAATTCTTCTACATAACCTTGGATAAGATTTGTATTGTCAGAATCTAAGGCAGATGTTATTTCATCTAACAATAATACTTCCGGAGTGAAAATTATATTTCTTATAAAAGATATTCTTTGCTTCTCTCCTCCTGATAATAAGTTTATATTTTTTTTTAATATATCATTGTCCAAATTAAATCTCTTTAACAAATTTATAATTTTTTCACTATCTACTTCTTTATTTCTTATTTTAAAAGGAAACTCTAAATTATCATAAACCGTCTTGCCAAATAAATATGGTATTTGGATAGAATAGCTAATTTTTTTCCTTAAATCAGTTGCTTCATAAAAAGAATAGTCTTTTCCTTTAAATTTAATATTTCCTTCTTTTACTTCTATTAAGTCTGCACATATTTTCAGTAGAGTACTTTTCCCACTTCCTGATTCACCTACAATAGATATGCAATCACCTTTGTTTATATCTATTGTTACCCCGTCTAAAATAATATTTTCTTTATCTCTATAATACAAATTTTCTAATTCTATTATCTTCAAAATCTCATTCTCCTTCTTTTCACTTAATACATAACTCTATTTTAATCTATATATTATATCTATCCTAGACATTTTCTATATATATTATAAATGTTTAGAGTATTTATATAAATGTATCCAATTTATTATAATTGTTACAGTTTTTCATATTTGTTATAATAGTTAAGTTACTTTAATAAAAAATTAATTTTTTATTTTATATAGTTGGGAGGAATAGATATATGCAAAAATTACTTAGCAAAACTCGCCAAGCAATTAAAGATTTTAACATGATAGAAGAAAATGATAAGATAGCAGTTGGTTTATCTGGAGGAAAAGATAGTCTAGCACTACTTCATATATTAAAAAGCTATCAAAGATTTTCACCTGAAAAGTTTGAGTTAATAGCCATCACATTAAATCCAGGAGGGGTAGATAATTCTCCTTTACATAAATTATGCAAAGATTTATCTATACCTTATCATGAAATTCAAACAGATATAAAAGAAATTGTGTTTGATGTTAGAAAAGAAAAAAATCCTTGCTCATTGTGCGCAAACTTAAGACGTGGTGCACTTAATGATACTGCAAAAAAATTAGGTTGCAACAAAGTTGCATTAGGTCATCATCGAGATGATGCCATAGAGACTTTCTTAATGTCTATTCTTTACGAAGGAAGAGTAAGTTGTTTTTCTCCTAAAACACATATGGATAGACAAGACTTAACTATAATCAGACCTATGATTTATGTTGAAGAATATATGACTAAAAAGGCAGCTAAGGATTATAATTATCCAATTATAGAAAATCCTTGCCCAGTTGATGGAAAGACTAATAGACAAAATATAAAAGAACTTGTGTCTAAGTTAAATGACCATATGCCTGGTTCTAAAAAAAATCTTTTTGGTGCTCTAAATAATACAGATAACTTCTTTATCTGGGATAAAGAAAAAATTAAATAGTTGCAAATAAAAAAGGCTATATCATTTTTGATACAGCCTTTTTAAGGGTTTGGGGGTGTATATAAAAACACTTTAAAATGTCTATTACCTAATTATCTTTATTATTATCTATAGTTTCGTCTATTACTTTATACATAGAACTAAGGTTTAATAGGTATTCTACATAACTCTCTATCGATGCCTCTCCATCTACTATTCTTTTTAAAATTCCTGAATGTTCTGCAGCACTATGTAAAGCACCTGTATTTCTTTTTATTTTAGTTATTAAGTCCATAACTTTCACCGCCTGCAATATTTTAATTATTATTTATTAGAAAAAAACAATTAATTGATAATTGTTATCATTTTATCATATATTATTGTTTATTCCCTTTCTTTTTTATCTTAAACAGTTTTTAATATTTTTCCATTTCAAATTTGTGAATACGATATCCTATGCATTGATATATCTAAGTTACACCAATTATTAACTATTTAAATTTTTTTGTATACCTATCACAAAATTTTTGGTATTATAGATTAGTATGTGTATACAAAATGCATTAATATGATATTTTATTAGGAGGTTTCACAATGACAAACGAAACAAAAGTTAAAGTTGTAACTGCTGATCCATCAGCATTAGGACTTTTTGGATTAGCAATAATAACATTAGTGGCTTCATCTCAAAAACTAGGATTAACTTCAGGAGTATCTTTAGTTTTACCATGGGCTATATTTTTAGGAGCTACAGCTCAATTATTTGCATGTATAAATGATTTCAAACATAACAATACATTTGGTGCTACTGCATTTGGCGCTTACGCATTTTTCTGGTATGCAGTTGGGTTTACTTGGTTAATACAAAACGGAGTATTTGGTACTGAATTAGCAGCTGCTTGTGATACAAAACAATTAGGATTTGCTTACTTAGGATATTTAGTATTTACATTGTTTATGACTATAGGAGCTATGGAAACTCATAAAGTATTATTTACTATATTTGTTCTTATAGATTTCTTATTTATAGGATTATCTTTAAGCTCATTCGGAATAATGGAACATACTACTCATATGCTAGCTGCTTATTCTGAATTATCAATAGCAATAGTATCATTCTATGGTTGTGGTGCCGCTGTTTTAAACACTCATTTTGGAAGAACTTTCTTACCAGTTGGTAAACCATTCGGTATATTCAAAAAATAATAACTTTAAAAAATAAAAAGCATTTAGACTGTATATGTTGATATGCTCCCTTTATAGTAGACAGATAAAATAATAAAACTGTCACTATGAAGGGAGCATATTTTATGGGAAGAA